>Ga0268359_12990_pt1 | contig 355739 bp, 303 predicted proteins | sample BioMet11_FD_194416 | JGI IMG/M metagenome (GOLD analysis project Ga0268359, IMG submission 194416) | Sewage microbial communities from Oakland, California, United States - Biofuel 11 (PacBio Assembly) | ecosystem: Engineered > Wastewater > Sewage > Unclassified | place: USA: California...
TCGAACCGTTAGCTCCTACGACTGCATAGCGGTTGTTACTGTTAAATTCATAGTCAAGGTTCCTGAAATCCAATCGGAATTTAAAAACGTTTACCGGTTTTTGTGAGTGTAATTTTCATACCTTAGGTATTAAAAAAGCCACGATTATTCCGTGGCTTTTTTAATCAAATGTTATTGTTTATGGCTGTGTCCGCGGGTATATCCTTTCATTACTCCGCGACTTGAATTGCCGATAACGAAAGTATTTCGTCGCGTTCGGGCGTTGCCGGCATTTCGCGTTCTATCATATCGCAGGCCTGGCTTACGTTAAGCCCTTTACATAAATGTAACGGTACAAATCCTGAATTTCATTGATCTTTTCGCTTGTAAATCCTCTTCTGCGTAATCCAATCGAATTGATACCAACATAAGCTAAGGGTTCGCGGGCAGCTTGTGGGTGTAGGGAGGAACATCCTTACGAACCAATGAGCCTCCGGAAATCATGGTATGGGAACCGATGGTAACAAACTGATGAACTGCCGTCATGCCACCGACTATTGCCCAATCATCTATTTTGATATGACCGGCAAGGTTGGTTGCATTGCCAAGGATGCAATTATTACCTACAATGCAATCGTGGGCAATATGCACATACGCCATTAAAAGGCAGTTGTCGCCTACCACTGTTTCCCAGCTGGCTTTGGTTCCGCGGTTAACGGTAACAAATTCCCTGATGGTGGTATTATTGCCTATTCTTACGATGGTGTCTTCGTTGTCATATTTCAGGTCCTGAGGAATGGCGGCAATGACGGCTCCGGGAAATATCTTGCAATACTTTCCAATACGTGCGCCTTCCATAATAGTAACATTGGAACCTATCCAGGTTCCGTCGCCTATTTCGACATTACGTTCAATATTAACAAAGGGTTCGATAACTACATTTTTAGCTAATTTAGCTTGGGGATGGACGTAGGCTAAAGGTTGATTCATGGGGTTACGTTATTTTTTTTAACAATTTGTGCAAGCATTTCGGCTTCCATTACAATTTTACTTCCTACATAAGCCGAGCCTTTCATGTGGCCTATTCCCCGGCGGATAGGCGAAACAAGGTTAAGATCGAACACGAGGGAATCGCCGGGAACCACGCGTTGGCGGAAGCGAACATTATCTATCTTCAGGAAGTAGGTAACGTAATTTTCGGGATCGGGAACAGAAACTCAGCACGAGAATACCTCCTGCCTGAGCCATGGCTTCAATTTGAAGTACACCTGGCATCACGGGTTCGTCGGGAAATGTCCCATAAAAAAGCCTTCGTTCATGGTAACATTTTTTACGCCTATCACGTGATGGTCGTCCATTTCCATTATTTTATCAATAAGCAGAAATGGCGGGCGATGAGGAAGAATGTTTTTAATAGCGTTGATATCGTAAAGCGGCGCTTTCGTCAGATCGTATTTGTGAACTTTACGTGTTTTTTTAGTTTCGCGTATCTGTTGTTTGATGAGCTTTGCAAACTGAACGTTGGAATGATGTCCCGGACGGTTGGCAATGATATGTCCTTTGATGGGCATTCCTACTAAAGCAAGGTCGCCCAGAACATCGAGTAGTTTATGACGTGCAGGTTCGTTGTTGAAAAGCAGTTTAACATTATTCAGGATGCCTTCTTTTAAGACTTCTACGTTGGGTTTATTGAAAAATTTCGCCAATCGGTCCAGTTCGTCTTTTTCCATCAAACGGTTAACAAAGACGATAGCATTATTGAGGTCGCCGCCTTTGATCAGGTTGTTTGGATAAGATATTCCAGTTCGTGCAGAAAAACGAACGTACGGCATGGAGCAATTTTGTCTTTAAAATCATCAATGTTCAGGAGCGTGGCATTTTGAGTGTCCAATACATTGGAACCATAATCTATCATCACCGAAAGACGGTAATCCATGCTTGGGATAGCAATCATTTCAACCTTTTTTCCGGAGTCGGAATAGGTGATATTGGAAGTGATTTCAAAATATTCGCGGTCGGCATTTTGTTCAACAATGCCGGCTTCGAGCAGAGGCTTCCACATAAAATTTTGAACTGCCATCGAGAATGGGGGTTTCTTCACAATCGAGTTCAATCAGACAGTTGTCAATTTCCAAACCGGCCAGAGCCGCCAATGAATGTTCTACGGTGAGTATCTGAACGCCGTTATATTCCAATGTAGTGCCACGAGCTGTTTCTACAACAAAATCAACATTGGCATCAATCACGGGTTGCCCTTCAAGGTCGATGCGTTTAAATTTATATCCGTAATGCTCGGGAGCAGGATTATAAGTTAGCGTAACCTCTTTCCCGGTATGTAATCCCGCACCTTTAACGGTTACGGGTTTTTGAATTGTTCTTTGTTTTTCAGTCATTCCAGTAAAATCAAATATTGTTTGCAAAAGTAAACTTCTTCCTTGTTATCTGTTTATTTTTGCTCATTTATTTTTTTAAGTTGTTTTTCTAATTCATTGATGCGTTCAACCAATTTTGGAAGATTTTTATAATAAACGATTGAACGTTTGGCAGTACTTACGTCCAATGCGGGAGATCCTAATACCACATCGCCTTCTTTAATATTGCTTCCGATACCCGATTGTGCACCTATCTGTACTTTATTGCCGATGGTAATATGTCCGACAATTCCTACCTGTCCGCCGATCATACAGTTTTTCCCGATTTTTGTTGATCCCGAAACGCCGGTCTGTGCAGCAATAACCGTGTTTTCGCCGATTTCAACATTATGGGCTACCTGGATAAGATTATCCAGTTTTACCCCACGCCGGATGATGGTCGATCCTAAGGTTGCCCTGTCTATGGTTGTGTTTGCTCCGATTTCGACATTATCTTCAATAATTACATTACCTATCTGTGGCACTTTTTGATAATTATTGTCTTCCTGAGGAGCAAAACCAAAGCCATCAGCACCGATGACGACTCCGGCATGCAACGTACAGTTATTCCCAATTACGTTATCCGAATAAATTTTAACTCCGGCAAACAGGGTTGTATAAGTTCCGATTTTTACATTTTCGCCGATATAAACCTGAGGATAAATTTTGGCATTATCATTTATCACAGCGTTTTCGCTAATCACGGCAAATTCGCCGATATAAACATTTTTGCCGACGGTTGCCGAAGAAGCAATGAAAGCTTTTTCGGAAATGCCGGTTTTATTACGGTTGATCTGATCATAAATTTCCAACAGCTTAGCGAAAGAAGTGTAAGCGTTTTCAACTTTTATCAGGGTGCATTTTATTGGTTTTTCAGGGATAAAAGCTTTATCAACAATTACCACCGACGCTTCGGTAGTGTATATGTATGGCGTGTATTTGGGATTTGCCAGAAAGCTAAGGCTGGATGGTTCCCCATGTTCGATTTTTGATAATTTAGTTACGGTTTCCTCGGGATTACCATCAACCACACCTTCCAGCAAGTCTGCTATCTCTTTGGCTTTGAATTTCATTTGCTAAATTATTTTTTATTAAAAAAACGTTGCAATTTACCAAAAAATACAATCATTAATAATAATAATTGAGCTAATGGTTATTCTGAAATTTAAACCGTTGCTAACAACTCATTTCACCGGCGTTTTTCATGGCGGATAAAAGGCTGTAAGCTCCTTTGGTTACTATTTTGACCTTCTTTTTATCAATATGTTCCGGCAAAATAACTTCGGTGTACCCGTTATTGCTAACTCCCGTTTTTATTTCCACCTGTTCAAAATCGGTAACCACTTTCTGCCCCTCGTTTCGTTTGCCTTTGATGATGAAAATGTATTTTTTGTCATCAAAACTTACAATAGCATCATTCGGCAGAGCGTCAGTCTGATTATTGCTGGTTTGTATAAAAGCATTTACAAACATGCCTGCAACCAGTCCGCTGGTTTTTGAATTTATTTTTGCATAAATTTTTACCGTTTTGTCTTCGTTGATGGCTTTGCCTATCTGTAAAACAGTTGCCGTTTGTGTTATCCCCGGATTGTTGGGAAGGACAAAATCGAGTTTTTGCCCGATGAATACCTTTGTAATATCCTTCTCAAAAAGTGTCAACTCCAAAGTTGCATCCTGATTATTAATAATCTCAAATAAAACATCCGTGGGATTGATGTATTTCCCAATCACGGCATGGGTGGTTTTCAGAAAACCATTGATTGGGGATGTGATTTCTATTTCGCGGGTTATTTTATCTTCCTTCAATTTATGAGTATTGATGCCGATCATGGCCAGCTTTTGTTCCAGAGCTGCAATTTTAACCTTCAGGTTTTTATATTCGGCAAGCGATTGTTGATACGACTTGGCTGAACTTACGTTTTCCTTGTAAAGTTCTTTCTGTCGTTTGAAATCGGAATCGAGGTATTCTAATTGATTTTTGCTTTCCAGATACGTTTGCTGGAGGTCAATAAATTCAGCATTTTCAATGGTCGCCAGAATTTGCCCTTTTCTTACAGGGCTACCTTCAACGAGGGCGCTTTTTTTAACATAGCCACCCATACTGGCACAAACAGAAACCATATTTTGTGGTGGAAATGTTATGGTACCGCTTGCTTTAATGGTATTGCTGAGTATTTTTTCTTCGACAGAACCAAGAGTGATATCTGCAATTTTGTATTGATCGTTGCTTAGTTCCACTGTATTAGCGGGAAGCACTTCGTGCTGGTCATCTTCTTTTGCTGTTTTGCTTTTGCAGGAAAAAAGGATGGTTATGGTTAGTAAAGTGATAATTTTAATTGTTTTCATTCTTTTTGTATTTTTATTTTGTACCGATAAGATATTCTATTGCAATTATTGCCTGATTATAATTATTTAAATTTTCAAGATAATCACATTCTATTTCGAGTGCTTTTTCAATATTCTGAATATATTCCATGTAATTGATGCTGCCGCCGAAATAACTTTTGCCTGCCTGTTTGATGATGAGTTCCGATTGCGGAAGAGCTGTTTTTTCATAAAAATCAAGCGACGTTTTGTATTTCTGATATGCTTCGTATTGTTCAGTCAAACGGTTATTCATTTCGTTCTGCGAATATTCCAGGTTGTTTTTGGCAATATTTTCGCTGATTTTTGCTGCCTGTATTTTTGCCGCCTGAGAGCTAAACCATAGCGGAATTCTAACTCCGGCCTGTAATCCTGTAAACCTGTCGCTGGAAGAATAATAATGCGATTCGCCATTCGTTTCCTGATATCCAATGATAGACTGGCTGAAATAGCCTATGTTGAAATCGGGATAAAGTTTTGCGCGTTCCACACGGGTTTCCCTGCGGCTGATTTCAATTTGCTGACGTAACAGCGCTAACGAAGGATTTTTTGTCAAAGCAGAACTATCGGAAGATAAAGTTAAATTCAGTTTTGCAGGCGATAATTCGGCAATTGTAATATCTTCTTTTTCGTTTAGTATGGTTTTCAACCGTTTGCCAAAAATGATTATATCCGAAAGAATTTGAGACTTTCGCGTTTTTAATTCCATCAACTGAGTTTCGGCAGACGTTTTTTCAAGCAGAGGGCTTTCGCCTTTTTCTACTCTCAGGGAAGCTGCCTTATAAAATTCGGTATAAAGGCTATCCTGATGGTCGAGTTGTTTTAACCGGGCATTAAAATAAACTAATTGGTAATACGTAGCTTTTACATTGCATTGTATTTCATTTTTAGTGGCAACAAGTTCTGTTTCCGAAAAGTTAACATTGGCTTTTGCTAATCGTGTTTGATTGATGTACAATCCCGGGAACGAAAAATCCTGCGAAATACTGATGTTATTATCTTTCTTCAACGAGTTGCTTTGGCCGTAAACCAGATCAATATTTGTCTTTCCAATGTCCCAGGCTGTATTCACGAGTTTTTTCTGCAAATCCACATGCATGGTTGCCGATTTGATGTTGCCATTATTTTGTAATGCCTGGTTTATTGCCTGTTCCAGCGTAATGGTTTTCATCGTTTTTCGCTGAGCCATCACCCCCTGGGAAAATATCAGGGATGATCCTATCACCAGAATGGTAACAAGACTTTTTGAAGCTATGCCCGAATTGATTTTCTTTTTATTGGAAAACAGGATGTAAAGCACCGGAAGTACGATAAGTGTAAGCAAGGTAGCCGAAATTAAACCTCCAATGACAACGGTGGCCAATGGTTTTTGCACTTCAGCACCAGCCGAAGTGGACAAAGCCATTGGTAAAAATCCCAATGAAGCCACCGAAGCGGTAATGATTACCGGACGTAGCCGTGTTTTCATGCCCTTGCGAACCCTTTCATAAATATCGGTAATACCACGCTCCTGTTCCAGCCGGTTAAATTCGGCAATCAACACGATACCATTGAGAACCGCTACTCCAAACAAGGCGATGAATCCTACTCCTGCCGAGATGCTGAAGTTCATATTGCGTAAATATAACGCCACTATTCCGCCTATGGCCGAAAGTGGCACGGCAGAATAAATCAGAAGGGTTTGTTTTATGGAGTGAAAGGTAAAAAACAGCAAAACGAATATCAGCAACAGGGCTACGGGAACGGCAATGGCTAATCGTTGTTTGGCTGCTTCCAGGTTTTCGAACTGACCTCCAAAGGTAACATAATAACCCGCTGGCAGTTTCAGTTGTTTATCAATCTTTGCCTGCACTTCGTTGATGATTGTCTGCACATCCCTGTTGCGTACATTAAATCCAATGTTGATTCGTCTTCGCGTACTTTCGCGCGAAACCTGTGCTGTTCCATTTTTGATTTCTACCGAAGCAATCTGATCCAGCGGTATCTGGTTGCCATTAGCCAACGGGATGTACATACTTTTAATACATTCAATGTCATTCCGAAAATTCTTATCGAAACGAACCACGAGGTCGAAACGCTTTTCTTCGTCGTAAACCACACCGGCGGAATTTCCTGCGAAAGCAGTCTTGAGCAAATCGTTTACGTCGGCGATGTTTATTCCGTATTGCGCCATCTTTTCGCGATTATAAACTACCTGCACTTGTCCTGATCCGGTAACTTTTTCCACATTGATATCCACAATGCCGGGAATATTTTTAATGATGTTTTCAACTTGTGAGGCTTTTGTAGCAAGCGTTTCCAGATTATCGCCAAATATTTTTATGGCCACGTCCTGTTTGGTTCCGGTCATCAGTTCATTAAACCGCATTTGGATAGGTTGCTGAAATTCAAAAACTACTCCGGGAAGAACCGAAAGGGCTTTCTCCATCTTTTCCATCATTTCTTCGCGTGTAGAAGCACTTGTCCATTCGCTTTTATCCTTCATCACAATGATATAATCGCCGGTTTCCATAGGAGTAGGGTCGGTAGGTATTTCGGCGGCGCCTATTTTACAGATGGCATGTTTTACTTCCGGAAACTGAGACATCAATATTTTATTCGCTTTTTCAACGGTTTCTGTTGTATGTTCGAGCGAACCGCCCTGAAGTGTAATCACTGACGAGGCCAGGTCGCCTTCTTCGAGATTGGGAAGAAATTCACCTCCGAGCGAATTATATAATAATATACTTAGCACAAACAATATTACCGAAACGATGACGACTGTAATTTTCCGCTTTAGCGCAAGGTTTAACAAAGGCTCAAAAGCCCGGTGTAAACCAGTCATTATTTTATCGGAAATATTAGCTTTCCGTTGGGTCGACGGGCTTAAGAATAATGCTGAAGCCACTGGCACATAGGTTAACGAAAGTATTAATGCTCCGATGATGGCAAAGCTTACCGTTTCGGCCATCGGGCGAAACATTTTCCCTTCTGTTCCAACCAAAGCAAGTATCGGCAGGTATACGATAAGGATAATGATTTGCCCGAAAGTTGCCGAATTCATCATGCGTTTTGATGAATGGTATACTTCTTCATCCATCTGATTTTTGGAAAGTTTTAGTATGCCTGATGCAGCTAATTTTCCTTGCGTAATGCGGTGAACTACACTTTCGACAATGATCACTGCTCCATCAACAATCAATCCGAAATCGAGGGCGCCAAGACTCATCAGATTACCCGATACCCCAAAAAGATTCATCATCGAAACGGCAAAAAGCATGGCTAACGGAATAACTGATGCCACGACAAGTCCTGCCCGTAAACTTCCCAATAACAAAACCAAAACAAAGATGACGATCAGTCCTCCTTCGATCAGGTTTCTGGAAACGGTTCCTATGGCACGGCCAACCAAGTCGGTGCGATCGAGATAGGGCACTATTTCTATACCTTCGGGTAGTGACTTTTGAACCGTTTCTATCCTTTTCTTAACGTTGGCAATCACTTGCGAACCATTTTCACCTTTGAGCATCATCACTACGCCGCCTACGGCTTCACCGACAGTATCTACCACAAACGTACCATAACGTGGTGCATTTCCGAATTGTACTTTAGCCACATCGCGTATCAATATAGGCAAACCATTGCTTGTTGTTTTTACTGGTATTTGTTCTATATCGCTCAATGAGTTTACCAATCCGATGCCACGGATAAAAAATGCTGTAGGATTCTTTTCAATATAAGCACTACCCGTATTTTGATTGTTTTTGCCAAGAGCATTAAAAATATCTGTCAGGCTGATACCCATACCATGCAGGCGTTCGGGGTTTACGGCTATCTCATATTGTTTCAGCATTCCGCCATAGCTGTTCACGTCGGCTACTCCGGGAGTTCCCAAAAGTTCGCGGCGAACAATCCAGTCCTGTGTTGTTCGTAAATCCATGATGGAATAATGATATCCGGGCTTTACGTGAAGAAAATACTGGTAAATTTCACCCAGTCCGGTGGATACCGGAGCCAGTTCGGGCGTAGTGAGTCCTTCCGGAATTTGACTTTCGGCTTCGCTCAACCGTTCACCGATAAGTTGACGTGCTTTATAAATGTCTACATGGTCTTTAAACACGACGGTTACCACCGATAAGCCTAATCTTGAAATGGAACGAAGTTCGATGATGTCGGGAATATTTACCACGGATATTTCGATGGGTGCCGTGATAAATTGTTCCACCTCGTTGGCTGCAAGTGTGGGGGCAACCGAAATAATCTGTACCTGGTTGTTGGTGATGTCGGGTACGGCATCTACTGGCAAGCGGGTGAGCGAATATATTCCCCAGCCAACCAGAAACAGCATCATTAACCCGATAATTAATTTATTATTTATAGAAAAGCGGATTATTTTATCTATCATAATTATTGATTTTAGCGCCAGACATAGTGAATCGGCGCTGGATGATTAATTAAATCAAGCCCAAACCATAAGTTTACGGTTATACCGTAGGCAAAGGGCTAAAAAACTTTTAGAAAAGGGATAATTATTAACAGGCTAACTTAGGCGGTTGCCAAATGGGTGTTATTACTTCTGCTAAGCGTACTTTTTTAATCCGGTATGTCAGTATTTGAGGAATGGTATGTATGCTTTCTAACGTCAGCCTGATTTCCGTAAGGGTATTCACCTGGCAACAATTGCACACGCAAAACGGGGAGCAGTGATGACAATATTGATCATGCTGGGTATTGTTTGCGCTTTGCTCTGTATTAAACGTTTTATCGGAATGTTCACCATTATCCCTGCATGGAAATCCACAGAGAATGATAACGTACATCGACAATATGAAGCAAAACAGTTTCATTGCGGCAAAAGTAACTTTTTTTTAAAATATACAGTTAAAATTTTTACCTGTCTTTTGTTTTACCTGTTTGATCTGAAAAAAATAAAAAAGCCTGCGGTGGTTCGGCAGGCTTTGTGTTTTATTAATCACTAAAAAATTGCTTTGGTTTTTTAGTGCTTTTTACGGAAAGATTTTTTGCGGTCTTTTTGCCATTTGTTGTCGTCGTCAAACGATTTTCTTCCGGCAAAACCTTCTTTTTTTCCATAGCCACCCGATTTACGCTGACTTCTGTCGGAACCGCGTTTTTTATCGCTCTGGCGGTATTCGGAGTCGGAATTGCTATACGATCCTTTGCTTTGACGGCTTTTTCTGGAAGATTTTTCGTGCGATTCAGCCATAGGTTCGGCAACTTCTACCTTTATTTCGCGGTCGTTGTAATAAATCTGATTTTTCATTGATGAAAGAACGAGCGGAAGGTATTCGTTTTCTACTTCAAAAAAGGAGAAGCTGTTTTTGATGTCAATTTTACCGAGGCGTACTTCGCGGGTATGGGTAACATCGTTAATAAGTCCGATGATATTTTGCGGACCAATGCCGTCCATACGTCCAAGGCTGATGAATAAACGAGCATAGTTTTTGGATGAAGAGGAACGTTTGCCACTACCACGTGGTTCTTCCTTGCTTTCGTCAATATTGAGGTCGGGAGCATTGCGGTAATAATCGAGAAAACGGTTGAATTCCATGGATACAAAACGTTTGATAAGATCTTCGCGTTCGAGCCATTCTAATTTTTTAAGGATGACGGGCATAAAGGAGCTAATTTCTTTATCGTTAACATCTACTTTTTCCATACGGTCGATCATGTGGAAGAGTTGCTTTTCGCATACTTCTTTTCCACTGGGAATTTTCGCCTGGCGAAAGGTTTTACCTATCTGCTTCTCTATTTGCTTGATGATATGTTTTTCCTTCAGGTTGATAATAGCGATGGAAATGCCCAGTTTTCCTGCTCTGCCGGTACGTCCGCTACGATGGATATATTGTTCATTTTCGTCCGGAAGATTATAGTTGATGATATGGGTAAGATCGTCCACATCGATGCCACGGGCAGCAACATCGGTAGCTACAAGCATCTGCAGATTGCGTTCGCGGAATTTCTGCATCACGCTGTCGCGTTGTGCCTGCGATAAATCGCCATGCAGCGAGTCGGCGTTGTAACCATCTTTGATTAGCTTATCGGCCACTTCCTGTGTTTCCATGCGCGTGCGGCAAAAGATAATGGCGTAGATGTCGGGATTAACATCGGCTATGCGTTTAAGGGCAAGGTAGCGGTCTTTGGCATGAACCACATAATAGTAGTGGTTTACATTTTCGGCTCCTGAATTACGCGTGCCTATGGTAATTTCCACAGGGTCGTGCATATATCCGCGGGCAATGCGTTCCACTTCGCGTGGCATAGTAGCCGAGAACAACAAGGTTTGTTTATCTTCGGGCGTTTGCGAAAGTATCGAATTGAGGTCTTCCTGAAAACCCATATTCAGCATCTCGTCGGCTTCGTCGAGTACTAAGGATTGAATGGAGGATATATCAACGGCACGGCGTTTCGACAAGTCGAGCATACGTCCCGGGGTAGCTACAATAATCTGTACGCCTTTTTGAATCTGGCGTACCTGGGTGTCAATGTTTGCACCGCCATATACGGCAACAACAGATAAACCTTCAATGTATTTTCCAAAGTTTTTGAGGTCGTTCGTAATTTGCATGCAAAGTTCTCGGGTAGGACAGAGGATTAATGCCTGAGGTTTGTTGGATTTCGTATTAATATTTTGGATAAGAGGAATTCCGTATGCGGCGGTTTTGCCTGTACCGGTTTGTGCCAGGGCTACCAAATCACTTTTGTCGCTTAATAATACGGGGATTGCTTCTTCCTGTACAGGCATAGGAGCATCGAAGCCCAAAGCGGTAAGGGCTTTTAAAATTCTTGGATCAATACCCAAGTCGGTAAATGAGGTCATTAGGAAATATTTAATTGAGCGGCAAAGATACGCAATTTCTTATTACCACAAACTATTTTATTTCTGATATGCTGGACTTTATTTATTTAGGAGAGCGTAGGGCAGGTTTCGTTCCTACTTATTTTCAAAAACCAATTGACCATTACAATGCACACTCCGCAATGTGGAACCGGTTCCTCCTGATGAAATGATATCAATTCCATCATCCGTACAGTCAAAACCTTCAAAATTTGTATTCAACAATCCCAATAGCGAGCCAATTCCTTCTATCCAGGTTCTTGTAGAAGAGGGGGGAAAACATTTGTAGTTTAATACTATCTTTTTTCTATTGCTGTTGTTCACTACGATGTTTTCAACAGAAGCAACGGTAAGCTTTTGTTCGAAACAACCGTTTTTTATAGTAACGGTATCGCCCTGCTGCACGCCAAAGTCATAGATAAGATACTCTGTTGCATCGTAAACGTCGATCTGATAAATTTTACCATCACTTGTTTCACGCAGGTATGCGACTACAGTTTCTGTATTGTCGCCTGCTGTAATATTTTTACTCATCACCGATTGATAAACTTTGGAACCAAACACGGAATCTTTGCCTATACGGTATTCAAATATTACGGGACGATATGCATCTTTATTAAAACGTTTTTCAATGGTCCACCGTAAACTGGTATCAATAATCGGAGTATAGGCGTTTGAAACCTGTTTGCCGTTACTTTTTGTGCAGGCCATTGTGCATATCAAAAGGCAAATAGAAGCTAATGCTGTAAATTTTAATTTCATCGTCATACTCCTTATCAAGTTGATTTTAATTAAAATAAATCTATTTTCCGCTCACCGCTGAAATTGTTTTATACGATATTATCAGACAACGAAAGAAAATCTAATGCAAATCTATAAATAAAATCTGATATACATTTCCTGTCATGATAAATATTTTTTTAAAATATTTTAAGCCTACACGATGGGAAAAAAGAATAAAAAATTTCCTTTCGTCGGATCCCCGGGGTAAAATATAAAAACTTATTCATTTTTAGCCACATTAGGATAAAAATCAATAGCGTTATCTTTTACACAAAAAAACCCCACTCTGCTCCTTCCACCCGCTATGGAAGGAGCAATTAAGAAAGGAGGTATTTGTTGAGGTAGAGTCGAGTGAGGTTTAGGCTGTGAGTTTTATTTCGATAGTGGTTTCTTTATCGTTTTCCACGTTAACGGATATTTCGCTGGCAGTGTACCCGGCAAGCGAGGTGCACAGTATATAATTGCCCGATGCTATTTCGTCGATAAGAAATTCGCCTTTGGAATCGCTCATGTCGTTGTAGTCGGTATCTTTTATCAGCAATTCGGCTCCCTGTAAAGGCTTCAGTGTAAGGCTGTCCTTTACGATGCCTTTGACGATTCCGTAGCCTTTGCCGCTTTCGTTCGTCGATTTTTCGATGAGGATGTAATGCTGATACTTCACAGGGTCGTCGGCATAGGCTATTTTACCCACGTTGCAGGCTATGGTCATATAAGTCCATACTAAGTTATAGGCTTTGATGCGGTTTTGAGAGTATTGTGTACGTTTTGACTTAAATTTCTCGTATTCGGTATGCGATAGCTCCAGGGCGGCTTTTAGCTGTTTTATCTCATCCATATACGATTGCACATAGCCTTTGGCAATAAGTTCGGTTTTATGCTCTTCTGTAGTCATTATAAATTGACTGAGCAACGCCGCCATCAATTCCGGGCTATGATGCGATTTGGCATAAATATCATATCCAAATTCACCTATCTTTTCGGGATGGTTAGTAAAAGTCTTTTGAATAAAATATTTAGCAAAATGAAACTTTTCGCAGCTTAATTTTAAGTTGCTGTCCCGTTCTAATTTTTTTCCCGCTTGCCATTTTTTAACTAAGTTATCCGAAGGCAGGGCGTCGGCACTGGTTAAGGCTGTCGAAAAGGAGTCGAGCCACGACGGGTTCAGGTCGGGATCAATCTTGGTTAGTTCCGAAAGCTCTTCATTGAGGTACGAAATAAGCAAATGGGCGTTTGCCGACACTATGGGCATGGGGTAGGGAAACAATTTTTTGACTAATTCCTCCATATTATAATTCTTATAATTAAGCTTTCAATTCCGGCGTTAAATTTACAACAAAAATTAGTTAATAAACAAATATTTTTTAAAAAAATTTATTAATACAAATTTTGGTTGGTTTATATTCATAATATCAACCGCTTATCATTATTAAAAAAATAATTATTTTGAAAAAAATATTGCATTACGATGGCTGGATTGTATTTTATTTAAAAACGCTGTGTTTTTATCCTTCCCGGGAATGCTTTTACAACAATTTAATGTTCTGTTATTCTATGGCAAGGTAAGGGATACATTACTGTAAAACAGGGATACGTTACGATAATGCAGGGATACGTTGCTATAAAACAGGGATACGTTACTGTAAAACAGGGATACGTTACTATAAAACAGAGATACGTTACGATAAAACAGGGATACGTTACTATAAAAGGGAGATACATTGCTATAAAAGGAAGATGCATTACGATAAAACAAAGATAAGCCAGCATAAAGGAAAAATATGGCTGAATAAGGGGACAACAGTAAAAAATAAGGCGATGACAGAGGCCGGTAAAGGAATGGCATATTACGATAAATAATAGTGAAACCCCCAGGGTTTGGCAAACCCTGGGGGTTTTTCTAAGGATTTGATAAAATAAAAAAAACATTAGATGATTGGAATCTTTAAATTTTACCATTATATTTGTAAAAAATAATACTAAAGAGACAATTACCATAAAAAAGGCAGAAAACATAAGAATAATTTGCGGCGGTGTTCAATAGGAACGTAATTACAGTCGGCACTGCCAGTAATTAGTTAACGGGAAGAATCTTTTACATTCCAGTAGCTATCGGGAGAGGCGGAATTTGAAACCCCCAGGGTTTGCTAAACCCTGGGGGTTTTCTCGCAGTCGGCAACGTTTCATACTGCCGGCTATTACTGCCAAGTGTAGAAAACTGAAATGAGAGACAGAAAATTAAATAATAAATCATTGCAACAAGACAGAAAAACGAAATATTGATACGGACTTAAAAATCTCTAAATAAAAGTATATGCATTATTTCAGATCGCTTTTTATGTGTCTTTTAATTTTTTCAACACTATTGTTCTCTCAAAAGAAAGCATCAGCACAGCATCCTGAGGTTGGTATAAAAGTAGTTCTGAGTGGGGCTTTAATGTTCGGACCCTATTTTACATATTGGGTTGATGATCACAATGCTTTAAACTCGAGTATTCTTGCTGCTTACGAAGGGAAACTGATTGTCCCCTTTGCAGTAAATGCGGGTTACAGTGTACACTTTTTCAATAATAAATGGCGCCCCGAAATTGGACTACAGTATTCCTATTTAATTTCTCCCATAAGGCATAAATCCGAAAGAGATCCCAATGGCGTTTCTATTCTTTCGCTTGTACCAGGGGTACAGTTCCAATGGGAAGATTCACACCAAAACATTGGAAGCAGAATCTGGCTTGCTTATATTTTTGACAGACCGAAAAAAGAAAAAGTTAAGATTTTACCTATTGGCCTTGACTTTTCTTACGGCCACAAATTCTATTAACATGGGCAAAATGTATTAACCTGAACTCAGGTTAATAATAAACCAATTATCCGAGCTTCATCGAGGCAATTATTCCTTTTAGTTTTTCGTCTAACAATGCATCGGTTTCGGTAAACAGATGTTTGTCTTTTAGTTCGCCCTTTACACCGAAATAAAATTTAATCTTGGGTTCGGTTCCCGACGGACGAACGGTAATTTTACTTCCGTCGGCAAGGAAAAACTGGATAACATCTGATTTTGGAAGTCCGAGTGGTTGTTCATATCCTTTTTCAAGGTTTGTTTCTGTTCCTTTAAGATAATCTTTGATCATTACTACATCAATATTATGGATTTTGGCCGGGGGTGTGGTTCGGTATCCGAGCATCATTTGTTGAATTTCTTCGGCTCCGGCTTTTCCTTTTTTGGTTACCGATAAAAGACTTTCCTTATAAAATCCGAACTGATGATAAATGGTGAGCAAAAGTTCGTATAATGTGAAGCCTTGTGAAGTGGCCCAGGCTGCCGTTTCGGCTATCATGCTACACGAGATCACTGCGTCTTTGTCGCGGACAAAATCACCAATGAGATATCCATAACTTTCTTCGCCACCGCCAATAAAAGATAATTCTCCTTCATGTTTGCGGATGATTTCGGCAATATATTTAAAGCCGGTAAGTACATCAAAGCAGGTTACCTTATAATGATCGGCAATATTCTTAAGTAATTCGGAGGTAACGATAGTCTTGACAATAAATTCCTTTCCTTTGATTTTTCCTTGGGTATTCCATTGGTTGAGCAGGTAGTATATAAGCAACGAAGCCGTCTGGTTACCATTGAGCAGGATGAACCGGTTATGGTTATCTTTGATAGCAACGCCTACACGGTCGGCATCGGGATCGGTAGCCAGCACTAAATCGGCATCAAGTTCCTGAGCTTGTTCGATGGCCATACTCATGGCGGCATGTTCTTCGGGATTAGGCGATTTTACGGTAGGAAAATTACCATCCGGAATACATTGTGCCTTTACGGTGCTTACATTCCGAAATCCGAAGTTCTTTAAACTTTGTGGAACAAGGTTTACTCCCGAACCGTGGATAGGTGTATAAACAATTTTCAAGTCTTTATGCTTTTCGATGGCTTCGGGCAAAAGTGAAAGCTCTTTTATTTTTTGAAGATATACCGCATCTATATCCTTTCCTATGGATATAATTCTGTCGGGTACGCCTTCCCATTTTACATTATCTACGGAAGTGATCTTCTGCACTTCATTAATTACATTTTTGTCGTGTGGCGGAACCAGTTGTCCTCCGTCATTCCAATAGACTTTATATCCATTGTATTCTTTCGGATTATGAGAGGCGGTGATCACTATTCCACTCTGACATTCCAGGTGACGGATTGAAAAAGACAATTCGGGAGTAGGACGGAGGTCATCAAAAAGAAAGACGGTGCAACCGTTAGCCGAAAGAACATTGGCTGCAATTTGTGCGAAGAATCGACTATTGTTGCGACTGTCGTGTGCAATAGCAACTTTAATTTCGTTAAGGCTGGGGAACATCATCAGAAGATAGTTGGCTAATCCCTGGGTTGCCATGCCTACCGTATATTTATTCATGCGGTTGGTTCCGGCTCCCATGATGCCTCGTAATCCTCCGGTACCAAATTCGAGATCGCGGTAAAAGGCATCGGTAAGTTCGTCGGTATCGCGTTCAATCAAATAGTGGATTGCATCTTTGGTTTTAGCATCATAATTCCCGTTAAGCCATTGATTGGCGCGGGATAAAATAAAAGGATCGATATTTTTCATAGGTTTGGTTTGTAAGGTTTATAACGGTTTGTAAGGTTTATAAAGTTCGTAAAGTTCGTAAAGTTTATAACTTACTAATAAGCACAGATAGCATTTTCGAAATTATTTCTGATTTTTCAATTACGCTTTTAAAACATTCTTCGTTAATATAATTTAATGATTTTGCAAGATAAAGCATACTCCGAACTTCACCGGCACTTCCTTTGGCAATAAACAGGTAATGTTTAAATTCATTATTGCTTTTTCTTTCAAATCCTTCAGCAATATTATTACTAATTGAGATAACTGCCCGTTGAATTTGATCCTTAAAACCAAAGTCTTTACTTGCAGTAAATATTTTATAGATTTCCAAAGCAAGCTCCTGCGATTTATTCCAAACAATCATATCTTCAAACTTGTCGAATTTCATACTTTAAAAACCTGATAAACATTTATAACTTTGAAAATTCCGGTTCTCCAGAGACTTCGTTTAGCTTTATTAACTTTAAAAACTTTAAGAACTTTATGAACTTTATGAACTTTATGAACTCCCTAACTTTTTTAAACAAATTTTCAAACTGCTTTCCCAATGAGGAATGGCAATTCCAAAGGTACATTTTATTTTTGATTTATTAAGCACGCTAAAATGAGGTCGGGGTGCGGGTAGGGGATAATCTTTTGTTTCGATTGGATTAATCTTACACGGGCTGCCTGAGAGTTCCATTATTTTATGAGCAAAATCATACCAACTGCAAACGCCTTCGTTGGTGTAATGATAGATGGTTATTCCCTGGATATTATATTTTGGAAGAATATCGAGTATAGCTTTTGCCAGGTCGGCGGCATAGGTTGGCGAACCTACCTGATCGAAGACTACATTTAGTTCTTTTTTTTCTTTTCCCAGACGCAACATCGTTTTAACAAAATTGTTTCCAAATTCGGAGTAGAGCCATGCAGTACGTATGATCATTGCTTTGGCATCGGTTTTAAGAATAGCTTCCTCACCCTGAAATTTAGTAATGGCGTAATAGCCCTGGGGATTTGCAGGGTCGTCTTCATTATAAGGCTTGTAGCTTGTACCTCCGAACACATAGTCGGACGAAATATGAACCAACATTGCTTTATGCTTCACGGCTATTTCTGCGAGATTACCGGCTGCCGTAACATTTACTTTATAGGCTATTTCCCGTTCCGTCTCGGATTTATCCACATTGGTGTAGGCGGCACAATTAATGATAACATCAACAGGATTCGCGGTAACGAATTCATCTATTTTGTTGATATTGGTGATGTCGAGCTCGGCAACATCGGTGTAAATAAACGACATGGCAGAATAATCTCCTGCAATCTTCCGTATTTCATTTCCAAGTTGTCCGTTGCAGCCCGTTACGAGTATTTTCATTTAGTTGTTTGTTGATAGTTGTCAGACATTCCATGTTTTGAAAGCAATAAATAGTATCATCGGCTGTTGCAAAAATGGCATTTTATTGGTTTATTATTTGAAACATGGAATGTCTTTTAAAATTCTAAATCGTACTTTAAATTTATTCTATGGATTTAAAGTATTCAATGGTTTTAATTAAGCCTTCCTTTAATTGTATTTTGGGTTCCCAGCCCAATTCTTTTTTGGCTAAAGAAATGTTTGGCTGTCGTTGCAGGGGATCATCCGAAGGCAGAGGCTGGTAAATCAGCTTTGATTTCGATCCTGTAAGTTCAATTACCTTTTCTGCCAGTTCTTTAATGGTAAATTCATTCGGATTGCCGATATTTACCGGACCGATAAAATCTTCGCGGGAATTCATCAGACGGATCATGCCATCGAGCAAATCGTCGACATAGCAGAAACTGCGTGATTGGGAGCCATCGCCATAAATAGTTATGTCCTCATTGTGCAATGCCTGCATGATGAAATTGGAAACTACCCTGCCATCATTGGGATGCATACGCGGGCCGTAGGTGTTGAAGATTCGTATAATTTTAATACGAACGTTGTTTTGTTGATGATAATTGATGAACAAGGTCTCGGCACAACGTTTACCTTCGTCATAGCAGGCGCGTATTCCAATCGGATTGACATGCCCCCAGTAACTTTCCACCTGTGGGTGAATTTGTGGATCACCATATACTTCGCTGGTGGATGCCTGAAGAATTTTTGCACGTATGCGTTTTGCCAGTCCCAGCATATTGATAGCGCCCATCACCGAGGTTTTAATCGTTTTAATGGGATTATACTGGTAGTGGATGGGGGAAGCCGGACAGGCAAGATTATAGATTTCGTCCACTTCAATAAAAAAGGGGGTAGTAACATCATGCCTAATCAATTCAAAATATGGATTGCTAAGCAAATGAACAATATTCTTTTTTTGTCCGGTGAAGTAGTTATCGAGGCATACCACTTCATTTCCTTCATTTAACAACCGTTCGCAAAGATGAGAGCCTAAAAATCCTGCTCCGCCGGTAACTAAAATACGTTTTCCCATTTTTTCATATTAATAGGATGGGCTAAAACAAAGGTTTTTCCTTAATTATTCGTCATGAAATACACCCTTACGGGTAAACAGAACATTAGAACTCAAAAGTTTTTTAGCCAATCCCTGGTTTATATTATTTTAACTCTTAATTCCTATACAATAGTAATCGAATCCGGCAGCTTTCATTTCTTTGGGATCATAAATATTGCGTCCATCAAATATCACGGAAGTTTTCAGCAATTTTTTCATCACATTGAGATTAGGAAAGCGGAATTCTGTCCACTCTGTAACTAAAAACAAAGCATCGGCATCAATCAATGTTTCGTATTGGTCCTTACAATATTCAATAATATTTCCAATGCGACGTTTTGATTCTTCGATAGCTACGGGATCGTAAGCTTTTATCTTGCATCCGGCTTTAATAAGTTTATCTATAAGAATCAATGCCGGAGCTTCGCGCATATCATCGGTTTGTGGTTTGAACGACAATCCCCAAAAAGCGATGGTTTTGCCTTTTAACTTACCATTGAAATATTTATTTAGTTTGTTAAACAAAACCGATTTCTGATCTTCATTCACTGCTTCCACCGATTTAAGTATCCGCATGGAATAGCCATTATCATCGGCAGTGTGGATTAATGCTTTTACGTCTTTTGGAAAGCATGAGCCGCCGTATCCAATTCCCGGATAAATAAACTTTGTTCCTATGCGTGAATCGCTGCCTATTCCTTTGCGAACCATATTTACGTCGGCACCTATAATTTCGCAAAGATTGGCAATATCGTTCATAAAACTGATTTTGGTAGCAAGCAGGGAGTTTGCCGCATATTTTGTCATTTCTGCCGAAGGAACATCCATAAAAATGATAGGATGTCCGTTAAGGGTAAAGGGTTTATAAAGGCGTTTCATGATTTCCTCGGCTTGTGTAGATTCAATTCCAACTACAATACGGTCGGGTTTCATAAAATCGTCAATGGCATTACCTTCTTTCAGAAATTCAGGATTGGAAGCGACATCAAAATTTATATTTACACCTCTTTTATCCAGTTCTTCCTGTATGGCCTGACGCACCTTTTGTGCTGTCCCTACCGGAACAGTGCTCTTGGTAACCATCAATAAATAGTTATTCATATTTTTACCTATGGTGCGGGCAACATCAATCACATATTTTAAATCGGCACTGCCATCTTCGTCGGGCGGAGTTCCTACTGCGCTGAATACCACATCAGCTTCAGCCAAACAATTGGTTATGTCGGTATCGAAATGCAAACGGTCTTTATTTACATTCCGTTCGATCATTTCATCCAAACCAGGTTCATAAATAGGGGAGATGCCCTTTTTTAAGTTTTCTATTTTTTTCTTATCAATATCAACGCAGGTTACATCGAGACCAACTTCGGCAAAACAGGTTCCTGTTACCAACCCTACATATCCGGTTCCAACTATGACAATTTTCATAAAATTATGCGATTAGAGAGTAAATGATTTGTAAAAATTAACTCACAAATTTAAAATTTAATTTAATTTAACAAAAAAAGATTTCAAAATTATCATACAATCTCTCAAATAGCGTTAATCAATTATTATTTTTAATGATTATACTTTTCTTTGACTTGCCTTTGGATTATCTTTGTTGTAGAAAAGCTGTAAATTAAGAAAAAACAAAGTACTCAGCATTTTTTGAAATCGTTTTAACCTGTTTTAAATTTTGATTTATCAATTCAATATTCATTTTGAGTAAAGTCTGGGCTAAGTTAATAATCATCGTTTTAATTATATTTCTGGGTAAATTGGTTCAATGCCAGGTGGTGAATGATTTTATTTTTCGCGGGATAACCGTGAACAAGGAAAATCTGATGGAAGCTTCATTTATAACCATTCAAAATGCCAGAACTAAGAAAATTGTTACTTCCGATAATAAAGGTTATTTCGAAATCAGGGTACGTCTGACGGATACCTTGTATTTAGCCGCCATGTCCTATTATTCCATGTTGTTCTTTTTAAACGACAGTGTGTACAGCTATCCTAAAATCTTTAAAATTTACTTAAATCCGAAATATATTAAGCTCAAAGAGGTGGAGATTATTGCCTCCATGCCGGTGAGAAAAAAATATGATAATCCATACAATCAGGCTCCGGCTACTCTGGCAAATCCTATTTCTCTGATATATGAGCGTTTTGATAAAAAGCTGAAAGCCTATAAAAGAGTGTCGAAGCTTGTGGCAAAGGATAATTACTGGGAATATTTGCAATGGAGATTTAGCAATAATAATGTGTATAAAATCACTCATCTGGAAGGAGAAAAATTAGATGACTTTATCCGCTTTTGCGATTTCGAAGAGTCTTTTGGCCGGAATGCCAAAGATTATGATTTTTTGATTGAGGTTAAGAAAAAGTTTGACGAATATCAGAAAATAAAAATCAATCATTAATTATTTATAAAAGATAATTTTTGATTTTTGTCAGAATAATGCCGGTGGCTCCCTGGTTTTGAATAACGTAATTCCGGCATATCTCCGAACATTTATCATGATAATTTTTATCAGAAAGTAATTCTTGGGTTTTGGAAATTAATTCTTCAGCATTAGTTATGCTGAATACTCCTTGGCGTTGAATTAAATCCACCGCTTCTTTAAATTTCTGATAGTTGGTGCCAAATATCACCGGGTTACCAAAGGTTGCAGCTTCGAGGATATTATGTAATCCTTTGCCAAAAGCGCCTCCGATATAGGCCAGGGTTGCATAACGGTAAAGATGCGACAAAATACCGATGCTGTCAATAATTAAAACCTGGTAATCGGAAATTGTTTTTTCATTTGCCTGGGAATAGCAAAGGACAGAGGCGTTTAAACGCGATACTAACTGATTGATTCTGTCTTTATCTGTTTCATGAGGCGCAATGATAAATTTTAAACCGGGGAGATGTTGATCTATCAACGAAATAAGCAGGTTTTCATCGGCTGGCCATGTGCTTCCGGCTAAGAATAGCTTATTGTTTCCGGCAAACGTTTCAATCAATGGAAAATGTTTGGCATTTCCGGCAATGGAAGCTACCCTGTCGAAACGGGTATCACCGCTTATGGAAACATTTTTTATGCCTGCTGAATTTAATAAAGCCATTGAAGCTTCATTCTGAACAAAAATATGCGTAATATTTTGCAGCATTTTTCTGAACCATCCGCCATACCATGCGAAGAAATGTTGTTCGGGACGGAAAATGGCTGAAACAACCAAAACGGGAATGTTATTCGTTTTGAGCTGGGTCAGGTAATTATACCAGAATTCGTATTTGATGAAAACGGCAATGGATGGATGAACTAATTTAATGAATTGTCGGGCATTCGCTGGATTATCTATGGGTAGATAAAAAATAAAATCGGCTTCCCGATAGTTTTTTCTGATCTCGTAACCAGAAGGGGAGAAAAAGGTAAGCAGAATTTTATAACCGGGAAATTGTTTACGGAAAGCTTCAATAATTGGTCGTCCCTGCTCAAATTCGCCTAAGGATGCACAATGAAACCATGAAATTTTATCTTCACTTCCAATGGAATTTTCTATTTGCTTAAAGATGTCCTTTCTGCCGTTTATCCATAATTTTGCCTTGGGATTAAAAAAAGATGCAATGCGAATGGCCTGGTAATAAATGAATATGGCAAAATTATAAAGTAAAGGCATCGCTTGATAATCGTTAATTGTTGACTTTGGCAAATTGCCGGATAAAGGTATTATTTTATAACGTACAGAATGAATTCCGGGAATTAATAATAATAATATTTTGCCGGTGCGGCTTTATAAATAGGTATTATCCAGCCGAATTTTATGCCCACAAGGTTATCTATCCGTTTGGCAAGGTCGGGTTTCATTTCATCATAATTGTATTTTCGGTACGATTTCGTCCATGCCTGTGTAAACTCGACACCACCAAAAAATGTCATAATTTTACGGTTTCCCATATACAAATAACCAAGGAAACCACTCACACCCATTCCTCCCGAAAGCCTGTCGTATCCCTTTTTGTAGCTGTCGGTAAGCTGAGCTACGTTATTGTCTTTAACATCAATCCTGATTTTATTTTGCATATAGCCTCCCGAAGCTACAATCATAATCCCGGAATTTGGATTGGAACCAAAACATGGAATTACTTTTCCCAATTTTAACGTAGCCCACATTCCACTTTCCCCAAAGGAAATGTTGGCTGGCGATCCGTTTTTTCCAATTAAATAGCCGTTAGTGGTTGAAATATTGCTAAATATAGCATTTTTGTTTTTTACCTTGTTTCCAAACAAGTAATCTCCTTCTACTCCAAACAACCAGTTGCCTCGTGTTTTAAACATTACTCCTCCACCAATGTTGGAATTATTTCCAAAACGTTTTACCAAATCTCCGCCAGGAAATTGGTAGGAGTATGTTGCGTAAAACATCGTTGTGAAGATGGATGAGTCTTTTATGCTGACTTGCGAACTTGCCTGCAAAAAGGGAAAACATAATAAAACAGATAGTAGTAAATTTCTTACTTTCATTAGAATATGATTTGTCTTTTAAAGGTCTAATAGAATCTACATGCCTGTAAAATACGGACAATACATTTTTGTTCACGTATTATATCAGGGGTTCATATAGAAAATAAAAGAACGCAAAAATACTAAAATGCGTATACCAGTTTGTGATTTATTGACGTTTAATTTTGATTAAGTTTAAATAGCTTTATCTTTGCAAAAGGGAAAATTAATTTATAAAGATTCATAAAGATGAAAAAAATTCAAATGGTTGACTTAAAGAGTCAATATCAAAAAATTAAAGGAGAAATTGATCGTTCAATACAGGAAGTTATTGATTCTACTGCATTTATTAATGGGCCTGCCGTAAAACAGTTTCAGGAAGATCTGGAAAAGTATCTGAATGTTAAACACGTTATCCCTTGTTCCAATGGTACCGATGCTTTACAGGTAGCCATGATGGCTTTAGGATTGAAACGCGGTGATGAAGTAATTACAACATCTTTTACATTTATAGCAACTGCCGAGGTTATTGCCCTGCTTGGTTTGACTCCGGTTTTGGTGGATGTTGATCCCGATACTTTTTTAATTAGCCCCGAAGCGATTAAAAAAGCCATTACTCCTAAAACCAAAGCTATTGTTCCGGTTCATCTTTTTGGTCAGTGTGCCGATATGGAAGCCATCATGAGCATTGCCAAAAAACACAATCTGTTTGTGATAGAGGATACAGCCCAGGCCATAGGCGCTGAATATATTTTTGCTGATGGCACTCGTAAAAAAGCCGGAACAATTGGCAATATAGGTTGTACCAGCTTTTTCCCTTCCAAAAACCTGGGTTGCTACGGCGATGGCGGTGCTATTTTTACCAATGATGATGATTTGGATAAACAACTGCGCGTGTTGGTTAATCATGGAATGGTTGTAAGATACTATCACGATTATATTGGCGTAAATTCGCGTCTCGACAGCATTCAGGCTGCTATACTCAAAACCAAACTTTGTCATCTGGATGATTATGCTGCAGCCCGTCAAGCCGCTGCCGATTATTACGACAAGGCATTTGCCGCCTGTTCAAAACTGAAAACACCCTTCAGGGCAAAAAATTCGACTCATGTCTTTCATCAATACACCTTGTTGCTGAACAACGTGGACAGGGCTAAACTCATCGAATATCTTAATTCAAAAGAAATTCCTGCAATGATCTATTATCCGGTTCCATTGCACATGCAAAAAGCTTATCTCGATCCTCGTTACAAAGAAGGCGATTTCCCGGCATGTGAAATGCTTAGCAAAACAGTAATGTCGCTTCCTATGCATACCGAACTGGATGAGGAACAACTGAAACATATTACTTCGTCGGTATTGGAATTTTGTAAATAAGCAACTATGGATAAAGAATATTTTGCTCACGAAACAGCAATAATTGACGAAGGTTGCACGATTGGTAAAGGAACCAAAATCTGGCATTTTTCGCATGTTATGGCCAATTGTGTGCTTGGCGAAAATTGTAATATTGGTCAGAATGTGGTTATTTCACCGGAGGTTATTCTCGGGAAAAATGTTAAAGTTCAAAACAACGTTTCTATTTATACCGGAGTGATTTGTGAGGATGATGTTTTTCTGGGACCATCCATGGTTTTTACCAATGTCATCAATCCCCGCAGCGCCGTTAACCGCAGGGGACAATATTCCAAAACCATTGTCAAACACGGAGCGTCTATCGGTGCCAATGCAACCATTGTCTGTGGACACGATATCGGCGAATTTGCCTTTATCGGAGCCGGTGCGGTTGTTGTCAAAACAGTTCCTGCTTATGCATTGGTCGTTGGCAATCCGGCGAAACAAATCGGATGGATGAGCGAATTTGGTTGCCGGCTGCATTTCGATAAAGATGGAATTGCCGTTTGCTCCGAAAGCAACGAAAAATATAAACTTGAAAACAACAAGGTTGTAAAACTTTAGCAAAGGACAATTTATAAAAATACGGATGGAAATCTCACATGCGGGTTCCATCCGACGTTAATCTAAAATTATTTACCCATGAAAATATTGGTTACCGGAGGTACGGGGTTTATTGGTTCGCATACCGTGGTGGAACTTCAGCAAAAAGGCTATGAAGTGATAGTGGTTGATAATCTTTCCAACTCAACCATAGAAGTGCTGGATAATATTCAAAAAATCACCGGCATCCGTCCGGAATTCGAACAGTTTGATCTTGCCGATGAAAAGCTGACTTTGGCATTTTTCAGGAAGCATACCGAAATTGATGCCATTATTCATTTTGCCGCCTTCAAAGCTGTGGGCGAATCGGTGGAAAAACCGTTGATGTATTATCGTAATAATCTTTTTTCGTTGCTAAATATCCTTAACGGGATGAAGGAAAATAAAATTAACAACTTCGTGTTTTCTTCATCCTGCACCGTTTATGGACAGCCCGATGAGCTTCCGGTAAAGGAAACTTCGCCCATCAAAAAAGCCTTTTGTCCGTATGGAAATACCAAGCAAATTTCGGAAGATATAATTTTCGATACTGTTGCTGTTACGGATTTAAAAGCGATAGCCTTGCGGTATTTCAATCCTATCGGTGCTCATGAATCGGCATTGATAGGAGAGTTGCCATTGGGAATTCCCAATAATCTTATTCCCTATATTACCCAGACGGCCATCGGCAAACGGGACTTTCTGCGTGTTTTTGGTAACGATTATGACACACCCGATGGCACTCCCATCCGCGATTATATTCATGTGGTCGATCTTGCCAAAGCTCATGTGATAGCCGTTGACCGTATGCTTAACGGAAAAATGAAAAAACAAGGCGAAGTCTTCAACCTGGGAACGGGAAATGGATTCTCGGTGCTCGAAGTGATTAATTCCTTTGAAAAAGTTTCGGGTACGAAATTAAATTATAAAATTGTCGATCGCCGGCCGGGTGATGTTATCGAAGTCTGGGCCGACACTCGTTTTGCCAATAAAGAATTAGGCTGGAAGGCCGAAAAAGGACTCGACGAAATGATGCTTTCGGCCTGGAATTGGGAAAAAGCTTTGAAAAATAAACAATAAATCCAGACTATTAATTCTAAATTCTGAAATCTGAAATTATGAAGACCATACTTATTACCGGAGGAGCCGGTTTTATCGGATCGCATGTCGTGCGACTTTTTGTTACTAAATATCCCGATTATAAAATTATCAATCTTGATAAACTGACTTATGCCGGGAATCTTGCCAACCTGACAGATATCGAAAAAAAACCAAATTACGAATTTGTAAAAGGCGATATCGTTGATGCGCCATTTATCAATGCTTTGTTTGAAAAATATCGGTTCGATGGTGTCATCCATCTGGCAGCCGAGTCGCATGTTGACCGCTCCATCACCAATCCAACGGAATTTATCTTTACAAATATTGTGGGAACGGTTAATCTGTTGAATGCTGCCCGCCTGATCTGGAAGGAAAATCCGGAAGATAAACGCTATTACCAGATATCTACCGATGAAGTGTATGGCTCTTTAGGTGCTGAAGGTTATTTTACCGAAACTACAGCCTACGATCCGCGCAGCCCGTATTCTGCATCCAAAGCCAGCGCCGATCATTTGGTCAGGGCTTATCATCATACGTTTGGTCTGCCTGTGGTTATTTCCAACTGTTCCAATAATTACGGACCTTACCAGTTTCCCGAGAAACTGATTCCTTTGTGCATTAATAATATCAAACACGGAAAACCCCTGCCTGTTTACGGAAAAGGTTTAAACATCCGCGATTGGTTGTATGTGGAAGATCATGCCAAAGCAATCGACCTTATTTTTCATAAAGGAGGAAATGGCGAAACATACAACATTGGTGGAAACAATGAATGGTGCAATATCGACCTGGTGAAAAAGTTGTGCGAGATCATGGATGCCAAACTCAACCGCAGGCCTGGCGATTCGGCTAAACTGATTACATTCGTAAAAGATCGTGCCGGACACGATTTGCGCTATGCCATTGATGCATCTAAACTTCAGAAAGAATTAGGCTGGCAGCCAACCATACGCTTTGCCGAAGGCTTCGAACAAACCATCGAATGGTATCTCGAAAATGAAGAATGGCTCGATAATGTTACTTCGGGCGATTACCAGAAGTATTACGATAAACAATATGGAAAATGATTCAAATGATTAATGATTAATGAATAATGATTAATGAGAATCAGGGAATATAAGAATATAGAAATTAATCAAATGATATAAAAGATCATTGGGTATGCAATTAAACTCTGTGGTTCTCTGTGATCCCGATAATTATCGGGACTCCGTGGTTCTCTGTGCGATTTAAATATTATAACACGGAGTTACACAGAGAAAGCACTGAGTTACACAGAGAAGGTTTCAACCCTTGATTTGTATAATTAATGAATGATGAGAACTTAATCATTTTCAAAAGTAAGAAATGAATATTTTTAAAAACATCTTTCCTGAAAAGAAATTATCGCATCCGCTGAGCTTATCTTCCTTGTTTGCCGATATGCATTCTCATTTTATTCCCGGAATAGATGACGGTGCAAAAACACTTAATGATTCCATCGAATTAATTCGTGGAATGAATGAAATGGGATTTGGTAAAATCATTACCACTCCCCATATTCAGGGCGATTTTTATACTAATACCCCTGAAATTATTCTCAATGGTTTGGCACATGTAAGAGCCGGAGTTAAAAAAGCCGGGATACCTGTCGAAATTGATGCCGCCGCCGAATACCTTTTGGACGATCGCTTTGAGGAAAAACTGAAATTAAATAATCTGTTGACCTTCGGCGATAAGTATATTCTCGTCGAACTTTCTTTCTTTAGCCCCAATCCCAATCTGTATAATCTGATCTTTAACCTGCAGATTGAAGGATACAAAGTCATCCTTGCCCATGTGGAAAGGTATTCTTATTGGTTCAACGATTTTAAAAAATATGAAGAACTGAAAGACCGCGGAGTGTTTTTTCAGGTAAACACCATTTCATTGGGAGGTTATTATTCGGCTATGGTAAAAAAGATGGCCGAGAAGTTTGTTGATCTCGGGATGGTTGATTTCCTTGGCAGCGATATGCACAACGAAAATTATTTACATGCTTTGGAAAACGCCCGTACGGAAAAATATCTTGAGAAAATACTTACTTCGGGCAAATTGTTAAATTCCAAACTCTAAAGTTTGTAAGGCTGAGCGGAGCGAAGTCCCGAGCGAAGCGATTCGGGATTTATAAGGTTTATAAAGTTTATAAGGTTTGTAAGGTTTGTAAGGTTTATAAGGTTTATAAGGTTTATAAGGATGCGCGAAGCGATCTGGGATTTGTAAGGCTGAACGAAGTGAAGTCCCGGCACAGAATCGCTTGGAGGAACGACTTAGCGAATCTTTATTGGAATAGGCAGTAGGTAGTAAGGAGTAAGGAGTAGGCAAATAAATTCTATGTGCTCTAATGTGCCTATTGTGGTTCAGAAAAATGAAATAATATTGTAGATAATTATCAAATAATTTGTATTTTTGAAATAAAAAAAATCCCATGAAGAAACTATTACTCATTTATTTCATTTTATTGTCCGGAATAATTTTTGGACAGGTAACCGATGCCGAAAAGTTGTTGCGTACACAACGCAACGATACCATTAATAATTGGAAAACCGGGGGCGTAACGGCTCTCAACTTTTCGCAAACATCGTTGACCAATTGGGCAGCAGGAGGCCAGAGCTCATTGGCCGGAAGTACGATGATTAATTTATTTGCCTATTATAATAAGGGAAAATCACGTTGGGATAATACTCTTGATTTTGGCTATGGGTTGCTGAAGCAGGCTGATAAAAAAAGAGCCTGGAAAACTGACGATAAGATAGAACTATTACTTAAATATGGACAAAAAGCTTTCGATAGTTGGTATTATGCCGTATTGCTAAATTTTAAAACCCAAATGTCGCCGGGATATAATTATCCGAATGATTCTGTAAAAATTTCATCGTTTTTTGCTCCGGCTTATTTAATCGGGGCTGTGGGGATAGATTATAAGCCTAATGATAATTTTAATATTTTTATTACTCCGGTTACCGAAAGATTTACGTTTGTTTATGATCAGGAACTTGCCAATTCCGGAGCCTTTGGCGTGGATCCGGCAGTTTATGATTCCACAGGAAAAATACTAAAGAACGGCAAAAACCTGCGTACCGAATTCGGAGGATACCTTCGTATGCTTTATAAACAAAATCTGATGGAAAATATTTCTTTTCAGATTAAGCTTGATTTGTTTTCCAATTATTTAAAGAATGCACAAAATGTTGATGTTAACTGGGAAAATCTGATTTCGCTTAAAGTAAACAAATATGTTTCGGCCACCATATCAACTCAGATGATTTATGATGATGATATTATGATTGTGGATGGGAAAAATGCCGATGGAACCGATAAAAAAGGTCCACGCACACAATTTAAGGAAGTGTTGGGCGTAGGATTTTCGTATAATTTCTGATAAATAAAATAGTAATCTTAAAATTATTGCCTTATGAAGCTGATAAAAGAATTTAAGGAATTTGCCATGCGCGGAAATGTCGTGGATATGGCCGTAGGTATCATTATCGGAGCTGCTTTTGGTAAAATTGTATCTTCGTTTGTAAAAGATGTTATTATGCCTCCCATCGGATTGCTGATTGGCGGAGTAGACTTCACAGATATCAAGATCAAACTGAATAATGTGGTAGCCGACCTGGCGGGTAACGCCCATGCCCAACCGGTTACTATCAATATCGGGAATTTTATTCAAACCGTATTCGATTTCCTTATCGTGGCATTTGCTATTTTTATGATGATAAAAGCCATGAACCGGATGAAGAAGAAAAATGAGGAAGTTCCTCCGGCACCCGCTGAACCATTGCCTACCAATGAGGAAAAGTTATTAACTGAAATAAGGGATTTGTTGAAGACGAAAGGGTTATAAAGTTCTTAAGGTTTGTAAAGTTCTTAAGGTTTATAAGGCTGAGCGAAGCGAAGTCCCGAGCGAAGCGATTCGGGATTTATAAGGATGCGCGAAGCGATCTGGGATTTGTAAGGCTGAGCGTAGTAAGCAGTAAGGAGTAAGGAGTAAGCAGTAGGCGGTGCCTAATGTGCCTATTGTGGTTAAAAATATGTGCTCTAATGTGCCTATTGTGGTTCAGAAAAAGGCAGTTGAGCGAAGCGAAATCCCGATTATTTGTTGTCGGGCAATTTATTCTGTTGTAATTGCGAAATGAATACAAGAATTGCCATTATTACAACCGATAGTAGTGAAGACGTAAGGGTTCCCAGGTCTAATCCTCCTTTCGATAATGGCTTGGTAAGGAAATCGCCGAATGTTGCACCGAAAGGTCGTGTAAATATAAAAGCAATCCAAAACAACAGAATATGATTGATTTTGGTTAAGTAATGCAAAAGAACAATGATCAAAATAATTGTTCCCGTTATCATTGCGCCATGTATATAACTTAATCCTGCATTATCGCTCAGGAAATCGCCAAATGCTGTTCCCAAACTGTTGGAAAAAAGTATAGCCGTCCAATAATATAATTCTTTTGTTTTTCCGGTAATCGGATAAACTTCAAGACTTTTAAATCTTTTAAACCAAAAAGCCAACGTTACCGCAAGACAAAAGACAAGCATCAGACTACCCAAAGTATATCCCGAATGTAACGTTCTGTCTATAAAATCAGAGATTTCCGTTCCTAAAGTTGTCGTTCCGATAATCACCAGCCAATAAATAATGGGAATATGTTTTTTTACCGATAATTGAATAAGCAATACGATTAGAAAAAAAAGAAGGGTAATGCCTATTCCCGCTGTATATCCTAAATTCAGGGTCATCGATATAAAGTCTCCCAGTGTTTCACCAAGCGTAGTTGCAACAATTTTTATTAACCAGAAGATCACGGTTATTTTTGCAACTTTATTTAAACTCTCCATAAAAGTATTTTATAAGTAATTGGACAAATAGAATGTTGTATATCAGAAAAAAATAGAACACGGATTCCCCCAAATAAAACGAATAAACGCTGATAATAATATAAACACAGCAAAATTCGCGTTCTATTCTTATTTGTTTTCAAATTCAATGATACGACAATTTGTCGTTTTTATTACTTATTTATTATTTAATCCGTCTTTTCCAGGAAGAATATTTCATTGACAGGTTTGCCAAAAAACTCCGATAATTTAAGGGCAAGCACCGTTGAAGGCACATATTTGCAAAGTTCGACGGCATTAATGGCTTGCCGCGTTACTCCGATAACCTTGGCCAAATCGTCCTGCGTAATGTTTTTTATTGCCCTTTCCACTTTAAGGTTATTTTTCATGGCATACTGATATTTTGGCTTTATAGAGGACAAAATAAAAACGCAGATTAAAGATAACAAGAAAAATAATCAGCGTACAAAATGCAAAAGAAAGAAAGGCAAACCCGTAGATAAAAATAAGCGAGAATAGAAAAACGGCAATCATTACATACGTAGCCCAGAGCAAAGATTCAAATCTCAGCTTCAGCGAAAATTCATCTTCCGTTTTAAGTTTTGAAAAACCAACAAACATAGCTCCGGTAATCAGCAAAAGAGTGATAAGCTCATATTGAAAATCATCTGAGATAATTTTAAAGAAACCATTTGAATGACTTAATGGGATATCATTATAAACGGCAAAAACCGGAATATTTCCCAGAAAGCCGATATTACCAATCAGTTCCATCCATAGAACAAGAAATAAACCAATGCCTAAAAAAATCCATCCGATTTTTCTGAAAGGGTAGGGGAACAACAATTTTGTTTTCATGTGCGATAAGTTTTAAAATTTATTTTGCAAATGTAATGTATAAATTACATTTAGACAAATAAAAATTACAAAAAGTAATTACAAAATTGCATTTTAAAATTAATACTATAATTCTCAGGCAATTTGTCATTAAATTATTTTTTGGAAAATGATAAGAAGAATGATAATTGGTATAATTAATCGATCTCTTTTAAATGAAGCTATTTACGCAGGAATTTTTTTCAGAAAAGAAAATTAATGCTACAAAATCATAAACACACCAAACCTGCCTGATGGCAGTCAGGTTTCATTAAAGATAAAAACACTGATTATGGAATTTTTGTACGTTTTAGTGTTTTTGTGTTTTAGCAGCGTAACAAAAATTTCAATTTTAGGATAGATTTCAATGGGATGTTAAAAAAAAACTCCGGGTTACCTGGGTCCCGGAGTTTTTCTTTTCAACGCTAAGTGGATTTAGGTTTACGAACAGGGCGCTTCCTTTCGCTGCGGGGAGTGCCCCCGGCCTGACCATATTGTTCACTATCGAAACCATACTTGGAACCGACACCCGATAGCATACGTGTGCCGTATTCTATCAGATCCTTTTCCATGGCATCCAGCTTAGCGCCGTCATCATCAACTTTAGCAACAAGTACATTATAAGCTCTAAGGCTATCGCCAAACGCATTGATTTTACCATTATAAATTTCAAGCGTCATTCCATTTCCCAGGTCGAGTGTGGAATTGACAATGGAAAGCTTATTGTACCTTTCGTTAGCTTTTGCTAAAGTTGCGGCTGATGTTCGTGCGCGCATAAGTGACAATTTTTGTTAAACATTATGTGAACTACCGAAAGCCCTTTATAAGTGCTTTCATAATACAAAGATATACAAAAAAAAAGGACAAATTGTATCTTTTTTTTAAAAAATTTTTGCTGTTTTTTGCAAATATTTTGTAATATACGCTAATACAGATAATTATCTTAATAATAAAATTTTATTTTTTAAAAATAAATGTCTATATTCCGCTAAGAGAGTTGTCTTAGCGACTAAGACAACTTCTTTAGCGACTAAGACAACTTTCGTAACGACTAAGACAACTTCCCAAGCGACGAAGGCAACTTCCATAACGACTAAGACAACTTCCGTAGCAACTAAGACAATTTTCCTAACGATTAAGACAACTTCCATAGTTACTAAGATAACTTCCTTAGCGACTAAAATAACTTCCCAAACGACTAAAATAACTGTTCAGGTGAGCAGGATAATTGTTTTGTGTTTTTCGATTATTGGATTTGATTTTCCGTAATCTTGGCGCCGGTTTACCGAGATAATCATCCAACTTCACTGACGCCGTTTGCTCCGGAATAAAGGATGCTGGTTAGTCCGGAATATTCAATCTAAACATTGATTATTGTGAAACTATGACAATATGATTAAAATCCGTTAGTTATTTAAGTAATAATTTTATTCCTAGCCCCAAACTTAAAACAATAATAATATAAGCCAATGTTTTTAATAAATTAATTTGTTTTTCATGCTTTGAAAAAATCTCTTGCATCTTTGATTGTAAATTATTGAAATTTTGAGTCAGTGAATTTTCAAAACCTCTTTGGATTTGTACTCCCTCATTTCTAATTTCAACTTTAATATCTGATTTATGCATCTCTAATTTAGAAGTAATATATTGTTCTAATTCTTTTTGAAAGACTTTATTGCTCTTTGTTAATTCAAAAAGAAGGTTTTCATAGATAGCAAGTTTGCTGTCAAGTTTTTCAATAATAATTTTAATTTTTTCAGAACTGCTTTTACTTTGATCTTTTAATGTGACCAGATCTAATTTCAAATTTAACATTTCATAATATAATTCTGAAATGCTTTTGAATTTTTCTACTTGTGTTTCAAGTTCAGTAATGGTATTATTCAATTCATGCGAGTTTACCATAAAGAATAGAGTTAATATTTTGTAATCGAGTTGTATGTTTTTGTAAAATAAAATCTAGAGAGTATGTGTCATTTAAAACATCATAAAACTTTTGGAAATATTGTGGAAATATTTTAAGAATACTTGAACTTAAAATAGATCTGGCAATAATATCAAGTGATAAACCTAACTCAAGAGTTTTATCTATAATATCTTTTTGGTTGACTTCATCAAAATTTTCTTGAATGCTATTCAATGCCTGCTCAAATCTTATTCTTCCATCTTGGTCGTCAAATTCATTTAAGAAAAGTCGCACAATACCGCTAATGAAATTAAGTCCTGTATTGTTTTTATAGCTTTCCAAAAAACGTTGAAGTTTAAGTTTTAAATTTTCTAGTTCTTTATCGTCTTTTAAAATATATCCTATAATTTCAAACTTCTGATTGCGTTTTATAAAAACATCAAACCATTTTTGGAAATCGTTTGGATGCTCTGAAATATGTTGTAAAAGAAATGTAATTTCATTGACGTCAAAGTATGCAATTATTTTTCGTTTAAAGTCATCTGAGTCTTTATAGTTTCTACATAATTCAGCAATTCCTTTTAATGCTTGCTTTCGTTCGTATGCAATGTTATTATAAACCCATTGAATTAAATATCTAATGCATTTTTCAGAAAATTTACTTCCACGATTAATTGCAATTTCATTTTCAATATTCTTAATGTCGTCATATTTTGAAATATATTCCTTGATTCCGGACAGTAATAAATTATTATTTACCTTATTATAAGTTACCTCAAAATATTTACCATTAAATTCCACAGTATAATCGCTGATAACTTTTAATATGTAGAGACGGTAAATTGCTTTTTCTTTTCTTACTTTATTAGAATAATCCCAATATATTTTGACTATACCGTTCTCAATATAAGAATGAAGTATTTCTTTTATTGCATTATATTCTGCATCAATACCTGTATATGCAATATTGTGAAAATAAAGTGCTCTTACTAAATCATTTCCATTAATTCCAATTTCTTGAACTATGCTATGTAATTGTTCTGCTGTAGTATCTTTGTTAAAAACTAATTCTTCAGGAAAGTTATTTTCTTCATCTGAAAAGAGAATATAACATTTTGATTTTGCCTTAACTTCCTTATCAGGATCCCTGCCTGCTCTGCCTGCTTCTTGGTAGATTGATTCAATGGAGGGAGAAATTCCAAAGTGAATGGTAAGATTTATGTTTGGTTTATCTATACCCATTCCAAATGCTTTTGTTGAAGTTAATATTGAAAATTGGTTTTTGCGAAATTTGCGTTGAACTTCTATCTTGTATTCTTCATATTCTTTTTCTGGCATTATGGATTGTTTCAATCCATTTGTTTTTATTTTTGGTACCTCGCCTGAATAAAAATCAACTTTCTTTGGATAAATTCTGTCGAATGCTTTATAAATTCCATAACAACCAAAATTCCAATTAACATGAGGGGTAAAAATAATGCATGCCTTTCCATTTTCACCTTCGATATTAATAAAATTAGTTTCTTTTTGAAAATCTTCAATTATCTGCTCGGCGTATTGAAGTTTTTCATTTGATGCACATTTTTTTACAATAAAGGTCAACTCCTTTCTGTCAAATGAAATTAAAGATTTAATATTTTTATCATCTATATTAAATTCTGCTTTTATGTCATGTTGAACTCGATTGGAAGCTGTTGCTGTCAATCCTAAATAATTTGCATTGGGGCAATATTTCTTTATCGTTCTTGCAAGATTCAAATAAGAAATTCTGAAATCATGTCCCCATTCGGATAAGCAATGTACTTCATCAATTACTGCATATATGATCTTATATTTTGTATTAACTTTGCTTAAATATTCTCGGAAAGTTTTTATCTGTAATCGTTCAGGAGAAATCCAAACAAACAAATATTTTCCTTCACCAAACAGTTTTTGAATATTTGCTCGTTTTTCTGCTGTTTGGTCACTGGAAATATAATTTGTATTTGAAACAAAGGCAGAATCAAGATTCTCTTTTTGGTCAAACATCAAAGATTTAAGCGGTGAGATAATAAAACTAACTCCAGGTTGAAGCATTGCTGAAAGCTGATAACATATAGATTTCCCTGCACCAGTTGGTAAAAGTCCTATTGTATCGTTACGATTTAATGCGTTACAAATAATTGAAAGTTGCCCTTCCCGGAAATTTAGTTTATCAAAAATATTTTGGAGAAAAAATTCTAAAGTTAATTGATGAATTTCTTCACTTAAATTGTATTTAATAGGATTATTGCTACTTACTTCAAAATAGTTTTTAGATTGCAGATAATCTGTCCTAACAAAAATAATGTTTGGCGAAAGTTCGTTTTCATCTGTCCATCTTTTAAGTAGAGAAAAATCAATGTTTATATAATCTTTTTGATATGATTTATTTTCAGAAATATTTATTGATGGTTCTGTGAAATGTTTGTTGTAAAGTTTAAATAAGTTGCTTGTCCAAATGAAAAAATCTTTGGTTGATAATAAAGCAAAATCACTTATGTCTGAATTTACAATATTAATTTTCCAATTTTTATCAGAAAAAGATAAAGTCCCATTTTCAAGTAGGGAAAGCAACAGAATTTGCCAACGTAATGCAGATGTTGGTATAAGTTTGTTTTTTATTTCTTTAGCTGTATATTGTTTTTTAGAATAAATGTTTATCGATTCAGCAAACTGATTAAGTCGGATTCCAATAGTTTGAATTGCATGCAAATATGAAGAAGTCTTGTTCTTTAAATCATATGTTGCAATTCTTACAGTAATAATATTGTTTGATTTAAACAACTCATCACGTCTTCTATCAAGTGCTACATTTCTTATATGCTGCTCTCCGTCTATTTCAATTACTAATTTTGCTATCTCTAAATAAAAATCAACTCTTTGTTCAATAAAATCATTTGCACCTTCTTCAATTATTTCTGCAATTGACGTTTCTGGTTGAATTAGATTTTGGATGAACTGAAATTTTGGAAATAGAATAGAAATTGAATTATAAAACTCTTTTGCAGGAAAGTACTGGTTTCGATTGTCTCCTCCAATTGTGCTATACCAATTTTGTTTATCTTGTGCTATTAATGGAACTTTTATTTTAAAATATTCATTCTTATAATAAAAAGGAATACCAAATTCCTTCTGAAGATATTTAGAGAGAATTGTAGGAGCACCTCGTAATAAAATATTTTTCAAAACAGAGATTAGTTGCAAATCGTTTTCAGCAACTTGCCTTTTGGTCGGCAAATTCTGAATCACAAAATTGTGTTCTGTATTGCTATAATTTCCAGTAAATTTTAACATTAGTAAAAATCAGAAAAGGATTTAAAATTTTTTATAAATTTGATCTTAATTTTCTTAATTGATATTTTATCCTTTTCCATAAAGAATATACATCGTCACCATTATTACATTCCAATAATAATTCATCTAAAGCCTCAATATCTTCAGTTTGAATAGCATAATTATAAATATATTCTAATCTCATAGTATCCTTTATTGCTTCTTCTGGAAATTTATATTGCGAAGACATTTCCCAATAATTATATAATGAATAAAAATCATCCTGATCTATTAAATATTGAGCTTCTTCATACAAATATATAAGAAATTCTTTAAGATCATCAAAATCATGAAAATACATCATAGTGATGTATCCTTCCATTAAATTTGATTCGTAATCGATTTGTTTAATATATTCTATAAAACTAGGTTCTCTAAAATCATAGTAAATTAACTTCGTTCCATTTACATAAGATTTATTTTCAGGTAATTCAACCACAGTTTCTGATGAAATGTTGTTTTCATTTGGATTTGAGAAAAATCTTTCCCGTTCGTTAGAGTCTACAATATTAAAATAAATGCTATATTCATATTCTGAAGAAACAAATGCAATACTCTCATTTACACCTTGTTTTAAAAGGAAATCTCTTATAAAATCTGTTTGTTTGTATAGTAAAAAATTACAACCATCATCGAAGCCACCTTGATAAATTTCAAAGTAATTGGATCTATCTCCAGTAATTTTTTCTATTTTACTTGTGAAAATGATATTTTGCTCACTCTTGATGAGAATTGAATGTTCAAATATTTCAATAAAACATAAATTGAAAGACTTAAAAAACTCGTAATATTTAATATTTAAGGGATTATTGCCGGGTTTACCTTTTATTAATTCTAAATATTTCATAATATAATTATTTTATATGATTCATTGAGAGTATTAAATTCATTTTATTTTTTTCTATTTATCTATAACGATTTAGCGGTATGTCTTTGTTGCTGTTTCTTGGAGCATACTAAAGAACTGTTTGATTCAATGTAGCTTTATCAACTAGAGTTAATTTTGATTTTATCATAGCTTTTCTCTTATCTTTAAGTTTTATTTTAAATCCAATACAGTTGTCCTCAGTTACATTGCAATAATCCTTTGTAATATTAGCAATTTCAAAAATAAATTTTACTTCGTCACTACGATTAAAATTCTTTATTGTAACGGAATATTCATTTGGCTTAAGAAGTCGTTTTTTTAATCTATCAATACCAGTTTTGGTAATATCCGTATGTCTGAGTATTTTTGCAGCAATATCAAATTCAAAAATCACGATAAACTCCTTATAATCAGAATTTGTAGTGTTTTTTAGAATAAATTGTTTAGAAAATATATTTTGGTGCGAATCACCGCCATCAACTTGAATTGGCAACCTTGAAATCACATCATCATCAATATAATGGCATTCCATTGTTTGAATGCGCCCTCGTATTTTATTATAAACAATGGTAATTATAGTGCCAAATGCGCCACCTGATAAAAAAGTCAAGATGGTTTTAGTGTCTATTAATCCGTTCGTGGTTGCTATAACACTGGAAGTATTAATGGTGAGAAGAAAAGAAAATACGTCTCTACTCATAGCTAATATTTATTACGTTGCCTAAACTATCTGTCTGATAAGTTCCAAACCTTGCTGAAATACCAACTTGTTTACATAGATTTACTGCTGCATTTTTATGACTTAAAGGAACAAGTAAATAAAATGATGCTTTAATCTCAGTTGCGTATTTTTCCCATTGGTTAGTTGCTTCAGTAATGTTTATACTGTCAGCCGTTTCCACTTCAATAATAAATTCTGCCGTATTAGATCCTTTCTTTGTCATTACAATGTCGGGGTAATTATTTCCTATCCAAACATTATGTTGACTTCCAGGATTCGTGAAAACATCATGATTCATCCTGTTAAGTTGATTTGCAGCTGTCTGAATTACTTTGTCATGCAACGATTGCGAATTATAATTTCTTGTTGCCATTTGTGTGTTTTTTTAAAATTCTTTTCAAAAGTTTACAAATTTTTATAGTTGTCCTTTTTGTTACAGTAAGCAGGTAATATCTGTATAACCGCAATTGTGTTTACTTCTCTATAGTATTTACTTTTTTCTTAACTATTTTCGTCGCCTAAATTACAATTATTTTAATTATCCAAACCAATTCTAATAAATATTTTATTATTCCGATGTGTTTTTGAGGAAAGCAAAGGGATAGTTGCCGGGGAATAAAAACAAAAAAGGCATCCCAAACGAATGGAATGCCTAAGGATTTTTATTCCGGCAACTAATTGTCAGGCACTCATGGTTACCACTTCGGTACTTACTTTTTTAATCAATCCCTGCAATACATTGCCGGGACCTACTTCAATAAAGGTGGCAGCTCCGTCGGCTATCATATTGCGCGAGATTTGTGTCCAGCGTACGGGTGAAGTAAGTTGTGCGATAAGGTTCTTTTTAATGGCGGCGGGATCGGTATAAGGCAAAGCATCCACATTCTGGTAAACGGGACAAACAGGAGTATTAAAAGCCGTAGCATTGATGGCTTGGGCAAGTTCAATACGTGCGGGTTCCATCAACGGGGAATGGAAGGCTCCGCCCACTTTAAGCGGCAATGCACGTTTGGCTCCGGCGGCTTTCAGCTTTTCGCAGGCCATTTCAATTCCTTTGATCGAACCGGAGATGACTAATTGTCCCGGGCTATTATAATTGGCAGGAACCACTACTTCATCAATAGTCTTCAGTGTTTCTTCCACCACTTCATCCGCTAATCCGATAATGGCAGCCATCGTTGAAGGTTCTTTTTCGCAGGCTTTCTGCATGGCCATGGCGCGGGCATAAACCAGTTTTAACCCATCTTCAAACGAAAGGGCTTTATTGGCCACTAATGCCGAGAATTCGCCCAATGAATGTCCGGCAACCATATCGGGTTTAAAATCGTTGCCTAAGGTAGCGGCAAGAATAACGGAATGCAGAAAAATAGCCGGCTGGGTAACTTTGGTTTGCCGGAGGTCTTCATCGGTTCCGTTAAACATCAGGTCGGTAATCCGGAAACCTAATATTTCGTTAGCTTTTTCAAACATTTCTTTGGCAAGAGGGGAATTGTCGTATAAATCCTTTCCCATTCCTACATATTGGGCGCCTTGCCCTGGAAAAACATAAGCTTTCATCTTTTTAGTTGATTGTTGTTAGTTGATGGTTGATTGTGGTTGATAGTTGTTAGACATTCCATATTTTGAAAAGATTATCTATTTCCATTGGTTTTGACAAAAACAAAACGCCCTTTAAATTTTTTATAAACATGGAATGTCTCTTAAATCGTAATTCGTAATTCGTAATTCGTAATTTGTAATTGTTAGACATTTTATGTTTTGAAATGATTATCCATTGGTTTTGGCAAAAACAAACGTTCTTTATATTTTTTGCAAACATGGAATGTCTCTTAAATCGTAATTCGTAATTCGTAAATCGTAAATCGTAATTTGTAGTTGTTAGGCATTCCATGTTTTGAAATAATTATCCATTTCCATTGGTTTTGGCAAAAACAAACGTTCTTTATATTTTTTGCAAACATGGAATGTCTCTTAAATCGTAATTCGTAAATCGTAAATCGTAATTTGTAGTTGTTAGACATTCCATGTTTTGAAATGATTATCCATTTCCATCGGTTTTGACAAAAACAAAACGCCCTTTAAATTTTTTATAAACATGGAATGTCCTCTTAAATCGTAATTCGTAAATCGTAATTCGTAATTGACTATTTTCTGTTTCCCAGGAAACGAAGCAGGAAAAGGAATAGATTGATAAAGTCGAGGTAAAGCGTCATGGCTCCCATAATGGCAAGCTTACGGGTACTTTCGGCTCCGGTTTGAACACCTGCTCCTATACGTTTCAGTTTTTGTACATCATAAGCTGTTAGTCCGGTAAAGATAACGACGCCAAGGAAACTGATGATATAATCCAGGCCACTGCTGCGCATAAACATGTTTACAAGGCTGGCAATGATTATTCCGATAAGTCCCATCATCATCAGGGAACCGAATTTGCTGAGATCAATCTGTGTGGTATATCCGGTGATAGCCATAATTCCAAACATGCCCGCAGTAACAGCAAATGTCAGAAAGACGGAACCTGCAGTATAAACTACCAGGATAAAACTAAGACTCATTCCCATAAGGATGGCAAAAGCGGCAAACAGAAGGGTAATTGCATTGACAGATAAACGCTGAAATCCCAACGACATCAGCAACACAAATCCAAAAGGAGCGAGGGTTACAATCCAGCCTAAGCCGGTAATGCCTGTTTCCCCAAATAAATAGGAACGCAGACTTTCGTCGGTTCCAAAATAATAAGCGGTAACTGCTGAAATGGACAAAGCGAGAAACATCCATGAAAAAACCTGGGATAAGAAGGTTTTTGCCATCGGAACCGCTTCGTAGCGACTTTGTGATAAATTAAAATCTGTTTCGTTCTGATACATTTTTATTGTTTTTTTAAATTTAGATGCAAAAATAACGGTTTTTAGAATTTACTTAGTATAAATCATACCATGGTTTAGTAACGAACAAATATAAAACAAATTATATTGAAGCGCTTAACAATTTTTAACGGTATTAATGAAGTTTTGATGAAATCAGATGAAGGAACTCCGAACGGGTTTTGTCCACCAGAAAAGCGCCCGTGAAATCGGAAGTGGTAGTTACGGAGTTTTGTTTCTGAATTCCGCGCATGGACATGCACATGTGTACGGCTTCGATAACCACAGCTACGCCAAGGGGATGAAGCGTCTGGTTGATGCAATCCTTAACCTGGGTTGTAAGCCTTTCCTGAACCTGAAGACGGCGTGCAAAGGCATCCACTACGCGGGGAATCTTGCTTAATCCGACGATATAACCATTAGGAATATAAGCTACATGGGCTTTGCCGAAAAAAGGAATCATATGGTGTTCGCACATGGAATAGATTTCGATATCCTTTACGATAACCATTTGTTTGTAATCTTCTTTAAACATCGCCGAACGGAGAATCTCTTCGGCATTCAAATCGTAGCCATGAGTTAAAAACTGCATGGCTTTGGCCACGCGTTCAGGGAGTCTTAAGCAGCCCTTCGCGTTCGGGATTTTCGCCTATCAGCTTCAGAATTTCCCGGTAATGATAGGCTAACTTGGCAATGGTTTCCGGATTGTATAAATCAAACTGTTCGTAACCGTCCATGGTATTTTCTTTCATCATTTCTTTTATCACATCGGTATCAATAGTTGTCATGTAGCGTTTTATTAAAATCCAAAATATTCCACAGAGTTGTTTTCTGTTTCAATAAGCTTTACTGAATGAAGCATCGCTCCGTTTTTTTGTATCTCTTCCGAAAGCTGATCCCAGATGCCGATAGCTAAGTTTTCGGTAGAAGCCAATTTACCGTTCATAAAATCAACTTCGAGATTGATGTTTTTATGATCGAGTTTCTGAATTACCCGTTCATTGATCAAACGGCTCAACAGGCTAAGATTGATTACAAAGCCGGTATCGGGGTTTGTTTCTCCTTTTACGGTTATAACCAAAGTATAATTGTGTCCGTGCCAGTTGGGATTGGAACATTTGCCAAACACTTCCAGGTTTTGTTGGTCGGAAAATTCGGGACGGAACAAACGGTGTGCGGCATTAAAACGTTCGATACGGGTTACAAAAACCATCAGTTATTAATTTTGGCAAAAATACAATTAAAACATCAATCCCAATAACAAAACAGACCTGGGTTTGTTCAGCCGTTGCTTCCGGTATCACTCTTCTTATATTTACCGGCAAAGAGAGCCAATCCGCCTTCGGAAGTTTCTTTATAGATGCTTGGCAAATCATGTCCGGTTTGATTCATGGCATTTACCATTTTATCGAAACTTACGCGGTGTTTTCCATCCGAAAGCATCGCAAAACTATTGGCATCGAGGGCGCGGGCAGCCGCAAAAGCATTGCGTTCGATGCAGGGAATCTGAACTAATCCGGCTACCGGATCGCAGGTTAAACCTAAGTGATGTTCCAATCCCATTTCAGCGGCATATTCTATCTGATAAGGTGTTCCCTCCAAACAATTGAGTGGCGGCAGGCAGGCAGCCATAGCGCAAGCCGTTCCTATCTCACCCTGGCAACCAACTTCTGCACCCGAAATAGAAGCATTCTTTTTTACCAAATTACCGATCAATCCTGCGGTGGCTAATGCCCGTAATATTTTTATTTCGGAAAACTCATAGCCTTCCATCAACGAATACAATACCGCTGGCAATACTCCGCACGAACCACAGGTCGGTGCCGTAACAATTCTGCCACCGGAGGCATTTTCTTCGGCAACTGCCAAAGCATAGGCAAAAGCCAGTCCACGCCGTTTGAGCGATCCCTGATAGCTTTTCGATTTAATGTAATACGATGAAGCTTTGCGCGGCAGATGAATCACTCCGGGTAATGTACCTTCGTTTTCGATGCCTCTCACAATAGCTGCTTTCATCACATCCCAAACATCCTTAAGATATTCCCAGATACCTTCGCCTTCATGTTCGTTAACATATTCCCAAAGCGTGGCGCCATTTTTAAATGTCCATTCGAGAATGTCGGAAAGATGACGGAGTTTATATACGGAAATTTTATTCAGGTTGGTATGATCATCGATGATGTCGCCGCCGCCAATGCTGTAAGCCGTCCATTCGCCGGTAGCTTTACCATCTTGATTAATGGCTTCAAATTTAAGGGCATTGGGATGAATAGGAAGAAAAACCAATGGTTTCCACTCAAAGGTAACCGGTTTCGGGAGACAAGTATCGATCAGGATTTTGTCGGTTAAATGCCCTTTGCCTGTAGCTGCCAGGCTCCCGTACAACGTAATTCTAATGCTTGCCGCATCAGGATTTTTTGCTAAAAACATTTCCGCAGCTTTTTTAGGACCCATGGTATGGCTGCTCGAAGGTCCGTGTCCAATTTTATATATTTCCCGGATAGATTGCATAGTCTTTTATTAACGCTATAAAGATAAAAATAATGCTAACGCAGAAATCGAAAAAATAATTATTTTTGACGGAAATTTATAATTATGGAACGTCGCGATTTTCTTAAAAAAAGTATTGGTGCCGGAATACTTGCGGGAGTTGGACTTTCGTTGGGTGATATTCCCGGCGCTTTGGGTATGAATCCGGCAGAGAATCCGTTGGCTTATGATCTGGTTGCCATCAAGGGTGGCGAGCCCGAAGTGATGTTTGATAAAGCCATTGCACAACTTGGCGGAATGAAATCTTTTGTAAAAAAAGGCCAGAAGGTACTGGTAAAACCCAATATCGGTTGGGATGTTTCGCCCGAAAGGGGAGGAAACACTAATCCCAAATTGGTTGCCCGCATTGTAAAACGTTGTCTTGAAGCCGGAGCTAAAGAAGTTTATGTTTTTGATAACACCTGCGACAAATGGAATAATTGCTATAAAAATAGTGGAATAGAAAAAGCGGTGAAAGATGCCGGCGGAAAAATTGTTCCAGGGAATACAGAAAGTTATTACCAAACGATAAGCATAGGTAAAGGGAAAAAACTAAAATCGGCCAAAGTTCATGAATTAGTTCTTGATACCGATGTTTTTGTTAATGTTCCTGTTTTAAAACATCATAGTTCATCCAACGTTACCATTTCCATGAAAAACCTGATGGGTATTGTATGGGATCGCAGCTATTGGCATCGTACCGATTTGCATCAGTGCATAGCCGACTGCGCTTCATTGCATAAACCAACACTTAATGTGGTGGATGCTTACAGGGTTATGCTTAAAAATGGTCCCCGTGGCGTTTCCGAAAAAGATATTGTTACCATGAAGCAAATGATTATTTCACCCGATATTGTTGCCGCCGATGCCGCCGCCGCCAAAATTTTTGGCCTCGACCCCGATGAGGTTCCGTATATACACATTGCCAATGCAATGAAGATTGGACAAAGTAATCTGAAAGCGTTAAATATTAAAAAAATTATTCTCTAATTAAACTGCCCGATTGTCGTATTGTCCAATTGTATCTCTGTTTGTTGCCAACAACATGTCAATTCGATAATAAAACCAGGCGTGGTGCCATAAAATAATAAAACCATGTTTTTTAAACTACTTAAGCGATTACGGGTTGTCGTATCGCTTTCTGTTTTTCTATTGATACTCTTATTTTTTATTGATTTTTCGGGCAGGATTTCCGTATCGCTTATCAATTCGGTGCTTTTTCTGGAGTTTGTGCCATCGCTATTGAGCTTTTTAAGTTTGCTGACCTTAGGCACCATTGGCTTTATTTTTATCATCCTTCTTACGTTTTTGTTTGGACGAATTTATTGTTCCACATTGTGCCCTTTAGGTACAATGCAGGATATTGTTATTTATTTCAAAAAAAAGTTTGGCGGGAAAAAAAGATTCAAATTTATACGTACTTACAACTGGATCAGATATTCAATATTGGGTGCGGTAGTTTTATTTCTGCTTTTCGGAAATATTTTTTACTAACCATTCTTGATCCTTACAGCGCTTTTGGTAAAATCTCGGTAACATTAGTAAAACCGGTTTTCATATTAATCAATAATTTTTCTTCAAAACAACTTGCCGCCAGCAATATCTTTTGGTTTAAACCTATAGAAACTACAGGTTACAGTCTTTTTGCCATTATTTTTTCGTCGGCATTTTTAATTTTAGTTCTGTGGTTTTCGATAGCTAAAGGCCGGTTATATTGCAATACTGTTTGTCCGGTTGGTGCATTTTTAGGTTTAATTTCCAAGGCATCTGTTTTCAAGATCAGGATTAATGAGGAAAGTTGTACTTCCTGTGGCTTATGTTCTTCGGTTTGTAAGGCCGGCTGTATTGAAAGTAAAACACATCAGCTTGATTTTTCGCGATGCGTCGGATGTATGAGTTGCCTGAGCGTATGCAAGACAAAAAGTATTAATTATCATCTTCCTGTTAAGAATGCTGAAGCTGTAAAAACGGATTCAGCAAATAGCCGGAGGAAGTTTATTGCTACTTCAGTTCTTTTTACCTTAGGAATGACATTTTTAGCTTTTGGTGAAAAAACGATTCAGAAAACCCGAAATACGATTTATCCTAATTCTAAGAAAAATCCGGTAACGCCTCCTGGTTCAGTTAGTGTACAGCATTTTACGGATAAGTGTACCGCTTGCCAGCTTTGTATAAGCATTTGCCCGACACAGGTGTTGAAACCTTCCGTAAAAGAATATGGATTAAACGGTATTATGCAGCCGCACATGAATTATGAAGTTAGTTTTTGCTAATTACGATTGCAATTTGTGTACTCAGGTTTGTCCGAAGCGGAGCTTTGCTGCCGCTTACCGTTAAAGAAAAGCAACAAACCCAGTTGGGAATAGCTCAGTTTATCGAAAAGAACTGCGTTGTTTATACCAATCATACGGCTTGTGGCGCTTGTTCCGAACATTGCCCAACCAAGGCCGTTCATATGATTCCATATACCGACAATCTGGTAATTCCCAAGGTAGATGAATCTATTTGCATCGGATGCTGGAGCCTGCGAATTTTCATGTCCTACGCAAGCCGTATAAAGCAATTTATGTGGAAGGAAATGGTAAACATCTACAGGCTCAAAAGCCGGTAAGCAAGGACTATTAAACAAAAAGTTAATCTGAAGGAAGACTTTTCCTTTTTAGTCCGGGATAACTGTCAGTTTCGGGATATAAAACGATGCAAACTAATTTCGGATAATTTCGTAGCTGCCATCTTCGTTGATGCGGATAATTTTTGATGGTTTCACTTCTTTGAAGTTATCTTGCCCGACTTTTACGACATAATCAACCTTTTGGATGATTTCTTTATCTATTTTATTGAAATATAGTGGCGTGGCTTCTCCGGAAATGTTTGCGGATGAGGATACGATGGGTTTTCCAAATTGCTGGAGCAGTTTTTGACAAAAAATGTTTTTTACGATGCGGATGGCGATGGATTTATCGGGAGCAATTACATTTTTAGCTAAATTTTTGGCATTGGAAAATACGATGGTAAGTGGTTCTTCAACCCCCGAAACCAGATCGAAAGTAATATCAGGGACTTTTGCTACATATTGTCCGATTTTTTCGAAAGAATCAACCAGAACAATAAGGCTCTTGCTTTCGGCCCGTTGTTTGATTTTATAGATATTTTCGACGGCACGGACATTGGTAGCATCGCAGCCAATACCCCAGATTGTATCGGTAGGATAGAGTATGGTTCCACCTGCTTTCAGCACCTTCAGTGCATTTTCAACTTCAATTTCAATAGTACTTTTTTCCATCATTTTATTCTATTCAACAATTGTTCAGTTTGTATAGTTAGTGCACATTTGAAATGTTTTTCCGGGCAAGCTCTGTATCCATGCAACCCACAGGGCCGGCAACTCAGTTTTTCGGTAGTTTCTATAATTACCGAATCGTCGGATAAAGGTCCAAAACCAAATTCGGGAACGGTGGAACAAAAAATGCTCGTAACCGGAGCGTTTACCGCCGAAGCTAAATGCTGAGGTGCCGAATCATTCACAAAATTCATCGTTGCATGTTCCATCAAAGCTGCTGATTCTAAAAAATTAAGTTTACCACTCAGGTTAAACGCATTGGGATGATGAGATGTTTCGATAATATGCTGACAGGCTAAGGTGTCGTTGCCCGAACCCAAAAAATAGATTTTTATTTCCGGGCTGAGTTTTTGAACAAAATCAGCCCACTTTGCTTCCGGATATTGTTTAGTGAACCATAACGAGGTAGGAGCGATGCAGATGTAAGAACCACCTTTATATTTTTCAACCTGGTGGTAGTCATCCTTGGAAGGGTATAACTTAATAGATTTTAGTTGATTTCCGACCAGTCCCGGAAACTAATAATAGGTTACGATCAACTTCATGCAAAGGCGTTTCTTTTTCCGAAATGATATGTCTTATCCTTTGGGTAAAAAATAATGAAAAAGGATTTTTATCAAATCCAATGCTCGTTTGGGCATGGGAAAAAACGGTTAAGAAACCCGTTGAGGCAAATCGTTGAATATTGATGACATAATCATAATGAGTTTGCCTGATGTTTTTTAATATTTTTAAGAAATTAGGATACTTATGCTTCGATTTATCCCAAACAATAACCTGATTGAGAAAAGGATGAGCCTTAAAAAGACTGTCTGTGCCTTTTTTTAGCAAAAAATCAATCTTTGCATCAGGAAATTTTGAATGCAACGATTCGATGACAGGTGTAGATAAAATCACATCACCTATAGAAGCTGTTTGTATGACAAGAATTTTTTTCAAAATAGAATTTTGATTTAACCTGCAAAAATAATTAAAAACATGCTATACAGCAACATTATATTCGCGTAGTGCTTCGTTGAGCGATGTTTTTAAATCAGTAGAAGCTTTTCGTTTTCCAATAATTAAAGCACAGTTAACCTGATAATTTCCGGCAGGAAAAGCTTTGGTAAAGCTTCCCGGAATAACTACCGAACGGGAAGGAATAATTCCTTTCATTTCGATAGGTTCCGATTGGGTTACATCAATTATTTTGGTCGATTGGGTTAAAACGACATTAGCGCCTAATACAGCTTCCGTTTCTACCCTAACACCTTCTACCACGATACATCGTGACCCGATAAAACAATGGTCTTCAATAATTACTGGTGCCGACTGTACCGGTTCCAATACACCACCTATTCCTACGCCTCCACTCAGATGGACGTTTTTTCCAATCTGCTGCACAAGATCCCACCGTAGCCCAGGTGTCGATCATGGTACCGCTATCCACGTAAGCTCCAATATTTACGTACGATGGCATCATGATTACTCCTTCAGCCAAAAACGATCCGTAACGGGCAATGGCATGGGGAACTACCCGAACTCCTAATTTTTCGTAGCCGGTTTTAAGTTTTATTTTAGTCATGAAACTCAAGAGGACCAACTTGAATGGTTTTCATCTCATTAATAGGAAAATACATGATTACCGCTTTTTTAATCCATTCGTTCACCTTCCAGGTATTTCCTTCAGGTTCGGCAATACGTAGTTTTCCTTTATCAAGTAATTCAATTACCTCACAAACTGCGTCTCTTGTACTGATATTAAGAAGTAATGAACGTTCCGACCATGCCTTTTCTATAACTTCCTGTAGATTATTATTCATTTAATGTTGTTTTAAAATTCAAAATTAAACATTATTCGCTTCACATTAAATGTTCTTTGTATTTTTGCTGCGGGTTTTATAATAATCCACAGATATTCAATTTAGTTAAACAATCAAATCATATAAGCATCCGGAATGGGTAGAATTTTAGCCATAGATTATGGGCAGAAAAGGGTAGGGGTTGCCGTTACCGATGAACTTCGGATGATCGCTACAAACCTGACTACCGTTCATTCCAAAGATATAATTTCTTTTCTGAAAGGACTATTGTGGTAGGGAAAAGGTTGATATTTTTGTGGTAGGCGAACCCAAAAAGATGAACAATACAGCATCTGAATCTGTTATTTTTATAGAACCGTTTATTAAAATATTGAGAAAAGAGTTCCCCGATATTCTGATTGAACGTATGGATGAACGGTTTACATCAAAAATAGCATTTCAAACCATGGTTACCGCCGGTTTGAAAAAAAAAGACAGACAAAACAAGGCGTTGATTGATTCCATCAGCGCAACCCTGATTTTACAATCGTATATGACTTTTAAATCCGGAAATATTTAATTTTGCACCAAATTTTAGAAAATGATTTTACCTATTGTAGCCTACGGGAACCCTTTATTGAGAAAAATTGCCCAAGAAGTGGATGAAGATACCGAAATCAACGAATTGATTGAGGATATGTTTGAAACAATGTACTTTGCTAATGGCGTGGGATTAGCTGCTCCTCAAATTAATAAGTCGTTGCGGCTAATTGTGATGGATGCAAGCCCATACAAAGAAAAATTTCCCGAACTCACGGATGTTAAAAAAGTACTGATCAATCCCGAAATCCTTGATGAAGACGGCGAAATAAGCTCGATGAGTGAGGGATGTCTTAGTATTCCGCACATTGATGAATATGTGGAACGTAAATCAAAGATCAGGATTAAGTACCAGGATGCGAATAAAGTATGGCACGACGAACAGTATGACGGTATCATGGCCCGGATTATGCAGCATGAATATGATCATTTAAATGGCGTTCTTTTTATCGACCATCTAAATCCGTTAAGAAAAATGATTCTCAAGCGGAAACTTACAGATATTTCTAAAGGCATCGTTGACGTTGATTATAAAATGATTTTCCATTCAAATAAAAAAAATGGAAATAAATAACCAATAATCAGATTTTAATAAAAAAATGAAAATTACTAATTTGTTTGTTATTGTTTTTTCAGGAATGGTCATAATTTCTTCCTGTAAACCAGCTAAAGAAAGAGCTGAAATTAAAATTAAAAATCTTGAAAAAGAAGTGTTTTCGGATACTACTGGCCAAGCAGATGTTGCTAAAACCAATGAATTGGTAGATTTATATCAGCAATATTATCGAAAATATCCGACCGATACGATTGCTCCGACTTACATTTATAATGTGGCCACTATTTTAATGAATACCGGAAAAGCTCAGCTGGCAGCCGATTGGTTGGATACCCTTCTTACAAAATATCCTAATAATAAGCGGATTCCGCAAAGTTTATTTCTCAAAGGATTTGTTTATGAAAACTATTTGAATGAGCTTGGCAGGGCCAAAGATATTTATACTGAATTTCTTAAACGTTTTCCTAAAAGCAATCTGGCAGATGATGCTCAGGCTTCCATCGATAATCTTGGAAAAACACCCGAAGAATTGATGAAGAGTTTTGAACATAAATCAGATTCCATAACTTCTGCAAAGAAATAATTTTCTGATTTTTAGTTCAATTCCTTATCAAGGAAATTTTTTAACTGAGCCGGTTCGACTTTGGTAGTTAATATGCCATCTTTACAAAATGCTATTTTACCAGATTGTTCCGAAACCACGATGGCAATTGCATCCGAGCGTTCGGTTATTCCAACGGCCGAGCGATGACGCAAGCCTAACTGAACAGGTATATTTTGATTTTTCGAAACCGGAAGTATACACCGGGCGGCAGTCAGCATATTGTTTGACACAATTACAGCTCCATCGTGTAATGGACTGTTTTTGAAAAATATATTTTCAAGGAGCTGTTCGGAAATCCGTGCATCAATCAATTCGCCTGTTTCAATATATTCGCGAAGTTCATTTTTTCGGGCTATAACAATAATGGCTCCGGTTTTTGACATAGCCATTTTATGACAGGCCTGAATAATAGGATCGGTATCCAGATTAGAATCTTCATAACGTATTCGCCAAAATAAAAAACGATATCTTTTTTTCTTGACAAATCCAGGAGTACCAATAAGTAACAAAAACTTCCGGATTTCGGGTTGAAAAACAACAATCAGTGCAATAAAACCAACACTGATAAATGCTCCTAAAATTTCAGCAAGCAGCTCCATCTCAAGAATTTTTACGACCTTCCATACAACAAATACGGAAATTATTCCAAAGAAAATATTGATTGCCGCCGTACCTTTCAACAAATTGTATAATTCATACAAAAGCAAAGCAACAAGCAATATATCAATAATATCCAATAGGCGGATATGAAAAAGAGGGCTTAAAACAATTTGAAGCATTTATCTTGAGTGTTTGTTGCAAATATACAGTAATTGAATTATCGTTTCAACATTTCGGTTATTTTAATTGTTTCTACAGCTTCTTTTACATCATGAACCCGTAAAATATCGGCTCCATTACAAATAGCTATTGTGTTAACAACCGTAGTTCCGTTTAAAGCTTCTGCTGGATTAATTTTTAATACTTTATTAATCATAGATTTGCGTGACATTCCTGCGAGTACAGGATAACCGAAAGTTTTAAATTCAGCCAAACGATTTAAAATTTCATAATTATGTTCAACGCTTTTTCCAAAACCAAACCCGGGATCAACAATAATATTTTTGAAACCAAGGGCATGAAGGTCGTTTATTTTATCCCGAAGTATTTTTTTAATCTCGTTTACGGCATTTGAATATTGGGGATTGATTTGCATGTTTTGTGGCGTACCTTTCATATGCATCAGAATGTAAGGCACTTTTAATTTAGCAATCGTTGAAAACATTTGTAAATCCATGCTTCCACCAGAAATATCATTGATGATGGAAGCTCCCGAATCAACAACTTTTTGAGCAATGCTTGCACGATAGGTATCGACAGAAACGATAGCATGCGGATATGCCTTGAGGATTGCATTTAGCGCAGGTAATAAGCGGTTTAATTCTTCACTTTCCGAAATTTGCTTTGCTCCCGGACGTGTGGATACAGCTCCTAAATCAATAATTGAACCACCTTCGTCCAATATTTTTTCTGCCCTTTGGATCACAGCATTCGTTGTCAAATATTTTCCTCCGTCAAAAAAGGAATCAGGGGTAATATTGAGTATGCCCATAACCACAGGCTTTTCCAGATTTATTATTTTTCCATTACAATCTAAAAAGGAGATTCCCGAAAATGATGTATCTTTATCGGTCGAATTCATAGTCATATTTTTATTTAATAATAATTATAATCAGTAATTTAGAAATATCATGATCAGTACTTCCGACCAGTTTGAAAATATTATTAATCAATGTCGCGAAATTTTTTTAATCAAAATGAAAGATTACGGAAGTTCATGGCGAATTTTACGTACGCCATCACTTACCGACCAAATTTATATTAAAGCCCAACGAATTCGAAGCATTGCCGACAAAGGTACTCAAAAAATATCTGAAGGAATTAAGCCGGAATTTATAGGTATGGTCAACTATTCGGTTATGGCATTGATACAATTGGAATTACATGATGAAGAAAATTTAAATCTTTCCGAAGATATTGCCGTTCAACTTTATAATAAGTATATCTATCAGGCAAAAGCGTTGATGGGCAATAAAAATCATGATTATGATGAAGCCTGGCGGAACATGAGAGTTAACTCGATGGATGATATTATTTTAATGAAATTATTGCGGATCAAGCAAATAGAAGATAACGATGGTAAAACCTTTATTTCGGAAGGTGTTGATGCTAATTATCTCGACATTATAAATTATTCCATTTTTGCTTTAATTAAAATTGATGAGGAAGCCGATAATGCCAAATCGTAATTTTGTTTTCCAATTTTTTGAAAATGAAGAAAAGCACTAAGATTTTTACGGTCATTTCGCGATTGCTTGTCGGATGTGTTTTTATTTTTTCCGGTTTTGTAAAAGGAATTGATCCGCTTGGAACCTGCATATCGCATTGAAGATTATTTTATTGCCTTTGGTACACAATGGGCTATTCCCTCGGCATTGTATTTATCGGTGTTTCTGTGTACCATTGAATTTTCCGTAGGTATTCTATTATTATTGAATGTCAGGATAAAAGAAGTTGCATGGCTGTTACTGCTTATGATGCTGTTTTTTACGTGTACAACATTCTACGATGCACTCTATAATCCTGTTCCCGATTGTGGTTGCTTTGGCGATGCCATTAAACTCACCAACTGGCAAACTTTCCTGAAAAACATTATATTAATGATTTTTGTATTGACTGTTTTTTTAAACCGGAAAAAAATCAAACCATATTTCAGAATAAATTCAGAAATATTAATCATTTTTCTGACTATCATTACTTTTGATGCTTTTTCGATGTACAATTACCGTCATTTACCTGTTATCGATTTTATGTCCTGGAAAGTTGGAAATAAAATGTTTAACGAGCATCCGCTTCCTGTAAAATGTTATCTTACTTATCGTAATAAAGAAACAGGTGAGACAAAGGAATATTTGTCGCCCGATTTTCCATATAACGATACGGCATGGGTTGCAAAATGGGAATTTGTCAGCCAACGGATAGAGGATCCAAATTCATTAAAAGGTACTGATTTACAAATTACGGATTCCTCTGGCAATGATGTTACTTCCGAATTTATACGAAATCCTGGCTACCAGTTTATCCTGGTTGCTTATGATCTTGAAAAGACCCATTTGAAAGCATTCACAAGAATGAACGATTTCTACGGTTTAGCTGAAAAGGATGGACATTCATTAATAGCCCTTTATAGTATTGGTAATGTTAAAAGCTTTATCAATAAAACCAAGGCAGCGTATGCCTTTTATTCGGCAGATGATGTAATTTTAAAAACCATGGTTCGAGCCAATCCGGGTTTGCTATTGCTCAAAAATGGAGTCGTTCTGGCAAAATGGCATTATCATGATTTTCCTGATTATAATCAGGTTAAAAAGAAGTATCTAAAGTAAAGGTAATGGTCAATTTTATTCTGAAACGCTTGCTTTATGGATTATTGGTACTTTTCGGAGTTGTTACCATTATTTTTCTGCTATTCAATGTTTTACCTGGCGATCCAGCCCGGATGATGTTAGGGGCAACGAGCCGATATGGCTTCGGTGCAAGCCATCAATCACGACCTCGGCAGGGATAAGCCCATGATAACCCAGTATTTTAATTTTTTGAACGATTTGTCACCGATTTCTTTTCATAATACTACCGATAAGAATAATTATTGGTATCTCGACGAGACTAAATATTCTGTTCATTTAACGCTTTTGAAATTAGGAAATCATAATGAACTGATTTTAAAGAAACCATACTTACGGCGTTCGTATCAAAGCAAACGACCTGTAAGCGAAATCCTGACATCGGCTTTTCCGGCTACTTTCCTCTTAGCCACTGTGGCCATTGCTTTTGCAATGATAGTTGGAATTTTGATCGGTATATTATGCGCTATTTATCGTAATAGTTTTTTCGATCGTTTATCCCTTGTTTTTTCAGTCTTGGGAATGTCGTTACCATCTTTTTTTGCCGCCATACTTTTTGCCTGGATATTTGCTTTCTTGCTGGCAGACTATACCGGCTTTGAATATGTTTGGCAGTATGTACACGGTGGATGATTTTGGAAGAGGGGAGTACCTTGACTTAAAAAACCTGATTCTTCCGGCAATAACTTTGGGTATTCGTCCGTTAGCCATTGTAGTAGAACTTACTCGTAGTTCTTTGCTTGATGTGCTTTCGCAGGATTATATCCGCACCGCAAGGGCCAAGGGTTTATCTTTTTACAGGATAATTGTGCATCATGCGTTAAAAAATGCCATGAATCCTGTGGTAACCGCTATCACCGGCTGGTTTGCTTCGCTACTGGCTGGTGCTGTTTTTATTGAATACGTATTCGATTGGAAAGGAATGGGAGTAGTCATTGTGGATGCCTTGGAAAAATATGATTTTCCTGTGATCATGGGTGCCGTATTATTTATTTCCATTATTCTGATCGTTATTAATATATTTGTAGATATAATTTACGGAATGTTAGATCCCAAAGTCAGGGTTTCTTAATTTTTAAATTTAATGATTATGAGAAAGAAAATTGTAGCCGGTAACTGGAAAATGAATAAAACATTTCAGGAAGCCGATGAATTAATGTGCGATATAGATGAAGCGTTAGAAGAAATAGATGGTATTGAAACAGAAGTTATTGTTTGTCCGCCGTTTGTATATCTCGAGCTGGCGAAAGACATTGCCAGAGAGGGCGCTTTTTTTGTGGGTGCTCAAAACCTTAACGATAATGAATCCGGCGCTTTTACCGGCGAAGTATCAGCGTCTATGCTGAAATCGCTCGATATTGATTATGTAATCATCGGACATTCAGAACGCAGGGCATATTTTAAAGAAACACATGAAATGCTTGCTCGTAAGGTTGATCTGGCAATTAGCCATGATCTTTACCCGATTTTTTGTTGCGGCGAACTCCTACCCGAACGGAATGCTGGTAATCAGGAACAGATAGTGAAGAAACAATTGGAAGAATCGCTTTTTCATTTACCGGCAAAAGAATTTCAGAAAGTTGTAATTGCCTATGAACCAGTATGGGCTATAGGAACCGGAGTTACCGCCACCTCGGAACAGGCTCAGGAAATGCATGCCTTTATCCGGAAACTGGTGACTGAAAAATATGGAAAAGCTGTAGCCGACGACCTTTCTATTTTATACGGTGGCAGTTGTAATTCTAAAAATGCCAAAGAATTGTTCGCCAATCCTGATGTTGATGGCGGTCTTATCGGCGGAGCATCGCTTAAATCCGATGAATTCATCAAAATTGTTAAAAGTTTTTAACGTAGCATCTCATTTTTATAAATACTTGTAAATGGATTATGTTGAATTAAACGTAGAAGTTGATTCGGGCGATTTATCCGAAATTCTTATTGCTTCTCTCGCGGAGCAAGGGTTTGAGAGTTTTTCTGAAACAGAAAACGGTTTTAATGCCTATATTGTTGCCCATCAATTTGACACTGAAAAGATAAAGCAATGTTTTCAGCAGATAAACCCGAACAAAAAGATTCAGTTTACTCATAAGTTTATCAAGGATCGGGATTGGAATGCCGTTTGGGAAAGCAATTACGACCCGGTGATTATCGCCGGTAAATGCCTGATCAGGGCACCATTTCACCCTACGGTCGCAGGAATACTCCATGAAATTGTGATTGAACCTAAAATGTCGTTCGGAACGGCTCATCATGAAACTACAGCCATGATGATTGAATATTTATTGGAAATGGATGTCAGGGATAAAACACTTCTTGATATGGGCTGTGGAACTGGAGTCCTGGCAATTTTGGCTTCAAAACTGGGAGCTACGTCTGTTGAAGCCATTGATAATGATGAATGGGCTTTCCATAATTCCGTCGAAAACGTTCAGAAAAATAATATTACCAATATCAATGTTTATCAGGGAGATGCTACTATGCTTGGCGGAATGAAATTTGATATCATTTTGGCCAATATCAACCGGAATATTTTACTGAATGATATTGAAAAATATCGTCATTGTCTTGCAGATAACGGATTGTTGCTGATGAGCGGTTTTTATGAAACCGATATTCCGGTAATATGCAATGAAGCGGAAAAATATGGTTTAAGATTTGCCGGTAACAAATTAAAAAATGATTGGGTGGCTGTAATGTTTACATCCATCCGCTAATTTAATTCTGATAATCCAATTCCAGCACCGGAAAGATATGATTAAAAGGCAATTTATTCTTTTGTTTTTTGTTCTTTTTTTCCCGTTAACGACGCTTTTTGCCCAGGATATAAAAAGTTTTTCGCCGGATTCTGTTAAGTTTATCGACGAAATGATTGCAATTTTTGACAAGATCAATCCTGCCAACAAATCTGAGGCAGAAAAGATTCTGCAAAACTTTACCGCCTTATGGAAAAGTGATAAAATTGCTTCTTCGCAACGCTTAAAAATGTATTCGACATGTAATATGATGTTGCAAAACAGGATGAAGCCATATCCTCAGTTTGCATCATTCCTGGCTGTATTTGTGGAATTTATAAACTCCGGACAATCCTCCGAGAGTTTTAATGCCTGGAATACCGGTTTGAATAAAATTATCTCCGGCAAGAACTATAATCAGTTTCAAAATTACCTTGAAGTATCTCATAATTTGCTTATTAATCATTGTTTGCTTCAAACACGTACTTCTTCCTGGAAGTTCAGAACCATGGATTTTTATTTTCAGTGCGACAGCGTTCCAACGGTTGTTTTTCCTTCGCTCGATTTGATTTGTGTTGCCAGCAACGATAGCTCAGTTATTTATCATACGAAAGGTGTCTTTACACCTTTAAAAAATAATTGGAAAGGGCAGGGCGGAACAATAAACTGGAGCCGGGTTGGGATGGAGAAAGTATTTGCGGCACTCGATTTTTACAGTATAAGTTTAAATCTTAATTATTTTGATGCCGATTCCGTTTTGTTTTCCAATACCGTTTTTTTTGAAAAACCTATTTTAGGAAAGCTTGAAGAAAAAGTAATGGCCGGAGGAAATAACAAGGAAACGGCCACTTATCCCCGGTTCGAATCTTACGGCCACGATCTTCAGATCCATAATCTTGTTGAAAATATAGATTATCAGGGTGGCTTTGCAATGGAAGGTTCGAAAATTATAGGATCGGGCAAAAACAACGAAGTGGCAAAGCTTGTTTTTCTCAAAGACAAATCTGTTGTTGCCAATATTTTTGCCAATCGTTTCTTGATACGGGAAGATAAAATTTCATCGGAGCGTGCATCCATAAGCATTTATTTTGAAAGCGATTCCATTTATCATTCAGGATTGACTATGAGATATTTAATTTCTAAAAAGGAACTTTTGCTTACAAGCAGCAACACTGTGAATTCGGCGATTACACCTTTTTTTGATTCCTATCATAAATTAGATATATATTGTGAGGAACTAAACTGGAAAATTGGCGAACAAACCATTGATTTCCGGATGACTCAGGGAATCAACGATACGAGCAGAGTTGCTTTTGAATCAAGTAATTATTATTCGGCTTACCGTTTTGATAAATTACAGGGAATGGACGAGATCAATCCCTTGTTTGTTTTGGCCAATTATTCATCTAAATACGGAACTTCCGATTTTTTTGGTTACGAGTTATCCGATTATATGAATTTATCCATTACCAATGTTCGGGCTATGCTTCTGAATCTTGCCAACAACGGTTTTATCATCTATAATTTTGAAACGGATAAAGTTTTGATAAAGCCCAAACTGTTTGATTATCTGAAAGCGCGTGCCGGGAAAATGGATTATGATGTAATAAAATTTAATTCATCAGTATATAAACAACCCAATGCCACGCTCAATCTATCCAATTTTGATATGGCTATTCGCGGAGTTCCGATAGTTGCTTTGAGCGATTCGCAGAAAGTGTTTATCTATCCCGCCAATCAGCAAATCATGATGAAGAAAAACAGGGACTTTGTATTTACCGGCCTGGTGCATGCCGGATTCTTTGATTTTTATTCCCATGAATCTTCTTTTGAATACGATAAATTTAAACTAAACCTTCCCACCATTGATTCGCTCACCTTTCAGGTTCATAGCAGGGAAAGGGATAGGCACGGAGCCTTTCCGTTGGTGAAAGTCAAGACAGCCATTGCCGACCTTAGCGGTGAATTATTGATTGATTCGCCTGATAATAAATCGAGTCTGAAATCTTTTCCGCGCTATCCAACCTTTAACAGCAAAATCGAATCGTTTGCCTTTTACGATAAGCCAACGATCCAAAACGGTGCATATAAAAAAGAGAAATTCTTCTACCATGTCAATCCATTTACTATCGATAGTTTAGCTAATTTTACGACCGATGCTTTGCAATTTAAAGGCTATCTTGTTTCGGGTGGTATTTTTCCTAACCTCGACGAACCGCTTAAGGTTCAATCCGATTATTCGCTTGGATTCGTAAAAAAACTTCCTGCAAAAGGGGAGCCAGTTTACGATGGAAAGGGGACTTTCTTTGCCGAAATCAGCCTGAGCAACCAAGGACTTATTGGAAGCGGAACACTAAATTACCTGACTTCTGTTTCTGCATCCGACAAGTTTTTATTCTATCCCGATTCGCTAAATGCCGTTTTGAAAAAATTCGAAATCAAAGAAGAGATGGCTAAGGTTGAATTTCCCATGGTGTATGCCGAAGATGCCACAGCTCACTGGACAATATCCGATAACCTGTTTGCGGTTAGAAATAAAAAAGATAAAAGTTTCAGCATGTACAACGGACAAACCCTGCTCGACGGTAAACTTACGTTATCCGGCAACGGTTTGACAGGCGAAGGTTTTGCTAAGCTTAAAGAAGCCGATTTAAAATCTGATAGTTTTGTGTTTAAATACCACACATTTGATATCGATTCGGTTTTCTTTAAACTGAATACCTTTGATTTAAAAGAAATGGCCATGACTACCCATTTTTCGCATGGACATATTGATTTCGATCAGCGAAAAGGTGAATTCCGTACCAAAGGCAACAGTACAAAAGTGGAATTTCCGGCTAACCTTTACTATTGTTATATGGATCAGCTGGATTGGTTTATGGAAAAAGAAGAAATTGAACTGATCAACAACATCAGCGAAAAAATTCCGAATATCGAAAGTATGACTCCCAGCCAACTGATAGACCTCGATTTGCATGGTTCGGAGTTTGTTTCCACCCATCCCAAGCAGGATTCCATCAAGTTTTACTGCCTGAAAGCACGATATAATCTGAAGGAAAATGTTATTTATGCCGAAGATGTGAAACTTATCAAGGTAGCCGATGCTGCCGTTTTTCCAACCGATGGTAAGGTTACGATATTGAAAAATGCCCAGATGAAACCATTGGACGATGCCATCATTATTGCCAATACCACCAACAAAGCTCATAATATCTACAATGCCGAAGTAAATATTTATACAAAACACAGCTATTTTGCCAAAGGCTACTACAATTACTTTGATGAAAATGGTACAATGCAACCCATTTATTTTGATAATATTTCCGTTGACCCCAACATAAATCAAACCATCGCCTCGGCACGAATTTCCGATTCTGCCAATTTTTCGTTAAGCCCTGAATTTAGTTTTAAAGGAAATATTAAAATGAGCACGTCCAAAGATTTTCTGAATTTTGATGGCTATTTTATGATAAATCACGATTGCGACAACAATAAACGAAGTTGGGTGAAATTTGAAGCGGAAGTCAATCCTAAAAATATCCAACTGCCCATCAATGCCCAGATTCGTGGCGTAGACAGGCAAAAGTTGTATGCTTCTTTGATGTTTTCGCCTGCCGACGGTGTGGCTTATCCGGCATTTTGCTCGCTTCCCCGTTATTATAACGATACTTCGTTGCTGAATGCTACGGGAGTGATTGACTTTAATAAAGCAACTAATGCTTACCGTATCTCTACGCCTGCCAGACTCAACGATCCCAAAATCGGTGATAATTATCTTTGCCTGAATAAGGAAAAATGTATACTTACAGGAGAAGGGAAGCTTAATCTGGGTAGCGACCTGGAACAATTGAAATTATTTAGTTTTGGCAGTTTCACTCATTACATTATTCCCGATTCTACTACGCTCGAAACCGTGCTTGCCATGGATTTTTACTTCTCGGATAATGCTTTGGAAAAGCTTCAGGAAGACCTAAAAACAGCCAACCTGAAAGGCGTCAATCTTTCGGACGATTTGTATTCTAAAGCCCTGGTCGATATGGTTGGCGTAGACGAAGCCTTTAAACTTACAAACGAAATGAAACTTTATGGGGCATATCGTAAAATCCCTTCCGAGCTGAATCATACCTTAGTATTCACCGACATAAAATTTCAATGGAATGCCCGTACCAAATCCTATATTTCCTACGGACCTATCGGTATAGGCAATATTGGCAAAACACCGGTAAACAAATACATGAACGGGTATGTGGAATTGGTAAAACGGCGTACCGGCGACATCATCAATATTTACCTGGAGATAAGTCCTAAGGTTTGGTATTTTTTCAACTATAGCAATTCGCTGCTCCAGGCCATTTCGTCCAACAACGATTTTAATAATATTTTAATCGGAACCAAGGAAGATAAACGTACCATTAAAGGCAAAGAAAATGAATCCTCGTACCAATATATTGTTTCTACGCCCGAAAAAAGGATACAGTTTATGCGTAAGATGCAGTCGGTAAATGAAGGAAATTAAAAAAGGAGATGTTTTATGTTTCAAGGAAATGAATCAAATTATGCTGCGCATGCAACGACTGGTAATATTATTCAATACCTTTAAAATATGGAATATCTAAAGATTAAGTACAATATTGGGACGATTTATTTTAATATTAACTAACAGACATCGATGATAAAGCTTGGTTTGGGAATTGTTGTTGCTTATCTTTTAGGTTCGATACCTACCGCCGTATGGATAGGCCGGATATTCTATGGTGTTGATGTGCGGACACAGGGGAGTGGCAATGCGGGTGCAACCAACACTATCCGTGTTTTGGGTGCCAAGGCAGGAATTCCGGTATTGGCTTTTGATATTTTTAAATCCTGGTTAGCCGTTATCCTGGCGAGATATTTCGGTAATTCACTGCCTTTGGAATCAAATTATTTTATCAATTACCAGATTCTGTTGGGAATTGTTGCGGTAATTGGGCATATTTTTCCTGTTTATGTCGGTTTCAAGGGCGGTAAGGGAGTGGCGTCGCTGGTTGGAATACTCATTGGGTTGTTCCCGGTTGCTTTTTTTATTGTACTTGGTATTTTTATTGTTATTTATATCCTGTGGAAGTACATTTCACTTGCATCGATAGTTTCGGCCATTGTATTCCCATTTATCGAAACGTTTCTCCTGCATCAGCAACATCTTTCTCTTATTATTTTTTCGTTCATGGTTGGGATATTTGTTCCGATAACACATCATAAAAATATCAGCCGTTTGCTGAAAGGAGAGGAACATAAGTTTTTAATGAAGCCTAAAAAAAGAAAAGACCTTTGAAGATAGCTTGCCGAACTTTTATGTTGATATTTTTTTCTGTGCTGACGCTTGTGCTTCCGGCCCAGAATGATACTTTGGGCATAAATCGCAAGCGGTTGAACGGCATCCTAATTACTGAAGGGGCATTATGGGTTACGTCTATGGCTGGTTTGTATAGTTTATGGTACAGCGATTATCCGCAATCGAGTTTCCATTTTTTTAACGATAACAGCGAATGGCTGCAAATGGACAAGTGCGGGCATGCTACTACGTCGTACTACATCAGTAAGATCGGTTTTGAAGGCTTTCGATGGGCGGGAGTAGATCAGAAGAAATCGGCGTTATATGGAGGTGGCCTCGGTTTTTCCTATCTTGCTATTATCGAGATCCTCGATGGCTTTTCGTCGGAATGGGGATTTTCGGTAGGCGATTTTACGGCGAATACTCTTGGTTCGGCATTGTTTGTAGGGCAACAACTTGCCTGGAACGAACAACGGGTTTTGCTCAAATATTCTTTTCATCAGACCAAATATTCTGATTATCGTCCCAACCAATTAGGTAGTAATTTGCTGGAAAATACGATTAAGGATTATAACGGACAAACCTACTGGCTGTCGACCAATGTTTATTCCTTCCTGCCAAAGGAAAACCGTTTCCCGAAATGGCTGAATATTGCCGTTGGGTATGGAGCCGAAGGGATGACTGGTGCCGATTATAATCCTGATGAAAACAACGGAAAAATCATACCCCATTTCCAACGACACCGGCAATTTTACCTGTCGGGCGATATTGATCTTACCCATATCAAAACCCACTCGGAAGCCTTGAAGATATTATTTAATACCATTGGTTTTATAAAATTTCCATTTCCTGCGATAGAATGCAGTGATAAAGGTAAAATCAGATTTCATCCCCTATATTTCTGATAACTTATTGCCATTGACTTTAGTCAATAAAACCTGAAATACAAATAAATCCGAGCATTAGCAACCTTTTCTTTTTTAATGATTTGACTACAAACCAAATGATAGTTCTTTTTTGCTCATTACATAAATGCCTGTAAAATAGTATCTCAAATTTTATAAAAAATAATCATACAGGCACATATTATTTTTTTATTTTTACCAGCCTGAAATTATATCGACATCTTAAATTAATTTAATATAAATGACAAAAATTGAATTTCCATGAAAACTAAATCATTAGTATTGTTTGTATTCCTGTTAATGCTTTCTTTTAGTATGCCATCTTGCAAAAAATCAGATGATTCTCCAAAATTGAAAGTCGGGTTGGTAACCAGCTTAGGCGATCTGAAAGATGGAAGTTTTAACGAGCAGGCTATAGCTGGAATGAAAGCTGCTGCCGAAGCTGTACCCATTGAATGGGAAGTAAAACAAAGCATTGATCCGTCTGAGATTGCAGGCAATATCAAATATTTTACCGATAAAAATTTCGACGTAATTATTACTCTTGGATATAATGCCGCCGAAGCCACTCTTGCGGCAGCTACCTCCAATCCAGAGACAAAGTTTATCATTCTTGATTATTCGTATGAAACTATACCTGCAAATGTGGTTTGTACTGCCTATAAGGTTGATCAGGCAGCTTTCCCTTGTGGATTTCTGGCAGCTTATCAGGCATGTCAAAGGAATCCCGTCAATCCGGCAGTAGGTTATGTTGGGGGACCAGATGTTCCCGTAATACAACAGCTAACTGTAGGTTTTTCCAATGGAGTTGAGTATTTTAATACCATATATCATAAATCGGTGCAGATTTCCGGCGCTAATGCCAGCAATTTCACAGATACCGTACAGGGCGCGCATTTAGCTGACAGTCTGATTCAAAGGGGAATCGAAGTACTTTTTGTTTGTGCTGGTAAAACGGGGAATGGAGCCTTGTATAAAATTAAAGAAACTTCCAAAATAGCAATTGGGGTGGATGCTGACCAGTTTTATACTATTCCCCAGGTTGGGCCGTACTTGCTTACTTCCTGTTTGAAACGGCAAGATGCATCTATTCTTTCGGAAATTAGAAGCATCCATAACGGGCAGTTTCATGGAGGACAAATTCTTTATTGCGAACTTGCAAATAGTGGCGTGGATATTGCCCCTTACCATAATTTTGAAACGCTTATTCCCGACAGCATTAAACAAGAAGTTGTGAACATAAAAACCGGGGTCATTAACGGAACAATATCTACCGGATGGCTTAAATAAACGAGATTTCTGAAACTTAAAACCTGAGACTCAAACTTTATTGGAAATTAAATTTATTTATAAAAAACCGAATCTCAGAATACATATCAGATTTTATTTTACAAACGAAAAATTATAATTTTAATAGAACAACAAAAATTACATTGCCATGAAAACTAAATCTTTAGTATTATTAATATTGACATTGTTTATTTTCGGCATAATGCCTTCCTGTAAAAAGTCGGACGATTCATCATTAAAAGTCGGATTAGTAAGCGGCTTGGGTGGCTTAAACGATGGAGGATTTAATGAGCAGGCTATTGCCGGATTGCAAGCTGTTGCCAAAGTTGTCCCCATCCAATATGAAGTAAAAGAATGCAACGATGTTGCTTTGCTTGCAAGCAATATCAAATATTTTACCGATAATAAATTTGATGTGATCATTACCCTTGGTTATGATGCTGCAGAAGCCACTCTTGCGGCAGCTACTTCCAATCCAAAGACGAAGTTTATCATCCTTGATTATTCGTATGAAACTGTTCCCGAAAATGTAGTTTGCGCTACCTATAAGGTTGACCAGGCTTCTTTCCCCTGTGGTTTCCTGGCAGCTTACCAGGCATGGCATAAAAATCCCGCCAATCCGGCTGTAGGTTATGTTGGTGGACCGAATATTCCCGAAATACAACAATTTACCGTAAGTTTTACCAAAGGGGTTGAATATTTTAATACAAAATACGGCCAGGCAGTACTAGTTTTCGGCGCTAATGCTACTAATTTTGCCGACACTTTACAAGGCGCACACATAGCCGACAGTCTGATTCAGCAGGGAGCAGAAGTAATATTTGCATGTGCTGGCAAAACGGGAAATGGAGCCTTGTATAAAGTAAAAGAAGCTTCCAAAACCGGAATAGGGGTCGATACCGACCAGTTCTATTCCATTCCACAGGTTGGATCTTCCCTTCTTACTTCCTGTATGAAGCGACTTGATGTAGCTATTTCTTCGGAAATTACCAGCATCCATAACGGGCAGTTCCATGGCGGACAAACTCTTCGATACGATCTCGCCAGCAATGGCGTGGACATTGCCCCTTACCACAATTTTGAAACACTTATTTCCGATAGCATTAAACAAGAAGTTGTGAACATAAAAACCGGGGTTATTAACGGAACAATATCTACCGGATGGTCTGAATAAACTCTGTGAAAAAAATCAGACTTCGCTAAACATTTTATTTGCGAATATTGTTATCTATGGTGATAAAAATATTCTACTAATTTAAATTAAAAAGATAAAAATGGCTACAATTACCCTACAAGGAAACCCGATACATACTTCGGGCGAATTGCCAAATGTTGGCGTAAAAGCTCCCGGCTTTGAGCTGATAAAAAATGACCTTTCCAAAGTTTCTTTAAATGACTTTCAGGGAACACGGTTAGTACTAAACATCTTCCCAAGTCTCGACACCGGCACTTGTGCTGCTTCGGTAAGAAACTTCAATAAAAAAGCAGTCGGACTAACCAATACTAAAGTGCTGTGCATCTCACGCGATCTGCCCTTTGCCCAGGCACGTTTCTGCGGCGCCGAAGGCATCGAAAATGTAATTACCCTTTCTGACTTTGCTACCGGAAAATTTGGAAAAGACTATGGTCTGGAAATTATTGATGGTCCGCTTGCACACCTGCTTTCACGGGTGGTAATTGTTTTGGATGAAAATGCTAAAGTACTTTACACACAGCAGGTACCTGAAATTGTAGACGAACCTGTTTATGACGCTGCATTAGCAATACTTTTATAGTTATGAACTGGAAGTTTAGAGTTGGGTGGGAAATGCCTTCCCAACTCTAAATCTCCGGATATTTTAATATTTAATTATTTTCTGAATAAAAGAGCCTTTGGTGTTTTTTATTCTTATAACATACATTCCGTTTTTTAATCCGGAAACATCCATAGAAAAATGTTGTTCTGTATATTCTGTGCTATAGCAAAGTTGTCCGCAGGAATTAAGAATCTCAACATTGGTCTTTGTGGCTTCCGGGCGATCTATATTAATTATTTCATGAGCGGGATTGGGAAACAGACAAAAAGTTTGTTTTTCCATTTTGGAAATACCCACATTGTTTGGCACAATATCTACAACGACACCTTCCAACACCGTCAGTCCGTAAGGAAATTCGTCGGGCAGGAGGTACCAGCCGTTGGAATAACCACCCCAACCGAAATTTAAATGAAAATAATTTTCAGTATTATGTCCGTCGGCCACTACATTATGCCCTGAACTCCACGCCGGATCGACCACTGCAAGATGTACTGGAAGAGCATTTTCAATATTTTCAGCCATGTGCGCATACACATTGGTATCGCTGTCGGTAAGCAACTTTGCGGTTGAAAAATTAAATTTTAGATAAGCATCCAAAGCCTGGCTTACGCCAAATGTACCCGAACCTGAAGAAGTAAATACTTGCTTGGCAGCCACCGCACATGCAAAAGTCATCGCTGCCATATCGTTGTTAGTAAGATTTTGTTGGTTAGTATAGTGCATTTCGAGAGTATCCAGATATGCATTCAGCATAGGAAAAGAAGGAAAATCAAGAGCGACATAATCGTTATCTATCCAATACTTGCGGCCATCATAATTATGATAATAATCATCCTGGTCCGAAAAAATAACGCTATTGGTGGTTTGATGATAGTTTACAATTTGCCCCATGGCAACGGCTGGGCAACCGGCAATGCTACGGTTTCCATTCTGAGGATCGAGGGGGCAAAACTGGTTATACGGCGCATCCTGATGCCAGTTGCTTTTCACCAAGAAGGTCTCTTCTGCTTTTGGAAACTGTTTTTGATTGAGGAGGGCATCCCAGGCAGCTTTCCTTTTTGCTTTTATGGTAGCCGGTAACTGTGGAAGCGCCTGCATTCTAAATTGGATATCCGAACGCAGCAGTTGAAGCAGTTGCCCTTCCGGATCTGCATTGTTGGTATAGGAATAAGCAATCACGGGTGGCAACTGGTAATTGGCAGCCACAACTACATATCCGGATGGGTTTAACCGAAAAAAGTAAAACAAAGGAGTATCTCCATTGTAATAATACGTGTCGGGTTGCTCTATAGTAATATTCTTTTGAGTGGTGCCGGCAATCTTTTGCAAGGCAGCTTTTTCGGCAGTTGTTACATCAACTGTTTGGCTAAATAAAGGGGTACAAGCGATAAATAACAAGAAAATGAGTAATATTTTTTTCATAAATAAAGGTTGTTAAAATTTCGGTGTAAAAATATGAAATAATTAATAAAATGATTCGTAAATTTTTACTTAGAAAAATGAAAATCTTATTTCTTTAAAATCAGAAAACTGTGAATGCTTCAGTACTGCTTTTTTAGCAAAACTCCATGAAATTTTCAAAATCAACGGGAGGTAACTTTCCTTGCATTACCCAAGGCATTGGCCTTTATCATCGCATCGAGAACTTTTTGAGACGTAATCTTTCCTTCTTCGTGGTGTATAGCCGAGTCGGGAATACACGCATTTTCTGCGGCTTTCATAAGATGATCCCTGTCAGTATTTTGAATGCCAATATCTGCAAATGTTGTGGGTAGCCCTACTTTTTCACAAAAGGAAAATACCTCTTCAACTTCTTCGGCAGGTGCATTGGTAAGTTGTAATCCAGCCAATACACCAAAAGCAACTTTTTCGCCATGATAAAAAGAATGGGTTTCTTCCAGCGCAGTTAATCCGTTGTGGATGGAATGAGCTGCTGCCAGGCCGCCGCTTTCGAAACCAATTCCACTAAGCAGGATATTCGCTTCCGTAATATAATTCAACGAAGGTGAAACGATGTGCATTTCATTGTCCTTCATGGCCTGAACTCCATATTCCAGCAATGTTTCATAACAGGCTTTTGCTAAATAAAGTCCAGCTCTTGTGCTTAGCCCACCGCATTCGTTTCTGGATTGAGTCCGTTCACACGATCTGGCTTCAAACCATGTGGACAACGCATCTCCCATTCCTGAAACAAGAAAACGTACCGGCGCAGCAGCAATCACATTCATATCAACCAGTACGATGGAAGGATTCATTTTCTGATAATAAACTGATTTAAAAACGCCTTCATCTGTATAGGTAACAGCACAACCGCTACATGGTGCATCGGTGGAAGCAATAGTTGGCACAATGATCACCGGAATGCCAGCTCTGTCGGCTGATATTTTTGCCGTGTCTATTGTTTTTCCGCCACCCATTCCAATAATCACATCTATTTTATCCTTTTTTATCAGGTTAGCCATACGGCTTAATTCCTTTTCACAGCATTCTCCGTTAAACCGTTCCACCTGTATTGAATTCATATCATTTCCATAAAGTGGAAGAATTTTTTCTCTTGCCGACGGCGAGGCAATCATCAATCCTCTTTTACCAAACAATCCGATCAAATTGGGTAAATCCTTAAGAACACCCTGCCCCTGGATGTATTTTCCGGGAAAAACAGCCTTAATATTCAAATCCATAATTGGTGTTATATTTTTTAAAAAATTAGTAAATAAATTTAAGCTTTCTTTTTCAGTTTTTTATGCATTGTCCAATTCATGCCAAAACCCGCATCTGGTCATGTAAATCTGTTATTTCATCAGCTAAAATACAATATTTTTATTTTCAAATCACTGTTGTCCGATTAAAGTATTCGGACTAAAGTCCTTTAAATAATTATGATTTATAACACCAGGCTTAAGCCTGGTGTTAGTAAAATACAGTAAACACTGGGCTTTAGCCTTACAAAAAATATCGGACAAAAATTTTTTCAAATATATCATCCTGATTTTTTTAAAGAAATTTATGCCATCCAATCGCCATTCACCAATAAAAAATAAAATAGATAAACTTTTTCTCACGAAATTTGCCTCATGGAACAAAACAATTTCATTCGCATCGGCAATGCTTCGGAAAACAATCTGAAATCGGTTAGTATTGATATTCCTAAGAATAAACTGATACTGGTTACCGGCGTGTCTGGCTCAGGAAAATCCTCTTTGGTGTACGATGTGATCTATCGTGAGGCCGAAAATCGCTATCTCGGTTCTTTTTCTTCATATGCATTGCAATGGATGGGCAAGATGAGACGTCCGGCTGTGGAGAGTATCCGTGGATTACAGCCTGCCATTGCCATCGACCAAAAGTCGCTGGTGCGAAATCCTCGTTCTACTGCCGGAACCATTACGGGGCTTTACGACATGCTCCGCCTGCTTTTTGCCCGTTTGGGAAAAACAGAAAATGCACATGTTGATTTTAAGATAGAAAGAAGCCTTTTTTCCTTTAATTCTCCTGCCGGTGCATGCCCGGTATGTAATGGACTGGGTGTAGAAGACCGTCTGGATCCGGAACTGATTGTTGCTGACAAAAATAAAAGCCTTCGCCAGGGTTGCATGGTTATAACGGCTCCCAATGGATATATCATTTATTCACAGGTTACAATGGATATTTTGGATCAGGTTTGCCATGCCGAGGGTTTCTCTGTCGATATTCCCTGGAAAGACCTTACACCGGAACAGAAAGACATTATTTGGTATGGTAGCGATAAAATTGAGATCCCTTACGGAAAACATACCCTTGAGTCGCGCATGCGGTGGACTGGCATTACTGCAAAACCCCGCGAAACAGGCTATTACAAAGGTATCCTTCCGGTGATGGAAACCATCCTTAAACGCGACCGAAACAAAAACATATTGCGTTTTGTGCGTTCGGTAAAATGCAACGCCTGTCATGGAACACGTTTGAATGATAATGCCCTTTCGGTAAAGATTTATGGCCATTCCATTGCCGATCTTGCTGCTTTGCAATTAAATGAGTTACAAGATATTCTTAATGGTCTTCATTTTAATGAACAGGAAAAAGAGGTAGCATGGCCGGTAATTTATCAGATGAACAAATTGATAGATTTACTGAAAAGGCTGGGATTGGAATATCTTTCCCTTGACCGTGAGTCAACGACTCTGTCGGGTGGCGAAGCTCAGCGTCTTCGACTGGCTACCCAGGCTGGAACCGGCTTATCGGGTTTGCTTTATATTTTCGATGAGCCTTCTGTTGGTTTGCATCCTCACGATACCAATCGTTTAATAGAAGTGCTGGAAGGACTTCGCGATAAGGGTAATACGGTGATGGTGGTGGAACACGAGGAAGCTTTTATCCAACATGCCGACTGGTTGATTGATATTGGTCCTGCTGCCGGCGATGCTGGCGGTCGGGTGCTATTAAATCTTCCGGCAACGGAAATAAATAACCTTCCTGAATCAGAAATATACAAAAGTCGTACTTTATCTTTTTATAAAGGCTTAGAAAAGATAGAAATGTCAGCCAAACGTCGCCAGGGAAATGGCTGGCTCGAAATAAAAGGTGCTGAAGAAAACAATCTGAAAAACATCGATGTGCGTTTTTTGCTGGAAGCGCTAAATGTGGTTTCCGGAGTTTCCGGGGCTGGTAAATCTACACTCACCGTAAAAATTCTTGGAAATTTTCTGCACAACAAGTTACACGGAGCCAGGGAACTTCCCGGAAAATTCCATTCCATTACCGGCTGGGAAAATATTTCGAAGGTAATTACCATCGACCAGTCGCCCATCGGGCGTACACCAAGAAGCAATCCTGCCACCTACACGGGTATGTTCGATTACATTCGCGACCTTTTTGCTTCTCTGCCGGAGGCTAAAGCCAAAAACCTGGGAAAAGGGATGTTCTCTTTTAACACTCCAGGCGGAAGATGCGAAAGCTGCCAGGGAGCAGGTTATCAGGAAGTAGGAATGCACTTTATGGACAATGTGGAAATGCTTTGTGAAGAATGCAATGGCCGGCGTTTTGGCAACGGCACTCTTGCTGTCGGCTATAAAGGGAAAAATATTTCGGAGATTCTCGATATGTCAGTGTCTGAAGCCTGTAATTTTTTTGCTGATCAGCCGAAAATTTTTCGTTATGTCGAAACAATGGAAGCTCTTGGATTGGGTTACTTACGTTTGGGACAGCGTTCGTCCACGCTGAGTGGTGGCGAGGCACAACGGATAAAACTCGCTTCTGAATTGGCCAGGCCGCAGTCGGCGCATACACTTTATATTCTCGACGAACCTACCACCGGACTACACCAGGCAGATGTGAATCGTTTGTTGCAAGCTCTACATGCTCTTGCTGACCAGCAGAATACAGTCATTTTGATTGAACATCATCTTGGAATGATAGCTGCTGCCGATCATGTAATAGATTTAGGGCCCGGTAGTGGCAGAAAAGGTGGCACTGTCGTTGTTTCCGGGACACCGGATGAAGTTGCAGCCTGCGACAAGTCTTTAACAGGTCAGGCTTTAAAGCGATACTTTTCCCCTCCGTTGCCATCTGTTTTTTCTGATAAAAAAAGAAAAGAGCCGGATTTGGAACAATTGAAATTTACTAGCATTACCACTCATAACCTTCAGCATATTGATATTACCATTCCTCATAATAAGGTTACTGTACTCACCGGCGTTTCCGGGAGCGGAAAATCATCCTTTGCCTTCGACACACTTTTCGCCGAAGGTCAGAACCGTTTTATGGAAAGTTTTTCTCCTTACCTGCGTTCGCAGATGGGAATGCAAAACAAGGCTGATTTTGAAGAAGTGTCTGGATTAACACCTGTTATTGCCATTGGCCAGCGGGAATTGCATGTCAATCCGCGTTCTACAGTAGGAACACTCACTGGTATTTACGACCTTTATCGTTTGCTATACTCAAGGGTAGCCCAGACGGTTGAAGGAGAAAGTGCTGGTTTATCATCCATGTTTTCATTTAATCATCAATCCGGTGCCTGTAAGCATTGCGGAGGACTTGGCGTAAAAATCGTTTGCGATCCAACGTCTTTGATTACACATCCGGAAAAATCCATCGTAGATGGTGCAATGGACGGTACCAAAACCGGCAAATTTTATGGCGATCCTTACGGACAATATATTGCAACACTTCAAACCGTTGGCCGGAAATTTGGTTATGATTTTTCCAAAGCATGGAATGCTCTTTCGGAAAAGGAAAAGCAGGTGGCTTTGTATGGAACCGGAGAAGAGGAGTATGAAATTACATGGAATTTTAAGCGGAATAATACTACCGGAAAACATCATTTTAATGGGAAATGGCCGGGATTTACCACTTTGGTGGAAGAAGAATACGATCGCAAACATGCCGATCATCGCGGACAAAGTATGCTTACACTGATGAATGAAATAAATTGCCCGGAATGCAACGGCGCAAGGTTACAGAAAGAGGTTCTTCGATTTATTCTTGATGGAATCAATATTGCTGAATTAGCTTCTTATCCCGTGGAAGAAGCTCTTGTTTTTTTTCATCATCTTCCTTCCCGTTTGCAGGGTTCGCAAAAGCAACTTTCACAATCTCTTTGCTGCGAAATTATTCGCAGACTGGAAAATCTTCAATCCCTTGGATTATCCTACATTAGCATGCGTCGTAGTGCCCATTCTCTTTCGGGCGGGGAAGCCCAGCGGGTACGTCTTGCTGCCCAACTTGGCAACGGACTTACCGGCATCACTTATGTTTTAGGATGAACCCACGGTAGGTTTGCATCCATTCGGATGTTTCGCAACTGATGAAAATTATCGCCAACTGCAGCAGTTGGGAAATACCATTGTCATCGTTGAACATAATAAAGAAGTTATTCTTGCCGCCGATCATGTCATTGAACTTGGGCCTGGTGCCGGACGAAATGGTGGAAAAATCGTTGCCGAAGGCAGTCCTGAAACAATTAAATTTCATCCGGATTCTGTTTCGGCAAAATATCTTAACGAAAAAATATCTTTGAAAGCTGACACATCAGCAAGTTTGCAGCCCGGCATCGTTATTCCGCAAAGCCAATGCCAATAATCTGAAAAATACAGATGTGGAAATCCCTTCCGGAGGGATGATTGTAATAACCGGCGTTTCCGGTAGTGGAAAATCTACCCTTGTTTACGATGTTTTGTATGCTTCAAAAGAGAAAAACAGAGCCTGCGGATGTGCTTCGGTGGAAGGGCTGGAACGTTTTCAACATGTTGTAGCGGTACGGCAGAAGTCGCAGATTTCTTCTTCCACAGGAACGCCTGCAACCTATACCGGTATTTTTGACCATATCCGTGATATTTTTGCGGCTACCGACGATGCCAAACGACTTTCTTTACGGAAAAACCATTTTTCGTTTACCGAAAAAACCGGCTGGTGCGAAACCTGTCAGGGGAGAGGAAAGGTAAAAATTAGCATGGATTTCCTTTCGGATGTATGGCGGGTGTGCGACGATTGTCAGGGAAACCGTTACCGTGCCGAAGTACTTTCCTGCTTTTATCACGACAAAAACATTGCACAGGTATTGGAAATGACCATGCAGGAAGCGACAGATTTTTTTGCCGGACACAAAACGCTGACAGCACAGTTTGCCATGCTTCAAAAGGTAGGACTGGGCTATCTTCAGCTTGGGCAAGCATTGGATACCCTTTCCGGAGGCGAAACACAACGGCTTACCCTTGCCACCGAACTGATGAGGCCGGCTAAAGGAACTTCATTATATTTGCTCGATGAACCTTCTACCGGACTGCATTTCCGCGATGTGGAATATCTGCTTGCCCTTTTCAGAGCGTTAGTTGCCAAAGGACATACTCTTATTGTTATTGAGCACGATTCGCAAATTATTTTGCAAGCTGATTATGTGATTGACCTGGGGCCTGGTGGCGGCAACAAAGGCGGATACCTGGTTGCTCAGGGCAGGGTAGAAGATATTGTTGCCTGCGAACAAAGCATTACTGGAAGGTTTTTGAAAAATCTATAAGCTCAATTTATTAGACATAACCTTTGTTATGCTTAGTTCTTATTTCAATCTAAAGCTATTCAGAATCTTTTCACCAATTACTTTGTATTTTTCAAAATGTTCACGTTCACAAGTCAGAGTTAGAACATAAGCCGTTCCATTTTTTATCCAATAATATTGTTCAAACTTGAGTTTGTAAACTCCTTGATCTCCTGTATAAATAACTTTTTGAAATTCAGATCCGTTTTTACTCAGCCTTTTACTTTCAATAAGATTCCCGTTGGTAATCATTGTTTTTATTTGTCCTTCGGAAATTTCAACATACTTGTCAAGGTTAATATCCTGCCCCTGTAAGTTTTGAATTAACAAGTTAACATTGTCTCTAAATTGGTCTTGCGGAGAGGATTGTTTTGAAAGGATAACTAAACTCATTCCCATCTTTCCTGATTTATCTAAATCCCAATTTTCTGGATATTGAATTGAATAACTACTTTCATTAAGTGCCTTCCATCCATTTTCTGTATCTTTTTCTGCGTTTTTCTGCGTTGTTTGTCCACAAGCGGTCAAACTAATCAATAAAAAAGTTAGTCCCAATAATTGAATTTGTTTCATTTTTTTTAATTTAAGCATAACTATTTATTACCATCGGTTATGATGTATCCTTTCGGAAATGGTAATCGTTTTTTGTTTCAGAATTATTGCATCATCAGTTTTATAACCTATGGGAATAACTGCCGCCACCTCCAGTTCGGCAGGGATATTTAATTTTTCTTTGATTTTGTCAATATGCTGAGGAATAAAGGTTACTCCGTAAACATCATGTTCGGCAAGACTAAGTAGAAAATTCTCGATGCAACACCATACCGATGCCAGACAATTCAGGTCGTAAATTCTTTTTGCTATTTCAACTCTTGTTTTGGGCTTAAATACTACAACTACTATCACTGGTGCTTTTAAGATCATTCTTTTTTGTTTGGGAATGGCATCCAGATACATCTCCTTTTTTACCGCATCTTCCTTTTCGAATAATTTTTCCAGTTTTTTAATATCAATTTCCTTTTCCAGATTTTCCGATTCTATCAATTGCAGTTTAGCTTCCGGAGTTTTGATCAGGATAAAATCCCATTCTCTTAAATGATTATACGTAGGAGCTTTAAAACCATTTTCGATAGCATAATCTAAAACCTTCAGTGGAATTTCTTTTTCCTGAAAATCCCGTATGGTTCGCCGTTTATCAATTACTTCTTTAAATTTCATGATGTTTGCGTATTTTTATCCTGATGCAGGTTCAACAATTCAGGTTTATTTTCGAATACCGGTATTCATCCCAAATCGAATTTTTCTTAACGATAGCTTTCTTAAATATAGCATCCCTTTCATATCCGCATTTTTCCAGTACATGCATCGATGCATTATTGTATTCAAATATTCCGGCATGAATTCTTACCAATTCCAAATCTTTAAAACCATATTCTGTTATCAGATTTATTGCAATTGTAGCAATACCTTTATTCCAATAGGGTTCTCCGATAAAATATCCGATTTCTGCCGATTTCCGGTATACATCTTGTCCGGGCACCAGCCCAACATTCCCAACATATTCCCCGTTATACTCAATGGCAAAAATTGTAATCGGATTTTGATTCATACAATTTTTAATAAAAGTTTTGGCATCGTTTAGCGTATAGGGATGAGGGAAACCATCACGCAAATTTTGACTTATTTTTTCGTTGTTAGCTAATTCGGCCATCCTTGGGGCATCATTTTCTGTAAAACTTCTAAGTTTTACGTTTCCGGATGTTAAGTTCATGCTTATTTACTTTTATTATGCAATAATTTGATAATCTTTTATGTTATTTTTTAAATTTATCCATTATAATCAGTTTAATCCTTTTACTAAAATCGTATCACAATCTGCAGCTTTTAATCTGTGTTTTAATATATCCTGATAATCCTTTGAATTATACCATTCGTCAAAATCATTTTTATTATTAAATCTGATCAATACCGTACGTGTATAATTCCAACAACCTTCTACTATCTGTGGGTTATTGTCAACCGATAAATATTCCCCTTTGTATTTTCTGAAAATATCTTCAGCATTATCAAGATACTTTTGATATTCAATTTCATTTTTAATCCTAATCTGTGCAATAAAATAATAACTCATGGTTTTAATTTATAATTTTAATATCAAGGAAAAATCTCTTAATAGTTGATTCCTGTGTTAATTATCATAAAAAGCAGACATTATAACTTAGATACTTTAACATTTTCCGATTTTTGTGCATCTATGTTGATTATTGTCTGTTTTATTGTCATTAATTTAATGCTAAAATCGCAGCTAAAACTAAATTGGCTCCAAATGCCATTCCCCAATTACTCCAGACTTTACCCTGTTTTATTTTCTTTGCCTTTGTAGTGTAGCTTTTATGATAAATCGGTTTCTTTATTAACACTTCATTGGGATAATTTAAATTAAGATCTTTTGGCTTTGTGGAAGAACAAGCAATGGCTGGTATTAATCCTGCAAGAGGGGATAACAATCCTACAATTAATGTTCCCGTAGCCGCAGGTTTATATCCGTCATAATATTTGATTGCATCTGTTTGTCCCTTTACAAAAAGTTCCTCTTCTGTTAAATTTAAAAAAGATACATCTCCGGGTTTTTTCTCTTCATTAAACATATCTTTCGTTCCGTTTTCATAAAGAATCATCGATACATCCGAATTTGAAATGATATACGTTGGGCCATTCTTATTGTCAAACTTCTTATATTTTATTTCCGTTTGTCCAACTTCTAATACTTTAGCTTTAATATTCTCGCCTGATTTTTTTGTTATCACATCCTGAGAGTAACAAAATGTTACGGTAAAAAGAATAAATAATATGATAAAGATATTTTTCTTCATTGTACTAATTTACTAAGATTATTTTTCTGTTGAAATTTTTATTTGATTTGTTATTAGCTGTCAGAGTTATATTTTTGTGGCTACTTCAAGTCTGTTAAAATCGGGATCAAGAGTTTCGAATTCATAATAACCATCGCCGGTTATTCTTGGTCCATTTATTATTTTAAAACCATCACCTAAAAGTTGTTTTGCTTTTTCGTCAACTTCTTTCATCGTATCCACACCAAAAGCCAAATGAGTTATTCCTTTATATTGTGCCGTTGATAAACCGCTTGAATTATCTTTAATGTCGGGCATAGTCATAATTTCAAGTCTTGTGCCTGATTTGAAAGACAGAAAATAACTGTTGAATTGTCTTTTTTCATTTGTATACTTCTCATTTGGAATTCCACTAAAATATTTCATATAATAATCTTTCAGTGTTTCTAACTTATCTGTCCAAATTGCAACGTGATCTAAGATCATTTTAATAAGTTTTGATAATAATTCTATATTTTTTTCAAAGTTCTGTCAGATTTAAAATAACCATAATTATAAAAATTAGGTATTATCCTCATTTCACAAAAACATAACAAAGATATTACAAATATTAAATATACAAATGACCAAACCATTTTTTTATTGATTTTTATATTTATATTATCATGATCTTTTTTAGCAATCTATTCTTAAAGTATAAATCTGCAATTCGAGATTTTAAATCACCATATTATTTTAGCATTAGTCTGTTTGGTGTTTTTTTAACGGTTTTTATAAACCTAAGTTCGGGTTAAAAGGAAGAATATGCAGACTAAGCGACGGAAAATTTATACGATATGCCGGAAAGAAAAGGCAACAAACAATTCCCGTTTACGATGTCGTGGCATTGTTGGCAAAGGAATAAATTGCCCTGGTGAAAGGTAATCACCCAGACGCATTAGCGTAAAATTTCAAGATAAAAAACTGCCAAACGCCGGGCGGCAAGTGCTGCTACCTGTTTTTAATCTTTTCTATCGCCAGCAAAATATTTTCGTTGGTAGCCGGTATTGGTATATCGGGTTCCGAACGATGATCGCCTGTAGCAGAAATAGCGTCTTTGATAGCCAGCCATACCGAAAAGGCAAGCATAAACGGAGGTTCTCCGACCGCTTTACTGTTTTGAACGGTTAAAGGATTGGGAGCCTCGTGCAGTAATTCTACGCGAAAATCCAATGGAATATCATTGATCGTTGGTATTTTATACGTATCCGGCGAAACGTTGAGGACATTACCCTTAGCATCCCATTTGAGTTCTTCGGTTGTACACCAGCCCACGCCCTGAATAAATCCGCCTTCGATTTGTCCGATATCAATGCCTTCATTCAGGCTGTTTCCTACATCATGCAATATATCTGTTCGCACAAGTTTATGTTCGCCGGTCAATACATCGAGCAGCACTTCCGAAACGGCCATGCCAAAGACATAATAGTGAAAAGGGTGTCCCTTGCCTGTAGTTTGATCAAAATAAATGTCGGGTGTAGCATAAAAACCTTTTGCGCTGAGATTCAATTTTTGGAGATAAGCTATCTTAACCAATTCCTTAAAAGAAACGGAGCGATTGGTATCTCGTGAATCAACAACTTTGTTATCTTTAAACAGGATATTTTCCGACGATGAAAAATTGGTATTTGTATTTTTATTGAATAGTGTAACGGCTACATCAGCCAGCGTCTTTTTCAGTTTATCTGTAGCATTTTTAACGGCCATTCCGTTCAGATCGCTTCCCGAAGAGGCTGCCGTAGCTGAGGTATTGGGAATTTTGGATGTATTGGTTGCATTAATTTTTACAAAACCAGGGCTTATACCCAGTTCGGAAGCGACAATGCCCTGAATTTTGGTGTGTAATCCCTGCCCCATTTCGGTTCCGCCATGATTTACCAGCACCGTTCCATCGGTATAAATATTTACCAGAGCTCCTGCCTGATTAAGAAAGGAAGTAGTAAAAGATATCCCGAACTTAACAGGAGTGATCGCTAATCCTTTTTTATAAAAATGATTAACCGCATTGAACTCATTCAAAACTTTACGGCGAGCATAATAGTCCGAAGTTGAAATAAGTTTCTCGTAAATACGATTCAAACGGTTGTTTTCCACCTTTTCGCCGTAATGCGTAATGTTTTGGTCGGCTAAGCCATAGAAATTTTTAAACCGTATTTCGGCAGCGTCTTTTTTAAGATACCTTGCTATACGGTCAATAATGGTTTCGATAACAGCTATACCTTGTGGACCGCCAAACCCGCGGAAAGCCGTATTCGACGGGAGATTGGTTTTCCAGGCCTTACCTGCTACCCTGAAGTTGGGAATAAAGTAAGCATTATCGGCATGAAATAATGCTCTGTCCAGAATAGCCATTGATAAATCTGTTGCTGCACCGGCATCTGCATTTAGTTCCATGATGCAGGCTGTAATTTTACCTTCGTTATCAAAACTGGCATTATATTTTGAGAGGAAACGATGTCGTTTGCCGGTAATACGCTGATCATCCTCACGGAACAGATGAATTTTTACGGGCCTTCGGGTAGCATTAGCCAATAAAGCCGTCCATGCAGCCGTATGATTTCCCTGGGTTTCTTTTCCGCCAAAAGCGCCTCCCATACGGCGAACTTCTACCACCACTTCGTTTCGCTGGATACCCAATACCTGGGCAACGATAGCCTGTGTTTCGGAAGGGTGCTGCGTAGAACTGTAGACATTCATTTCATTTCCTTCGCCGGGGATACAGAGGCATGTTTGAGTTTCCAGATACCAATGTTCCTGAGCACCGGTAAGCAAAGTTCCGTCGATTTTATATTCTGCTTCAGCCAATGCTTTATCGGGCATTCCCGTTTCCATGATGTGCGGTGGCGCAATCAGGGAATTCTTTTCCATGGCTTGTTCGATGGTTAAAATTGCTTCGAGTGGCTGGTACTTAATCGTAATTAATTTTTCGGCAGCAATGGCTATTTCTTCACTTTCGGCAGCTATAAGACAAATAACCTGTCCGATAAAAAACACTTCATTTTCGGCCAGGCAGGGTTCATCGTTAATTACGGCTCCCATTTGATTTATACCCGGAATATCGTTAAATGTCAATATTGAGTGAACACCGCTAACTTTTTTAGCTTTACTGATATCAACACTTATGATTCGGGCATGAGCCTGACTGCTATAAACCACCCTTCCCGTCAGCAGACGGTCATTTACAGGCATGTCATTAATATAAACCGATTCTCCGGTTACGTGTTTTATGGCGCTATCGAGAGGTAGTTTCATTTTGACTGTTCATTATTTGTTTCTGAAAAAAACTTTAATAATAAATTTCTTGCCATAATGTTTCGTGTATCTGCGTTTGCTCGCGCATCATCAATGGGCTGAAATTCTTTATACAATATACTCATTGCCTGTTCCACTATGGTTCGATCCCAATTTTTCCCGGTAAGAAATTTTTCTGTTTTAACGGCTCTTTTCGTAAAAGCAGCTACTCCACCAAAAGCCAATATAATTTCTGAGACATGGTTTGTGTCCAAATTCAATGAAAAGCAAGCCGAAACGGTAGAAATATCTAAATTTTTGCGCTTGGATATTTTGTATGATTTAACGATCAAACCTTCGGTGGATTTTGGAATAATTACTCCAACAAGGATTTCATCTTTTTTAATATCCGTTTGACGATAGCCTTTAATAAATTCTTCAATTTTCAGAATACGAATTTGCTGCAAATTGCATACAATAACTTCAGCCTTATAAGCTATCAGAACAGGCAAAATATCACCTATGGGCGAAGCCGAACAAATATTACCTCCAAGGGTAGCCATATTCCGTATCTGCAACGAACCGAAAACGTTCAGCATTTGATATAACGAAGGAAGATAAACTGAACTTATTGTTTTAAGTTTTTCGATGCTTATGCCAGAATTAAGCTGTAAATAATCTGGATTGTCGGAAAAACAAGATAGTTGAGTAATTCTCGATAAATCCAGTATCAAGCTTAAAGGTTCATGCTTTTTGGTTTGCCGCAAAGCGGTATCTGTTGCGCCGTTAATAACAATAGCTTCAGGATATTTTAAGCGGATTTTAAGCGCCTGGTTCAGCGTTAGTGGCTGAAAATAATGGCAGACGGTAGTTTGTATTTCTAACCATTTTTTATCGGAATTTATTTCATTTAGAAGTTCTATAATTTGAGGTTCCAATTCTGCAAAGTGGTCTTTTTCCGTATTTTTACAGGCTATTTCAGCTGCATTGATGATGGACTGATATCCGGTACAACGACAAAGATTTCCTGTTAATGCATCTGCTATTGTTTCACGCGTAGGATTGGAATGATTTTTATATAACGCAAACATTGACATCACAACGCCGGGTGTACAATAACCACATTGCGTTCCATAGCAATCTACGATGGCCTGCTGTACGGGATGTAATATTTGTTTGCCATTTTTTTGACAGGCAAGATTTTCAACGGTAATCAATTGCTTTCCATGAATCATCGGGAGAAAAAGAAGACACGACGTAACCGCTTTGTATTGCATTTTTCCGTTAACCACTTCGCCTAAAACCACGGTACATGCTCCGCAGTCACCCTCGGCACAACCTTCTTTTACACCTTTATGATCGGAAAGCGAACGGAGATAATTCAATACCGTTGTCGTTGGCTTCAAACCGTTAGTCGCATTTTTAAAATCGATTTCAACAATACGGTTATCCAATACAAACCTAACAATATGTTTAACTTGGCTCATTTTTTATGGTGTTTTTAACGTCTATCAGTTTAGCAATAATACTCACGGCAATTTCTTCGGGAGTTTCAACAGCAAAGGGAATGCCAATGGGCATATCAATATCTTCAATTTGCTCTTGTGTCAGGATGTGATTTTCGAGAAAACGGGTTTTTAAATAAGCGACTTTCTTTTTACTTCCGATCATTCCAACATAAGCATGGGGCTTTGCGGCAACGATTCCCGTAATCTGTTCGTCGTACGCATGCTGAGGCGTAGTTACCACAATATATGTGTTATTGTCAAAATCTGTTTCAAGTATAGCTTCAAAATAATCTTTACTGATAAAAGTAGCTCCGGAAAGGTTTATTGAATCAAAAATTTCCTTTCGCTGGTCGAATATGGTAATGCGGAAACCAAACTCAGCAGCCAATTTGGCTACAGCCCTGCCCACATGACCTGCACCAAAAATATAAAGTCTGGGTGATTGGTGGAAGGGTTCCATGTATACGCTCATCTTTCCCCCGCATTGCATACCAAGATCTTCCTCCAGTTGATAATGTTTTACCATGGGTTTATCCTGAGATAATAGTTCAAAAGCTTCATCTATCACCTGCTTTTCGATGCTTCCGCCGCCAATAGTACCATATAATTCTTTGGAAGAAGTAACAATCATCCTGGAACCCGCTTTTCGGGGTGTTGAACCCTGAGTTTCGGTAATTATACAAAGGGTAAACGATTTATTCTGTCTTTTTAATTCTTCCAGTTTTGAAAAGATATCGATCATAATTTTAAATTTCAAAACATAAAAATACTTCTTTTTTTAAAATGGAAAAGATAAAACACTTATTTTGCTAATAAAATTTACAATGAAAATTCAGTACAATATATCATCTTGCATTTCCTTTATAAAAGACGAATTGGCAACACTATATCCCCCAACAGAAATCAGGGGATTTATACGAATATTGTTTGATGCTTATGCAGGGTTATCGGTAACAGATTTGCAATTAAAAATTAATGAATCAATACCGAAAGATGTTTTTCAAAAAATAGACAATGCTGTAAATCAGCTTAAAACTTTTCGTCCGATACAGTATATTACCGGAGAAACTTATTTTTATGGTTTGAATTTTGAAGTCGACGAAAGTGTGCTTATTCCACGTCCCGAAACGGAGGAATTGGTGCGTTGGATAATTGATGAGGCCCAATCTGATTATGATAAAAAATTCTCAATTCTCGATATTGGTACCGGAAGCGGATGTATTGCCATTGCCCTGAAAAAGAATCTCCCGATGGCAAAAGTTTCGGCTATGGATATTTCGGAAGGAGCTTTGAACGTTGCCCTGCAAAATGCTTTGAAAAATATAACGGAGATTGAATTTATTCACAACGATATTTTGTTTGGCAAAAATCTCGAGCTATCGCAAAAGTATGAAATCATTGTCAGCAATCCACCTTATGTATGTCAATCGGAAAAGTCGCTGATGAAAGCCAATATAATTGATAATGAACCTTCCATTGCATTATTTGTGGCTGATGACAATCCTTTGGTCTTTTATGATGCCATTGCTGATTTTTCGCTTGTAAATCTTAAATCCGGAGGAAAGCTTTTCTTTGAAATAAATGAACATTTTGGCAATGAGGTCTGCGATCTTCTGAAATTAAAAGGGTTTAGGGATGTAATTTTAAAACAGGATTTTCAAGGGAAAGACCGTATGATTAAGGCAATTCGATAAATATTTTGTGTAATATTTTCAAGGTTATGTCATAAATGCCACCGGAAAAGCCTTCACGCAATCCGGCAATATTCAATACTGTAATTTCCTCATCTTCGAGCCATTCTTTTACAGATAAAGGGCTTTCAGCTTTTGAAATATCAAAGAGAAAGTATGGTTTATTATACAATTCTGCACATTTCAATGTCAGATATGTGCCCTTATCCATTGCCTCGTCGTAAATGATAAGTACTCCGTCGGCTACCTGGACATTCATTTCAGTACGCACGGCATATTCGATGCTTTCAGTTTCGATGAGGGGATAATAATCCGGAATACTTCCGTCTTCGGCTAAACGATTTTTGGGGCAATACCCGCCACAAGGGAATTCATGCGAAAGTGCAAAGTCGAGGGCTGCCCGGTCTACTCCGGTTTGGCCTCCCGAAATAATTTTAATTCCTGTAATCATCAGAAAAGCTTATACATTAATAACTTTCTTATTTTTTCCGATACAAATATAAGCGAAAAATTTGTTGCGAAAATAAAAACGCCCTGCTTAAAACGACGGCAAATTACAGCTTAATATTTATTTTTTGATGAATACGTATCTTTGAGTGTAATAATTTTCAAACTATTTTTATTTACCAAAGCTGAATTTACAGGTTGGTGATTTTTCGCGTGAAAATAAATCACCACTTTTTCGCCAGCTACCATATCAAAATAATTATCAGAAAAGAAACCATCGGCACTATCAAAATCGAGAAAGACATTTTTAGCTAATTTATTAGTGGTTAATGTAACCATAAAGCCATCATTGGAAGGACTAATGATATAATTTATTTTTGAATCAGGTAAATCGAGTTCTTTCGGAGACACAAAAAAATGCAGGCTACGGGCAGCAAGAGTATCGTTTGTAAAGAAAAGACATTCCATTATAATTTTCCGTTTATCCAATTTCTCAGTTAATTTATCAAGATCATAATCATAGACACACTGGCTGGTATTGGAAGAAATATGCGTTTGATAAAGAGTATCTTTTATCACATTTCCATCGAAATCGGTTAAGTGGAGTCTCAGATTTCCTGTAAGCGGATGAAGTTCATCGGAAACAAGGAATATCTTCAGTCGGCCTTTATCTTCAGTGGCCGAAATAAGTAGAGGATTAAAAACTTTTTTGGCAAAATAATGCAAAGCTTTTCGACGGCCATAATAATCCAATTCTGACCATGAAACTACAGGCCAGCAATCGTTAAGCTGCCAGTAAAGGCTGCCCATACAATATGGTTTTGACCGTCGTTGAGCTTCAATAGCCGAACTTATGCCTTTAGCTTGTAATAACTGGCTAACATAAACGTAATCATCCAGGCTGTCGGGTATATGATATTCACGTTCCATATACTGGTGTATAAGTTCAAAACCGGTGGGATGTTTTGGTGTGTTTTCAGAACATCGGAATAAAGATAACGCTGGTTGGGATCGGTAACAGCCACAAGAGTTTTGCGGTCGGGGAAAGATTGAAAACCGAATTCGCTCATAAAACGTGGTATTTTTTCCGTAAAGATTTCAAAAGGTTGCGCTCCCCACCAAACGCCCCAGTAATGTGAATCGCCATGTGTCATGCTTTCGCCATGTCCCCAACCTATCTGAGGCGATGAGGAAACATAAGGCTTAGCCGAATCAAGCTCCGACACAAGTCCCGGAAGCATCTCTTGAAATATTTTTACATAATTATTCCATATGGCTGCTGAATCGTTGGACGAATAGTGGTATTGCTTTTGCCAACCCCAGTTATGCCAACCTTCGTCTATCTCATTATTTCCACACCATAACGCCAGACAAGCATGGTTTCGCAAACGTATAATATTATGAATAGCCTCCTCTTTTATATTTTCAATAAAATCGTTGCCTTCGGGATACATTGCACAAGCAAACATGAAATCCTGCCATACGAGAATGCCATTTTCGTCGCACAAATCATAGAATTTGTCCTTTTCGTAACATCCTCCGCCCCATACGCGAAGCATATTCATGTTAGCTTCTTTTGCTGCAGCAATAATTTCCGAATAATTATCATCCGTAACACGTGGCAAAAAATTATCCGGAGGAATGTAATTGGCTCCTTTCATAAATACAGGTACGCCATTTAATTTGAAATAAAAACTTCGTCCTACCGAATCCGTGTCCTGAACTAATTCGATAGTACGTATGCCTATGTTTATGCTAAGAGAATCGAGAAGACGATTATCTATACTTTTTATTTCGAAGGATAAATGATAAAGATAAGGTTCGCCCAAGCCATTAGTCCACCATAGTTTTGGATTATTAATGGCAAAGTCAAGTCGGGACTGACTTTCATTATTAACAGGATTCACTACCTTTTCTGCAAGAAGCAATCCATGAGCGTTATCTTTCACAGAAAGGATGACTTGTTGGGAAAGCAATTGTCCGAAATTAAATACTGCCGTATATTCTGCTTTTTTTTCATTAATGCTATGCCGAATGATATTAATATTTTTAATTCTGGGACTGTCCCATGCTTTCAGATAAACCGTTTTATTTATACCACAGGTAACAAAACGTGGTCCCCAATCCCAGCCAAATTGATAAGCAGCTTTACGTGTAAATACACCTACACCGCCAGGCAAGGTTTGTGGATACTTAATGGTTTTTTCCTTTCCAATACGAACAGAAGAAGCAAAACGGATAAACAACTGATTTTTGCCCTTTTTCAGGTATTTTTTACAATCGGCTTCCCAGCTTCGAAACATATTATCGGCATCAAGCAAGAAATAACCGTTGAGATAAACTTTGGCATAGGTGTCGAGCCCTTCAAATACCAATAAAATATGTTTTTTATTCAATAGAATAGAGTCCGCATCGAAATAGGTCTGATATTCCCAATCTTTATTTTCTATCCATTGTAATTCAGCTTCGTTGTTACCAAAATAAGGATCTTTTATCGAGTGATTATTCAATAAATCAAGATGAATACAACCGGGAACAGAAGCATTGTTCCATTGTATTCCCCCCACCTGACGGTATTGCCAGCCGGAAGAAATATCCCTTTTGATCACATTGGCTAAATTCTGCGAAAATAACGGATATGATACGTTATGAATCAGAAAATAGCACCCTAAAAAAACAACAGTTTTCAAAAAAGTGCGCATATTATCTTATTTTTTGCAAATATACTCTTCAAATCAGTAGTTCAAATATTTTTCTGAATGAAGGAAAGAAAACATTTATAGTCATACATCTTTCTGCAAAAATGGAAACAACGGAATATAACATTGAATTAACCTGGTTTGTTAAAAATAATTTTTACTTTTGAAATTAAATTCTCGACCAACCCAGTCAGGTCAGAATAATAAAATAAATTTTAAAATTCAGTTATAATGAAACGGTTATTCTTCTTACTTATATTTTTGGGAATTCTGATATCGGCATGGGCACAAAAAATTGAACAACCTAAACTTGTTGTCGGCATAGTTGTAGATCAGATGAGGCCTGAATATCTTTTCCGATTCTACGATCAATTTGGCAACAATGGTTTCCGACGGTTGATGCGTGAAGGTTTTTTCTGTCGTAATACGCAGATGAACTATGTTCCGACTTATACGGGACCGGGGCATGCCTCTGTTTATTCGGGGACAACTCCACGCTATCATGGTATTGTGTCCAACGACTGGTACGATCGTCAGACTAAAAAATTTCAGAATTGTGTAAGCGACAGTACCGAACAAACTATAGGCAGCGAACTGGATAAACGCGGAATTTCACCCCGTAAACTTTTAGCAACGAACATTTGCGATGAACTGGAAATATCTACTAACCATAAGGCAAAAGTTATTGCTATTTCGCTAAAAGACCGTGCAGCTGTTTTGCCTGCCGGACACATGGCCGATGGTGCTTTTTGGTTTGATGAAGGTTCCGGCAATTTTGTTTCGAGTACTTTTTACATGAAATCATTGCCTGGCTGGGTAAATGACTTTAATGCCCAAAAACATTCTGCAAAGTATATGAATCAGGTGTGGGAACCGCTTCTTCCCGACGATGCTTATCCATATTCTGTTCCCGATGATAACGATTATGAATCCTTCAAAGGTAAGGACAGACCTGTATTCCCTTATGATCTGAAAAAACTCAGCGCATCAAATCCATCCAGTTGCCGTATGCTTTTTTCGACGCCTTTTGGCAATAGTTTGCTGACTGATTTTGCCATTGATGCCATTGAACATTCAGATTTTGGGAAAAATACATGCAGCGATTTTCTGGCTATCAGTTTTTCGAGCACCGATTATGTAGGGCATGCATTTGGTCCGTTATCCAAAGAAATTAATGATACTTACCTGCGCCTCGACCGTGATATAGCCCGTTTGCTTGATGCTTTGGATAAAAAAATAGGCAAAGGCAACTATGTTCTTTTCCTTACCGCCGACCATGCTATGGCTGAAGTTCCGAAATATCTTACCGATAATAACATTCCGGGAGGCAGCCTTTCCTCTGATGAATTGAAAAAAACAGCCGAAGCTTATCTCAACCAAAAATTAGGCGATGGCAAATGGATTGATGTTTTGAGCAGCGATCAGTTTTACCTCAATCGTCAGTTAATTGCCGATAGGGGATTAAATCTTGTTCAGGTGCAAAATCTTTTAGCCGATTTTCTGCGTGGACAGAAAGCTGTTGCGCAGGTATATACCGAAAATCAATTCGATGGGCAGGAATTTACACAGGATATTGCTTCACGGGTACAAAAAGGTTTTTATTATAAACGTTCGGGCGATGTAGCTGTTGTGCTTGAACCGGGTTGGATAGGCGACATGAAATTTGGTTCAACCCACGGTTCGGCATATACTTACGATACAAATATTCCGCTAATATGGTTTGGTGCCGGTATTAAAAGCGGTGAAAGTACAATTCATCACGATGTAACCGATATTGCAGCTACATTAGCTATCATACTACACACTAAATTTCCAAGTGCCTGCATAGGCACTCCTATTCGCGAAGTTTTGGGTAAATAAAGAAATTCATACAAAAATAAATAAACCAATCCTTTAATTCGATGCTGATAAGCATCAGAATCTGTTGTTGTCTGATGTATAAGCCGGATTTTTCAATAATAACCTCCCGATTGTATGGTACTGAAATAGCTTGACAGTTTTTTTTCAGTTAATGAAATGTAAAATATTGAAAATGTGTTTCCCAAGCATTGGGTAACAATTCCCAAGTGCTGGGTAGCAAATCCTAAAGATTAAGTAACTCAAACTTAGGTTATATTAATTATATCATCAAGCAGCTTAAAGGCGATTTTTCAGGACTTGTCTCCTATAACCGATTTATTGAATTAAGCCATGGATGTGCACTTGCATTCATGCTTTTCATACATTATGAATGTAGAGGCAAATGCACAGGCATTAATCTGAATAAATGAGTAGCCAGCTTGAGCTTACCCAGAAACGTGTTTTATGCTACAATCAGGTCTGGGCCGACATGGTTAGCGTGTGCTATGCCGCCAAATTAGTGTATAAAAATAATTATGCCATGGCTCAGCAATTTCTGCTTTACGACGGAAGAACCCAAAGTCCGCCTGAAAAAACTGAATAGCACTTTTTTAACGGGAAATTTTTAAAATTATTCCCCCTGCAGACTGATTTAAAAAATACTTTTCCTTTTTAAATGGGATAGGAACAATGCACATGCCACTTATCCCGGTAAAGCGGCTTCTCATTCCGTTATCACAAAACTTTTTTCCGGAACCATCATTTTTACCACATTCTTCTTTCCACTTAGCAACTTTAGACTAATTACAATTGTAACATTGCTAAATTGTACAGACTAAGGATGTAAAATTACAATTGTAATTATTAAACAAGATAATTCATAATATAATTGAAATTCAGTAATTAATTAAACTGATTTACAATTGTATTTGAATACAAATGTGATTACAATTATAAATGATTATTGTAACATTCTAATTTATTTGGATATGATTGTAAACAGGGCTGTTTTTCTAATAATTAACCATAGCTGTATTATTAACAACTATAATTCAGCGTTAATAGTCGTTTATATCAATAATAAATTTAAATAATCAGGAAAATAGCGTATTTTTGTGTATACGTTAATTTATTTTTTATATAATAAACAGTAATTAAGACATTTTACATTAATCATATCAATTATAAAATTAGAAATTACAATTGCCTAATAGCAGTGGGTAACAATTGTAAATAGGAAAAATTTTCATTTGTTTTGATAAAAAAGTTATTTTTGTAACTTGTAAATTTAACATTGTAACCCATGACCGAACGGATAAGTTTAATATTAAAGAGCAAAAATCTAAGCGCTTCTCAGTTTGCCGATGAAATAGGTATACAGCGTTCCAGCATGTCGCATGTATTGTCGGAACGTAACAAGCCAAGCCTCGAATTTATTCAAAAAATTCTGAAACGGTTTCCGGAGATCAATTCGGATTGGTTGCTCTTCGGAACAGGACAAATGTATGCAACGGTGGATTTGTTTTCGACACCTCCTGTTTTTGCCCAGGAAATGGCATCGACGGCTCAACCTCCCGAAAAAATCGAAATACAGCAAGTTAAACCCGAAATAGAGACTTTATTTCCCAACGAGAATGAAATATTACCTGACGACGACCCGCAATCCGACATACAGCCAAAGGAAACCGGGATATTGACGGAAAAATCAAATCCGGAAAAACCGGAGTTACCAAAAATACAATCGCCCCCCATACAAAAGGAAGAACCGCTCAGAAGCATTGAACGGATAGTTATTTTTTATTCCGATAAAACATTTACCGAATATTCGCCGGGAAAAAATTAATAACGTTCCAAAGCGGAAAAAAAGAAATTGCATTCTCTTTCGGCACTAATGTCGCTATCCGAACCATGAACACCGTTTTGTTGAAGGCTGGTACCATACAAACGACGGATGCTTCCTTCTGGCGCTTTGGCGGGATCGGTAGGTCCAATCAGATGCCGATATTCTTCTACCGCATTTTCCTTTTCAATAATGGCAACCACTATGGGGCCCGACGACATAAAAGCCACCAGTTCGTCGTAAAAAGGCTTAAGCCTGTGTTCATCATAAAACATCTTCGCCTCTTCTACGGTCAACTGAAGATACTTCATTGCCGAGATACGAAACCCTGCTTCGCTTATCTTTGTTAATATTGGCCCAATGAACCCTTTTTTAACGGCCATGGGCTTTATTATGGTCAATGTTTTATTTCCAATCATTTTTTTACCAATAATTATTTTTAAAAGTAAAAGTAAACATATTTTAGCCAATCCACGTTATTTGTTTGTAATTTTGCTAATTATTTAAAATAAAAAAACATTGACATCCGAACAGACACAACAGATTAACCAATTACTTGGCTCATCGAAAAATATTCTAATTCTTACCCATCATAATCCCGATGGAGATGCCATCGGCTCTTCGCTTGCTTTATATAATTATCTGCTAATTAAAGGATACAATTCTCAGATTATTGTTCCCAACGATTTTCCAGCTTTTTTATCATGGATGCCCGGGCAGGAAAAAATATTAGTTTATACGCATCATAAAGAAAAAGCAGACGAATTTATTGATAAGGCAGATATTATATTTTGCCTTGACTTTAATGCGATTGTCCGGTTGGAAAAACTTGGCGAACAGGTTTCAAAAAACAAAGCTGTAAGAATAATGATTGACCATCATCCTCAACCCGCTTGCGATTTTGACTTTGCTTTTTCGGATATAAATGCATCTTCTACTTCAGAATTAATTTATGATTTCATTGAAGGTCTGGGCGGTGGAGAAATAATAAATAAAGCCATAGCCGAATGTATTTATGTCGGAATGATGACGGATACCGGATCCTTTAGTTATTCTTGCAATAGCGAACATACTTATTTAATTGTTGCCAAATTATTTAAGTTAGGGATTGATGGTCAAAATATTCATCGCCTGGTTTATGATACTTATTCGGAATATCGTTTGAGATTATTAGGTTATAGCTTAAGCGAAAAGTTCATCGTAAAAGCAGAATATCATACGGCTTATATTTATCTCACCCGGGCAGAACTTCTGCGATTTAATTATAAAATAGGGGACACCGAAGGCTTGGTTAATTATGCACTCTCTATTCGTGGAATTAACCTTGCGGTATTGTTTGTAGAAAAAGAGGGTGCTATACGCTTGTCTATTCGTTCCAAAGGCGATTTTTCGGTTAATGATTTTGCACGTAAACATTTTAATGGCGGAGGACATCGAAATGCTGCCGGAGGCGATTCTTATTTATCCATGGACGAAACAATACAGTTTTTTGAATCGTTATTGCCTGAATATAAAAATGCATTGAGCCTTTCATCAACCGAATGACTACACTTTCCCCAATTTGAATTGCCAATTATATCAGACATTATTTAAATGAATTATTTACAGATAAAATATTTTTTTATTTTTTCGATTACTCTGTTTATTCTATTCCCAGCTTGCAATAATCATCGGATTGAAAACGGACAGATTAATCCGGAAAAGTATCGTGATGTATTGATAAATATAAATAAAAAAAGGGTTGACGAAGAGGACAACCAAATTAATCAATACATTAAACGTAAAAAATTAATAATGGAGCAAACAGGAACAGGTTTAAGATATTGCATATTATATCATGGTAAAGGAACAAAAGCTTCTGAAGGTAAAATTGCAGTTATTAGTTACACCATCCGATTATTAAACGATGATTTATGTTATTCATCCGAAAAAGAAGGAGTTAAAGAATTTGAAATTGGCAGGGGAGGAGTTGAAAGTGGATTAGAAGAAGGAATTTTGTTGTTAAATGTTGGCGACCAAGCTAAATTTATTTTACCTTCGCACCTTGCTTACGGATTGATAGGCGATAACAATAAAATACCCGCCAAAGCATCGATTGTTTACGATATTACATTGGAAAATTTAAAAGAAAAACCATAATTTATTAACTTAATATATAATTAAAAATGAAAATCAAAACTATCAACAAGTATTTATTTCTTATGCTTGTAGTTATTGCATTTATAGGATGCTCCAAATACAAAGGATTTAAAAAGACTGATTCGGGCTTATATTATAAGTTTTATGTAAAAAACACAGATTCAATTCAGCCTAAAGAAGGAGATATTTTAACTCTACGTTTGGCTTATCGTTTAAAAGATTCTACACTTTATGATGGTAAAGGTGCTCCAAGTCAAATACAACTTAAAAAATCAGACTATAAAGGCGATATTTTTGAAGGATTAAAAATGATGCATGTTGGCGATAGTGCAACTTTTATCGTTAATGCCGATTCCTTTTTTATCCGTACAGTTGGAGGCCAGCAACGCCCTCCTTTTATTGACAGCAACAGCGTTTTGTACATAGATGTCAAATTACTAAAAGCTCAAAGTCAGGCTCAGATAGAAAAAGAAACCAAAGCACGTAACGAAATGCTTAAAAACAAAGAAATAGTCGACTTGAAAAACTATATTTCAACTAATAAAATAACAACGGCTCCAACCTCTTCGGGACTGTATTTTATTGAAACAAAAAAGGGAAGTGGCAAATCACCTGTTAAAGGCGAAATGGTAAAACTTAATATTACAATAAAATTATTAGATGGCAAACCTTTGTTTTCTACCAAAGATCAAGGGAAGCCTGTAGAAGTTGAATATGGTAAACCTTTTGATAATGCCGGCGTTGATGAAGCAATTGGAATGCTAAAAGCAGGCGGTGCAGCAAAACTTATTGTACCATCCAAAATTGGATATGGTGAACAGGGCAGAGGAGAGGTTATAGCTCCGTTTACCCCATTATTATATGATATTGAATTGGTTAGTATTCAGTCTAAAGCGGCTTATGAAAAAGAGCAAGCGGTTAAAAAGAAAGCTCAGGATGCAGAAAAACAAAGCTTAAAGGCAGAAGAACCTAAGTTGTTAGAAAAATACATAAAAGATAACAGAATTTCTGTTAAGCCTTCAGCAACAGGATTGTATTACATTGAAGTGAAAAAGGGAACAGGAAAGCAAGCCAGTGCTGGTAAAACTGTAAAAGTTCATTATACCGGCAAATTGTTAAATGGTACCAAATTTGATTCTTCGTATGATCGCAAAAAACCAATTGAATTTGTACTTGGTAAAGGACAGGTTTTACCTGGTTGGGATGAAGGTATCGCAAAAATGAAAGTTGGTGGCAAAGCAAAACTTATTATTCCTTCACAAATTGGATATGGCGAAGCCGGAGCTGGCGATTTAATTAAACCATTTTCCACACTTGTGTTTGATGTGGAATTAGTGGATGTAAAATAAATAAAACATCTTAGAAAACTAAAAAGCCGCTAATATTAATATTAGCGGCTTTTTTAATATTATCTGAGTTCGATTGATCATTTTGATGAACCAGCGCCACTGATTCCGGAGTAAACGGCAACCACCCAAAAGGTTTGGATTTTAGGGGGTTGATAAAGCTGTGTGTGGTTTGTGTGTCGAACAAAAAAACAGCCATCTACAAAATTACATGCAAATGGCTGATCTTAAGTTGTCGGGGTAGCAGGATTTGAACCTGCGACCTCCTGCTCCCAAAGCAGGCGCGATGACCGGACTACGCTATACCCCGAATTTAAACATATCTTGTGCGGAGAGGGGGGGATTCGAACCCCCGGTACCCTTTACGAATACGACAGTTTAGCAAACTGTTGGTTTAAGCCACTCACCCACCTCTCCAGATTTATATTGGCTTAATTAATATGATAAAAAATAAAACAAAGTACGACAGTTTAGTCCCGAACTTTCGGGATTGGTTTAAGCCACTCACCCACCTCTCCAGATTTTATATTGGCTTAATTAATATAGTAAAAAAATAAAATAAAGTACGACAGTTTAGTCCCGAACTTTCGGGATTGGTTTAAGCCACTCACCCACCTCTCCAGATTTATATTGGCTTAATTAATATAGTAAAAAATAAAACAAAGTACGACAGTTTAGTCCCGAACTTTCGGGATTGGTTTAAGCCACTCACCCACCTCTCCAGATTTATATTGGCTTAATTAATATAGTAAAAAATAAAGTACGATAACTTCGCTCCGAAAACCTGGGATTAGTTTAACTTATTCTTTAAAAGAAGAACTTTTCCACCTCTTCGGAGGATTTATAACGGAGGTGCAAAATTACAAATTCAAATAATATAACCAAATTTTTTACAAATTTAAATTGTGATTAATCCGATTAATGTATCAGATGCAAAAAATAATGTAATTTTGACACAATTTTTCATCATCATTTCTTACTTAAAAACAAGGATATAAAATTAAAAATCAAAAATTAACGATAAAAACTATAGTCTATGTCAGGAAAAACTTTTGCCGAAAAGATTTTTGCAGCCGATTGTGGCAGCATTGTATTCAAAAAGCCGGATATTGTTTTATCTCACGATAATACGGCAAGTATAGCAGCTACTTTTGCTAAAATGGGAGGGAGCACTGTTGCAGATCCCAATCAAATATTGATAGTTCTTGATCATAATGCACCACCTACAAATGCCAAATTAGCAAATGATTATCAAAAAATTCGTGAATTTGTTTCCAAACAAGGTATTAAAAAATTTCATGATGTGGGCGATGGTATTTGTCATCAGATCATGTCGTATTATGCCCGTCCTAAAATGTTGATCGTTGGAAGCGATAGTCATACATCTACAGCCGGAGCTTTTAACGCCTTTGCTGCAGGGATAGATCGCACTGAAACAGCAGGTTTATGGAAACAAGGTGAAACTTGGTTTCGTGTACCGGAATCTGTAAAAATCACTCTTCATGGAAAATTAAAAGAAGGTGTTTTCGCGAAAGACCTTGCTTTATGGATTATTGGCATGATAGGTTCGAGTGGAGCCGATTATATGAGCATTGAATATCATGGTGAAGGAGTAAAAACACTTTCCATTTCCGATCGTATGGTATTATCCAATCTTGCTTCTGAAATGGGTGCAAAAAACGCCGTTTTCCCTTCAGATGAAGTACTTTGGGAATTTATTGGTGAAAAAACAGAAGGTGTTTGGGCAGATGCTGATGCAAAATATTTAAAAGAAATTGAAATTCACTTGGCTGACATATTCCCTGTTGTAGCTGCGCCTCATCATGTGGATAATGTGAAAGCCATTTCTGAAGTTCAGGGAACAAAACTTAATCAGGCACTCATAGGCACTTGTACCAACGGACGATTGGAAGATTTGCGCATTGCTGCTAAAATCCTTGAAGGCAAGCATATTCCCAAAAATTTCCAATTATTGGTCATTCCGGCATCTAAATCTATTTATTTACAGGCAATAAAAGAAGGTCTGATAGAAATATTTATGAATGCTGGAGCAAGTGTATTGGCTCCTTCCTGCGGACCATGCCTCGGAACAGGGCAGGGTATTCCGGCCGACAACTATACCATTATTTCTACGGCAAACCGTAATTTTAAGGGAAGAATGGGCAATCCCAATGCAAATATTTATTTAGCTTCTCCGGCTTCTGTCGCTTTCTCGGCTTTGAAAGGTGAAATTGCTGATCCAAGAGGAATTGCGGCAAACAATATCTATCCATTTGAAGCTAAACAAAGTAAAACAGTGGATATTAAAGCAACAGATGATCGTTTGTCAGAAGGTATCTGGAACTATGCCGATGTCGATAATTTAAATACGGATCAGATGTTTGCTGGAAATTTAACCTATAACATTAATAGCTCGGAAGGCGACAAAATATTACCTTATCTTTTTAAAGGTTTTGATGACAGTTTTTCCGAAAGAGTCAAAGCGGGTGATGTTTTAATTACCGGAGCTAATTTTGGCTGTGGAAGTTCACGAGAACATCCCGCTGTTGGATTAGCCTTTGCAGGTGTGAAAGCTGTAATCTGCAAGTCTGTAAACAGAATTTTCTATCGTTCATCTGTTAATCAGGGATTACCGATATTATTGGTACCGGAAGCCGTTAATGCTTACCGGCAAGGAGATAAAGTGGAAGTAAATATGGAAAAAGGTATGATCAGCATTGCCGGCAAAAAATTCTATTTTGCTCCGTTACCCGATAAACTCATGGGAATATTCAAGGCTAAAGGTTTAGTGAATTATGTAAAAGGTGGCGAATAAAATTGTACATTAAGTAATCAATTGTAAAAAAATATCGAAGGCAATTTTTATTGAATTCGATATTTTTTTTAGTAAACCTATTGCAAATGAAGAAAAAACTGTTTTTAAGCACATTATTTATAGTGCTGATTATTATTGTGTACTCGGTGGCGGCAAAATTATTTCCCATGTATGCTTCGCGCCTTCCCATTTTTTTCATCTTGCTATTGATGGATTTATACCTTTGGTTCCCGTTTAAAAGATGGATACAAGCTAAAAAATTGTTAAATCGCCAATTCCTGGCAAAACTTTTTTGGTTACCGTTCGTTTTATTCGTAGGTTTTTTTGCATTCACAGCTATTTATCCGTTTGCAGATAATCAGAGGAGTTTAAGAACCTATTGGTTAGGTCTTATTATTATTATTTACATTTCTAAATTATTCCCGTTTGCTTTCTTTTTACTATCTGATTTACTATACTTTATTAAAAAAGCAGTTAATCATATTTTTAAAAAACCATTAAAAGAAAAAACGGGAAGGAGCAAAATTTTAATTTTCATGGGAATTTTTTGGGGGAGCATTGCATTTGTAGGCCTTTTTGTTGGCATGACAAGTTGGGCATATAATTTTAAAGTAAAAAAGGAAGTTATTCATTTAGTAAATTTACCCGAAGCTTTTGATGGACTACGTATCGTACAAATATCGGACATGCATCTTGGAAGCTGGACTTCAACTAAGTCCATGCAAAGAGCTGTCAAAATGATAAATGAGTTAAACCCCGATTTAGTGTTTTTTACGGGAGATTTAGTCAGTTTTCAAACCAACGAAGCCTACCCCTTTGAAAACCAGTTAAAAAAAATCAAATCAAAGTATGGTGTTTTTTCTGTTTTAGGAAATCATGATTATGGGGATTATTCCAGATGGGATTCTCCTGAAGCTAAAACCATAAACTTTAATAATCTGATTGATTTTCAGAAGCGTATTGGTTGGACGTTACTCAATAATCAGAATTTTCTTATTTATCCTCCGGGTGTAGATACTTTGAATAAAAAGGATGCAATAGCTATTATTGGTGTAGAAAATTGGAGTTCACATACCCGGTTCAAAAAAAATGGAAATTTGGGAAAAGCTTTATCCGGAACTGAGAATGTTCCCTTTAAATTGTTGCTTTCGCACGATCCTACGCACTGGGAAAAACAAGTTTGTTCTAAATATAAAGATATTGATATTACTTTTTCGGGACATACTCATGGAATGCAGATGGGCATTGAATTTTGGGGAATAAAATGGAGTCCGGCTCAGTGGATGTATAAATATTGGGCTGGTTTGTATTCAAGCGAATCCTGCAACAAAAAACAGTATTTATACGTAAATCGAGGGTTGGGTAATATAGCATATCCTGGGAGGGTTGGGATGCCACCCGAAATTACATTGATAGAGCTTAAGAAAAGTAATTAAAACTTTCCCTGTCTGTGTAATAAGGACAATTGTTATTATTTTCTGTTAATTCGCTTTTTTACCGTTTCCCATGTAGAAGTTATTAAAAAACTTTCCTCCATTAAATCAATCATTGTTACCATTTTTTTAAACGGGACGGCGAAAGTAAGCATATCAGAGGAAACACATTTACGGGCCGATGGATCAAACATGCCGATAACTGCGCTTGGATTTTCTTTATCTTTTTCAAGATAAGGGTAATGTATAGCTGTAGCGCATCCTGAACCAAAAGGAGTGATAGTGCTATCACTGCGCGTTTGATCAAAATTAGCGAGGGTGAAAAGCCCCGAAAGTACATCGGGAGTGGCAAAAAAGAGAATTACTTCCGGATTATCATTTATGCTTAATTTATCCCATCGTTTAAAAATGATTTCTTTTCCTTTGCTGGGAAGCGTTACTTGTTTATTAACTAATTCCAAAACCATTTCCGGAGTTTGGATATATCGTTCTCCTTCCAATTTGCCGGGGATTCCGCAGGAAAGAAAATACTCAAATCCGGGACGAATAGTATCTGCATAACCTAAAAATCTTTTAGCACCTCCGCATAAAACGGCTTGTTCATCGAAAGCCAAGGATTGTCCTCTGCGTACCTGAGATAATTCACAAATAATACAGCTCCATTTTTTATTTGTAACGACTTTTGTGGCTGTACCATCGTTATGTCCAAAGAAGAAAGAAATAGGCAACTCGGCAATACCGAAATACTTATCCCATAACGTTAAAAATTTGTCTTTAAGTTTTAAGTCCATGTCAATTTATTTTGATAAAAAAAAGCAAGGAAAATAGACCTTGCTTTTTAAAAAATACGATAAAACAGATACTACTGGTTCAACATCACAGGCATAACCAGCATGAGAATATCTTCATCTTTGTTGTCGTTGTTCACAGGCAGAAGAATTCCGGCCCGATTAGGCAACGACATTTCAAGCCGGACTTCATCAGTTTCGAAATTGCTCAACATTTCCTGAAGAAAACGGGAGTTAAATCCAATTTCCATGTCTTCACCTTCGTAAGTACAGGTTAAGCGTTCTTTGGCTTCGTTGGAATAATCGATATCTTCGGCAGATACAATTAACTCACGTCCGGTAATTTTTAATCTTACCTGATGTGTGGATTGATTGGCAAAAATGGCCACACGGCGTATGGATGCTAAGAAAGGTATACGCTCAATAATCAGAATGTTAGGGTTTGTTGTAGGAATAACGGCATCATAATTAGGGTATTTCCCGTCTATAAGACGGCAAATGAGATTTATGCTATTAAAACTAAAGGAAGCATTGGTTTGATTATAATGAATTGCAACAGGGCATTCTTCGTGCGAAAGAATACTTTTTAGCTGATTCATAGGCTTTTTGGGAAGAATAAATGAAGTGGAAGACTCAGATTTTGCATCGGTACGTTTATAACGAACGAGTTTATGAGCATCTGTTGCTACAAATGTCATATCGTCGGGAGTTAATTCACAAAATAATCCGGTCATTACAGGGCGAAGTTCATCGTTACCAGCAGCAAAGAGCGTCCTTGAAATGGCATTCGACAGAAGTTTTGAATCAATAGTTATCGAAGAAGTAGCTTCGATAGTTGAGACACGGGGAAATTCCTCGCTATTATGACCTGTCAGTTTATATTTACCTTCTCCTGCAGAAATTTCTATTCCTAAAGATTCGTTGTTTATAGTAAAGCTCAAAGGCGTTTCTGCAAATGTTTTTAGTGTTTCCAAAAGAATTTTTGCAGGTATGGCTATACTTCCTTCTTCACCGGACATGGTTAAATCTATGGTTACAGACATGGTGGTTTCCAAGTCGGAAGCGGTTACGGTTAATTTTTCACCTTCTAAGTCAAATAAAAAATCATCGAGTATCGGCAATGTGTTACTCGAATTTAATACTCCGGCAATAGCCTGTAAGTTTTTTAATAATAATGAACTGGATACTATAAAATTCATATTTTTTGTTTTTATAATTATACCAAAATAAACTTTTGTAAAAATATGAATTTTTTTAAACCAAATAGTAAACTTGAAAAAAACAAAATTTAAATCCTTAATTTATTACTCGAAAAGGCAATGTCGGTGTCTATTATTGATTTAAATTTGTAGGCTGAAAAGAAAAAATATTTGATTGTTTTTATTATGGTTGACGAAAAAAAGAAGATTATCAGGCAGCGAATTAAAGAGCTTAAAAACCAGTTAAGTAATGAGGAAAAGATTCAGAAATCGCATTCTATTTTCCAAAAAATAGAAACAACCGACTGGTTTATTCATGCTAAAACGATCATGCTTTATTGGTCAATGAATGATGAAGTTCAAACCCATGATTTTGTACAAAAATGGGCAGATAAAAAAGAAATTATTCTTCCTTCGGTTAATGGCAATGAATTGATATTAAAGAAATTTAATGGTATAAATAAAATGGTTAAGGGCGAAAGTTTTGGAATCCCTGAACCCGATGGCGAATTATATCCTTTTCCCGAATTAATTGATGTAATAATAGTTCCCGGCGTAGCTTTTGATAAGCAAAACAACCGTCTGGGAAGAGGGAAAGCCTTTTATGATAAATTACTAAAGACAGTGAAATCCAAAAAGGTAGGAGTTTGTTTTGATTTTCAGATGATTGATCAGGTGCCTACCGGTGAATTCGATATAAAAATGGACTGCGTTGTTTACGACGATTAACTTTATGACTAAAATTTTAAATTTAAATAACCTATGATATTAGAAGCTTGTGTTAATTCGACCATATCGGCAATTGAGGCTCAAAAAGGGAGTGCCGATCGCATAGAACTTTGTGAAAATCTGCTTGAAGGCGGAACTACTCCAAGTGCAGGAAGTATCCGCATCGCTCGTAAACATTTGAAAATTCCCATCATGGTGATGATACGACCGAGAGGAAGCGATTTTCTTTATAGCGATACTGAATACGATATCATGAAAGAAGATATCGTGATGGCAAAAGAATTGGGAGCCGATGGCGTGGTGCTTGGCATTTTAAATCCTGATGCCACGGTTGATGTAAACCGTTGCCGCGAACTTATTAAATTGGCTCATCCCATGCAGGTTACCTTTCATCGGGCATTCGATATGACCAGTGATCCTTTTAAAGCTTTGGACGATTTAATAATGTTAAAAGTCGATCGAGTGTTGACTTCCGGACAAAAGGAAAATGCTCATGAAGGAGCGAAGCTTATCGCTGATTTAATCAGGTATGCCGATGGTCGTATTTGCATTATGCCTGGCGGAGGACTTAATGAAGAAAATCTACGTCAGGTGATAAAAACCACTGGCGCAACCGATTTTCATGTATATCTTACACATAAAATCAATAGCAAAATGATTTATCGCAACAGCGGAGTATTTATGGGTGATCCGGAAAATCCGGAATATGAATTGGAAATTACCGATCCTCAACGAATGCAAATTGCTAAATCAATGATTTTTTAAAAAGCAAACAATAATTTATTATTTCAAAATAGCCAGATAAATCGGCAAGGGGAGCATCGTGTTGATGCCCTATTCCAATAAGTTTGGTTTTATAAAAGAAAGAAGAATCTGATTATAGGGATAATAATTTTTCCCTATTTTTGGCAAAATTTTAAATTCAAATAATAATGATGTCTCCATCTAATGGTAGTACCCCCAAAATTAACGGTAAAGGCTTAATTTTATCCATGACCATCATCGGAATATTTTTTTTTATTTTCGGTTTTGTTACCTGGCTTAACGGTGTATTAATCCCTTATCTCAAAATAGCTTGCGAACTTAATAATTTTGAAGCCTATTTTGTAACTTTTGCTTTTTATATCTCTTATTTTGTGATGGCTATACCATCATCATGGGTTTTGAAGAAAACCGGTTTTAAAAGAGGAATGTCTGTTGGCCTATTGGTGATGGCTTTGGGAGCGTTGACATTTATTCCGGCTGCTCTGGCGCGTACTTATGGACTGTTTCTTACAGGTTTGTTTGTTATGGGTACTGGCCTTGCCATACTGCAAACAGCTTCTAATCCGTATATTACCATTTTAGGTCCTCGCAATAGTGCGGCCAAGCGAATAAGTATCATGGGTATCTGCAATAAAGTGGCCGGGGTCATAAGTCCCCTTATTTTAGGTGCCATTATTCTTAAAGATACCGATACTTTGGTGAGTTCCATTAAAAATATGGATTCGCTTCAGAAGGCTACGGCTCTCGACGGACTGTCTGAGAGAGTTATTATTCCATATTTAATTATGGCAATAGTTTTAGTTGCTTTAGCGGCTTTGGTAAAATATTCGCCTTTGCCCGATATCGATACCGAAGAGGAGGACGAAATTGTAGCAACCGCTAACCATTCCAAGAAAAATGTATTTCAGTTTCCACATTTGGTGTTAGGAGTTATTACTCTTTTCCTTTATGTAGGAGTGGAGGTATTGGCCGGAGATACCATTATTAATTATGGTAAACTTATTGGCATACCCCTTTCCGAGGCAAAAGTATTTACATCCTATACTTTGATTACAATGGTTGTTGGTTATATTATAGGCATCATTAGTATACCACGTTATATTACTCAGGATAAAGCGCTCGCTTTTTCTGCATTTCTTGGTTTCATACTTAGCTTATTTGCTTTGTTTACCCAGGGGTATACTTCTGTTTATTTTATTGCCATGTTAGGATTGGCCAATGCTATCATGTGGCCTGCCATCTGGCCTTTAGCCATTGATGGATTGGGACGGTTTACCAAAATAGGTTCATCTTTGCTTATCATGGGAATTGCAGGAGGGGCACTACTTCCTCTTCTTTTTGGAAAGTTAGCCGATATGTTTGATCCACAAATGGCATATTGGATATTGGTTCCGTGTTATATCGAGATATTTTATTACGCAATTTCTGGGCATAAAATCCGGACAAAGTAATCATTATGATAGATTTTCCTGTTCAGCAGATTTTTGGAAATTTTGTTGAAAATGCAATAATAGCGTCAGTTAATTGCCTTGGTTCGGGGCACATCAACGATACTCTTTTGGTTAAGACGTTGCCTGCCGATAGTCCTGATTATGTTCTTCAGAGAATAAATCATCATATTTTTAAAGATGTTCCCAGGCTGATGCGCAATATTGAACTGGCTACAGTCTTTATTCATAAAAAATTGGAATGTATACCGGACTGTGATGTTTCAAGAGAAGTGATGCAACTTGTGTATTGTCCTAATGGCAAAAGTTTTATGAAGGATGATAATGGAAATTACTGGCGTTGTTATTATTATATAAAAGATACTCAAAGTTATGATAATGTTGACAGTATAGCTAAAGCACATGAAGGCGGAAAAATTTTCGGACGTTTTCAGGCACTGTTGTCGGATATGGATGCGCATCAGCTTACGGAAACTATTCCTCAATTTCATAATCTTGAACGTAGGATGCAAGCTTTTCGGGAAACGGTCGAAAAGAATCCTGCCGGAAGGGTAGGAGAAGCTTTGGCTCAAATCTGTTTTGCAGAAGAGCGTGTTACAGAATTATTATTGCTTAATGATAAGATAATTAATGGATTGATACCATTACGCATCACTCACAATGATACCAAATTTAATAATATTCTTTTTGATAACGACGGAAAAGCACTATGTGTAACCGATCTGGATACGATAATGCCCGGTTCAGTATTGCATGATTTTGGCGATGCTATACGTACAGGGGCAAGCACTGCCGATGAAGATGAAGCCGATTTGCTTAAAATGAACTTGGATATCAATTTGTTTAAAGCATATGCTCAAGGGTACCTTAGCGAAACTTACACTTTTTTACTTCCCATAGAAATTGAAAATTTAGCGCTTTCTGCCCGTTTTATGACCTTTATTATTGGACTGCGTTTTCTTACCGATTATCTTGATGGTGATCATTATTTTAAAACCAGTTCTCCCGATCATAATCTCCGGCGAACCAAAGCTCAGTTCCGGCTTTTGCAAACAATGGAAGAGCAATATGGTAAGATGCAAGAGATTATTGCCGGCATTTATGAGTCCATTAAAATTTAAAACTATCCATAAGAACAATGTTTAAACAACCCGAAAATGATGTTTTATGGATATTCCATCTGACCAATAAATTAAAAATTAATAACAGATGAAAAAAATCTACCCCCTCGTTGTCATTACCATTTTATTTATTCTTTCCGGAAGCTTAGTTTTGGCGTCTCCTTCCAAAAGAAAGATTTCTATTGTTCCTCTTCCGGCTCATGTAAAGGAAAAATGTGGAAAATTTATACTTAATAGTCATACAACTATTGCTATACCTGCCGATAGTATGGCAGCTAAAGTGGCTGATTTTTTTCAAAGCCAGATCAGGCAATCCACCGGTATTTCATTACTTACAGGTGGTACTGCTTCGCAGAATGTCATCACATTAAAACTTGATGGTGAAAAGGAACTCGGCAACGAAGGTTATCGTTTAATGGTTAACCGGAAAAATATTTCGGTTTCGGCATACAAACCACAGGGTTTGTTTTATGGTATTCAATCGCTTTTGCAGATGTTCCCTCCGGAAATAATGTCATCAAAAGTGGTAACCGGAGTTAACTGGATGGTTCCCTGTGCCGAAATTAAAGATGTGCCCCGATATTCTTATCGGGGAATGCATCTGGATGTTTCACGTCATTTCTTTCCCAAAGATTTTATAAAACGTTATATTGATCTCCTGGCGATGTTCCGTATGAATACCTTCCACTGGCATCTTACCGACGATCAGGGCTGGAGAATAGAAATAAAGAAATATCCGAAGTTAACAGAAATTGGTGCCTGGCATGTAGATAGAGAAAATTTGCCATGGATGGAAAGAGAACCTCAGAAGCCTGGTGAAAAAGCCACTTACGGAGGCTATTATACTCAGGACGATATACGTGAAGTTGTAAAGTACGCTTCCGACCGTTTTGTTACCATCATACCCGAAATAGAAATGCCTGCGCATTGTCTGGCAGTGTTAACCGCCTATCCGCAGTTGTCGTGCACCGGCGGACCTTTTACTGTCCCAACGGGTTCATATTGGCCCAATATCGACATCTTCTGTGCCGGCAATGATAGCACTTTTATCTTTTTGCAGGATGTCCTCGATGAAGTGATTGACCTTTTTCCGTCTAAATATATCCATATTGGTGGCGATGAAGCAGATAAAACCAACTGGAAAGTATGTCCTAAATGCCAAAAACGGATTAAAGATGAAAATCTGAAAGATGAAAACGAACTTCAGAGCTATTTTGTCAGAAGGATAGAAAAATATCTTATTTCAAAGAATCGCAAGCTTATCGGTTGGGATGAGATTCTGGAAGGCGGGCTGGCTCCGGAAGCCACTGTTATGTCATGGCGTGGCGTCGAAGGCGGCATACAGTCTGCTAAAATGGGACATGATGTCATTATGACTCCCGGTTCATATTGCTATTTTGATCATTACCAAGCCGATCCTGATTTTGAACCCAAGGCTATCGGTGGCTTTACCTCTCTTGCCAAAGTCTATTCCTATGAACCTACCCCCGAAGAACTTTCTTCCGAGCAACAAAAATATATCTTGGGTGCTCAAGGAAATGTGTGGGCAGAATATATCCCTACTCCAGGGCATGCTGAATATATGGCTATTCCACGAATGATAGCCCTTTCGGAAGTAAATTGGACATCCAAAGAGTTACGGAACTGGAATGATTTTAATTCCCGGTTAAATACAAATATTTTTACCCGGCTTCAGATCATGGGGGTTAATTTTTCCAAAGGATCCTATAAAATAGATTTTCTTTCGACAGCCATTGGTCGGCATAAAATGAAAGTTTCGTTATCAACCGAAAGGTTAAATCCTAAAATCCGGTATACTATGGATGGTTCCGTTCCCGAAATGTCATCGAAAATATACTGCAGACCATTAAAATTATCACAAAGCACTACACTGAAAACAGCCATTTTTGAAGATGGAAAACTAATGGAAAAACCATCCGTGCTGAGTCTCGTTTTTAGTATGTCTACAGGTCGGGAACTGAAATTAGCTACCGCTTACAGCAATCGTTATCCTGCCCATGGCAACAATACATTGGTGGATGGGCTACGGGGATCAACCAATCACCGCGATGGTAACTGGCAGGGCTATCTTGCTACCGATCTTGATGCAACGGTCGATCTTGGCAAGATTATGCCGGTAACTAAGATAAGCATCGGCTTTTTACAAAATCAGAATGCCTGGATTTTTATGCCTTCGGAAATCATTTTCCAGCTTTCCAATGATGGAATAAATTTTACCGAAGTAGCCAAAATATCCAATGATGCTACGTCGAAGCAGGATGATATCTTAATCAGAGATTTTACCCAAACGTTAAACTCTGTCAAAGCCAGGTATGTTAAGGTGAAGGCTGTAGGCGTTAAAAATTGTCCTTCGTGGCACAAAGGGGCTGGAGATACCTGCTGGATGTTTGCCGACGAAATCATGGTGGATTAGTTATTCCGTTCCACCAGGCATATAACCGAGAATGGGGGATAGCTATTTTTTCAGATGTAACTCATACAGGTCATTTCTCCGGTCTTTTAAATTTCGTACACAGCCATAAGTGTGTAATTCATTTAACAGATCCAGATCCACATCCGACACAAGAATCATTTCGGTGTTTGGCGTTGCTTCTGCACATTTCCCATCGGTTGGAAAAGCAAAATCACAAGGCGTAAAAACTCCCGACTGGGCGTACTGAATATCCATATTGTGCACCCGCGGAAGATTTCCCACACTCCCGGCAATCACTACATAACATTCATTTTCAATGGCGCGTGCCTGAGCGCAAATCCGTACGCGGGAATATCCATTCTGCGTGTCGGTGAGAAACGGTACAAAAAGTATCTGCATCCCCTGATCGGCCATGATACGGGAAAGTTCCGGATATTCCACATCATAGCAGATAAGTACCCCGACTTTTGCACAGTCGGTGTCAAAAGTTTTTATGATTTTTCCACCGGAAAGTCCCCAGCTTTTGGTCTCGTCCGGAGTAATATGTATTTTTTCGTAAGTGTCGAAGGTGCCGTCGCGGCGGCAAAGAAAGCCTACATTGTACAGATCGTCGCCACGAAGCTGCGGCATGCTTCCGGTGATGATATTGATATTATAGCTGATGGCAAGGCTGATGAAACGTTTTCGCATTTCGTTGGTGTACTGAGCCAACTGCCGAATAGCCTGCGATTCGCCCAGATGGTTGAACTTTGCCATCAACGGAGCATTAAAATATTCGGGGAAAAGTATAAAATCGCTTTTATAGTCAGATACCGCATCCACAAAAAACTCCACCTGTTCAAAAACATCATCAAGGGTTTTGTAACTACGCATCTGCCATTGCACCAGCCCAAGCCGGATGGTCGTTTTTTGAGGAATAAAATCCTGTGTGGGTGGCTGATAATAAATGTTATCCCATTGTAAAAGACATGCAAAATGTTTTGATTCCTCATCGTTAGGCAGGTAGTTGGTCATTACCTTGCGTACATGGAAATCGTTGGAAAGCTGGAAAGTAAGTACGGAATCGAAGATTTCTTTTTTACGTACCTTTTGGATATACTCTTTGGGGCGTAGCTCGTCGGAGTATTTATGATAATTGGGAATTCGTCCGCCAAACATGATGGCTTTCAGATTCAGCTTTTCACAGAGCTCTTTCCGGTATTCGTACATTCTCCGCGCCAAGCGAAGTCCACGGTAATCGGGATGAATAAAGACTTCGATGCCATAGAGGATATTTCCATTGGGATTGTGTGTGTTAAACGTTTCGTGTCCGGTAACGGAGTCGTAGGTGTGGTCGTTTTTAACTTTGTCGTAATCCACAATAATGGAAAGAGCACATCCCACTATTTTTTTATCTGCTACCGTAACAATCTGACCTTCAGGAAATATTTTAATCAACTTTTCAATCTGTTCACGCGACCAAAACTCGTCGCTCCCGTTGGTGTATGTTCTTCTGAATGATTGCGACAACAGGGAATAGTCTTCAATTTGCAAGGACCTGACTGTTACTTTGTTTATTCTGGGCATCGATTCCATAATGCAGTTTGTTTAAAACAAAACAAAGGTAAGGGAAAAATGCATTGAACTATGCCGTTTTGCTTTTTAAGTGTTTCAACAAAACATTGCATGCTTTTATATACCAAACCTTTTACAATTTTAAATAGTAAGGATATAGAATGACAAATTATACAGATAAATAATGAAATCGAAGTTTTTGAATAATTTTAAAAATGATTTATAACATTTAAAGTCATTGAAATATTTTTTATTTTTGGAAATAGAAATATTATGGCTATTGTAATCCCAAATATAGAAAAGAACAGGAAAAGTATGAAAACTATGAATGGTAAATAATTTTTATAGGCTATTTTACTTTTAACCAAAATTTATATTTTTGCAAATGAAAAATAACACACAATACCAACTTGTAAAGTTAGATCAATTCAGTGGTAAAATGGCTGGTATTTATTCATTTTTAAAAAAAAGCGAACAAAAAACATTATTTGATATTTTTGTCGAAGAAAATAAAAATTTATTTTTAAGTGAACTAAAAGATATCTTTGTACGTTTACAAATTATAGGAAATGATACCGGAGCAAGAGAACAATACTTTAAACTTTTTGAAGGTAAACCGGGCGATGGAGTTTGTGCATTATACGACCTTCCAGGAAAAAAACTCAGGCTCTATTGCATCCGTTATGGAGCAACATTAGTCATCGTTGGTGGCGGAGGGTATAAATCCAAAGAGATAAGAACTTTGCAGGAAAATGAAAAATTGAAACGGGAAAATACCATAATGGTAAAATTATCCAACGATATATCACAAAAAATTAAAGAAAGAGAAATTATTTTTTCGGATGACGGATATGGATTAACAGGAAATTTGACTTTTAATATTACCTGACATGAAAATAGCAGAAGAGTACAAGAGTCCTTTGATTGAAAAAATTTTAGGACAAATAACAGCGGAAGAAAGGGAACGGATTCGCAAAAGGATGTTGTTAGCCGCCCGTATTGATGAAGAGCTTAAGTCAAAGAACATGAAAAAAGTGGACTTTGCAAGGGCTTTAAACAAACGCCCCTCCGAAATAACCAAGTGGTTGAGCGGTACGCATAACTTTACTGCCGACACTCTATTTGATATTGAACGGATTTTAGAAATTAAGCTGATCAATATTACCGAACCACAAGTCGGTCATGCAAACGTTCAAATTATCATCTCAACGGAAAAAACCTCAATTGGCAATCTGCCATATGATGCCTCTTTTTATAATCAGCTATCAAATATCCAGAGCTTTGAAACCATGAATTCTTTTTCAAATCAATATAAAAACTAATGGAAAATATAGAAAATATTAATTTTGAAATAAAATTAGCAGGAGTGGAACTGCTTGAAAATAAAATGGAAGAAGTGCGATCCCCATTTCCAAAAGGCTATACTTTTAATTATAACATTAAAGTGGAATTAAAGCATAGTATAGACATAAAGATTACCGTTGCAATTACTTCTGTAGATATCCTATCGGACGATTCTCAAACAAAGTTTGCTTCCATCAAGACTGCCTGTATTTTTCAGATTCCAAACATTACTAATTACCTTGATGAAACAACTCACCAAATTGAGCTACCCGTCGTCACCAATCAGATGCTAAGTTCAATTGCAATTTCAACTACCAGGGGAATTATGTTTGCAGAATTCAGAGGCACAGGGTTACATCATGCCTTTTTACCCATCATAGATCCCAGACAATTGAAATAGCAACTGAGGATCATTACAAATATATCCTTATCCATCCTCCTCCGTCATCTTCACCTCGCAGTCGGTTTCCTGATCGGCAACGATGACGATGTTTTCGAGCGTCAGGCTGACATAGCCGTCTTTAGTAGCCGTCAGTTTATAGGTAGCCACAGGCACCTCGTCGATATAGAATTCGCCATTCTCGTCGGTTGTGCTGTTGATTTCCGTACCGTCCAGTTCCACAATAGCATCTTCAATGGCTTTGTTGGTCTTGATATCGGTAACCATCCCCGTCAGTATGCCAAACCCTGAAGGTTTTCCTGTGGAAGGTTCGGAAATGGTAAACAGCGACAGTTTATCGGGGTCGTTATCATAAATAAGTCGTGCAGCCTTGTTTATCATTGTAATTTTTCCCCATAATGTATCGTAGAGTTTAATGCGTTTGCCGGTGGTAACGTACTTTTCCTTTTTATACAGTTCCTGGTTGGTGTTCTGTTCGTCAAGGGCAACTGCACGGGTCTTTATTTCGGCTATGGAAGCCGCACTAAAACCGGCGGCATTAAGTTGAACGTTATACTTTGTACACACCAGGTGAAACTCCTTCATAAACGGAATAAATTTCTTTTGCGAACGGCGTACTTTGCTTAAATCGTGAAAACCGAATTCATGTAAAATGTCGTCATCGCCCGGAAAGGCTTTGTCGAGGAAATAACGTACATGCTTAACTATAGTATACGATTGTTTCATCTCACCCCATATCCCACGGGTAAGTTGCACTAAACGACTTCGCATCAGCCGGTCCGAAGGCAGCATTTCCACTTCTTCGATAGCGGCTTCGATGCCGGTGGCAAAGGTCAGATTCATATCCGGATCAAAGGGGGTGAAATCCGCAATATTGGCTTTAAAGCCAGCTACAATCACTTTCGACTTCTCAAGCATAAAATTAAATGGCAGCCCCGAAGCCGGTCTTGTTCTTCTTTTCATGTGTTATTAATTTTTTAATTTATATTTATTATTACTCAATAAAAAATCTTTGAAGGGCTAAAACCCAACGTTTACTGTATTTTATTAACTCCAGGCTTAAGCCTGGAGTTACAAATCGTAATTATCTGAAGGACTTTAGTCCTGATATTTTTATCGGACAACAGTAATTTAGAATCTAACATTCATAAAATAAATCGTACATCGTAAATCATACATCGTACATCATAACCCATTTCTTACCTTATACTATCCAACCTTTACTATACTTTGTAAAAGCTTTATGATAGTCTGTCAACTTTTTACCATAGTCTGTCAATAGTCTTACCATACGCTGTAAAAATTTTACCATACTTTGTCGATAGCCTTACCATACGCTGTAAAAGTTTTACCATAGTCTGTCAACTTCCGATACATTGCTGACCGGAATTACAGCACAGGATAATCAATAGACCAAAGACCATAAAAATTTAATAACTAAAGAACTTTTGATACAAAGATACAACAATGAATAGCTGGTTGTCAATAGGCTAACAACTGAAAAGGGACGAACTTAGATTGAAAGAGTACGAACTATGGGACTTATTTACCGGAATAGGCAAGTTATTTACTGGAGATTGGCTATTGGCTATTAGCAATTGGCTAACAGTTAACGGCTAACAGCTAATGGCCACAAAAGTAGCACAATGTTGCACGAAGTTCCGACACCAAGTTTCACTACGTTTTTTTAGTCATATCAACTCTTGCGGCTTTCTTCTGCTCCCCCTTCTTTTTTTTCCAAGAGAAGAGGGCCGGGGGGATGAGTTGGTTTAAAAACACACCCGATTCTTTTTTTTTGTAGGAGCAGAGGAACTTTTGCGGCTTTTGGATTATTTGAGATATTGTCTATTGGCTGCTTATCAATACCAATTCAAACCTTATAACTTTATAAATCCTGAATCGCTTCGCTTCCCGATGAAGAATCGCTAAGTTGTTCCTCCTAAGCGCTTCTATATCGGGACTTCATTTCGTTCAGCCTTATAACCTTAAAAACCTTATAACCTTAAAAACCTTATAAACTTTATAAACCTTACAAACCGTATAAACTCATTCACATATTCAGCAGCAGTTTTTCTCCTTCAGGATTAGTACGAAGTTTCAGCTTGGTGTCATTATAGGCAAGAATACAATAGTGGTAGCCCTTGTGTTCGGTGGCTTCCAGAAATGTGGTATTGATGATGCACGAACGACTGATGCGGATAAACTGAGGATAAGGCAGCATTTGCTCGATGTGTTTTAGCGTAAAGGTAGCCATGATATGTTCGCCATTGGTGCAGTGGATTTCGCAATAATTATGCTGGGAGAGGCAATAAACTACCTGTTCGTATTTTAGCAGTTGGCAGCCGTTGCGCGAAACTATTTTTAGCCTGGCTTTCGGCTTTCCGGAATTTTCCGTAGCCTGTGGTATTCCATTACGGTACACGGTTTTGTAGCGGGCAATGGCATTGCGCAGTTCCAGTGCATCAACGGGTTTCATCAGAAAATCAAACGCCCGTTCGCGTAAGGCCGGTATGGTATATTCATAATGAGCGGTAAAAAAGATAATGACGGGATGTAAGGAAAATTCCTTCAGTTTATTGATCAGGTAAAACCCGTCTTTCCCAGGCATCTGAACATCAAGAAAGAGAATGTCGGGGCAGTGCTTAAGAATCATCGTCAATGCCTCGTCGGCGCTGTGAGCAATACCCGTAAGGTGGATTTCGGGATAGTCGTTCAAAAAAAAGGCAAGTACATCGCATGCCGCAGGTTCATCATCCACGATGAGAACAGTTATTTTTCCGGTAGCAATCATCATTTCAATGTATACGTTAATACAAGTTTACTTTGCGGGTTCACTACCAACCTTTCCAGATTACAAAGCTACAATAAATGATTTTAACTGTAAAATAATTTTTAATTGATTGCTGACGGCAATTAGCCATTGGCTGCTGGCATTGGATAATCGGCTGTAAAAAACATTGAAAGTATTTGGATGAATAAATAATTTGTTAATTTTGGGGAATAAAAAATAGTTTATGCCAAGTGAATCCTTAACCCATTTTGTGGACTATTGCCAAACGTATATACGGGGCGATGAAAAGGGCGAAGCCCAGATTTTTTTAGATCATTTTTTTACGGCATTGGGTTATTCCGAAGGATTAAAAGGCGCTGGAGCCGATTGCGAATTCAGGATTAAAGACGGAAAAAAAGGTAATACCAGTTTTGCCGACTTAGTATGGAAACCCATCGTATTGATTGAAATGAAAAAACGGGGCGAAAAGCTTGATTTGCATTACCAGCAGGCATTTACTTACTGGACACAGCTTGTTCCAAACCGTCCGCAATACGTTATTTTGTGCAACTTCGATGAATTCTGGATTTACGACCTCAATCGCCAGATTTACGATCCACTGGAAATAGTACCCCTTTCCAAACTACCCGACATGAAAGATGCTTTTGCTTTCATGCTCCCAAAACCGGCTACTCCTCTTTTCGGGAAAAATAAGGACGACGTTACGGAAAAAGTAGCTTATTTATTGACCGATGTATTTAAAACGCTTAGCAAACGGTATAATCAGGAGGATGCTTTACGCTATTGCCTGCAACTAATCCTTACCCTTTTTGCTGAGGATGTAAACCTTTTACCATCCAATATTTTTACACGCATTTTGCAGGAGTTGCAGAATGAAATTAAAGATGATTTTAATCCGGTTGAAAAATCGTATGATTTAATCAGCGGGTTATTCCGCGAAATGAATATCTCGGGTGTCACTGCCAGCGGCAGATATAAAGGAGTCGAATATTTTAACGGAGGGTTATTCGAGAACATTTATTCCATCGAATTAACGCCAAATGAAATAGAACTGGTAAGCGCTGCTGCTTCTAAAAACTGGCATAAAGTAAATCCAGCTATCTTCGGATCCATTTTTGAAAAAGCCCTTAATGATACCGAACGGCATAAGCTTGGCGCGCATTATACCCATGAGTTGGATATTAAAAAAATTGTTGACCCGGTAATCGTGCAGCCCTGGACAAGGAAGATTGATCAGGCACAATCACTCGACGATTATTATATTTTACTTAACGAACTCGTTGATTTTAAAATTTTAGATGCTGCCTGCGGAAGTGGTAATTTCCTGTTTGTTGCCTTTAAGGAAATGAAACTGATAGAACGCAAGCTTCTTTTTCTTGTCAGAAAACACTCTGTTAACAAAGGCGACGACCAGCGGCTGGCGGACTTCCTGCGTGAATATCCTTATGTAAATACACGGCAATTTTATGGTATAGATATAAAACCCCTTGCTGTAGAGCTTGCCAAAGTTACCCTGATGATAGCCAAAGAACTTTCGTGGGCAGAAAACAGGGAAGACTATGACCAAAAGTTTAAACCCCTGCCTTTGGATAATCTCGATCAAAACATTATCTGCGAAGATGCCCTGCTCAATGCCAATGGCAGTCCCAGAGAATGGCAACAGGCTGACGTCATCATCGGCAACCCTCCTTACCAGAGCAAGAATAAAATGCAACAGGAGTTCGGAGTAGAATATATTAACCGTTTGCGGGCAGCCTATCCCGAAGTCCCGGGCAGGGCAGACTTTTGTGTGTATTGGTTTTACAAAGCACACCAGCATCTGAAACCCGGATGTTATGCCGGTTTGGTAGGAACCAACACCATTCGCCAGAACTACAGTCGCGAAGGCAGCCTCGATTACATAGTTAACAACGGGGGAACTATTTTTAATGCCGTAAGCAGCGAAAAATGGAGTGGCGAAGCCGCCGTGTTTGTAAGTATCATCAACTGGAAAAAGGGAGAATACGAAGGAGAAAAAATATTATATTTCCTTGATGAAAAAGACACATTGCAAAGTCTCAGACAAAGCTGTATCAACAGTAGCCTGAGCCTGAAAACCGATGTTTCTTCTGCCAGAGTGCTGCAATGCAACCGCACTCCCAAACGGGTGTTTCAGGGACAAACCCACGGACACGAAGGATTCCTGCTCAGCAAAGCCAAAGGATTGCAACTGCTGAAACAGCATCCTGAATATGCCGAAATATTGAAGCCTTTTCTGATAGGCGACGAATTAGTTTCCAACCCGGGTTCCCAGCCCGGCAGGTTTGTGATTGATTTTACTTATAAAAACCAAATAGAAGCATCAAAATATCATAAACTTTACCAAATAATTGAAGAAAAAGTTTTACCCGATGTTGAAAAGAAAGCAAAGGATGAAGAAGCCGGTATAACGAAACCAAATGGCAGAGTGGCACAATTAGGCATTTGGTGGAAAATGTGGCGCAGAAGAGAAGATATGTTGCAGTCTGTTTCTGGTTTAAAACGGTATATAGCATGTGCAAGAGTAACCCAAAGACCAATATTTGAATTTATTTCTTCGAAAATTAATCCAAATGATAAAGTCATGTGCTTTGCTTTTCAGGATGATTATACATTTGGCATTATTCAGTCGAATATTCATTGGTTGTGGTTTATAGAAAAATGTACTACTCTTGCCATGACACCTAATTATAATTCTGCTTCTATTTGGGATACTTTTCCTTTTCCCCAGCATCCCACAGAAAAACAGGTGGAGAAGGTGGCAGAAGCGGCACGTAATCTTTATCAGGAACGTAGCCGGACATTGAAGGATTACAACATGAGCCTTCGCGACTTGTACCGCCTGCTGGAAAAGCCCGGCAAAAATCCCATCAAAGACCTTCACCGGATGTTAGACGAAGCCGTAACCGAAGCCTATGGGTTCAATCCGCAACAGGATATTCTGGAACAATTGCTTACCCTTAACATGGAAGTTGCCACCAGGGAAACCAACGGAAATCAGGTGCAATCCCCCGGTTTGCCGGAATGGATTACAGACAAAGGAAAATTTGTAGATGAGCAATGCGTGAGATTTGAAGGGTGAGGAATGGCAGACTGATGGCTAACACTATTCCTTCAAAGACGACAAGCCCGTTACATATCCAGACCCATTTGTTGATTCTGTTGGTAATTACAGCATATAACAAATAAAAAATAACAACATTATAAAATATCCATATCAGGGTATGGAAGACTTTGATCAGTATAAGTTTGTTGTTACTGGTCATAGGGTTCATGTATCAGATGTTGCCGGCATTTGGTACCTTCCATAGGTTAGCCTTCTGTACCGGCTATATTTTAAACCAAGGCTTTATTAATGATGTTTTGTCTTCTGCTTCATTGATATTGCGGAATTCATTGGTATGTTTATTGTAAACGTAATCCTTTTCCCATTCCTTATGTTTTTCGGATACTGTCCGGATAGCATCAATGATGTAATATAATTCGTCGTTAGTCAGGGTAGGGTGGAGCGACAAACGAACCCAGCCGGGTTTTTCCGAAAAATCGCCCCTGTTAATCTGCTGGGTGATACGATTCGATTGTTCGTGAGATACATTTAATAAAAAATGCCCGTAGGTTCCGGCACAGGCGCATCCTCCGCGTACCTGTATCCCGAAATGATCGTTCAGCAATTTTACGATAAGGTTATAATGGATGTCGTCGATATAAAACGACAAAATACCCAGACGTTTTTTTATATTATCGGCAAGGATGTGTATATGGGGGACTTTAGGAAGTGCCGTAAAGACTATTTTCAAAAGTTCATCTTCTCTTTTGCGCATTTTTTCTACGCCGATATTTTCTTTGAGTTTAATGCATAAGGCCGATTTTATTGCCTGGAGAAAACCGGGAGTACCTCCGTCTTCGCGCAGCTCAATATTATCTACGTATTTATATTCGCCCCAGGGGTTGGTCCAGTCAACAGTTCCTCCTCCGGGCTGATCGGGGGCAAATGGCTTATACATGGACGAATCAAAAATAAGGACGCCTGATGTTCCGGGACCTCCTAAGAATTTATGAGGCGAAAAGAAAATAGCATCTAATTTTTCCATAGGATCGTCGGGATGCATATTGATGTTGACATAAGGAGCCGAAGCGGCGAAATCCACAAAACATAACCCACCATGCTGGTGCATGATTTTGGCTAACTGGTGATAGGGCGTTTCAATTCCTGTTACATTGGAGCAGGCCGAGAAGGATCCGATTTTTAGTTTGCGGTTGGAATACTTACGAAGCTGGGCTTCGAGTTCCCTGGGATCGACTAATAAGTTTTCATCAGGAGTCAGCACCACTACTTCGGCTACGGTTTCGTACCATGAAGTTTGGTTGGAATGGTGTTCCATATGCGTCAGAAATACGACGGGCCGTTCGGATTGCTGGAGACATTTTTTATCACGCAAAACGCCACAGGTTTTTAGTCCCAGTATCCGCTGAAACTTGCTGATAACTCCCGTCATTCCAAAGCCGGCGGTAATAATAACGTCGTTTGAACCTGCATTGACATGCTCTTTGATGATTTCGTGGGCATAATGATAGGCTTTAGTCATTAATGTTCCGGTCTCGCTGGTTTCGGTATGGGTGTTCCCGACAAAAGGGCCAAAGGTCTTTGCCAGTTTATTTTCGATAGGTTTATATAGACGTCCGCTGGCAACCCAGTCGGCATATATTATTTTTTGTTTTCCGTAAGGAGATTCAAATTCCTGATCAATTCCAATAATATTTGTTCTAAACTTTTTAAAATATTGTTCCATTATTTATTGTAATTTTCTGATTTTTATTCGGGATTGCAAATTTGCATTGTTTCTATTTCGATATCTCCGCCTGCCGGATACAGGCCGATCCATGAATTGTCGAGGCGAATCCATAAATCCTGGCTGCTGATGCGGATAAGGTAGAATGATAAATTGGTATCTGTTATGTTTTTCAACACAATGCCACCATTCTTTTGGGCGTCTTTACCATAATTTACAAATATTTTGGGCGATTTATTACCAAGCACTTTGGCTTTTAACAAAAGGTAATTGTTTTTCTTGTTTTTGAGGTCAGCGACCGGAAAGTTAAACTTTTTCTCTGTGTTTGCAGTGATTTTGGTAGTGGCTTCGTTAAGTGTAGTGGCGATATGAGCCGTAAATAAACCGATGATTTCGTTTATTTTTTCGTTGGGATAGCTTTCGTTGGGCAGGAGATGAAGTGCATTTTTATAGGATTCAAGAGCCATGTCGTAGGATTTGGAAGCGAGGAGCCTATCTCCTTCAGCAATGGATTTTTTATAATTTTCCTGGTTTTGAATTTGCTCCGGAGTCAGGCTTGGTTTTTCAATCACCGGTTCTTTTTTTAGTTCCTTTACCGGGTTTACGGCTGGTTTACTGGCAAGGGTATCTAAAGTTTGGGTTGCTTTTCCTTTAGCCGTTTTTTTTACTTCAGGGGATTTGACTTCTTCTTTTTTCGTCAGACTGTCTTTTTTGACTGCTGTTTTATTATCAGCCAGCGGAGTTTCTTTTAATTTCTTTTGGGCATTTTTTATATCCTTTTTCAGCAAATCCTTGGAAGTTTCGAAGGCCGATTTCAGATTGTCCAGCTTGTTGGATGTTTTTTGTTTTTGGGTTTGCAACAATTCATTGACTTCCGGATTTCTTTCTGTATTGTCTTCTGTCTTGTTTTCTGATTTTACTTCTGTCTTTGTTTCCGTCTTTGTTACGGTATTATCGGCCAGCAGGGTCGGGGTTTGGGCGACAGAGTCTTTGGATGCAGGTTTTATTTCTTCGGTTTTTTGAGCAACAATATCCGAGGTGGGAGTGGGGGACGCTTCTGTTTCAGTTTCCGTTTCTGTTGAATTTACTTTAGAATTGATCTGCTCAATCATGTTGATAGGATAACGGTCTCCAGGTTTAAGTTTGGATGCCAGCAGATATTGAGATTTAGCTTTTTCAAAATTTTTTGCAATATAAAAATTATCGGCTTCGGTTATGGCATTGTCGTATTTGTCCTGAATGGCTTTTTTATCGGCATAGATTTTTTCGATGGCAGAAATTTGTGTTTGGGGATATTCCTGATTGGGCAACAGGGAATCCGCATGATGGTATTTTTGTAAAGCCGGGATCAGGTCTCCGTTTTTGTATAAATTGTCGGCTTCCGAAATGGCTTTATCGAAAAGCTCTTTAATATTTTGCCGATTGGCAATAATCACTTTTAGTTCTCTGATTTTACTTCTCGAATATTTATCGTCAGGTTTTAAAGATAATGCCTTTTCAAATTCTGTTTTAGCTTTATTGGGATCATTGGCCGATAGATAATTGTTGCCGTTTTCTATGGCTTGGTTAAAAGCCTTTTCATCCTCGGGATCGTCAAAAAGTTTGTTGATTTGCTCAATTTTATCTTTTGGATAAATGGCTTCAGGGCGTATTTTAAGGGCATTTTTATATTCTATTTTGGCATTTTTATAATCTTTTGCTTTCAGAAATTCTTCGGCTTTCACAATGGAAGCTTCGAACAAGCGATATTGTTCCTGATTGTTAGTCATGGCGATGTCTTGTGCCCATGTATTCAGAAATGCAAGGTGAAGCAAAATGAAAAATCCTGTAGTTTTAATTTTTAGAGCCATGTTTCGATGATTTTGCAAATTCTTAGTTTATGATAATGCCGTCTTTAATGATTAATTTTCTGTCCGCCATATGAGCGAGTTCCTCGTTGTGGGTAACAATTAAAAAGGTTTGGTTAAATTTATCCCGTAGTGAGAAAAAGAGCTTATGAAGTTCCCTTGCGTTTTCAGAATCAAGATTTCCCGAGGGTTCATCAGCCAGAATTACCTTGGGTGAATTAATTAATGCACGTGCTACGGCCAAACGTTGTTGCTCGCCACCCGAAAGTTGTGCCGGCTTATGGTGAATGCGATTTGATAAGCCTAAAAAATCAATAAGCTCGAGAGCCCGGGCTTCGGCTTCTTTTTTCGATTTCTTTGCGATAAAAGCGGGAATACAAACATTTTCAATTGCCGTAAACTCAGGTAATAAATGATGAAATTGGAATATAAAACCGATATTATGGTTTCTAAAATCCGATAACTTTTTATCAGTGAAATTATTCACCTGTTCATTATTAATTTCTATACTGCCGGAATCAACTTTATCAAGCATACCCAAAAGATGAAGCAAGGTAGATTTTCCAGCTCCCGAAGCACCAACAATTGATACAACCTCTCCTTTATGTATTTCAATATTAATGCCTTTCAATACATTAAGACTGCCATAAGATTTATGTATATTTATACCCTTTATCATAGAATAAGAAACGAAAAAAATACTTTTATGTTGCCTTTTCCTTTACTTTATGTTTATGAAGATATTGATAACCTGAAATATGATATTGAAAAGATAAAATATTCATTTAGGACGGTATGATTATACTAAATCAAAAATGAAATAAATTACCTTCAAAATAGAAATGCAAATTTATAATTTCTTAACATAAAGCTGAGAAGTTTCTATTTTTGTAACGAGAATTTTTTCATTTTTTTCAATCACAGGGACTTCCGACGTTGCTTCATAAATTTCATTTCCGATAATAATTTTCCCGGTGGGATACAATTTGGTATAAGCAGTCCCACTTTTCCCTATCAAAAGATTTAATGGTTCTTTAGATGATGAATTATCCCGCTTTTGGATAATTTTAAAAGAAAAGTATTTCAATAAATTCGGATACGTATGTATTTTTTTACTTAAATAAAAAGAACCAATCACCGAAAATATCATTGAACAAATAACAACCGCTAACGATTGAAGGATAAGATAATGTGATGTTTTGGAGAAGTCATAGAAATGATTGTTTAGTAAACACAAAAAGAATCCCAAACCGATGAGAATAATGCCTGCAATCCCAGAAATACCAAACCCGGGGTTTGCAAAAACTTCAAGACTTAATAAAATAATACCTCCAATAAAAACAAATATTTCCCAATAAGATGCAGAACCTTCTATGTATAACGAAGTAAAATAGATGGAAGCTGAAATGATTGAAGCAAAAAGGGGAAACCCGAATTCCGGAGATTCCATTTCGAAGTATAATCCGCCAACAATAATTATTATTAAAATTCCACAAACTACCGGATTTGTCAAAAATCCAATAATTTGGCGAAATAAATTGGCATGCTGACTAATAATTTTATAATTATTTATGCCAGCTAATTCAAGGACTTGTGGAATATTATCTGCACATCCTTCACTTAAATGACTTGCGTAAGCTTCTGATGCTGATAATAGTATTGGTTCAACTGATGCTGAATTTTGCTTTCGAAATTTGCCATTTGCTGTTGATAAGTAATCTTGATATAATTGAAGCTTGATTGAAAATTTCCTTTTATTTCTGTCAATCGTAAGTTTCCCGCCTATTTGAGCATAGGGTTTCATATATATTTTTTTACAAGATAACGCGATGGCTGCACCAGGCGAAACAGCCTGATTAGTAATGAATGCGTATACAGGGATTTTCGACTGAAGAATAAGGTTGCTTATCGAATCGGATATTTCTGTTAAACCACCATTAACATTAATATCCAAAAGGATAATGTCTGCATTTTGAATTTTAGCATAGGTAAATGCTATTTCAGTATTTTTTAAAGTGGTAAAATCAATTTTATTATTTAATTCGAATACGATAACTCTACATTTATTATTATGGGAATAATTTTGGGAATAAACCGTAAAACAACTTATTAAGATTAAAAATTGTGTAACAAAAAAATAGTTGAAAATTTTTCGTTTCATAAAAGGCTATCGGGGAATAAAATTATTAAACGCAGAATAAAAAGTTTATAAAAATAAACAAAAAACAAAACAACAGCTTTTGGAATAAAAACTTCTTATTCAAATTGCTTTTTATACATTAATGACTAATCCATCATAAGCTAAATTTACGTTAGCCGGTAGTTCTTTTTCAACATCTTGATGCAAACCCATTAAATGGCTAATATGAGTCAGATAAGCATATTGTGGTTTGATTTCCGAAATGATTTCAATGGCTTCATTTAATGTAAAATGTGAAATGTGCTTTTCTTTTCGCAGTGCATTAATTACCAATACCTTAGTGCCCATTATTTTTTTCTTTTCATCATCTGATATATAATTGGCATCTGTAATGTATGTAAAATCACCAAAACGGTATCCAAAAACATGGATACGATAATGCAACACTTCAATGGGGATAATTGGAATTTTATTTATTAAGAAAGGGGCATTTTCGATGGTGTGCAAAGTAATTTTGGGCACACCTGGATAACGATTTTTGGCAAAAGCATACGAAAATTCGCGCTTAATTGATTCCAGAACATCACTTCTTGAATATACATCTATGGATGTTCGTTGTTTATAGTTAAATGCCCGAACATCATCCAAACCACCGATGTGGTCTTTATGTGCATGTGTAATTAAAATGGCATCCAAACGCTTAACCTGTGCTCGCAACATTTGTTCGCGGAAATCAGGTCCCGTATCAACAATAAATGTTGCATTTTCATATTCAACTAAAATTGAAGATCTTAATCGTTTGTCCCTTGAATCATGTGATTGGCAAACTTTACATTCACAGGCAATAACAGGTACTCCCTGAGAAGTTCCTGTTCCTAAAAAAGTTATTTTCAAAATTATTAATATTTTTGTTTGCTAAATTAACATCTCTTTATCCGACAAAAATAGTACTTATGGAAAATATATTCAAAGAAATTCAACCAGAAGAAATTTCTGAAAATCCATTTAAGTTGCTCGATCTTGACTGGATGTTAATAACTGCAGGTAACCTAAATAATTTCAATACAATGACTGCAAGTTGGGGCGGTTTTGGTGTTTTGTGGAATAGAAAAATCGCAATATGTTTTATTCGCCCGCAGCGTTATACTTTTCAATTTGTGGAGAAAAACGATCTTTTTTCGCTTTGTTTTTTTAAGGAAACGTATCGGGATATACTAAACTATTGTGGAAGTAATTCGGGAAGAAATGTTAATAAAATGGAAACTACAGGGTTATTGCCATTTCAAACTAAAAACAATTGCATAGCATACAAACAATCAAAATTAATTATAGAGTGTCGTAAGATATATTCCGATGTTTTAAAAAACAATCATTTTATCGACAAAATGATTCCGCATGAAATTTACCCAACAAATGATTTTCATCATGTTTATATTGGCGAAATTCTTCAGTGCTACGTCAAATAATTTAAATTAATTCTTCTTTAAAGTTTTTGATACGACAATAAATTTTAATTTTACACTTTTAACAATAATAGTAATTGCATGAAGTTTATTATTGCATAGTTTTAAATAACAACAAATTATAAAACCGTGAGATTATTTTCCAAACTTAAGAAAAGGGTAGGCAATTACTTCTTTCAAAAAGAATTGTTAAACAATAAATCTATCAGAAAGCGTCGAATAACTAATTTCGCAGATGCAAAAAATATTGGAGTACTTTATTCATTTTCAGATGAAGAAGAGTATAAAATTGTAAATGAATATATAAAAAAATGGCAGGATGAAAACAAAAAAGTACAATCGATAGGATTTTTTAATAGCAAACGGATGCCTCATTATTTTATTCAAAAACTCTCCTGCGATTTAATTACAAAGGCTAATTATAACTGGTATGGGAAGCCAACATCAAAGTTTATTGAACCATTTATTAACGAACCCTTTGATATTCTTGTTGATTTTAGTCTTGAAAATAATTTTACGCTCCAATATATTTCAGGTTTATCCCAATCTGGATTTAAAATCGGATTATTTGATTCTGGTAATTCCAATTATTTTGATCTGATGTTTAAAAATAACGAAACAACTGATTTAAGAGATTATATACATCAAATTCTATATTATTTAAACTCATTAAACAATTAACACAATGTGGCAAAAATTTACGGGAACTGGAGTTGCTTTAATAACGCCATTTCATAAGCAGGGTACCATCGATTTTTCTTCCCTTGGTAAAATTATTGAACATTTATTACAAAATAATGTGAATTATTTCGTGGTTTTGGGTACAACCGGTGAAGCTGCAACAATGTCGTGGGATGAAAAAACTGCGGTTATAGATTTTATTTTAGAAACTGTTAACCGGCGGGTTCCAATTGTACTGGGAATGGGCGGAAACAATACTCAGGAAGTTGTAAATCAAATAAAATCTACTTCTTTTGATGGTATAGATGCAATATTATCAGTTACTCCTTATTATAATAAACCGCAACAGCGTGGTTTATACCTTCATTATAAAACGATAGCAAGTATTGCTCCTGTTCCCTTGATTTTGTATAATGTTCCTGGCCGAACGAGTGTAAATATTTCTGCCGAAACGGTTATTACTTTAGCGAACGAACATAAAAACATTATCGGTATAAAAGAAGCTTCCGGAAATATGCTTCAGATTATGAATATAATCAGAAACCGCCCGAAGGATTTCTTAGTCATTTCCGGAGATGATGCGCTCACTCTCCCATTGATGTCTTGTGGTGCTAACGGCGTTATTTCTGTTGTGGCTCATTTATATCCAAAAGAATTTTCGGAAATGGTTCAACTTTGCTTAAAAGGAAGTTTTCAGAAAGCTCGCGAAATTCATCTGAAACTTTTACCTTTTATAGAAGCAATTTTTGCAGATGGCAGTCCTTCAGGTATTAAAGCAGCTCTCGAAATTGTAGGCTTAGCTCAAAATAATTTACGATTACCCATTGTAAAAGTAGGAAAACAAACATATAATCAAATAGAATCAATAATTAATGGCTTAAAGTAGCAGAGAAATGAGAAGAAAAATTACAATTATATTATTAATTTTAATAAATGTTGCGTTTATAGGGGCGATTAAGTCTCAGGGGTTAGAGGGGAATAGCAATACGCTGGATGAATTATTTTCGAAGAAGTCGGAGATTTATTTTCGGTTTACCATAGGCAGCAATAAGGAAGAGATACATAAATTAACGAAGACGATATCCATAGACAATGTTAAGGGAGATACTGTTTGGGGGTATGCAAATCGTAAAGAATTTTCGCGGTTTATTGAATTAGGGTATAAATACACCTTATTGCCCAATCCGGGGGATTTGATTCATCCGGTGATGTTAGATAAGATTGATTTAAAGAGCAGGCAGAATTGGGATTATTACCCAACTTATAATGCGTATTTGGATTTATTAAGTCAGTTTAAGGCAGCGCATCCGGATATCTGTAAAATAGATACTATCGGCGTTTTAGCGAGTGGCCGAATGTTGCTGGCCGTAAAGATATCGGATAATGTAAACGAAGATGAAGGAGAGCCTGAGTTTTTATATACCTCGTCCATTCATGGGGATGAAGTGTGTGGTTACGTGTTGATGCTTCATTTGATAGATTATTTATTGACGAATTATGGTACAGATACACGTGTAACCAACATGATAAACAATATGGTGATATGGATTAATCCGTTAGCTAATCCGGACGGGACTTATCATGGAGGGAATAATACGGTGAATGGTGCAACCCGATACAATGCCAATGGAGTTGATATGAACAGAAACTATCCAGATCCGGAGGATGGTCAGCATCCAGATGGAGAAGCCTGGCAGGCAGAGACAGTTTTTTTCATGAATTTTGCGTCGGTTCATCATATAGTGATGTCAGCGAATTTTCATGGAGGAGCAGAAGTGGTGAATTATCCATGGGATACCTGGGCAAAACTACATCCGGATAATAATTGGTGGGTAAATGTAAGTCGGGAATATGCCGATACGGTTCATGCACACAGTAGTGGTTATATGACCGATTTGAATAATGGGATTACCAATGGCTATGCATGGTATGAAGTAGCTGGTGGTCGTCAGGATTACATGAACTATTTCCAGCATTGCAGAGAAGTAACAATAGAATTATCGAATACAAAATTACTACCAGCAAGTCAGTTGGAATCGCATTGGAATTATAATTACCGTTCATTTTTAAATTATATAGAGCAGGCCAATTATGGGATAACAGGGACGGTTACCGATTCTTTGACGGGAGAACCACTAAAGGCGAAAGTATTCATACAGAATCATGATGCCGACAGTTCGTATGTTTATTCATCGGCAACCATGGGTGATTATCATCGTCTGATCAAGGCAGGAAGTTATACCGTAATTTTTTCGGCGCCTTGTCATTATTCCAAAACAATTCAAAATGTTGCCGTTACTGATTTAAATGCAACCATACTAAACGTTCAATTACAGCCTTATAGCGGATTAAACCCTACATTTTCTGCAGATAAAACAAATATTACTTTTGGCGAAGATGTTCATTTTACTGATGTTTCCTGTGGTAATCCTATAAGTTGGCAATGGACATTTGAGGGAGGAACTCCATCAACCTCTACCGAACAAAATCCCGTAGTAAGATATTCCGATGCTGGTAGCTATGATGTTTCTCTTACGATTTCTGATGGCAATGACACAGCCACATTGACAAAACAAGATTATATCGTTGTTGCTCAGAATATTTTAATGGGAAATAATACGGTAACGACTTGTTCTGGTAATTTTTATGATTCGGGTGGCCCCAATGGAAGCTATAGCAATAATGAAAATTATGTAATGACAATCAATCCTGCAACCCAAGGAGCAATGCTAAAGGTTACTTTTAATCAATTTAGTACGGAAAGCGGATATGATAAATTATATATATACAATGGCGCAAATACAAGTTCTCCCCAAGTTCAGGGAAGCCCATTTACGGGTTCTGTAAGCCCTGGTCAGATAACCGCTTCAAATACAAGTGGTGCTTTGACTTTTAAATTCACCTCTGATGGATCTCAAACGGCATTGGGCTGGGCTGCAACCATTGAATGTATGGGAGGTTCGGTTGGACATACAATCGGCGGCAAAGTTACATACCCCAATACATCTAACACTCCATTGAGCAATGTATCAATAAATCTGAAAAATAGTTCTGGAGTTGTTATCGGAACAACAACAACTAATGCATCGGGAGACTATGCGTTTACAGAAGTGGCAAATGGAACATATACGCTGGAAGTTTCGACAACCAAACTCTGGGGCGGTGTTACGGCAACGGATGCTTTATTATTTAAAAAACACATTGCAAATATCACCCTATTATCGGGAATTTATTTGGCTTGTGGTGATATCAATGGAAATGGTTCGTTAACCGCAAGTGATATTTTAATGATTAAGAAAAGAATAGGCTCTATAATTACAACTTTTCCTTTAGGCGATTGGCTTTTTAATAATCAGAATATTATTGTAAATAATGAAAATGTTACTCAAAATTTCAATGGCATTGTTTATGGAGATGCCAATGCATCGTATTCGCTAACGGATAATAATTATTTTGATATGGAAAGAAATAAAACCACTACCACCACTTCCTTGTCTTTTGATCGTGGAACTTTCTCCGAAGGAAAATGGATTATCCCTGTTCGTGCAACTGCTTTTTCCAACCTTGGTTCTTTCCAATTTACTATCCAGTATGATCCTTCAAAACTTTCTTTTGAAAATATTATTCATTGGTTCAATGGAATAGAGCCGGCTATTGTAGGTAATACAGAAGCAGGTAAGATTACTTTTGTTTGGACTGCTGATAATAAAGGCATCAACATTGATGAAGGTATTTTATGTAATATCGTTTTTAAACCGATCTCCTCAGAAGCATCGAAAATTTCATGGACAAATAATCCAACGGGATGTGAATTTAGTGATTTTGATGCAAATATATTTGATGTTGCGCTTAAAGATGGTGTTATTGATGAACTTACAGAAACAACCGTAAATTCTGTAGAAAATATTTCTATATATCCGAATCCTGGAAACGGAATATTCCGACTTTACTCGTTCAATTCGTTAGATACCAAATCCTGCATTACTATTTATAACTCATTGGGCAAGTTAGTTTATAATGATAATCAAGTGCTGTTGAGTCAAAATTGTGTTAACAAAATTGATTTAAGCATGTTGTGCCCCGGTGTTTATGTAATAGAAATTCAAACAGGAAATGAAAAAATTATAAAAAAACTGATTATCAATAAATAATTTTTTTAAAAAAAATTAGGAATAGGCAAATGAAAAACATTTGCCTATTTTTTTTATCTTTGAAATGGTATTAAACAGGCGAAGAAATGAGAAGAGGGATTAGGTTTATAATTTTATTATTATTAAACATTGTGTTCATGGGGGCGATTAAGTCTCAGGGGTTAGAGGGGAATAGCAATACGCTGGATGAATTATTTTCGAAGAAGTCGGAGATTTATTTTCGGTTTACCATAGGCAGCAAGGAAGCGATACACAAATTAACAAAGACAATATCCATAGACAATGTTAAGGGAGATACTGTTTGGGGGTATGCAAATCGTAAAGAATTTTCGCGGTTTATTGAATTAGGGTATAAATACACCTTATTGCCCAATCCGGGGGATTTGGTTCATCCGGTGATGGTAGATAAGATCGATTTAAAGAGCAGGCAGAATTGGGATTATTACCCAACTTATAATGCGTATTTGGATTTACTAAGTCAGTTTAAGGCAGCGCATCCTGATATTTGTAAAATAGATACTATCGGCGTATTAGCGAGTGGTCGAATGTTACTGGCCGTAAAGATATCGGATAATGTAAATGAAGATGAAGGAGAGCCTGAGTTTTTATATACCTCGTCCATTCATGGAGATGAAGTGTGTGGTTACGTGTTGATGCTTCATTTGATAGATTATTTATTAACGAATTATGGTACAGATACACGGGTAACCAACATGATAAATAATATGGTGATATGGATTAATCCGTTAGCCAATCCGGACGGGACTTATCATGGAGGGAATAATACGGTGAATGGTGCAACCCGATACAATGCCAATGGAGTGGATATGAACAGAAACTATCCAGATCCGGAGGATGGTCAGCATCCAGATGGAGAAGCCTGGCAGGCAGAGACAGTTTCTTTCATGAATTTTGCGTCGGCTCATCATATAGTGATGTCAGCAAATTTTCATGGAGGAGCAGAAGTGGTGAATTATCCATGGGATACCTGGGCAAAACTACATCCGGATAATAATTGGTGGGTAAATGTAAGTCGGGAATATGCCGATACGGTTCATGCACACAGTAGTGGTTATATGACCGATTTGAATAATGGGATTACCAATGGCTATGCATGGTATGAAGTAGCTGGTGGTCGTCAGGATTACATGAATTATTTTCAGCATTGCAGGGAAGTAACGATAGAATTATCGAATACAAAATTACTACCGGCAAGTCAGTTGGAATCGCATTGGAATTATAATTACCGTTCATTTTTAAATTATATAGAACAGGCCAATTATGGGATAACAGGGACGGTTACCGATTCTTTGACGGGAGAACCACTAAAGGCGAAAGTATTCATACAGAATCATGATGCTGACAGTTCGTATGTTTATTCATCGGCAACCATGGGTGATTATCATCGTCTGATCAAGGCAGGAAGTTATACCGTAATTTTTTCGGCTCCTTGTCATTATTCCAAAACAATTCAAAATGTTGCCGTTACTGATCTAAATGCAACCATACTAAACGTTCAATTGCAACCTAAAAATTCAGGAATAAAACAATTGGATGCAAATTCGATTAAAATATTCCCAAACCCTGTAACCTCTTATTTTTTAAACATAGAATCCCCTATAGAAATGCAGGAAATAATGGTAATTGATATTTATGGAAAAATTTTAGAATGCGCTACTGCTGCGAATGAAAAGAATTTTATTTTTAAATTAAGTCCTAAGCAAGGATTTTATTTACTAAAAATAATTACCAAACAAGGCAATTTTCTTAGAAAAATTATTGTAAATTAATGAGATTTAGCCGAGTCGTATTCCCCGGTATAAACCTATTTTTAAGACAAGTAGTAATACAATGCTAAAAACAACACTTTTCCATGATATAAAAAAGCTTTTGGGTTCTTCATCAAAATATAATTCAGGATATTTATATATTTGAAAAAAAGATGGTAAAATAATTAATAAGGAAGAGAAAAACAGCATTATATCATAAATTCTAAATTGATAAATCCCTTGGTTATTCGATATCTTAAATAGATTTATTACGGTTCCTCCAATCATCCATGGGATTAGTATTTGATTCATTAGGAAGGATTTTCTTTGTTTTGGATGCTGACTATTATAGTATGTATTTGCTGATGTGAAAAAATATTTTGGAACCGTTAGTCCAATTAAAAGCATAATTATCAGGGAAAAGGCAACTATTATTAATTTTGCGGTATCAAAACAATAAAGCCAGTTAATAACATATCCAAAGCCTTGGTTTATAAATGTTCCAATAAGTATAGAACCAAAAAAAATGGTGAATCCGTGTATAAAACCCCATAAAAAAAACAGCTTAAGCAAGCCATTCGTATCTATTACTTTGGTATAAATTATTAAAAAAATAAATCCCAAAGCAAGTGCAGAAATAGGCCCAGCGCTGAAAATAATTTTAACCGAATCACTTGTCCATGATGTGCTTCGTATTAAAAATTCAATCTTATGAAAAAAAAGTTGTACCGGGATGTTACATGATAATGTTGTAATAATAGTGATAAACTGAGAAAGGAAAAACACTACCAAATATGAAATAACAAAATATGCAAAAGAATTAATGGAAATTGCGATTTTATTATAGGTACTTTCTCTCATTTAAAAAATCGTTTAAAAATAAAAAACCTGATAAAGCTTACTAAATCAGGTTTTTTATGTAGAAAATTTTATAGGTTTTGAATATCCGGAATATCCCCCTTTGAATATTTACCATTATTCAAATTTTCTTTTATTTTTGAAAAGGCATCAATTGTATATTCTACATCTTGTAATGTATGAACGGCGGTAGGTATTAATCTTAGCAATATAACTCCCTTAGGAACTACAGGATAAGTTACAATTGAACAGAAAATGTTATAATTTTCTCTCAAATCAAGTGTTAATTGTGTAGCTTCAGGTACACTCCCCGACAGGAAAACAGGAGTAACTGGAGATTGGGTATTCCCGATATTAAAACCTTTTTCTTTTAATCCAGATTGTAATGCCCTTACAATTGTCCATAATTTATCTTTAAGTTGTGGTTGTGTGCGAATTATTTCGAGACGTTTCAACGCTCCGATAACCATTGGCATGGGCAATGATTTTGCAAAAATTTGTGATCGCATAACATGTTTTAGAAAACCAATAACATCAGCATTAGATGCAACAAAGCCGCCTATACCAGCCATCGCCTTAGCAAAAGTAGCGAAATAAACATCTATATCTTTCTGAACATTAAAGTGTTCGCCAGTACCTTTTCCAGTTTTTCCCATTGTTCCAAAACCATGGGCGTCATCGACTAATAACCTAAAATGATATTTTTGTTTTAATTTTATAATTTCATCTAATTTTCCAAGATCACCCGACATGCCATACACGCCTTCTGTAATAACCAAAATTCCTCCACCCGTTTGATCGACTACATGTTGCGCATGAAGAAGCTGCTTCTCCATTTTTTCTATATTATTATGAGGATAAACGAATCGTTTTCCGATATGCAAACGCAATCCGTCGATAATACAAGCATGAGCTTCGGCATCATAAACAACGACGTCATTTCTATCAAGCAAGGAATCAATAATTGAAACCATTCCCTGATAGCCAAAATTTAAAAGATAAGCACTTTCTTTTTCTTCAAATTCAGCTAATTCTCTTTCCAACTGTTCATGATAACTTGTTTGTCCCGACATCATTCTTGCACCCATAGGATAGGCCAATCCCCAATCATTTGCAGCCTGAGAATCTACTTTTCTAACTTCAGGAAGATTGGCTATTCCAAGATAATTGTTTAAGCTCCAAATTAATCGTTCTTTTCCGTGGAAAAACATCTTGTTGGATATTTCTCCCTCTAATTTAGGAAACATAAAATATCCATCCGCCTGCTTGGCATATTGCCCAATGGGGCCTAAATTGGTTTTTACTTTTTTAAATATATCCATATCTCGTGTGATTTATTAATTGTTGAAAAAAATATAATTGCACTGCAAAACTAAATGTTTTTTTAGAGGTAAATAACACTGATTTGTTTAAATGTTATTTAAATGATAATAACTGTTTAATTTTAACGTTTTTTATTCGACTAAAAATATTAATTTTGCAGCATGTTAAAACGATTTTTATACCCTATTTTAATAATATTTGCATTTCAATTCATTTCGTGCAGTAAATATCAAAAATTACTAAAAAGTAATGACAATAACGAAAAATTTGAACGTGCCATAACTTACTATGATCATGGAGATTATTATCGTGCACAACAACTTTTTGATCAGTTGATAAATGTCTATGTTGGTACTGATAAGGTAGAAAAAATCAATTATTATTATGCATATAGTTATTTTAAACAAGATGACTATATTACAGCAAGTTATTATTTTAAGCAATTTGCTAAAAAATTTCCAAACAGTCAGTTTGCAGAAGAGTGTGCTTATATGAGTGCTTATTGCCAATATATGGATTCTCCGAAATATAACCTCGATCAAACGAATACTACGGAATCGATTAAGGAATTTCAGCTTTTCATTAATGCTTATCCTCAAAGCGAACGTATCCCAAAATGTAATGAATTAATGGATAAGTTGAGGGGAAAATTAGAACTAAAATCGTTTGAAACAGCTAAATTATATTTCAAAATGGAGGATTATAAGGCCGCTATTACTACTTTTAATAATGTATTAAGAGATTTTCCCGATACTCCTCATAGGGAAGAGATTATGTTTGATATAATTAAGGCTAATTATAAATATGCAACAAAAAGTATAGAATCGAAGAAGAAAGAAAGGTATCAGGCAACAATTGAAGCTTTTGATAGCTTTATTTCGGCCTATCCTGAGAGTTCGTACTTAAATCAGGCTAATATGATGCAGAAAAATTCTTTAAAATTTATTAAAAACTATTTTTAACATGGAAAGTAAAAAATCAAAGGTTGAAATGCTTGCAATTACCAGAGATGTGCAAAAATTGAATGCTCCGACAGATAATATTTATGAATCTGTCAATATTATTGTAAAAAGAGCTAACCAAATTTCTGCTGAAGTGAAAGAAGAATTAAATAATAAAATTTCTCAGTTTGCTTTACCCAGTGATAATTTGGAAGAAGTATTTGAAAACCGAGAACAAATTGAAATTGCCAAACATTATGAGCATCTACCAAAGGCAACTTTAGTAGCAACTACTGAGTTTTTGGATGGTGATATCTTTTTTAGAAATCCGCTAAAAGAATAATATTCACATTAACTAAATCAGATTAATTGACATTTTGATGATTAAGGGAAAGAAAATAATAGTCGGAATAACAGCAAGTATTGCAGCTTATAAAATACCTTTTTTAATTCGTTTATTAAAAAAAGAAGGGGCAGATGTTCAGGTTATATTAACGCCTAAAGCTGCTGATTTTGTTACTCCGCTAACCCTGTCAACGCTGTCGCAACGCCCTGTTTTAATCGAACCTTTCAACCTTACAAATGGACAATGGAATAGCCATGTAGATTTGGGTAATTGGGCAGATATAATAATTGTTGCTCCGGCTTCGGCTAATACTATTGGTAAATGTGCTAATGGAATTGTCGACAATTTGCTCCTCGCTACATATTTTGCTGCAAAATGTCCAGTTTTCTTTGCACCGGCAATGGATGTCGATATGTTTTTGCACGCGGTAACCCAAAAAAATGTTGAAACATTACAGTCGCACGGGAATATGATTATAGCACCTGCTAGTGGAGAATTAGCAAGTGGATTATTTGGCTGTGGTAGAATGGAAGAACCTGATATTATATATAATATTATCGAAAAATATTTTAAAACCCGTGATGATTTTTGTGGTAAAAGCATTTTGGTAACAGCTGGACCTACATATGAGAATATTGATCCTGTACGCTTTATCGGAAACCATTCATCAGGTTTAATGGGATTTAGTATAGCTGAAGAATTCGCAAATAGAGGTGCAAATGTTCATTTGATTTCCGGACCATCCCAATTATCAACCAATAACCCTTCAATTAGCTGTACTAAAGTAACATCTGCTAAGGAAATGCATGACTGCTGTCTTGATTTATTTCCTAAAACAGATATTACAATTATGGCTGCTGCCGTTTCTGATTATGCTCCAATAACCATTAACAAACAAAAAATTAAAAAATCAAATTCGGATTTATCATTAAAATTAAAGCCAACCATAGATATATTAGCAGAATTAGGAAAAAGAAAAAGTAATTCACAATTTTTAGCTGGCTTTGCTCTCGAAACTGAAAATGAGGTTGTAAATGCGCAAAAAAAAATAATTCAGAAAAAATTGAACCTGATTCTTTTAAATTCATTAAATGATCATGGAGCGGGATTTGCTGTTACTACAAATAAAATTACTGCCATTGACCAAGAAGGTAATATTACTAAATTTGACTTGAAATCAAAAAATGAAGTTGCTAAAGATATTGCCGATTTAATAAAGCAAATGATTGAAAAGCATTCATTTGTTAAAAATGTTTAATTCAATTTTTATGCATAAAATTATTTTCTCGTTTATACTTTTTATTTTTTCAGTTCAGGCTTTTGCTCAGGAATTTAATGCTTCCGTACAAGTAACCGCTCAACAAGTAGAAGGTACGGATAAAAAAGTATATCAAACCCTACAACAGGCTATTTATGAATTTATTAATAACAGAAAATGGTCAAATTATCAATATAAAGTGGAGGAACGTATTGAATGTACTTTTATGATTACGATTACTGAAAGGGTTTCCAGTGATGAATTTAAAGGAAAATTAAATTTAGTTATTCGCCGACCGATCTATAAAACCAATTACAATTCCGTTCTAATCAATTATGTAGATAATGATTTTGATTTTAAATATATTGAATACCAGCCTCTTGATTACGACGAAAATACATTTACCTCCAATCTTACATCTGTATTAGCTTATTATATTAATATTGTGCTTGGATATGATGGCGATTCATATTCTCTGTTTGGTGGTACACCTTATTTTGAAAAGGCTCAGTCAATATTAAATTCTGCACAAAATGCAACTGAATCTGGATGGAAAGCTTTTGAAAGTACAAAAAATAGATATTGGTTAATTGAAAACTTAATGAATACAACATACAGCCCAATACGTGAAGCAAGTTACAAATTTCATCGCTTAGGTTTGGATGTAATGACTGAAAACATCGAAAATGGTCGAACAGCTGTTTCCGAAAGTCTGGAATTACTCCGCAAAGTAAATCGTCAAAAACCTGGCTTGTTTTTATTACAGCTATTTTTGGATGCCAAACGTGATGAGTTAATCAATATTTATTCGCAAGCTGCACCCATAGATAAAACCAAAGCCATCAATATTTTGAAGGAAATTGATCCGTCAAATTCCTCAAAATATCAGAAAATACTTAATTAAAAATAAAATTTAAGGTTTTCTTTATTACATTTGTTTCTTATTGTTAACCAACTACGATATGTTATCGCACCTTCGTATTGAAAATTATGCACTCATACAAAATCTGTCAATTGATTTTAATAGAGGTTTTTCTGTAATTACAGGAGAAACGGGTGCGGGTAAATCCATATTATTAGGAGCATTATCTCTTATCCTTGGACAGCGAGCAGATACTTTTGTGCTATTCGACAAATCAAAAAAATGTTATGTAGAGGGTATTTTTTCTATTCAAAATTATGGACTGCAGGATTTTTTTGAAAAAAATAACCTTGATTATGATGATAGTGCTCTTTTGCGAAGAGAGATTAATCCTGCCGGAAAATCAAGGGCTTTTATTAATGACACACCTGTAAATTTAAACCTTTTAAAAGAAATTGGGGATAAACTTGTAGATATTCATTCACAGCACAAAACCATAGCATTGAATGATTTCTCATTCCAGTTAGCGTTGGTTGATGGTTTTGCCGGAAATCAACAAATAATAAAAGAATATAAATCAGAATATTCAATTTATTCTTCCAAGAATAATAAATTGAAAGAAATGTTGGAAAGAGAGCAGCAATTAAAATCTGATCAGAATTATTATCAATTTCTTGTCGATGAATTAGAAGAAGTTAATTTACAAAATGAAAATGAACAAGAGGAGTTGGAAGCTGAACTTAAAATTTTAACAAATTCAGAATCAATAAAATCAAATTTATTTTTGGTAAATGTAGGCTTGTCCGAATCAGACAATTCATTATTAAATCGTTTATCAGAATTGATTTCTCTGCTTGACCCATTATTGAATATTCATGATGATATTAAGAATATTTCCGAACGGTTAAAAAGTTGCCAAATTGAATTAAAAGATATTACCTCGGAAATTGATCATCTTCAAAATAAAATTATTTACGATCCACTTAAAATTGAAGCAATAAGTAATCGTCTTGATTCCATTTATCGTCTTGAACAAAAACATCGGGTTACAACCATTATTGAATTAATTCATTTAAAAAATTCATTTACAGATAAATTATCTGCCATTTCATCTATTGATAAACAAATATCTGAATTACAATTAGATATCCAGCTTCAAAAAGAAGTATTAATAAAACTCAGCCAGCAAATTTCCGAAAATCGTAAAAATACATTTTCTGAAATAGAAAAAGAATTATTAAAAGTTTTATCTCAGGTTGGAATGCCAAATGCCCAATTTAAAATAGAACATTCTATGACGAAAGACTTAACTAATGATGGCATTGATATCATTAGATTTCTTTTTAATGCGAATAGGGGAGGGCAGGTGAGCGAAATTTCACGTATTGCTTCCGGTGGAGAATTATCCCGCTTGATGTTAGGGCTTAAATCTTTAATTACCCAACGTAATTTGTTGCCTACCGTTATTTTTGATGAAATTGATATGGGAGTTTCGGGTGATATTGCAGGTAAAGTTGGAAATATTCTTCAAAAGATGAGTAATAATATGCAGGTAATTGCAATTACTCACTTGCCACAAATTGCAGGGAAAAGCTCATCGCACTATTTTGTATATAAAGAAACTAAAGGAAATACAACCACCTCTTTTATTAAACTATTAAATCAGAAAGAAAGAATTACAGAAATTGCAAAAATGCTCAGTAATGAAACTGTTACCAATGCTGCCGTTGAAACAGCTAAAGAATTATTAAACTATTGAAATTATGACATATAATTTATTAAAAGGGAAAAAAGGTATAATCTTTGGAGCCCTAAACGAAAAATCTATTGCATGGAAAATTGCAGAAAAAGCCTATGAAGAAGGTGCATCAATTATATTAACAAATACACCCGTTTCTATACGAATGGGAGAAACGGAACTTTTAGCAAAAAAATGTAACACTATTGTTATACCAGCCGATGCTACTCAGGTTCAGGATTTAGAAAATTTGTTTTTGAAATCAATGAAGTTCTTTGATGGAAAAATTGATTTTATACTCCATTCTATTGGGATGTCCCCTAATGTTCGTAAGAAAAAACCATATGACGATATTGATTATGATTATTTCCAGAAAACCCTTGATATTTCTGCCTTATCCTTTCACAAAATGTTACAAGTAGCCAAAAAATTTGATGCAATCAATGAGTGGGGTTCAGTTGTTGCATTATCCTACATAGCTGCTCAGCGCACTTTATTTGAATACAATGATATGGCTGATGCTAAAGCTGTGCTTGAATCTATTGCACGCAGTTTTGGATACATTTATGGGCGAGAAAAAAAAATACGAATAAATACGATTTCACAATCGCCAACGCTGACTACTGCAGGAAGTGGTGTTAAAGGTATTGATGGATTAATGGATTTTACCGAAAGGATGTCTCCTTTAGGCAACGCCACTGCTGAAGAGTGTGCTAACTATTGTGTTACATTATTTTCAGATCTGACGCGAAAAGTTACGATGCAAAATCTTTACCACGATGGAGGTTTCTCAAGTATGGGGATGAGTAAAAGAGCAATGTTTGTTTATCAGAAAAGTCTTGATGGCTGTGATGAATGCTGATAGCCTTTTTTCTTGATAGTTTACGCTAAATTTATAATTTTGTGCCTCCGTAATTTTTATAAAAACGGTTTTTAAATTAATAGAAAAATTTAACCATGAGTTTTAGAATCATTGTATTAGCAAAACAAGTACCCGATACCCGCAATGTTGGAAAAGATGCCATGAAAGCCGACGGTACCGTAAATCGAGCTGCTTTACCTGCCATTTTTAATCCTGAAGATTTGAATGCCTTAGAATTAGCTTTACGCATCAAAACACAAATTAATGGCGCAGAAATTATACTTTTAACAATGGGGCCATCCCGCGCTGCAGAGATTATTCGCGAAGCTTTATATCGTGGTGCAGATGCCGGGTATTTGATTACTGATCGTAAATTTGCCGGTTCCGATACATTAGCAACTTCTTATGCTATCTCGTTAGCCATTAAAAAATTAGCTCCATATGATTTGGTAATATGTGGACGTCAGGCTATTGACGGTGATACAGCACAAGTTGGTCCACAAACGGCCGAAAAATTGCACATTCCTCAAATTACTTATGTCGAAGATGTTATTTCAGTTAATACACAGCATATTGTTGTAAAGCGTCGCCTTGAAAGAGGAATTGAAATTGTTTCCACACCTTTTCCAGTATTAGTTACCGTTCACGGTTCAGCCCCGGCATGTCGTCCAAGAAATTCAAAGCTTATTATGAAGTATAAACATGCACGGACGATAACAGAACTTCAAGATGAAATTAAGGATTATACAGAATTATATTCTCATCGCCCATATCTAAATATTGAGGAATGGAATGTAAATGATCTTAATGCAGATACAGAAATGTTGGGATTATCAGGTTCGCCCACCAAAGTTAAAAAAATTGAAAATGTTGTTTTTCAGCATAAAGAATCAAAATCGTTTACATCAAATGATCAAGATATTGATTCTTTAATGAAGGAATTGATTGATAGCCATGTTATTGGTTAATCAATATCTTTTTTCTAATTATTTATTTCAGAATATAAATCGTAAACAGAAAATAGTACTAACGTGAATAATATATTTATTTATTGTGAAATTACCGAAGAGGGCAGTATAGCGGATGTTAGTTTAGAATTATTGACCAAAGGACGAAAACTTGCAAATCAGTTGAGTAGCAAACTTGAAGCTGTAGTTTTCGGAAACAATATTTCAAATTTAGAAAGCCAGCTATTCCCATTTGGTGTTGATATCATTCATTATGCTAATGATTCCAGGTTATTTCCATATACGACATTACCTCATTCAAGTATTTTGATGAATTTAATTCGGGAAGAAAAACCTCAAATTGTACTTTTCGGAGCAACATCCGTTGGCAGAGACCTTGCCCCACGGATAGCTTCAGCATTACGTTGTGGTTTAACTGCTGATTGTACCAGCCTCGAAATTGGTAATTATGATGAAACTCGTACTCAGAAAGAATATCAAAATCTTTTGTACCAGATACGTCCGGCTTTTGGAGGAAATATTATCGCTACCATTGTCAATCCCGAAACACGTCCCCAAATGGCAACTGTCAGAGAGGGTGTTATGAAGAAAGAGATCCTATCGTTAACATACAAAGGATCAATCAAAAAGATCGATGTAGGAAAATGGATAAAACCTGAGGATTTTATTGTAAAAATAATTGAACGCCATGTTGAATCTCAGAAAATTAATATAAAAAGCGCTCAAATTATTATTGCCGGAGGTTATGGCGTTGGATCAAAAGAAAATTTTAAATTATTATTTGAACTTGCTGATTTAATTGGTGCTCAGGTTGGAGCTTCAAGGGCAGCCGTAGATAGTGGTTTAATAGAACATGAACGCCAAATCGGACAAACAGGGGTTACGGTTCGTCCCAAGCTTTATATAGCCTGTGGCATTTCTGGTGCAGTTCAACATCGCGCAGGAATGGATCAATCGGCTCAAATAATTTCAATTAATACCGATCCAAATGCACCGATTAATCAAATTGCTGATTATGTTGTTATTGGAAGTGTATTGGATGTAATACCCAAAATGATAAAGTATTACAAAAAAAATTCGAAGTAATTATTTAAATTTCAGAAATATCATGTCAAATTTTTATACAGATAACGAAAATTTAAAGTTTCATTTGCATCATTCATTAATGGAAAAAATTGTTCGATTAAAAGAAAACAATTTTACCGATAAAGATAAATACGATTATGCACCATTGGATTACGAAGATGCAATGGATAGTTATGATAAAATTCTTGAAGTTATTGGTGAAATTTCGGGAGAAATTATTAATGCGAATGCTGATGAAGTTGATAAAATAGGGCCAAAATTAGTAGATAATGAAGTCATTTATGCAGAGGGAACTCGGAAAAACCTTGATGTTCTTGTCGAAACAGGAATGATTGGAATGTCATTACCCAGAGAATATGGCGGATTAAATTTTTCATTAGTTCCATATGTTATGGCTGCCGAAATAGTTTCCCGAGCTGATGCTGGATTTGCAAACATTTGGGGTTTGCAGGATTGTGCGGAAACCATTCATGAATTTGCTTCCGATGAAATTAAGAATGAATTTTTACCAAGATTTTATAAAGGTGCCACAGCTGCAATGGATTTAACTGAACCAGATGCTGGTTCCGATTTACAAGCTGTTCAATTAAAAGCAACTTATGATGAAAATAAAGGATGTTGGGTTTTAAATGGTGTAAAACGATTTATTACCAATGGAGATGCCGACATTTCATTGGTCTTAGCAAGATCTGAAGAAGGAACAAAAGATGCTCGTGGGCTTTCATTATTTGTATATGATCGTACTGCTAAAGCTGTTACGGTTCGTCGTATTGAAAATAAGCTTGGCATAAAAGGTTCTCCTACATGTGAACTGGTTTTTAAAGATGCCCCAGCAAAACTTGTTGGCGATCGTAAAATGGGGTTGATTAAATATGTAATGTCGTTAATGAATTCTGCTCGATTAGGTGTTGGTGCACAATCAGTTGGCATTGCAGAGGCAGCATATCGGGAAGCTCTTAAATATGCTCAGGAGCGGGAACAATTTGGTAAATCAATAATCAATTATCCAGCTGTTTATGAATTGCTTACTAATATGAAGGTTAAAATTGATGCCATACGTACTTTACTCTATGAAACGTCAAGATATGTAGATGTATTTAAATCTTATACTTTTATCCAAAAAGAGAGAAATCTTACTCCCGACGAACGTAATGAACAAAAGCATTATCAGAAAATTGCCGATGGTTTTACACCTTTATTAAAACTTTTTTCCAGCGAATACTGCAATCAAATCGCATATGATGCCATTCAGATTCATGGAGGAACCGGTTTTATGAAAGATTTTCCGGTTGAACGAATTTACCGTGATGCTAGAATAACTTCAATTTATGAAGGGACGTCGCAACTTCAAGTAGTTGCAGCTATAAAAAGCGTAGGAAATGGTCTATTTCAGAAAGTTCTGCTGGATTTTTCAACTAGAAAAATTAAACCAGATCTTGATTTCTTGAAAAATATTTTAATGAAAATGACTGATCAATTTTCTAAAAGTGTTGAAAAAGTTAATGAGCACAATGATGATGAATTATATGATTTTCATTCCCGTCGCTTAGTGGAAATGGCAGGTAATGTGATTATTGGCTATTTATTATTGTTTGATGCCAACAGAAATGATATATTCAGAAAATCAGCTGAAATTTTTATTCGTAATGCAAGAGCTGAAAACATTGAAAAAGTAAGTTTTATTAATAATTTTGATACAAAAGATTTGGGGAGTTATAAATTTTAATTTTACCTTTGGCAATTTAATGTTATATTGCTATAATAAAATATTATTATGGATTTGAAATTGGGAATTTTAATAATCTTTGGTTTAATTTTAATAATAGTTATTTTAATTTTTGTAAATAAAATCAGAATCCGTCTGTTTTTCATTAAATTAAAAGATGGAAAGTACAGCCATAATTATATTCAATTTTTTAAAGATCACAATATCCGAAGTCCATACGATCCCTGCTTAAAAGATGATCTTTTATTAAGATTTTTGGTTTTTGTTGAAAAAAATAACAAATCCCACATTTTTAATACTAAAAGTGCAATTCAATTTGGGAATTCTGTTTTTTTAACTAATAGCAATCAGATATTTAAGACTAATGGAAAACCAAATTGTTTCAATACAATACAAATTAATGGTTTGGATTTAAAGGTTATAGGTTATAAAGAAACCATCTTTGAAAATAATATTAAGGCTTTGTATTATTGCGCAAACGATATATATATTATGGGTGAATATATATTTTCAGATGTAAGTAGAACCAATTCTGATAATTTAATAGGATTACTTTCTAAAAAGTATAAAATTGAATCTAAAATAGATACAGAAACATTTTACATTGAAGATGAAAATAAAACCCAAATTTATTTTGAAAACAATGGGTTTGAAATTTCACTAAAATACATATATAAAAAGAATGCTGAAAATTTCAAATTAATAGAAAATGAATTAAATTATTTTCTATTTAATAAAGGCGAAAACTTTAAGAATGATTATCAAAAACAACTGTTTGATAAGTTATAAATAACTTTTAGTTAGGTTTATCTTTCTTCTTGTTCCTGGTAATTTTGACAAACATTTCTTGCTTTTCTTCGTCAAAATCAATAACAATAATGTCATTCTGTTGGAGTTTTGTTTTGATAATTTCTTCAGCCAGTAAATCTTCAACATATTTTTGAATTGCACGTTTTAATGGACGGGCACCAAATTGTTCATCCCAACCTTTTTCAACAATAAAATCTTTAGCTTTTGTAGTAACAGTAATTTCATACCCCATGGCTGTTACTCTTTTATAAAGATATGAAAGTTCGATATCGACAATTTTGTGTATGTCCTCTCGTTCGAGAGAGTTAAAAATAATAACATCATCAATTCGGTTAAGAAATTCAGGTGCAAATGTTTTTTTGAGAGCATTTTCAATTACACGCTGTGTATAAATGGCAGTATTGGCAATTTTAGTAGATGTCGCAAATCCCACACCTTGTCCAAAATCATTTAATTGTCTTGAACCGATATTAGAGGTCATTATAATAATAGTATTCTTAAAATCAACTCGTCTGCCTAGACTATCAGTTAGCATTCCATCATCAAGTACCTGAAGTAATAGATGAAAAATGTCGGGATGTGCTTTTTCTATTTCATCAAGTAAAACGATAGAATAGGGCTTCCTACGAATCTTTTCTGTTAATTGCCCACCTTCTTCATAGCCAACATAACCTGGAGGAGCACCAATTAGGCGAGAAACAGCAAATTTTTCCATATATTCACTCATGTCTATACGAATAAGTGAATCTTCAGTATCAAAAAGGTATTTAGCTAACACTTTCGCTAAATGTGTTTTTCCAACTCCAGTAGGTCCCAGAAAAATAAAAGTTCCAATAGGTTTATTAGGATCTTTCAGCCCGGCACGATTTCGTCGAATAGCCTTAACAACTTTTTTAATCGCTTCATTTTGTCCAATAACTGTATTTTCCAGTTCTTTTTCCATTTTTATTAAACGTTCACTTTCATTTCGGGCAATACGTTGAACAGGAATACCAGTCATCATAGCAACAACTTCGGCTACTTTTTCTTCGGAAACGATTTGTCTGTTAATTTTTGAATCTGCCTCCCAATGGCGTTTCTCCAGTTCAAGATCGGATTGCAATTTACGTTCAATATCACGAAACTTAGCTGCTTCTTCGAATTTTTGACTATTTATTGCATTTGTTTTGTTATTCCTAATATCTTCAATTTGAGTTTCGATATTTATGATTTGGGCAGGTACATTAATATTACTAATGTGAGCCCTAGCTCCAGCCTCATCTAAGGCATCAATAGCTTTATCGGGGAGATAACGATCAGACATGTATCTATTAGTAAGAGAAACACAGGCCTTTATGGCATCTGGCGTATAAGTTACCAAATGATGGTCTTCATATTTTTCTTTAATGTTATTTAATATTTCAATTGTTTCCTCTGGTGTAGTTGGTTCAACCAAAATCTTTTGAAACCGGCGTTCTAATGCACCATCTTTCTCAATGTATTGACGGTATTCATTAAGCGTAGTAGCTCCAATACATTGAATATCACCACGAGCCAAAGCGGGCTTAAACATATTAGAAGCATCTAAAGAGCCAGATGCATTACCAGCACCTACAAGTGTATGGATTTCATCAATAAATAAAATAATATCATGATTTTTCTCCAATTCATTTAAAACAGCTTTAATTCGCTCTTCAAATTGCCCGCGATATTTCGTGCCAGCTACAAGTGAGGCTAAATCTAAAATATATATACGTTTATTAAATAATGCTCGTGAAATTTTCCTTTGAACAATGCGTAATGCTAAACCTTCGGCAATTGCAGACTTTCCAACCCCGGGTTCGCCAATTAAAATTGGATTATTTTTTTTCCGTCTGCAAAGAATTTGAGCTATGCGTTCGAGTTCTTTTTCCCGTCCCACTATCGGATCGAGACGATTTTCTTCTGCAGCTTTTGTTATATCCCTTCCAAAATTATCGAGTACTGATGTTTTCGACTTTGATTCTTCGGTTTTTTTCTGACTTCTTTCAAAACTTTTTTCTGTTTCTTCTGGATCATTTTCCGAAATATCGTCTTGGGGAAATTCTGATTTTTTTTCCATATTTGCGTTTGAATCCATATCAATATAAAAGTTTTTTAATTCGTTTTTAACAGAATCATAATCAACTCCAAATTTTTGAAGTATTTTCGTAGCTAAATTATCATCATTTTTTAAGATGGCTAATAATAAATGCTCGGTACCAATGAGTTCGCTATGATAAATTTTTGCCTCAAGGTAAGTAAGCTTAAGTGCTCGTTCGCTTTGCTTTACCAAAGGTAAATCTTCCGAATTAGTTTGTCCTTTAGGATTTTTTACTAAAATTGCCTTTTCAATAATGCGACGTATATTTACTAAATCTATGCCAAGCATTGACAAAAGTTGAACGGCCATTCCATCTCCATCCCGAATAATACCTAAAAGAAGATGTTCTACTCCAATATAATCATTTCCTAATCTTAAAGCTTCTTCGCGACTATAAGTTAATACATCTTTAACTCTTTGTGAAAATTTTGCTTCCATTAATAATCTGCTTTTTTATGTAACAAAAGAAAAATTACATTGTTTAGTTAAACAATTAAAAAAATAATGACAATAACCATTACACTTCAAAATTATAAAAAAAATGACTTATAACGTTATAGTAGAATAATAATTATCAACAGGATAATGTTAGTAATAATATTGGTATTATGCAATTTGATTCATAAATTTTTGTAAATTCGTAGGCGAAAAAGAATAAACATAAATTGTTTAAAATGTTTGTATTAAAGGATAAAAATGGAAGATCACGGAAAAATAGTTAAGGTAAATATTGAAAATCAAATGAGATCTGCCTACATTGATTATTCAATGTCGGTTATTGTGGCAAGAGCCTTGCCAGATGTGCGTGATGGATTAAAACCGGTTCACCGAAGGGTGCTTTTTGGGATGTATGAATTAGGTGTGTTGTCTAATCGCCCATATAAAAAATCGGCAAGAATCGTAGGTGAAGTATTAGGAAAATATCACCCTCATGGAGATACTTCGGTATACGATGCCATGGTAAGAATGGCCCAGGAATGGTCTATGCGTTATCCGTTGGTTGATGGACAAGGAAATTTTGGCTCAATAGACGGTGATAATCCTGCAGCTATGAGGTATACAGAGGCTCGTCTTCAAAAAATTGCTGAAGAAATGTTAAGTGACATTTATAAAGATACTGTTGATTATAAACTGAATTTTGATGATACCTTACAAGAACCTACTGTACTACCAACTCGAATTCCTAGCTTATTAGTTAACGGTTCTTCTGGAATTGCCGTGGGTATGGCAACCAATATGCCTCCGCATAATCTAAAAGAAGTTGTGGATGGTATTATGGCGTATATTGATAACAACGACATTACTATACCTGAATTGATGAAATATATTAAAGCTCCCGATTTTCCTACGGGAGGTTTGATTTATGGTTATGACGGAGTTAAAGAAGCTTACGAAACGGGAAGGGGGGCGAATCGTTGTTAGAGGGGAAACAAAAATTGAAAATGAAAATGGAAGGGTTTCTTTAATAGTAACATCAATTCCATATCAGGTTAATAAAGCAGAATTAATCAAAAAAACTGCTGACCTTATCAATGATAAAAAAATTGATGGTATTGTAGATATTCGAGATGAGTCAGACAGAAATGGTATGCGGATAGTATATGATTTAAAACGAGATGCTATTACCAATGTCGTAATTAATAAACTATACCAACTTACGCCTTTACAGAGTTCCTTCAGTGTTAACAACATCGCTTTAGTAAACGGACGACCTGTTATGTTAAATCTTAAAGATTTAATACGATATTTTGTAGAACATCGTCATGAAATAGTGATACGACGAACACAATTTGATTTAAATGAAGCTCAAAAAAAGGCTCATATTTTAGAAGGATTACTAATTGCTCTCGATCATCTTGATGCTGTTATAGCATTGATTCGATCTTCGCTTACACCCGACGAAGCTAAAACTGGTTTAATTGAATCATTTAGTCTATCTGAAATTCAGGCAAAAGCAATTTTAGAAATGCGATTGCAACGTCTTACTGGACTGGAAAGAGAAAAAATTGTAAATGATTATGCAGAACTTCAACGGTTGATTTCATATTATAACGAAGTCTTGGCTGATGTTTCTTTAAGAATGGATATTATTAAAACCGAACTAAAAGAAATAAAAGAAAAGTACGGCGATGAAGCTAAAACAGAAATAGTTTATTCCGCAAAGGATTTTAGAATTGAAGATACAATTGCTGATGAAGAGGTAGTTATAACAATTTCTCACTTAGGCTATATTAAACGTACACCGCTTTCTGAATATCGTAGACAAAATAGGGGAGGGCGTGGAGCAAAAGGAAGTGATATTCGAGACGCCGATTTTTTAGAATATCTTTACGTTGCATCCATGCATAATTATATGCTGTTTTTTACAGAAAAGGGTAAATGTTTTTGGCTTAGAGTTTTTGAAATACCTGAAGGAACTAAAACATCGAAGGGTAGAGCAGTTCAAAACCTAATCAATATTGAACCTGATGATAAAATCAGAGCTTTCATTAATATTAAAGATATTACCAACCCTGAATATATTAACAATAATTACATTATACTATGTACTCAAAAAGGTACTATCAAAAAAACCTCATTATTAGCCTATTCTCGTCCACGTCAAAATGGAATTAATGCTATTAATATTAATGAAGGAGATAGACTTCTACAAGCCAAATTAACAAATGGAAATAATGAAATTTTAATGGCTTTAAAATCGGGAAGAGCTATTCGATTCAATGAAAATACCGTTAGACCAATGGGTAGAAATGCCACTGGGGTACGCGGCATTTCCCTTTCTGGTAAAGAGGATGAAGTAATCGGTATGATTTGTATCGAAAATGATCAGGACGACGTTTTGGTTGTTTCTGAAAATGGTTACGGAAAACGTTCAAAATTGGATGACTATAGAGTTACAAACAGGGGCGGAAAGGGCGTTAAAACTATAAATATAACTGAAAAAACTGGACATTTAATATCTATTAAAAATGTTACTGACAATGACGACCTAATGATTATCAATAAATCAGGATTAATTATTCGATTAGCTATTCTTGAAATGAGAGTGATGGGCCGAGCAACTCAAGGTGTACGGTTAATTAATTTAAAAGAAGGTGATGCCATTGCTGCGGTTGCAAAAGTGGAAGTTGAGGAAGAAGAAAAAATGCTTGATAATGAAGAAATTATTGAACATGACGTCAATGAAAATTCTGAAAATGAATTAATTGAAAATAATTTTTCTGAAAATCAAGCCTCTGGTGATGATGATATATTATAATTTTATTACTTTTGCAGAAAAAATCTAAACCATTATCCATTAAATATTTAAAAAATATGAGAAAATTTTCAATTTTATTTTTTGTGCTTTTTGCAGTTTCTTTTGTTAATGCTCAAAAAGCTAAACGGACTGATGCTTTTAATTATCTTCGTAATGGAAAATTAGATAAAGCAAAAGAAAACATTGAGCCCTGTATTACAAACGAAGCAACAATGATGGATCCGAAAACTTGGTTCTATCGTGGTAATATTTTTTTACAAATCCATATGAATACTAAACCAGAATATAAAAATCTGGATAGCAATGCATTGGAAATTGCATACGATTCTTACAAAAAAGCATTAGATCTTGATACCAAGCAGGAGTATAAGACTCAAATTTATCTGAATCTGGCTACCATTGGTAATCAGTTATATAATAAGGGTATAACATTATACCAAAATGATAAATATTCTGATGCTCAGAAACTGTTCGAACGGGTTATTTCTGTTAATAAAACATTTGGGAATGTTGATACGCTATGCATCTATCTTTCTGGAATTTGTGCCCAGTTAACAAATAATTATGACCAAGCAATAGATTATTTTACGCAGCTAAAAAATTTAAAGTATAACAGACCAGAAATATATTCCTCATTATCTGACATATATAGACTTAAAAAGGATTTTAATAGCGCTCAGGTTGTTATAAAAGAAGGACTTTCATTATATCCAACAAGTCCTATTATATGGTATGCACAAGGTTGTTATTACGATAATATGGGAAACATCAATGATGCTCTTAATTCATATAAAAAATCAATTGAATTAAAGCCTGATTTTTTTGATTCCTATTATAATATCGGTGCCCTATATTATAATAAAGCAGCTTCGATAATTGATTCGGCTAATAAATTGCCATTCGAAGAAACCAAAAAGTATGAGGAAATGAAGTTAAGTGCTAATAACAATTTCCAGGAAGCTTTGCCTTATTTGGAAAAGGCTCATGAAATAACGCCTCAGGATTTAAGCACTTTAATTTCATTAAAAGAAATCTATACTCGTTTGAATATTACTGATAAACTTAAAGTAGTTAATGAACAAATAGATCAGATTAAAAAATAGGGGAAATAATATATTGTATTTAAAAAAGAAGAGTTTGCAGCTCTTCTTTTTTGTTTGATTTGTTTATTTAACATAATATTAATTATAAGACAAATATTATGAAAAAATTAAAGGGTTTGCCTGAATGCGAACCCTTTTTAGTGACCCCGGAGGGATTCAAACCCCCAACCTTCTGATCCGTAGTCAGATGCACTATTCAGTTATGCTACGGGGCCATTTGAGACTGCAAAAGTATACTTTTTTTTAAAAAATCACTCTAGTTTTTCAATTCTTTTTAAAAAACTTTATCATAAGTAATGAAAATTTTATGAATATTAACATGGAGCAACTCATTTTCAGCTATTATTTCCATATTCTTTCAAATATTTATGTGATTGAAATTTTTTTTGACAACCTCTCCCCTTTTCCAATAATTTATGAAGTTGCATGTACTGTTTGAATAGAAAAAATAGCTTAAATTTCGTTTTGGTTTAATTTTTTGTCAACTTTACTGCGAGGTAGTTTATTCGAATTTTTTATCCCAAAAGTATGTAAATCACTGAAACAAATTTATTCATTTGGGAAACAATAAAATTTTTTATCAAAATGGAATTATGTACGGGGATTTTTTATATTTTTGTCAGCGAAGAAATAATTTAAATTAATCCTTATGAATTTAAAAAGACTTACTCCCCGTTTTTTTTAGTGGTATCAGTAATTGCTATTGCAGCTTTTGTACGAATACTACCACATTGGCCAAATGTTACCCCCATTGCTGCTATGGCATTATTTGGTGGTGCTTATTTTAACCGAAAAGCTTTTGCATTTTTAATTCCGCTATGTGCATTATTTTTAAGTGATATTATTATTGGATTTCATAATACCATGTGGGCTGTTTATGCAGCTTTTATTTTTACAGTAGCCATAGGATTTATTATTCGTAATAAAGTAAATTTCAGATCAGTAATTGTTGCATCTCTTGGTTCGTCAATATTATTTTTCATTATTACTAATTTTGCAGTATGGACTACAGGATTGGTCGGTTATCCAATGAATTTTTCAGGATTAATGTTATGTTACGAAGCTGCCATACCTTTTTTTAGAAATGAAATCCTTGGAACTTTAGGTTATAACTTTATATTCTTTGGTAGTTTTTATATTGTACAAGCAAATTTTCGAATTTTTGCAAAATCGTAATAGTTGAATTAAAATTTAAAATATTTTAAAGCTCTGTTAATTACAGGGCTTTTTTATTCACTTTAAAGCTGTGATGGTAAAATATTTTGAAAAGCACATGGAATAAAATAAACCATTTAGTTCGTCGAAAATTATTGATAACTTTGAAAATAAAATTGGATGCTTATCCATGTTTTTAATTGCCAGCAAACCAATATATAAAACAAATGCCTGATATTATTAGATTATTGCCCGATATTGTGGCTAATCAAATTGCAGCCGGAGAAGTAATTCAGCGTCCTGCCTCTGTAATAAAAGAATTACTAGAAAATTCAGTAGATTCTGGCGCAACTGATATTAAGATAATTATTAAGGATGCCGGCAAAACACTTATTCAAGTTATTGATAACGGTTGTGGAATGTCGGTTACAGATGCAAGGTTAAGTTTTGAAAAACATGCCACGTCAAAAATCCGACAAGTTGATGATTTGTATTCCATTCGTACAATGGGTTTCAGAGGTGAAGCTTTAGCTTCAATTGCTGCAATTGCACAAGTAGAATTAAAAACTAAAAGAACTGGTGATGAGTTAGGTACATTAATTGAAATTGAAGGTTCTGAAGTGAAAAACCAAACTCCCATAAGTTGTGTAGACGGAACTTCAATTTCTGTCAAAAATCTTTTTTTTAATGTTCCCGCAAGGCGCATTTTTTTGAAATCAAATAATGCTGAAAATAATCATATCATTGAAGCATTTCAGCGAATCGCATTAGCTTATCCACAAATTGAATTTTCGATGTACATTAATGATAAAATCGTTTTTCAATTAAGCAAATCTTCGCTTAAACAACGAATTGTTAGTATTTATGGTAATCAATTTAACGAACGCTTATTAATTGTTGAACAAGAAACAAACCAAGTAAAGATCAGTGGATTTATAGGGAAACCTGAATTTGCTAAAAAAACACGAGGAGAACAGTTTTTTTTCGTTAATAATCGTTTTATTAAGCATCCATATTTACATCATTCTGTTGAAAATGCCTTTAACCAACTTTTACCTTCAGGTTCATTTCCAACATATTTTATATTTTTAAATGTAGATCCGCAAACAATTGATATTAACATTCATCCAACAAAAACGGAGGTTAATTTTCAGGATAGTAAACTAATATATGCTATATTACAATCAGCAGTAAAACAGTCCTTAGGAAAATTTAGCATTACTCCGTCTATTGATTTTGATATTGAACAAAGCTTTAAAACGCCAACTTATTTGGGAAAATTCCCTTTAAAACAACCTACCGTAACAATAGACCCTAATTATAATCCTTTTGAAACAAAACATTCATCCCCTGCTTCATCCTCAAGTGAATCATCAAATAAAAAAAATTGGGAGCAATTATACAAGTATTTCGATGATAAACAAATTGATAGCGAATTTATAAAGACTGATATTTATCCACATACACAAAACATTCAAGCAGATTTTGAAAATGATATTTTTAAAATAGAAAATCGGTCTTTTTTCCAATTACAAAATCGTTATATTTTGTGTAATGTAAAATCTGGATTATTAATAATTGATCAGCAACGTGCTCATGAGCGTATTCTATTTGAACGATTTATGAATATTCTTTCCAATCAGCAAGGAAGTTCTCAGCAATTATTATTTCCTCAACCAATAAATTTATCACCTTCAGATACAGAATTAGTTAAAGATTTAATGCCTTATCTAAAACATATTGGATTTGATATTGATGAATTTGGTAAAAACTCATTTATAATTAACGGTACTCCAACAAATTTTCCAGAGAAAAATATAAATGACTTAATTGAAAAAGTTCTTGATAACTATAAATTAAATCTTGTCGATTTAACCATTGATAAAAAAATTAATTTAGCAAATGCTATGGCAAAGAATTTGGCATTAAAAAGTGGTAAATTTTTAGATGTAAAAGAAATCGAATCATTGATAGATGAACTATTTACCTGTAATACTCCCAATATTTCACTATCTGGAAAACCAAGTTTGATAATTTTGAAAACTGAAGAAATTGATTATAAATTCAAGTAATACATACTATTAAATAACTTATTTTTAAACCAATATAAAATATTTTATGGAACAATATCGTCCTTCCGGTTTTAGAGTTCTACCCCCGGTTGTAAAAAACATTTTGATTATTAATGTATTATTTTTTGTAGCAACATTTGCTTTTGGTAAAACATTTGGGATAGATATAACAGATTATCTTGGTTTACATTACTTTTCGGCTTCAAAATTTCTTCCATTTCAGTTTATAACATACATGTTTATGCATGGCAGTTTTACGCATATTTTTTTTAATATGTTTGCCTTGTGGATGTTTGGAAATGTGCTTGAAAATGTTTGGGGTCCCAAAAGATTTTTGACATATTATTTTGTTTGTGGAATAGGTGCAGCCTTAGTACATTATTTTATTTTCTATTTTCAAATAAATCCTGTTTTAACTAATGTTAATATTTTCCTTGACAATCCGTCCATCGAAGGATTCAACTCTTTTTTAAATTCTCAATATTTTAAAATATCTTCATACGATATTCAAAATCATTATAATGAATTTGCTTTACAATATAATCAGTTAGTAGCAAATGATCCTACAAGAGCTTTACAGGAAGCAATTAATTTTGCTAGTCAATACAAGGTAGATATTCTGAATGCACCAGTTGTTATTGGTGCATCAGGAGCAATTTTTGGATTATTGTTGGCATTTGGTATGATGTTTCCAAACTCATTGATATATATATATTTTGCCATACCAATTAAGGCTAAATGGTTTGTAATACTTTATGGGGGAATTGAATTGTTTTCGGGATTTTTTGACCATACAAGTAACGTAGCTCATTTTGCTCATTTGGGAGGTATGCTTTTTGGTTTTTTTCTTATCATTTACTGGAATAAAAAAATGAAACGCCCCAATTATTAGAAAGATGAATTTTTATCATTCTCCATTTGATTCTTTAAAACAATTATTAAGACAAAAATCTGCATTATCATTATTGATAATGGTAAATATTATTGTATTTATTATAATTAACGTAATTTCTTTGTTTTTCTTTTTATATCAGATTAATCCAGAAAATAATCAGAGCGTTGGTATTTCAAAAATTATTGGATGGTTAGCCGTACCTTCAAATATACATTCGCTATTTTTAAAACCATGGACTTTAATCTCATATATGTTTTTACAAGAGAATATACTTCATTTGCTATTTAATATATTAGTTTTATATTTTAGTGGAAAAATATTTTTGGAATATTTAAATAAACAACAATTGCTTTTAACTTATTTTTTAGGAGGAATTTTTGGTGCCATTTTATACATTGCTTCATATAATATTTTCCCTGCTTTTCATGATTCACTTCCTTATTCAGTTGCTTTGGGATCATCTGCTTCGGTACTTGCTATTTTAATAGCCATTGCCACTTACATTCCAAACTATCAGGTAAATCTCATGTTTATTGGAAAATTAAAATTAAAATATATAGCCATTACATTTGTTCTTCTTGATATTTTAAGCATTGAAAAAGAAAATCCTGGTGGTCATATTGCTCATCTTGGAGGCGCTTTATGGGGCTTTTCTTATATTAATATTTTTTTAAAAAATTTAGCCTTAGATAAAAACAGTAAAAAAAATAATTTTAAGGATATATTAAAATATTTTAATTTTAAAAAAAAATCTCATTTAAAAGAAGTATATTCGAATAAACGGCCATTAACTGATGAGGAGTATAATTTTATAAAGTCCCAAAGACAAAAAAAAATCGATAATATATTAGATAAAATTTCAAAATCGGGTTATAGTAGTTTAACCAAAGAAGAAAAAGAACTATTATTTAAAAACTCTAATAATACCTAAATATTGAATTATAAAAAATGTAAAAATAAACATCTATCAATTTTTGGCAAAATAATGCTTGCTTTAAATATTATTGCCATATTGTTATTAATTTTATCATACATAGCTTCTTGGATCCCTGCAGATAGTATATGGCAATTTGCTTTTTTTGGTCTGGCATATCCAATATTTTTTATTCTAAACATATTCTTCATCCTATTTTGGGTGATTTCCAATAAAAAAAAATACTTTTTTTTATCATTATTTGTAATATTATTGGGGTGGAAACATATTCGAGCATTTATTCAATTTCATACATTTAGACATATAGCCCCATCTGAGCAACAAATCAAAATTATGTCATATAATGTAAGACTTTTCGATTTATATAATTGGACTAATAATAAAAATATTACAACTCGTAATAAAATTTTTGAATTAATTCGGAAAGAGGCTCCTGATATAATATGTTTACAAGAATTTTATTCTGATGATTCTCGAAAATTTGATGTGTTAGATACATTAATTAAGTTGCAGAAAGCAAAATATTATCATGTTGATTATTTTAAAAATAGAGGACGAGTACAACACTGGGGAGTTGCGACAATGAGTTCTTATCCAATTATTAATAAAAAACGTGTCCAGTTTGTAAATAGTGAAAATAATTATCTAATTTATACGGATGTTCTCATTAAAAAAGACACAATAAGAATATTCAATATTCATTACGAGTCGATACGATTCGGAAAAGAAGATTTGCTTTTTGTTTCAGATATTGCTAATAATAGAACAGAGAATATTGATCTGACAAATAAAACAAAAAAAATCTATTGGAAATTAAAGTCTGCATTTATCAAACGCGATGAACAGGTAAGAGTTGCAATGAATGTTATTAATAAATCTCCCTACCCCGTAATTATTTGTGGCGATTTTAATGACACTCCATCTTCTTTTGTATATAATAAAATGACTTCAAGTTTATTTGATGCTTTTGTGGAAAGTGGTAATGGAATGGGAAAAACGTATGTTGGCAATATCCCATCGTTTAGAATAGATTATATTATGCACGATAATAATTTTGAAGCATATAATTTTAAGACTATTAAAGAAGATCTTTCGGATCATTATCCAATAGATTGTAGCCTTATATTGCAAAAAAAATCAACAAAAAAATAATGCGATGGAATTTCAGTTAATTTCTGATTATTATCCAACTGGTGATCAACCCGAAGCCATTAAGCAACTTGTAGAGGGTATTAAACGGGGAGATCAGAAGCAAGTTTTACTTGGTGTAACGGGCTCAGGAAAAACATTTACCATAGCAAATGTAATTCAACAAATTCAACGTCCAACACTTATATTGAGCCATAATAAAACACTTGCAGCACAGCTTTATGGAGAATTTAAGCAATTTTTTCCCAATAATGCAGTAGAATATTTTGTATCATATTATGATTATTATCAACCCGAAGCATACATACCAGTTACTAACACGTATATTGAAAAAGATTTAAATATAAATGATGAAATCGAAAAATTACGTTTAAGTACCTCATCAGCTTTAATCTCAGGAAGAAGGGATATTATTGTTGTATCTTCTGTTTCTTGCATTTATGGAATTGGAAATCCAGATGATTTTGCAAAAAATACTATTCGATTAAGTATAGGTGAAACAATTAATAGGAAAACTTTATTTAATTCATTGGTAAATAGTCTTTATTCTCGGAATGAAATTGAATTTAATAGAGGAAATTTTCGAGTTAAAGGCGATTCTGTTGATATTTTTCTGGCATATGCCGATTTTGCATATCGAATAATTTTCCAGGATAATACTATAGAAATTATAGAGTCATTTAATCCTGTTGATGGGCAACAAATTGAAATAATGGATAACATTTCAATTTATCCCGCAAATATATTTGTTACATCTCAGGATAAAATGAAAAAATCATTATGTGAAATTCAAAATGATTTATTTAAACAAAGTACATATTTTAAAGAAAATGGTAAATACTTGGAGGCTAAACGTCTTGAGGATAGAGTTAATTACGATATTGAAATGATGCGGGAATTGGGTTATTGTTCAGGTATTGAAAACTATTCAAGATACTTTGATGGAAGGAGTCCTGGGTCTCGTCCCTTTTGTTTAATTGATTGTTTTCCTCGGGATTTTTTATTGGTAATAGATGAAAGCCATGTTACTATTCCTCAAATACATGCAATGTTTGGGGGTGACCGTTCCAGAAAACAAACATTGGTTGACTATGGGTTTAGACTTCCATCGGCAATGGATAATCGTCCTTTAAAATTTGATGAATTTTGGAATTTAATAAATCAAACAATATTTGTTAGTGCTACACCTGCTGATTTTGAATTACAACAAACTGAAGGAATTGTGGTCGAACAATTAATTCGTCCAACTGGATTACTTGATCCACCAATTGAAGTTCGTCCAAGTTTAAATCAAATAGATGATATTTTAAACGAAATCAATAAAGTAATTGCAAAAAATGAAAGGGCATTGATTACAACATTAACTAAACGTATGGCAGAAGAGTTAGATAAATATTTTAGAAAACTTAACATTAACTGTCGTTATATACATTCAGATGTAGAAACTATTGAAAGAGTAAAAATAATGCAAGATCTTAGAATTGGAATTATTGATGTTTTAATAGGCGTTAATTTATTACGTGAAGGGCTTGATTTGCCAGAAGTTTCATTCATTGCAATTCTTGATGCAGATAAAGAGGGCTTTTTACGTTCTGAACGTTCCCTAACACAAACAGCCGGACGTGCCGCACGAAATATTAATAGCAAAGTAATTATGTATGCTGATAAAATTACAGATTCTATGAAGAACACTATATTAGAATCACTTAGAAGACGTGAAATCCAAATAGCATATAATCAAAAATTTAACATCACCCCTACTCAAATTATTAAATCAAATAACCTGATTCTTGGACAAACAGTTGCTCCAAATAACCAAGGGGGTGTTCAAAAGCCCTATATTGAAAGTGAGCGAATTAATGTTGCTGCTGATCCTGTTATTAAATATATGTCTGCCGATCAATTAAAGAAAATCATTTTAAAAACAAAATCAGCAATGGAAAGTGCAGTAAAAAATCTTGATTTTATTGAAGCAGCCAGACTACGTGATGAATTATTTGATCTTCAAAAAATGCTTTCATAAAATATTTAAGTTCTACGAATTGTTAATAATAAAGTTAATAAATCATTTTTAATCCATTGTTCTTGTTAAAAAATCATTATTATATTTGACCAATCGAAAAAAATGCATTATAAAATTATTATTTTTTCACTTTATAAATTAAATTAAAAAAAAATAATAAATTTGCAATATAGAGATAATGGTGGGTGTTTTTCTTTATTGATTTTCTTGATTCAAGCAAAATTTAATAAATTTATATTGAAACATAAAGATAAGGTAATTTAATTATAATTTAATCGGAGTAAAATATCAATTCTAATCGAATGAAAAAGAATATACTAGTTATAGATGATGAAAAAAGTATAAGAATACTTCTCGAGAATTTCTTAAATAAAGAGTACGAGGTAACAACTAAGACTGATGGAATGGAAGGATTAGCTTGGATGCAGGAAGGAAATTTACCTGATTTAATTGTTGCAGATATTCAGATGCCAAATTTAGATGGTTATGAATTTATTGAAAATGTTAGGGCTAGTGGTTATTTTAAAGATATTCCTCTAATAATGTTATCGGGTATTGAGAGTAGCGCAGAAAAAGTTAAATGTTTAAAACTTGGAGCTAACGATTATATAGTTAAGCCTTTTAACCCTGAAGAGTTAGCTATTCGTATTGAACTATTACTATCAAGAAAATAAATAATATTCTTCAGTATCCAAACATCATTCTATGGATGAACAATCAAATATAAAATTAAAAGTACTTTACATAGGTGGAGATATTAATATAATTAGTCAATTTGAAACCTCCGAAAAGTATGAAATTACTAAAAAAGAAAATAGCCTTTCGGCTATACGTTGGTTAGACGAAAATAAAAATGTTGATGCAATTTTATGTGAAATGTATGTTCCAGGAATGAATGGAATAGATATTTTTAAATTTATAGTGTCAAAAAATTTACATCCCTTAACTCCATTCATACTTATTAATCATGTGTATGAGCAAAAAAATAAACAAGAGGCATTTATTAATAAAATTGATGATTACTACATTACTCCCTTAAATCCTGACAATATCTTTTTACGAATAAATTTTCTAAAGAAATATAAAGAATTTGCATTAAAGTATTTGCAAACTAAAACAAAATCAATTGAATATAGAATCCCATTTTCTAAAAGGATGTTTGATATTGTTTTATCAGGGTTAGCTCTACTTTTTTTATTACCATTTTTCTTATTAATCGCTATCGCTATCAAAATAGAATCAAAGGGAAAGATTTTTTATATTTCCAAGCGAGTCGGTACTGGTTATAAAGTTTTTAATTTTTATAAGTTTCGTTCAATGTTTGTTGGAGCCGAAACCAAGCTTACAGAGCTTAAGCATTTAAATCAGTATGACATCGGTGAAGAAGATGCTAATGAGTCAACAGTTTTTGAAGGAAAATGTGAAAAATGTGAAAAATTAGGGCATCCATGTTCACCAATTCTTTTCATAGCTGGACAAGAAATATGTGAAGATTATTATTTAAAACATAAAAAAGAAAAATCCAGTTCTACATTTATTAAAATCAAGGATGATCCTCGAGTAACGAAGGTTGGAAAATTCTTAAGAAATACAAGCATAGATGAACTTCCACAATTGATTAATGTTTTTCGTGGAGACATGTCTATAGTTGGCAATCGCCCATTACCACTATATGAAGCAGAGTTGCTTACATCAGATGAATGGGGCGAACGTTTTTTAGGTCCTGCAGGAATAACTGGATTATGGCAGGTATACAAAAGAGGAAAAAGCAAAATGTCGGAAGATGAACGTAAGATGTTGGATAATAGGTATGCGCAAAACAATTCATTTTGGGGAGATATTAAAATTATTTTAATGACAATTCCTGCTATATTCCAAAAAGAAAATGTTTAAATTTTTATTATAGTATATAATATTTTGACGTATAATAAATAAAGCGATTAGATATTTGTTAATTGTTAAAAACTATTTAATAACTTTTAGAATAAAACAGTATTTCATTTATAAAAGAGTTGTAATTTTAGTGTTGGATTTTGCCATGTTTATTAAACATATAATTATTAATTATTTGATGCAATCAAAATCATTTAAAATTCAGGTTTTTATATTACTAATTACTTTATTTTTTAGTAATTATTCTTTTTCGCAAAATAATAAAAATAGTTTGGATAGTTTATATATTTTTGATCCTATAACCGACGACATAACTGATAAATTACCCCCATTAGAAGCATTACTTGACTCTGCTATTCAAAACTCCCCCTTGATAAAATACGAACATTACAATATCGAATATCAAAAATGCGACATATTGTCATCTAAAAGAAGTTGGACTCAGTATCTTGGTATACAAGCTGATGCTTCAAATGGAACTTGGTGGTACAATGATAAAGATGAATTAACGCGTTTAAATCGCTTTTATTTAACAACTTCAAGAAGGAATGAATATTCGGCAGGAGTTTTTTTACGATTTCCGATATTTTATATAATTGATCGTAAAAATGATATTAATCGTAAAAAAACATTATTAGAACAAGCCACAGCTCAAAAAGAAAAACAAATTGTTGAAGTACGAAAAATGGTGATTCAACAATATGGAGTGCTTTTACAACAGCAAAATTTACTAAAAATTAGCAATGAATATCAACAATATACTTCTTTACAAATGAAAATGGCTGAAAATGAATTTAAAAATGGCGAAATAGCTATTGTTGAATTAACTCGTCAAAAAGAAATTCAAACAAGAGGCGCATTGGAGTATGAACAATACAAGACAAATTTTAAAACAGCTTATTTGATTTTGCAAGAAATTGTTGGTATTAAATTTAATCTTATTTATGATTTAAAATAATGGATATAAACCAACTTTTACGTTTATTTAAAAGGCATATTTTTCTTTTAATAATTGTTCCAATACTTTTGGCAGCAACGGTTTATTTCTTTACTCGAAATAGTCCTAAAGTTTTTTCATCCGAAACGATTGTTTATACGGGAATAGGTTCAGGATATTCCATTGAAACAACCCAACGTGCCAATATTGATTATTTTGCTACAAATATGCAGTTCGATAATCTTATTAACCTTATATATTCGAGACAAACCATAGAGCAAACTTCAATTAGGTTATTAGCCCAGCATTTAATTTTAGAAAAGCCTGATCCGAAATATATTTCAACAAAAAATTGGAATGAATTACAAAAAATAGTTCCCAAAGAAGTAAAAAATTTAGTTGTTAAATATAATAAAACAGGTGCTGAACGTGAAAAAATTGAACAAATTAAGACGCTTGAAAAACAACTTTCTGACTTAGAAAATCAAATAAATTCAAGACAAAATAATTTAGAAAAAATACAAGCTTCAAATAATAATTCTCAAACCAGTCAACAACCCCTCCCCCATTCCCAAACAATCGTTTCAACTCAAAATGCGAATACTAACGATCTTAATGATTATCATGTGGTTGAACCCGGAGAGTCATTATCAACAATAGCAAACCGTTATGGCATATCAATTGGAGAGTTACGAGATATAAATAATATTACATCCGGAAACGTAAAACCTGGTCAAACAATAATAGTTCGTAAAAGAAATGTAAATAATTACACTTATCACATCGTTCAACCAGGTGAATCAACTTTTTCGATTGCCCAAAAATATGGAGTTACTGTTACCGATTTAATTAGTTTTAATAATTTACAAAATAATTCTTTAGTTGTTGGGCAGACATTAGTTATTAATCATCCCAATAATAAACAAGCTTTTAAAAAAGATGTATCTGTTGACACTTCCGGTTTTTATCAAGCTCATAATTCGTTAATAGATACTACGTCATTATATGGAGATACTACCGATGAAATGGCTTCGACATCTACAATATCTGATTCCCCAACTACAAGAATAATTATTTCCGAATATGCATCTTATAATTCAGGAAAAGATCCAATTGTTCCTCCCGGAATAACTATTTCAGATTATGAAAAAACGGTAAATAACCTCACCGCTTATTACATGAGCAGTGATACAAATTTTGTGTATGAATTATTGAATTTTTCTCATCCTAATTATAGTATAAAGTTAATTACTTCGAAAATTACGGTAAGTAGAATACAAAATAGCGACCTTGTAAAAATCGCTTTTCAATCTGATGACCCAGGAATTTGTTTACAAACATTAAGAATACTGAACGAAGTATTTATGAAAAACTACAGATTACTTAAAGCCAATCAGACTGATGCTGTTGTAAAATATTTCGAAGAACAAGTTAAACTGGCTAATTTACGACTCAAAAATGCCGAGGACAGATTACTCAAATTTAATCAATCAAATAATATTATCAATTACTACGAACAAAGTAAATATATTGCAGCTCAAAAAGAAGACCTTGATAAATATTATCAGGACGAACAAATCAGAATGTCAGGAGCTTCTGCCGCATTAAGGGAAATTGAAAATAAGCTTACAAATAAAGATAGTATTTATTTGAAAAGCAGTGAAATATCAAAAAAGCGTGATATGCTTTCAGATATTTCTGAAAAAATAGCCATAAATAAAATTTCTGATGACTATGACCCATATGTTAGTAGCAAACTTAAAAATTTAAATGACCAAGCAAAAAAAGTAAAAAATGATTTAAAATTTTATGTTGATCAGTTATACTTATATAGCCATTCTACACAAGGTTTACCCATAAAAGATTTATTATCTGAATGGTTAAAAAATGCAATTACCTATGAAGAAGCTAAAGCAAGTTTAAAAGTTCTTACCAACAGAAAGAATGATTTTCTTCGGACTTATCAAATTTTTGCTCCATTAGGGGCTATGCTTAAACGCATTGAACGAGAAATTAATGTTGCTGAACAATCATATCTTGAACTTTTGCGAAGTTTGAATTTAGCAAAAATGAATCAGCAGAATCTTGAAATGTCCACGAATATTAAAGTTGTTGATCCTCCATATTATCCCATATCAGCAAATCCATCTAAAGCAAAATTACTTATTTTGGCTGCAGCCATTATTGGGTTTCTTTTAGTAGCATTTTTAATAATAATATTAGAGTACTTTGATTCAACAATTAAAACTCCCGAAAGAGCTGAAAAACTTACTGGGTTAAAATTAGCAGGTGCCTATCCCAAAATATTACCATCAAAAATGGGAAAGATTGATTATAACCTATTAAGTAATCGTTTGATTGAACTTATGATACAAAATATTAAATTTAAGCTTCATCATAATTCTGCATTTGCGCCACATAAACCATATTTAATTTTATTTTTTAGTACAAAAAATGAAGTGGGAAAATCGCTTATAGCTTCTAAAATAATAGAAAAACTTCGTGAAAATGAAGAGGCTGTACTATACATGAACTATTCTCTTGATCAAAATATAATTAAATCTGAAGATAATAATATAAATTATTCATATGTCGTGGATAATAAATTTGCAGATATTTGTAATATTGGGGATTTCTTTGATTCAAAACTTTTAAGAGAAGAAAATTATAATTATGATTATATTTTTCTTGAACTTCCATCGATTTTATCTCATTCATATCCACTTAATTTGATGAAAACAGTTGATGCTTCTATTCTGCTTGTAAAAGCAAATCACCACTGGCTTAAAGCAGATATATCGGCATTGGATACATTTAAAGAAGTCTCAAAAGAAAGTCCTTTAGTTATTCTTAATTTTACAGAATTATATGTATTAGAGGATATTATAAATATATCTCCAGGAGAAGAAGAAGTAACTTTTGGACAAAAATTTGTCAGACTTTTGACTTTACCTTTCCGAATTAGAGTCCGGTTAAAAGTATCATAAAATAATGGGTTGTGTTAATAAAAATACATTCAATAGCTAAGAATAATAACGTTCTTTCCCTTTTAGGGAATTTAGTTGTTGCTGTTTTTGGTTTTTTAAGTTTTTTTATTCTCGCACGCTCCTTTTCACTTGATGATATGGGTGAATGGGTTCTATTTATTACAGCCGGTAATTTTCTGGAAATGATGCGATTTGGCATAACACGAACAGCAATTATTCGTTTTTTATCCGGAGCAAAACCAGAAGAACGTCAACGTTTAATTGCATCTAATTGGGTAATAGGATTTTATTCAACAGCGATTATTTCTGCAATTATATGGCTTTCCTATTTACCATTCACAAATGCTATAGCGAATTCCGGCTTTAGACTTTTTTTTGTCTGGTATCCATTGCTATCCTTTCTGAATCTTCCTTTTAATAATGCTATTTCGATTCTGAGTGCCGATCAAGAATTTAAAAAAATATTAAATATTCGATTAATAAATAATGGTTTATTTGTTTTATTTTTAATGGCAAATGCTTTCTGGTTTAAGTGGGGTGTTATTGAAGTGTTATATGCATATCTTATTGTTAATTTATTATCCTCGGTTATTTGTATGATTAAGCGTTGGGATGGTTTCCATTTGATTAAAAAAGCTAATAGAGCTACTAATAAAATAATTCTTGACTTTGGGAAATTTACTATTGGTACCTTAATTGGGAGTAACTTATTAAAAAGTGCTGATACTTTCATTATAGGTTTAAGCCCAATTTTAGGAAAAGAAGGTGTAGCCTTATTCAGTGTACCTCTTAAACTTACCGAAATTCTTGAAATACCACTCCGGAGTTTTGCAGCAACAGCCTTCCCTAATATGTCCAAAGCGAGTATTCAAAATAATATTTCAGAAGTTAAGCGTTTTTTTTATTCATATTCAGGATCAATAACTTACTTCTTTATTCCAATTGCAATTATCAGTTTTATTTTTGCTAAGGAATTTGTAATTATTTTAGGTGGACAAAAATATATAGCTGCTACAGACGTGTTTAGAATGTTTTGTATATATGGATTGTTAATACCCATTGATAGGTTTACAGGTGTTGCATTGGATAGCATTAATAAACCGAAACAAAATTTTTACAAAGTTATTTTTATGGCCATTGCTAATATTATAGGTGATTTAATAGCTGTATTTGCAATTCCGACCTTTTTTCCACAAATCAATCATACTTTAATATTAATATTTGTTGCTTTAGCAACAATTGTCATGACACTCATAGGATTAATTGTGGGATTCAACTATTTAAATAGGGAGATTAATGTAAAATACAAAGAAGTATTTTCGGAAGGATGGAAATTTTATCACATTTTATTTTCTAAATTTAAGTAAGGATTGTTATATAAAATTATCAATTAATATTGTATTTCTATCATAGAAGAAATGAATCAACAAATAGAGATTAAATCAGGCTCAAAATGGCTTAATTCTCCATCAATTATTATTTTAATATTACTCCTTACTATAGGTTTGGGATATCTAATATCTATAGGTAGTACTAAATCAATTATTGCGATACTGGCAATTCCTCCTGTTTTATTATATTTTAATCGTTTATTTGTTAAACCACGAATAGGCCTTTATACAGTTATCGTTTTAGCATTTCTTGCTATTGGGTTAACTCGTTATATATTAAATGTTCCCTTAGGATTGTCTATAGATGGAATATTGGTATTGACTTATATTGCTTTGTTTTTTAAATTGTTTTACAATAAATTAGATTGGGCTCCTATCCGTAATGACCTAACCTTTTTATCTCTAATTTGGTTTATATATGGAGTGTTTGAGTTTTTTAATCCCGAGGCTCTAAGTCGTACAGCTTGGTTTTATGCTATGAGGGGGGTAAATTTATATATGTTATTAACAGTTCCTTTGGTTTTCTTAATGTTTAATAAAGTTAAATACTTGTACATTTTTCTATATATTTGGGGAACGTTTTCAATTTTAGCAACATTAAAAGGGATTCAACAGTTATATTTTGGGCCTGATTATGCAGAACAATACTGGCTCGACACGAAAGGAGCAATTACTCATATTATCTTTGGTGAATTGCGAATATTTTCTTTTTTTAGTGATGCTGGTCAATTTGGGGCAGCTCAAGGACATGCAGGAATTGTTGGGTTATTGGTAGCTTTTAATGTTAAAGGATGGAAGAAGAAACTTTTTTTTCTTCTAATGGGAATAAGTGGTATATATGGAATGATGATTTCTGGTACACGAGGAGCAATATCTGTACCAATGGCAGGAATGTTATTATATCTCATACACAGAAAAAATTTTCGAGTAATTTTTATTGGCATAATATTATTTGCTGGAATTTATGTTTTTTTTCGTTATACATATATTGGTGAAAGTAATTCTCAAATTAGACGAATGAGAACAGCTTTTACTCCTTTAGATGATGCGTCTTTACAGGTGCGTTTACAAAATAGAGCACTTCTAAAAACTTATTTAGCTTCGCGTCCATTCGGAGGAGGAATTGGGAGTGCTGGAGACTGGGGAAAACGTTTTTCGCCTCAGGGATTTTTAGCCAATGTCGCAACAGATAGTTGGTATGTTCAAATTTGGGCTGAGCAAGGAATAATAGGGTTAATATTACATTTCATTATAATTGGTTATATTATAATAAAAGCATCCTTCCTTATTATGTTTAAAATTAATAATCAGGAGCTCAAATTAATAATGAGTGCTCTTGCCTCTGGTATTGTCGGTATGATGGCTGCAAGTTATGGAAATGGTGTGTTTGGACAAATGCCTTCAGGTATAATTATTTATATTAGCATGGCATTCTTATTTATGTCAAAAATTCTTGATAATGAATTGTATGTGGATGAATTACCTTTGATAGCTCCAAATAAATAATTATATTCCAATAACCCATTATTAAATAAATTTTTATTATTTATCATTTATCCTTATTTTTAACAAAATATTTCCTTATTTTTGAAAATATATTGGCATTACAAAAGACATTTTTATTTTTAGTATAATAAATAATATATATATTTTGCTAAACATATGGAAAACAATACACAAATTCAAAACTATCCCCTGGTTTCTGTAATTACTGTCGTATATGGTCAATTGGAAGTTACGTTAGAAATGTTGAGTTCTCTTAAAAAAATAAGCTATCCAAATATTGAAATTATTGTCGTTGATAATGCTTCCCCAAACAGTGATCCCAATATTCTGAAACAGGTTTTTCCATCAATACATCTTATTACAAATCCTGAAAATTTAGGTTTTGCCGGAGCAAATAATATTGGCATTATAAACGCTAATGGTAAGTATGTGCTATTGCTTAATAATGATACTATTGTTGAAAGTGATTTTTTAGAACCTTTGGTTGAAAAATTAGAATCTGATTCGAAAATTGGTGCCGTAAGCCCCAAAATTCGCTTCTTTTCTGAACCGGATACTCTACAATATGTAGGAATGACACCAATTAATCCGTATTCCATTCGTAACCACAGTATTGCTTATTGTGAAAAAGATAAAGGCCAATATGATGTAGATGCAATTACAATGTATGCTCATGGAGCGGCAATGATGCTACCAATAAAAGTTATTAAAGAAATCGGTTTAATGTCTCAAGCTTATTTTTTATATTATGAGGAATTGGATTGGGGATATCGCCTACGTCAGGCTGGATACCAAATTTATTATGTTTATAATTCTTTGGTATATCATAAGGAATCCATAACAACGGGTGCAACAAGCCCGCTTAAAATATATTATTTAAATAGAAGCAGGTTATTGTATATGCGCCGAAACATACATGGTATTAAATTCTTAATTAGTTTACTTTTCCAAATATTTATTTCTATTCCCAAAAATTTTTTTGTATTTATTATTAAAGGAAAATTTAAATTATTATCTGCTTATTACCGTGCTATTGGCTGGCATATTCGAAATATTTTTAATAAAGATCTGCATCATAATCCCTCATTCCAATAAAATAAAAAATATGACATATTGAGATAAAGTATGTATACAATAAAACATCGAAAATATTATCCATTGGTTTCAATAATAACGGTTAATTATAATCATTCCGATGTTACATGTGCTTTTATTCAATCGCTTAACAAAATCACTTACCCAAATTTTGAAATTATTGTTGTAGATAACGCATCAACCAAAGATGATCCTCAGATAATAAAACAAAAATTTCCAGGTGTTGTTTTTGTGAAAAACCCTATTAATTATGGATTTGCTGCTGGAAATAATTTTGGTATTATGGCAGCACGTGGTAAATATGTTATGTTATTAAACTTTGATACTGAAGTTACTGAAAATTTCCTAGAACCATTAGTTGACAAACTTGAAGAATATCCAATATTTGGAGCTGTCAGCCCCAAAATTAGGTTTTTTCATACTCCAGATACAATTCAATATGCAGGATATACAACAATGAATCCATTTACTCTTAGAAACTTTGCTATTGGGTCTCGTGAAGTTGATAATGGGCAATATGATTCCGATTATGAAACCGCTTATGCCCATGGAGCTGCAATGCTTGTTCCAATGAATGTTATAAAAAAAATTGGTATGATGTCTTATTCATTCTTTTTATATTATGAAGAAGCAGATTGGTGTGAACGAATTAAACGGGCCGGATTTCGTATATGCTATGTTCATAATTCATTAGTTTATCATAAAGAATCAATTTCTACAGGGAAACTTAGTCCCATGAAAATTTATTATTTGAATCGCAATCGTATTATTTTTATGCGACGAAATATTTTTGGTTTGACTTTTTATTTAGCCATCTTATATCAATTTTTTATTGCCATTCCCAAAAATTCATTGAAGTTTTTAATGAAGGGAAAACTTTCACTGTTTTATGCCTACTATCGTGCCTTAGGCTGGCATATTCATAATTTATTCAATTCTGAAATTCACGAAAATCCAATGTTGTAAATAAAATCATATAATGGAAATAATAATTATTATAGCAAATATTTTAAAATGGATTATATTTATTTACATGTCGCTGGCGACATTTTATGTTCTGTTTTTTTCAATTGCGGGACTTTTTAAATACAATATTCCTATACATCCATTTAAATATGAACGGAAAATTGCGGTTTTAATACCTGGTTATAAAGAGGATGATGTAATAGTTAATGTTGCACAAAGTGCCCTTAAACAAGACTATTCGCCAGAAAAATATGATGTTATTGTTATTGCAGACAGCTTTTCAGAAATTACTCTTAATAAATTAAAAAAATTGCCAATAAAAGTTATTGAGGTTGCTTTTGATATAAGTTCAAAATCAAAATCCCTGAATAAAGCAATGCAAATCCTGCCCTCTAACGAATACGAAATTGCAGTCATTTTAGATGCTGATAATTTGATGGAAAAATGTTTTTTGAAAAAAATAAATGCTGCATTTGAAAATGGATGCATTGCCATTCAAGGACACCGGACGGCAAAAAATCTTAATACTCCAATTGCACTTTTAGATTCGATAAGTGAAGAAATAAATAATCATATATTTAGAAAAGGACATAGAGTAATTGGATTTTCTTCTGCATTAATTGGTTCAGGCATGGCTTTTAATTATGATGTGTTCAAAAAAAATATGTCTACCATTAATTCTTTTGGAGAAGATAAAGAACTGGAAATAAACTTGATAGAGCGCCATATTCGTATTGAATACTTAGAAGATGCGTATGTATTTGATGAAAAAATTGAAAAATCTAAAAGTTTTGTTCGTCAAAGGACCAGATGGATATCTAACCAAATATTGTATGCTAAAAAGTACTTTTTTAGATCATTTTATCATTTATTTGTTAAACTTAATATGGATTATTTTGAAAAAGTTATGCAACATTTCCAACCTCCACGTATTTTTTTGGGTGGAACATTGTTTCTTGCTGTATTATTGGCTTTTGTATTCAATGATCATGTATTACGTTTCGCCTGGCTTATTATTTTTATGCTTTTTATAATCAGTATGTTTTGTGCAATTCCCAAAAAATTTATTAGTTTTAAAACATTACGAATATTCTATTTAATACCACTCGGTTATGTTCTAATGTTATTTTCTTTGATAAATGCAAGACAACCTATAAAAAGTTTTAATCCTACTAAACATTCGGTAAATATTGGTGAGGATACAAATGATGTTGATTCTAAGAATACATAAACCTTAATTCTTTAAAACATTAACGGTATGAATTTTTTTAATGTTTTACAATATATTATTATTTGTTATTTCGCATTTTCAATTATTTATGTTCTTGTTTTTTCATTTGCGAGCTTATTTTCGTACAAATTAGAAAATAAATTTTCGGGAACATATAGAAAAATAGCAGTTTTAATTCCGAGCTATAAAGAAGATTTTGTCATTCTTGAAACTGCTAAAGATGCGCTTCATCAGGATTATCCTACTGAATATTTTGATATTATTATTATTGCAGATAAATTGTCTGATAATTCCATCGCCTCCCTAAAACAACTTCCCATTAAACTTATTGAGGTGAATTTTGAAATTAGTACAAAATCAAAAGCATTGAATAAGGCAATGGAAATATTGCCAAATAATTACGACTTGGCTGTAATTTTAGATGCTGATAATCTTATGGAAAAAGACTTCCTTTCAAAAATTAATAATGCATTTAATAATAATTATGTTGCGGTTCAGGGACATCGAATTGCAAAAAATACAAATACTTCGTTTGCAATACTTGATGCAATAAGTGAAGAAATAAATAATAATATTTTTCGAAAGGGGCATAGAGTATTAGGATTTTCATCTGCACTTATTGGCTCAGCAATCGCAATTGATTATCAGATATTCAAAAAGCTAATGAAATCTGCTAAATCTGTAGGTGGATTTGATAAAGAAATTGAATTAAAACTTTTAAGAGAAAGATATGTGATTGAATATTTGGAGGATGCTTATGTCTATGATGAAAAGGTGCAAAAATCTGATGTTTTTGTAAATCAAAGGCGAAGATGGCTTTCTGCTCAGTTTTATTATTTTGGACAAGATTTTCCAAAAGCTGTATGGTATTTAATAACAAAGGGAAATTATGATTATTTTGATAAGGCCTTACAATTTATCCAGCTCCCTCGGATTTTGCTACTTGGTTTGCTTTTTATATTCTGTATTTTATCATTATTATTTAATCCAGTTTATTTAAGTATTTGCTGGTTTGTAATGTTTGTAGGTTGTGTTTTTGTTTTTATATTCTCAATACCTATTAAATTTTATAATTACAAAACTCTATTATCCCTTTGGTCACTTCCTAAAGGATTTTTTTTAATGCTTTTTTCTTTATTTCGAAGCATCGGTGCAAATAAAAATTTTATACATACTGAACATTCAAATAATAAACCAATAAAAAATATTAAGTAAGAATGAATTTCTATAATGATTGAAAAAATAATTTTTGAAAAAACTTTATTTTAATAAAAATCATTATCTTTATATCAGAAATTGTAACGGAAATTTACCAAATTCAAAATTATGAAAATAGGTATTGAAGGACAGCGATTATTTAGAAAAAAAAAGCACGGAATGGATATGGTTGCTTTGGAATTGATAAATAATCTACAAAAAATTGACACTATTAATCAATATGTAATATTTGTTAAACCCGATTGGGATAACGAATGCCTAAAGGAAACAAAAAATTTTAAAATTGTAAAATTACATGGAGGTTTTTATCCAATTTGGGAACAATATGCCCTTTTGAAAGCAGCCAAAGCTCATAAGTGTGATATTCTTCATTGTACAAGCAATACTGCTCCCGTTTTTACTAAAATACCATTAATTGTTACACTTCATGATATTATTTACTTAGAAAGCATAAGCGTTTTTAAAAAAGCAGGTACTTGGTATCAAAAATTTGGCAATCTATATCGCAGATTAGTAGTGCCAGCAATCATTAAAAAGAGTAAAAAAATAATTACAGTTTCAAATTTTGAACGAAAACGTATTGCGGATTTTTTTAAAATGAATGATTCAAACAATTTAGTTGCTGTTTATAACGGAGTTAGCGAACATTTCAAAAAAATTGATGATCCGACGATACTTGCACAAGCCAAAAAAAAATATAATCTTCCGGATGAATTCTTTTTTCATTTAGGTAATACTGATCCCAAAAAAAATACAAAAGGTGTTCTGAAAGCTTATTCGGATTTTCTAAAAACCAGTAACTCTAAAATCCCATTAGTAATGTTGGATTTTGATAAAACAGAACTTACAAAAATTCTCAAAGAAATTGGAAATTCTGATTTAATAAACCATATTCAATTAACAGGTTATGTCTTGAATGCTGATTTGCCAGCTATTTATAGTCAATGTAAAATTTTCCTTTATCCTTCTTTGCGTGAAAGTTTTGGTATTCCAATTTTAGAAGCTATGGCCTGCGGAACACCTGTAATAACTTCTAATACATCGTCTATGCCAGAAATTGCGGGTGAAGCTGCATATTTAATTAATCCTTATAAAACTGAAGAAATTACTGAAGCAATTAATAAATTATTGGCTGATAATACTCTTACTACAAATCTCATTGAAAAAGGGTATGTTCAATCTCAAAAATTTTCATGGAATGCTATGGCAAAAAATGTTTTGAAAATATATGAAGAAGTTTATTCTTCTGATAATATGCATAACAATCAATAATGTTTTTTATTATGAAGGATCAGGATATAATCATTACCGGTTTACAAGCTTGGGATGTTGAAATAGGAAGTAACTGTAAAAGTATTGCTTTAGAATTTTCAAAAAACAACCGTGTTTTATATGTTAATTCACCTCTGGATAGAAAAACCTATTTATTTGATAGAAAAGATTCAAAAATTAAGAAACGAATCAGCATTTTGAAAGGTAAAGAAAATGATTTAATCGAAATTAAAAATGGTTTTTGGAATCTATACCCACGAACTCTTCTTGAATCAATTTCTCAACTTAAACCTAACTTTTTATTTAATTATTTAAACAAAATAAACAATAAACGTTTTGCAAAACAAATTAAAAAAGCTATTAATCGTTTAGGATTTAAAGATTATATTCTTTTTGTTGACAGTGACATATATCGCAGTTTTTATCTCAAAGAATTACTTAAGCCTAAGACATTAATATATTATACCCGAGATAATTTAATTGCAGTAGACTGGTGGAAAGCACATGGAGCACAGATAGAAGCCAAATTTATGCATAAGGCTGATATTGTTGCTTGTAATTCTACATTTTTACAGAATTACGGAAAAAAATTTAATAAAAATACATTTTATATTGGACAAGGTTGTGATGATTCCTTTTTTAATGAAACATATTCTAAAGAAATTCCATTAGATATGGTTAATATTTCAAAACCCATTATTGGTTATTTGGGATTCTTAACTACTATTCGACTTGATATCTCTTTACTCGAATATATTGCCGAAGCCCGTCCAGATTGGAGTATTGTTCTTGCAGGACCTGAAGATAACATCTTTAAAAAAAGCAGACTTCATAATATATCGAATGTTTTTTTTCTTGGCCCCATAGGAACCAATCTAAGAATGACTCATATCAATAGTTTCAATGTCGCCATTAATCCACAAATTATTAATGAAATAACCATTGGAAACTATCCATTAAAGGTTGATGAATATTTAGCAATGGGTAAGCCTGTCGTTGCAACAAAGACAAAAGCAATGGATGTTTTTGAAGGCTATACCTATCAACCCACCACAAAAGCCGAATATATTCATTTTATTGAAAAAGCTTTATCTGAAAACTCGCCCCAGAAAGAAAAGATGAGAAAAAACTTTGCACGAACGCATTCCTGGGAAAATTCATTAAGAGAATTATATAAAGCAATTGAGTTAGTAAATAGTTCTAAACTTTGATAAATATTTATGGGATTAACATCAATAATTAAATCAAATTCAAAAATTAAAAGATTTGTTTATTGGACTTTATGTCCGGTAAATCAGGCTAGACCCCGTTTATGGGTAAAACTGTTTATTAATCCGTTTATACATAAAAAGGGTAAGGGTTCATTAATTAGGCGTCGTACACGAATGGATATAATGCCATGGAATAAATTTCATTTGGGTGCTCATTCCACTATTGAAGACTTTTCCACAGTTAATAATTTGGTTGGAGATGTAATTATTGGAGATAGAACTCGAATAGGAATGTCAAATGTATTAATTGGTCCAATTTGCATAGGGAATGATGTTATATTTGCTCAAAATATTGTACTTTCAGGGTTAAATCATGGTTATGAAGATATAGAAAAACCACCGGCTAATCAGAAAACTACACAATCCAAAATTATTGTAGAAAATGATGTTTGGCTTGGCGCTAATTGTGTAATAGTTGCAGGAGTTACCATCGGAAAGCATTCGGTAGTAGCCGCCGGAAGCATTGTTACCAAAAATGTGCCGCCATTTTCAGTGGTAGCAGGTAATCCGGCAAAAATAATAAAACAGTATAATAAGGAAACACTTAAATGGGAAAAAGTAAACAGATAAAAATAATAAATTTAAATTAATGGGGAAAATTATCACTTTTGGAAGATATTTAATTGATTATATCAAGCATGGAGAATTTTTATTTGTTTTTGTTTCAATAAAATATACTCTTTTTAAGAAAACATCGTGTAAAACAAGATTATATAAGAGCAGTCTTGGTTTGTTTATTTCGCGCAAGCATACCATAGATTTCATGTTTGCAAATTATGCTTATGAATGGAATGTTAAAAGGTTTATTTTAGATCATTATTCGGATTATAATATCTTTTTTGATATCGGTGCAAACATTGGTACTTATTCCTTTTTATTAGCACAAAAAAAAATGAAATGTTTTGCTTTTGAACCCGTTAAACAAACATTTAAGGCATTAACTTTTAATATAATGTTAAATAATCTCGAAGATGAAATCATTGCTTTTAACTTTGGTTTGGGTTCAAATAATTCAGTAGACGATTTTATATATGTTTCTGATAATACCGGAGCATCTCATCATGCTGAAAAAGAAGAAAATAACCAGGAGCATGTTAATGTAGAAATTAAAACATTAGATTCCTTATACAACAGTTTAAATTTAAAAAAAGATGATAAAATTTTAATGAAAATTGATGTAGAAGGAATGGAAATAAATGTTATTGAAGGTGCAATTAATTTTCTGAAAGCATTTCCTAATATTTTAATTGTAATGGAAACCATTCATTCAGGTGAAGAAAAGATTAAATTGTTATTAAATAGTATAGTTGATTTTGAATATTATAAAATTGACCATTTCAATATGGCTGCAAAAAAAATTAATCATTAAAAATTAAATACAAATGATCCCAATTAAAATTCTTTTTTGGATGCTAGTATTTATTGTATTCTATTCCTATCTTGGATATGGAATTCTGTTGTTTGTAATTATACGGATAAAAAGATTGATTGCAGGAAAAACAAAATCAGTTTCAGAACCACTCTTTGAACCTGAAGTTACGTTATTTGTAGCTGCATATAATGAAAAAGATTTTGTTAAAGCTAAGGTTCAGAATTCTATGGAGCTCGATTATCCAAAAGAAAAGATGCAACAGATTTGGATAACAGATGGTTCAACAGACGGCACGCCTGAGATGCTTGCAATATATCCTGAAATTCAGGTTTATCATAAGCCTGAACGTGGAGGCAAAATTGGAGCTATGAATAGAGGAATACAATTTGTAAAAACTCCTATTGTAATTTTTTCGGATGGAAACACTATGCTTGGTAAAGATTCTGTTCGTGAAATTGTTAAACTTTTTCAAAACCCAATGACAGGATGTGTTTCTGGAGAAAAACGCATATTGACTAACGAAAAAGAAACTGCAGCTGGTGCAGGCGAAGGAATTTATTGGAAATATGAATCACTTTTAAAAAAATGGGATGCCGAATTGTTTTCGGTGGTTGGCGCTGCTGGCGAGCTTTTTGCTATTCGAACAGAACTTTATCAGGAAGTGGAACCAGATACCCTTTTAGATGATTTTATTATTTCGCTTCGTATTGCCCAAAAAGGATATACTATTCAATATAATCCAAATGCTTATGCCATTGAAACCGCTTCGGCTAATGTCAAAGAGGAATTAAAACGTAAAATCAGAATTGCTGCCGGAGGTATTCAATCCATTATTCGGCTAAAAGAACTACTAAATCCATTTCGATACGGAGTTTTATCATTTCAATATATTTCACATCGCGTGTTACGTTGGTCATTAGCTCCGGTTGCTTTACCTTTTATATTTATAATAAACATGATAATTGCTATTAATCAGGGGATATTTTCATTAAATTTGTATTCTATACTTTTTGATTTGCAAGTATTATTTTACATTATGGCTTTGAGCGGTTGGTATTTTGAAAATCAAAAAATTAAAATAAAAATCTTCTTTATTCCGTATTACTTTTTTATTATGAATTTTGCAGTATATCTTGGATTTATAAGATATTTAAAAGGCAGCCAATCCGTTAATTGGGAAAGAGCAAAAAGAGCTTAAAAACATTTATTTACTATGACTTTAAAAATAAAATTCATATTTTTCTTTTTTCTTTTTACTAACCACTTTTTTGTGATAATGGCACAAATTAATGGCTGTGATTTTATGTTTGAAGCCAATTCTCAAAGCACCTTAGTTATAGATGGAAATTCATTAAATAACCTTACGGCAGGAGATACCATTTGCCTGCAAGGAGGGTTATACAACCAATTAAATATTAAAAATTTACATGGCACCAGTGAAAGTCCAATTGTTATTATAAATAAACAAGGACCAGTAATAATTAATAATAATAGCAACTATGGCTTAACCTTTGGTCATTGCTCGAATATTAAACTCACAGGAAGCGGTACTTCAGGAATCGAATATGGTTTTGTAATAAACCACGTGGAGAATGGTAGCGGATTATCCATTAATTATTTGAGTACCGATTTTGAAGTTGAACGTATCGAAGTTTGCAATGTAGCTTTTTCTGGTATTGTAGCAAAAACCGATCCTGACTGTTCTTTTTCTGCCGTAAGAGATAGTTTTGAATTACAAAAACTGAATATTCATGATAATTATATTCATAATGTTGGCAATGAAGGAATGTATATTGGAAACGCTCATTATACGGGAATTATATTAAATTGTAATGGGAAGGATACTTTAATTTTTCCCCACCTTCTTTCGAACGTTAATATTCATAATAATATTGTATCTCACACTGGCTGGGATGGTATTCAGGTTAGTTCAGCCTCATTTAATTGCTCCATTCATGATAACAACATAACTTTTGATAGCGATTCTGCCACCACAAATCAAATGAGTGGAATCATGGTTGGAGGTGGAAGCCAGTGCGATTGCTATAATAATATTATTTCAGACGGTAAAGGTGATGGTATTGATTATTTTGGTTTAGGGAACAGCAAGATTTTCAATAATTTAATAATTAATTCAGGACAAACTTATAACTCAGAAACCCCCAAACACGGTATATATGCAACTGATAAATACGCTCCTGCTGGAACCAGCTTATCTTTTTATAATAACACTATCGTTGGTCCCAAAACAAGTGGAATAAAGTTTGTTAATTATGGTAGTTCGCAAAATAAAGCATATAATAATTTAATAGTTAACCCCGGAATTGTTTTTTTTGATATTCCTTATACCATATTTGATACTTTAAATAATTATTGTGCATTAAATTCATCCCAAATACTATTTGATGATACTCTTAATCAAAATTATGATCTACAGGTTCATTCACCAGTTATTAATCGAGGTAAAGATTTAAGTTATGCTGGAATTACTTATGATCTTCTTAACCGCTCACGACCTTTCGGAAATTTATTTGATATTGGCGCTTATGAATGTCATAAAGATGGTGCTGATATAACAGAATACTCAGCATCAAATAATTTTTTTATTAAAGTCTCACCAAATCCAATACATAAAAATGGATATGTTTTAATATATTTACCTAAAAATTCATTCGTTGATCTGAAAATTTATGATACTTCAGGAAAAGAAATTAAAAAATTACTTTCATCTTATCTACATCAAGGGATAAATAATATAGAACTAAAGCTTGAAGAAACTCCTTCGGGTTTATATTATATAAAACTAGAGACAAATAATACGTTTATTACTGAAAAAATATTGATTATTAATTAAAAAAAACAAGATGAAAACTTTTATAAAAAATTTTATTCCTTTTTCGGTCGGAGTAAAACTCCGTGGAGGATGGCAAAAACTTCTTAAAGCTTACTATTCAGGAGAAAAATATTTTTGTCCTTTTTGTAATAATAGTTTTCGGAAATTATTACCCGGCGGTTTTGATTTTCCTGTTATTAAGGAAAAACAGATAATTGGTGCCGGATATCGAAAAAATAATGTTTGCCCAAGATGTTATTCTACTGATCGTGATAGACTTGTTTATTATTTTTTAAATAAAAAAACGGATGCGTTTACACGAAACATAAAACTTCTTCATATCGCTCCGGAAGGTTGCTTAAAATCGCTTCTTTTGAAAAAAACAAATATTACTTATTTCCAAGGTGATAAATTTACCGAGGGGTATCATAATTATTATTACGACAGAAAAGTTACTTATGTTGATATTAAAAAAATCCCCTACCCTGACAATGAATTTGATGCCTTAATTTGCAATCATGTACTCGAACACATAAAAGAGCATCATCAAGCAATAAAAGAGCTTTATAGGGTATTAAAACCCGGCGGTTGGGCTATACTTCAGGTTCCGATATCAAAAAACTCGGAAAAGACCTTTGAAGTGGATACAACATCCCCTGCAGAAAGAGAAAAATTGTTTGGTCAGTTTGACCATGTCCGAATTTACGGCCAGGATTATCCCAAAATCCTTGAAAATTTTGGATTTAAAGTAACTGCATATAATCCTAAACAAGAGGGGGAAGATGAAAAAATTGCACAATTTGCAATAAATCCCCTCGAAAATATCTATATGGCTATTAAATAATAAACTCATTTTCTTAGACAAATTCATGTCGTATATTTATTCATATTTGTTAATCGTTTTTTTATTTCTTGTTATTTCGGGAATAGTAATTGTTTATTCAAAATCATTAAAACAATTAAAAAGTCAATTATTAAAAAAAGAATCAGAAATTAATAAACTCGAAAATCAATTTAAGAAATTTAGTCAACAGGTTGATGAACGTGTTTTATTGCGAACCAAAGAATTGGAAGAAGAAGTTAATGAGCGAAATCAGTTAGATTATAAGCTTAAAAAAGCTTTAAAAAAAGCAGAAGATGCTAATTACTTAAAAAATGCTTTTTTATCAAACATGAGCCATGAAATTCGTACTCCGCTTAATGGAATTATTGGTTTTGCCAGTTTACTCGAAACAGAATTATCGTTATTGGAGAACGAAGAACTTTATGATTATGCAAATGGCATATCCCAAAGTGGTGAGCGTCTATTGCATTTGCTTAACAATATCATAGATATTAGTCGTATTGAAGCAAATGACATGGAAATTTCGCTTAAACCATGTAATATTTCTGAGATTGTTAAGGGTGCTGTTGAGCTATATGTTTTCAAAGCAAATGAAAAAGGCCTTAAATTTAATATACAAACAGCTGATAATCCTTTTGTTATTGCCGATTCGAGTAGTCTGGCTAAGATTATTAGTGATGTTATTGAAAATGCCATTAAATATACAGAGACGGGATTTGTAAATATCTCAGTCGGATATAATGAAAACGAAAATGAAGCATATGTTAGAATTAAAGACACTGGCATAGGAATAGAATCGGCGTATTTACCGAACATTTTTGATGCTTTTCGTCAGGAAAGCTTAGGCTATTCTCGAGCATATCAAGGTGCGGGTTTGGGTTTGCCTTTAGCTAAAAGACTTATTGAATTGATGAGGGGACATATTGCTATTGATTCCATTAAGGGGATTGGAACAACTGTTACGATTTTTATTCCGGCTTCTATTCAGGAAAGTCCAATGAAAGAATCAATGCCTGTAAATATCTCAATCCCATCTGAAATTATTAAACACGATGTTGAAATCTTTATTGTGGAGGATGATAGAATGAATCGTCTGGTTTTAAAGAAAATGCTCGAAAATAAATTTAAACTTACTTTATCTGTAGATGGAGAGGAAACTTTGAAAATTATTTCAGAGACGTATTCTGAAGGTAAATTATTCGATATTATGTTATTTGATATTAATTTGCCAGTACCTTGGGATGGAATTCTATTAATGAAAGAAATAAAAAATCGCTGGAAAGAATATAATAATATTCCTTTTATTGCCCAAACTGCATATGCAATGAGTGGAGATAAAGAAAGATTGCTCGAGGCCGGCTTTGATGATTACATTCCTAAACCAATTAATCAAGGCCATTTAATTAGCATGATTAATAATCATTTAAAGACTGTAAAAGATTTTTAACTTTAATTTTTTTCAAAGAAAATGGATAATAAAAATAATAAAAGCAACGAAGAGTTAATTGCCGAAATTTCCCTTCTTCAACATAGAATTAATACTCTTGAAGAGTCATTTGTTAATTATAGAAAGCAAATGGAAATAGAGTTATTTAATAGCAAGGAAGAAGCAAAATTTGCATATAAATCGAATTCTGTGTTATTGTCCAATATGGGACATGATATTCGTGTCCCAATGAATGGTGTTTTAGGGATGATTGACCTTTTAAACCAAACGGAACTAACCGCTGAACAAAAGGAATATGTTCATATCATTTCCAATTCAGCAGATAATTTAATGACAATTATAGACGATATTCTTGATTTTTCTAAAATTCAAATCGGAGCTGTTGAGCTTGAAAATAAAACTATTAATCTGCGAAAAAGCATTCAGGAGATCGTAAGCCTCTTAGAAATGAAAACTAAGGGTAAAGGCATATATTTACAATATTTCGTCAGCGAATCTGTTCCAGAATACATTAATGCTGATTCTGTGCGGCTTAAGCAAATATTAATCAATCTCATAAACAATGCTATTAAATACACAAAAGAAGGTGGTATAAAAATTAATGTTGAGTTAATAGAACAAAATAATAATTCTGTTAAACTTAAATTTAGCATTATTGATACAGGAATTGGAATTCCTGAAAACAACAAGGAAAAAATTAAAAATGCTTTTCAGATCAATGAAATTCAGACACATTTTAGCGAAGGTGGCATTGGACTTGGTTTAGCGATAAGTAAAAAATTAATTGAATTATTTAAAGGTGAAATTGGGTTTGATAGCCTTTATGGTAAAGGATCATCTTTTTGGTTTTATGTTACTCTCGAAAAATCAGATGGTATAAATCAGGAAGCAATTCAGGAGCATTCTTTTAAGCAGTCTGGTTTATTTCGTCAATTAAATATTTTACTTGTTGAGGACAATCACCTCAATCAAAAATTTGCCACTGCGGCCTTGCAAAAAGCAGGACATATCGTTGATATTGCTGAGAATGGTAAGATTGCTCTTGATAAGTATCATAAAAATAAATATGATATCATACTTATGGACATTCAGATGCCGATAATGGATGGTATAGAAGCAACGCTTAAAATTCGTGAATGGGAAAAGTTGAATAATATTAATCCTGCGAATCATATAAAAATAGTTGCCATAACAGCTTATGCTATGGAAAAAGACAGAGAAAGATGCCTTGCTTCAGGGATGGACCAATTTTTAAGCAAACCATTTAGACATAACGAATTAATAAAAATTATTGAAGACTTGACATTATAATTTGGGGCTTAATGGACAAAAAGAATGGTGTTTATTTTTAAAGGAGTTATTGGCCAAAAAATAACCTTTTATTTTTGCATTATCAAGTAAAACAGAAGTAGGACACGAACTCAGATTATTAAGCTCGGTAATTCTTTTACAGAGCTCGGTAATTCCATATTAAAGCGTAAAATCATAAACAATTACATTCCACAAATAGAAAAACAAGACTTTTTGATTTTGAGGTTATTACATTGCTTATTTGTTTTCATGGAGGGCAATTCAGAAATTTCAAGTATTTCCATATTAATTAACCTGTGTTCGGGTAAATCAAATTTTCCTTACAAATACTATCCTTTGTTTGCTTAAACTTAATAAACAATAATTCACTTAAATAATGGCAATAAAATATATATTTGCAGTTTCCATCATTATCTGAATTTTAGTTAATAAATATTTACAAAGAGTTTCCAAAAAAAATTTGTATTTCTAAAAAAAACTGTATTTTCGCTTATTCATATTCACTAAAAAGAGAAAACATGAGAAAATTATGTACCTTGGTATGTACTCTTGTAATATTCATCGGCAATGTAAATGCCGGAGGTTATCAGGTAAGAGTACAGGGACAAAAACAATCCGGCATGGGGCTTACGGGCACATCGTTAGCATGGGATGCAAGCAACATCTTCTACAATCCCGGAGCGCTGCCATTTTTAAAAAACAAATACAATTTTTCACTTGGCGTGAGTACTGTTTTTGCAAACACCACCTTTCATAAGTCAGGTTCCGATTATACAGCAAGAACCGACAATCCTTTGCGAACACCTCTATACCTCTATGGAAGCGGAAAAATAAGCAAGAAGTTTACCGTTGGCTTTGGCATTTACACACCTTATGGCAGTACAGCCAAATGGGACAAAGACTGGGAAGGCCGCTACCTTATTCAGGATATATCGCTGAAGGTTTTTTATTTTCAACCTACCCTTTCGTATCAAATCAACGATAAGTTAGGAATAGGCGTGGGATTTGTGTATGCCACCGGCAATGCCGAAATCAATAAAGCCTTACCATACAATAGCGCCAGCGTCAACGGACAGGTAAAACTTACGGGTACTGCTTCCGATTATGGATTCAACGCAGGAATCTTTTTCAAAGCTACTGAAAAACTCAGCATCGGTATTGATTATCGCTCCAAAATAATGATGAAACTTAAAAATGGCGATGCCGAGTTTACTGTTCCCCAAGCCATACAGCAAATGGGTATTCCCGAAAAGAACAAATTCAATGCAACCCTACCCCTTCCTTCCAATCTCGATTTCGGAATTTCGTATCAGATAACTAAAAAGATGCTGGTTTCGCTGGAATTGGATTATGTTCATTGGTCTGTTTATGATTCACTGTCCTTTACTTTTAAGGAAAATCCTACAAAACTCAATTCACATAATCCACGAAAATACAATGACAGTTATGTTACAAGAATTGGGATGCAATATACGTTCAACCATAAATTGGCCCTTCGTTGCGGCGGTTATTACGACCCCACTCCTACCAATAAGAATTACTTTAATCCCGAAACTACCAGCTTGAATACTATCGGGGTTACTCTTGGTATGACCTATAAACCATCACCACATTTTGATATTGATTTTTCCTACCTGCAGTTGAGTGGCTTAAAAGGCGATCGTACATATACACCTGGTGATTTTGCCGGGACATACAAGATGACAACTATTATTCCTGGTCTTGGCATTGCTTATCATTTCTAAACTTTAAAAATTATATTATGAAATTCAAATCAGTAGTATTATTTATTTTGCTTGCCATGTTATGGTCATGCAAACCCGATATTGAGAATTTTTCGCCATCCAAAGGCACAGCAGATTTCACTAAATATATTGCAATCGGAAACTCAACAACCGCTGGCTATGCCGATGGAGCTTTATACCGCCAGGGGCAGATTTATTCGTATCCCAATATGCTTGCCGAACAATTTAAGAAAGTCGGCGGTGGTGAATTTACTCAACCGCTGATGCTTGATGAATTAGGATTCGGCGGAAAAAGAATTTTAGGTTATGTTACCGATTGTGCAGGAAATACCTCGCTTAGCCCAATCTTAGTCAACGGAACGCCAAACCCGCAAAATTTTGCTTCTATCGCCGACCAGGGACCTTATAATAACATGGGCGTTCCCGGAGCCAAGTCTTTTCATCTTCTTGCACAAGGCTATGGTCAGATGAATCCATATTTCGGAAGGTTTGCCTCAAGCGCTTCAACTTCCATTATTGCCGATGCATTAGCACAACAAGCCACTTTCTTTACACTCTGGATCGGCAATAATGATGTGTTAACTTATGCAATGGCCGGAGGAGAATCTGACAGCATTACCAACCCGGTAGCTTACGGACAATATATGGGATTAATCCTTCAGCAACTTACAGCTAACGGGGCCAAGGGCGCCATTGCCAATATTCCTGACATTACCAGTCTGCCTTTTTTCAATACCATCCCTGCTTACGGACTTGCTCTCACTTCCCAAGCCCAGGTTGATCAGCTTAACTGCTGCCTATGCTCCATATAATGCCGGAGCCGATCAAGTTAGGCGTACCGCATATTCAGCTTTAGCTTGGGAGCAAATCCTTTCGTAATTCAGGACAACACACCTCCGTATAATTTATTAGGTGGGCTGCGCCAAATAAAACAAGGGTGAATTATTAACACTTTATTTACCACAGGATTCGCTCAAATGTGCATACTGGGGCAGTGCAAAGCCCGATACCGTCATCAATACGTATTGGATTTAGCTGAAATAGAAGCTATTTCTGTAGCAATAGCTTCCTATAACCAAACCATCACCACGTTGGCATCGCAATTTAATTTAGCGCTGGTTGATTTGAGCAACAAAATGAAGGGTGCCAAAACAGGACTTGTTTACGACGGCTTAAGATTTACCACAACTTTTGTTACCGGTGGTTTATTCTCGCTGGATGGTGTACATTTTAATCCTCAAGGTAATGCCATAGTGGCAAATTATTTTATTGACGCCATCAATCAACAATATCAGGCAAAAATTTCCAAAATTAACATTACAAAATATCCTGGCATAGTATTCCCCTAATTCAGAGAGTCATCATTATCTTATGCCAGAAGTTGTTTTATTCTTAATTTAATATCCTAAATTTGCAGCGATCTACAATCGCTGCAATCTTTTATGACCATCATCCAGCCATACAGCCTGATTCCATTTGGACTGATGCTTCTGACCATTAGCATTGGCCCTTGGTTATTCGCAAAAACCTGGTCAAAAAATACGAATAAGCTCATCATTGCTATATTATTAAGCATTCCGGTTGTTTTTTATCTTATTTCCAACGGGTATTCAAATAATCTTTTCCATACGATGATTTTCGATTATTTGCCGTTTATTATTCTTTTGGGAGCTTTATTTGTCATTACCGGTGGTATTTACATTTCGGGTGATATCGAAGCCCGGCCATTGACAAACACGATTATTCTTGGTATAGGCGCTTTGCTTGCTTCGCTGATTGGAACCACGGGCGCTGCCATGCTTTTGGTACGACCATTGATTCAAATCAATTCGGAACGAAAACTAAAATCGCATATTTTTCTTTTCACCATTGCCATTGTTGCCAATTGCGGAGGACTGCTCACCCCTATCGGCGATCCGCCGCTCTTTATGATGTATTTGCGGGGCGTACCATTTAGCTGGTTCTTCAATCTTTTTCCCGAATGGTTATTCGTCAACGGATTATTATTGATAATTTTCTATTTAATCGACTGGTATTATCACGAAAAGGAATCTCCCCGTTGATATCAAAAGAGATAAAACCGAGATAAAACCTATCAGAATAGAAGGTAAAATAAACTTTTTTATGGCTGGCCGGCGTACTTTTGGCCGTAGCATTTATTAATCCAAACAGCCTTCCTTTTTTGAAGGATAATGTTTATTTGAAGTTTATACGCGAACTGTTTTTACTGATCATGCTTTTTGCATCGCTAAAAACAACTCCCAAAAGACTACACCAGGCCAACAATTTCAGCATAGAACCCATCAGGGAAGTAGCTTACCTGTTCCTGGGAATATTCATAACCATGATCCCATGTATTTTATTCCTCGAAAGCAATGCAAAGCATCTGAATATTACTACACCGACAGCATTTTATTTTTTATCCGGCGGATTGAGCAGTTTTTTGGATAATACGCCCACGGCAGTAACCTTTCATTCGCTGGCTTTAGGTATTTACCAGCAATCATCATCGCTTTTTGCAGGGATACCCATCGTAGGTCAGATACCGGAAAATCTTCTCAGAGCCATTTCACTCGGTTCGGTTTTGTTTGGCAGCATGACCTATATTGGTAATGGTCCCCAATTTTATGATAAAATCCATTGCCGAAGAAAATCATATTCCCATGCCCGGTTTTCTGAGTTACCTCCTCCGATTTTCCCTTATCATCCTTTTGCCCATTTTTATATTGCTAAATTATCTTTTTATTTTTTAATTATTAATTGAGTCCACTCCGAAAAGTCAAATATTGCCACAAAATCACGAAAACACCAAATTTCACTAAAGATAAAATGCTGATTATGATGTTTTGGTGCGTTTTAATACCTTGGTGTTTTGGTGGCATTTCTTACTTTTTTAGTTTTCGGAATGGACTCTTAATTCAATAGAAGATTTCAGCAAGATCATTTATCACTAATCAGTTAACTATCTAATGTCTTAAGTACATAACTGGACTATAAAGAGTTTAGTAACACTTATTTATATCATTTTTCACCTCCGGCTGATAAATTTTCACCAATGATCATAAATTACTATGAATGAGGGAATGTGCTTTGTTAAAAAAAATATTTACATTATTTTTGAAAATAAATTTGGATTTTAAAAAAATGTTATCTTTGCTTTTAATCAAAATTTTATTGTTTTTGACAAACAAAGGATAAAATAGATAAAAGATTAAATTAACTGTTTTAATTTATGGTTTTCACCTTCAACTATAGGGTACACTTCATAAATCATCCATTGGATAATTCAAGCCAATTGCAATTTAATTCATATCAATTTAGCTCCGGTTCGGATCAATGGCAAATCAATTCAAATCAACTGTACGTCGTTCCAACTCAATTACAATTCAATTCAAGTCAATTGGGACTCAATTCAACTCAATTTATATTTAATTCAACTCAACTGAAAACCAATTCAAGTCAATTGAAATTTGATTTAAATCAATTAGATTTTAATTTAAGCCGGATTAATCACGATTTATGTCAATATAAAAGTACTTAAAGTGAACTAAAGTTTGGAGTACTTAACGTTTAAAACTATGGATAGAAAAATTACCTCAAGGTACTTTACTAACTTTACAAACCTTATGAACCTTATAAACCTTAAAAACTTTATAAACCTTAAAAACCTTATGAACCTTATAAACTTTACAAACTTTACAAACTTTACAAACTTTACAAACTTTACAAATCCCGAATCGCTTCGCTCGGGACTTCACTTCGTTCAGCCTTATGAACCTTATAAACTTTACAAACCTTATAAACTATAAAAAAACCTCAATCCATTTAGTATTAACTTAAATCTTAAACAAAATGAACAAACATCAGGAAAACCAGCATGCCATGCACAAAAATGTGGAACAGACATGCGATGAAAACACAACGGTATACCAAACTCTTCCTGCATTTGCAAACAACTTCACAACGTTTAAAGCCAACAATCAAAAGATTGACGATACCACAGTGAAGCAGAAAACGCCTACCAAAGGCTATACCGAAAAACGCGACCAGGTTAAAAACGAACTGGCTGATTTTGCCATCGAGGTAGCCGGAAGCGTGGCTGCTTATGCTCACGAAAATAAAGACGATATATTAGCGCGGAAAGTTGATTATACGTTTACCGAACTCACCCATGCCAGAGATTCGGCGGTAAAAAACAGGGTTACCATTATTTATAACGAAGCAAAAAACATTGTTGCAAACCTTGCCGATTACGGAACCGACAATACCCATATTACCCAGTTGGAACAAAAACTTGTCGAATTTTCGGATATTGTTGGCAAAAAAGGCTACAGCAAAGAGGAAACCCAAACGGCAACGGAACAAATTGCCGAACTGCTTGCCGAAAATAATGAGTTGCTCAAAAGCAGGTTGGACAAGCTGATTCTGAAATTCAGGAAGACGGCTCCCGAGTTTTACAAAAATTATTTTAATGCACGCGAAATATACGATTTCGGCGGAGGCAGAAAAGCCAAAGTGCCCGAAGAAATGCCGCCGGCAGTATAAAAAGTTTTTTGCTGGTTTGACTTTCCGAGCCTTGAAGTATAAGAAAGCCTAATGGGATAATTTGCTAATGCTGCGCATAGCGAAGTCCCGTACGAAGCAAAGGGCAAATAAAAAAATGGAGCCAGCTCCGTCAGGGTTTTTAACCCTGACGGAGCTAATTTGAAAACATAACGACTAAAGGATTTGATAAAATAAAAAGTCCGTTGTATATTTAAAATATTTTTATATTTGTAATCGAAAAAACAATAAAAATTACGAAATAACTGCCATATGGGGGTTATACAGATGTTATGAGCGATATATAAAATGGATGAACTAAAAACAAATTATCAAGTACCTTACTTCAGAATTGAAAATGCTAGAAGTATTGCAATGGGTTTAATCACTTTCGGTTTTAATCAATTTACTGAATCATATTTGGTAAAAAATAGAAATGATTACAAATTTCTTTGTGACAATTGCGACGAGAAGCAACCAGATTCGAAGTTGGTTATGGGGTTTGCACTAAATAAACTTATTGATTCAATAAGAATTCATATTTGTTTTGAAAATTTCCTAAAAGCAATTTTTCTTTCAAACGGTTATATAGTTCATAAACTTGATAAAAATATTTTTCCAGACTTGCAAAAAAAGCAAGAAGTTGAACCTATTCATATTTCTGAAATTCTAAAACAAAGTAAATGGGAAGTTAATCCCCAAATTAATTCTCCTATAGAATCATTGAAGCTGCAAATTAAAGGAATTCAGCAATTTACTTTAGGTGCAAAAATTCTTACTAAACCAAAATATTTATCATTAATAAATTTCAATCAAGAAGTTATTGAAATTATTGCACCATATTTAGACTACAGAGACAATTTACATTTCTATACTGGTGAGTCATTCTCAATAACTAAAAACGATTATGAAAACTTAATGAAAGTGATTGAATTTACAAATAAAAATATTGTTAGAATTCAACATGAATTGGTTGACCTGAATAAGAAGGGTGACCAATATAAGTTGAAAGTGATTGAATAAATATACAGCCCATAACCACCTAAGATCCAAGTAGGCAGTAGTAATAATATGACAGATATGTGCAATTTGAAACTTTTTGGCGGTTTGACAGGCAAGTGCAAACAAAGTGACTGCTTGGGGCCTAGTTTCAACCGTTACCGCCAAGTGTAAAAGACAGAAACGACAGACATAAATTGAAAAGTAAACTATTGTGAAAAGACAGAAAAGAAATGAAATATTGAAAGGACATAGAATAAGCCGACACTTATTGCCGATCCTTCTGTATTTTTTATTTTTTCCACCGCACATTTATTTTAATTCAATTTTAAACCACCGCACAAATGGCACATTTGGTTTTGCCTGACACAAAAACCAACGCTTCTCAAAACTCCAAGAGCCATTTTTTACCAACACCCGGACAGGCAGACAGAATAATAATAATTCAAACATTTTTTATCCCGAAAAACGAGATAATCAAAATGAAAATACTATTTTAGCTGCCTGATTATTTCTTGACATGAACAGAATAAAAGAAATACTAGAAGAAAAAGGAATTAAGCAAAAGTGGCTGGACGAACAACTCGGAAAGAGTTACAACATGGTCAACGGATATGTACAAAACAGACAACAACCGAGACTTGAAGTGCTTTATAAGATTGCCAAAATCTTAGACGTTGAAGTGAAAGAGCTGTTAGTTGAACTTAAAAATGACAAAACGGAAAAATGAGTTTTCAAAAGATACTTGACAAATACCGAAAAATCGCTTTCTCAGAGCGTGACAAAGGCGACCGCTTTGAGCGGTTAATACAATCATACCTGCAAACCGACCCTAAATATGCTTTCCTGTTTAAAAATGTTTGGCTTTGGAACGAGTTCCCCGGAAAATTAGACTTGGGAGGTGGCGACACAGGTATTGACTTGGTTGCTCTGACTCATGAAGGTGATTATTGGGCTATTCAGTGCAAATGTTTTCAGGAAGATTCAACCATTGATAAACATGCTGTTGATAGTTTTCTTTCTACATCGAGCCGTGAATTTAAAAATGAGCAAATGCAAACCACACGATTTGCTCACCGTCTTTGGATTTCAACAACTAACAAGTGGGGTAGTAATGCAACCGAAGCAATACAAAACCAAAATCCACCTGTAACAAGAATAAACCTTTTTGATTTAATCGAAGCTCCAGTAGACTGGGAAAAAATTGAAGAGGGTGTTCATGGAAAAGCTGCGAGAACTCCAAAAAAGACACTTCGCCCACATCAAAAAGATGCTCTGGATAAAACTCATGAACATTTTAAAAATGCCGACCGTGGCAAACTTATAATGGCATGTGGAACTGGTAAAACTTTCAATGCTCTTCGCATAGCCGAAAATGAAACAGACGGGAAGGGTTTAATATTATTCCTTGTGCCGAGTATTTCCTTGCTTGGACAAACCCTCAGAGAATGGAGCGCAGATGCTAATGAACCGATTAATGCAATCTGTATTTGCTCCGACCCTGCTATTACTAAAAAACGCACCAAAAACGAAGATACCGACTCTTTCAGCATTGTAGATTTAGCCTTGCCAGCTTCAACCGACACCGCTTTTATTCTACACCAATTCGAGCAGATAAAGGCGAAAGCATTGCCCGGAATGACAGTTGTTTTCTCGACTTATCAATCTATTGAAGTTCTTGCAAGAGCGCAAAAAGTATGGCTTAAAAGGGGATTTCCTGAATTTGACCTGATAATTTGTGATGAAGCACACCGAACAACCGGAGTTTCCTTGGCTGGTGAAGATGAATCGGCTTTTACAAAAGTACACGATACCGATTTCATAAAAGCTAAAAAGCGGCTTTACATGACTGCTACCCCACGACTTTACAGCGACGACACCAAAAGCAAAGCAGCACAGGCAGAAGCCGTTCTTTGCTCGATGGACGACAAAGCGTTGTATGGCGAAGAAATGTATCGAATTGGTTTTGGTGAAGCCGTAGAACGCGATTTACTGACCGATTACAAAGTTCTCATTCTTACATTAAACGATAAAGATGTTCCGCCCGCTGTTCAACGAATGATTGCCGATGGTGAAACAGAAATCAATACTGATGATGCTTCCAAACTCATTGGAACAATCAATGCGTTGTCTAAACAGTTTTTAGGTGATGAAGGTATTACGAAAGCTTCTGATCCAGAACCTATGCGAAGAGCAGTTGCTTTTTGTGCCAATATTGCCACATCAAAGAAAATTTCAGCCACTTACAATATAGCAACTGAAGCTTATCTGGATTCATTGCCTGCCGAGAAAAAAGAACAAATGGTAACGGTTGCTTCCAAGCACATGGACGGAACTATGGCAGCTCCCGAACGTGACCAAATATTATCGTGGCTAAAAGAAGAAACAGAAGACAATGAATGTCGAATCATTACAAATGTCCGAGTTTTAAGTGAAGGTGTTGACGTTCCTTCTTTGGATTCCGTACTTTTTCTTTCCGCACGAAATTCGCAGGTTGATGTCGTTCAGTCGGTAGGTCGAGTAATGAGAAAGTCTCCTGGAAAAAAATACGGGTACATCATTATTCCGGTGGTTGTTCCTGCCGATTTGGAAGCTGACAAAGCCCTTGACGATAACGAACGTTACAAAGTAGTCTGGACGGTTTTAAACGCTTTGCGTGCGCATGACGACCGCTTTAATGCTACTGTTAATAAAATTGAACTCAACCGTAAAAAGCCCGACAATATTTTGGTTGGCAGACCTGAATATTCGTTCGATGAAGATGGTAATCCGCAAGCATGGAATGAAGATTCCGCAGCTTATGAAACAAACAAGGATATTAGAAAACAACTTTCTTTACAGTTTGAACAATTGCAGTCGGTGGTATTTGCCCGAATGGTGCAAAAAGTGGGCGACCGCAGGTATTGGGAACAATGGGCAAAAGATGTAGCAATTATTGCCGACCGCCAGATTGAACGTATCACTTATTTAATCGAAAATAAAAAGACCAACGGCAAGCTTTTGAAAACTTTTTGACTGGTTTGCAAAAAAATATTAACCCCAGCATCAGCGAAACCCAGGCGGTGGAAATGCTGGCACAGCACATTATTACCAAGCCGATTTTTGAAGCACTATTTGAAGGGTATTCATTTATTCAAAACAATGCTGTTTCAACGGCAATGCAAAGTATGTTGAATGCTTTGGAAGAAAAATCGCTTGTCGAAGAATCGGAAACCCTACAAAAATTCTACGAATCGGTTCGTAAGCGTGCGGAAGGCATTGACAATGCCGAAGGCAAACAACGCATCATTATTGAGTTGTACGACAAATTTTTTAAAGCTGCTTTCCCAAAAATGGTGGAGCAATTGGGCATTGTTTATACTCCGGTTGAAGTGGTGGACTTTATTATTCATTCGGTAAACGATGTGTTGAAAAAGGAATTTGGACGCAGCATTTCTGATGAAAACATTCATATTCTCGACCCGTTTACGGGAACAGGTACATTTATTACCCGTTTATTGCAAAGCGGATTGATTGAAGCAAAAGACCTTGAACGCAAATACAAATATGAACTACACGCCAACGAAATTGTGTTATTGGCTTATTATATTGCAGCCGTAAATATCGAAAATGCTTACCACGATGCAACACCCGACCCTGATGATGGCATTGGCAAAGAAAAATATACACCTTTCGATGGAATTGTTTTGACCGACACTTTCCAATTGGGTGAAACCGATGAAAACCAAAAACTATTTTCCGAAATGTTTCCCCAAAACTCCGAAAGAGTTGTACGTCAGAAGAAAGCTCCTTTGCGGGTAATTATGGGAAATCCGCCTTATTCTATTGGGCAGAAATCTGCCAACGATAATGCGCAAAATCAGAAATACGATAAGTTGGACAGCGATATTGCCAAAACCTACGCAAAATTATCTTCTGCCGGACTAACAAATCACTGTATGATGCTTACATAAAAGCATTTCGCTGGAGTACTGACCGTTTAGACCAAAGACATGGTGGCATTATTGCCTTTGTTTCAAACGGTGCATGGTTGGACGGCAATAGTACCGATGGTTTCCGAAAACCCTTGAAAAAGAATTTTCAAGCATTTGGGTATTCAATTTACTGCGGGAACCAACGCACCAGTGGTGAACTAAGTCGTAAAGAAGGCGGTAAATATTTGGTTCGGGTTCACGAACGCCTATTTCCATTACGCTGCTAGTTAAAAATCCAAAGATTGAAAAAAAGAAAGCCATTATTCATTATCATGACATTAGCGACTATCTGAGTCGTGAAGAAAAATTGGCAATTGTCAATAAATTCAGAACGGTTGCAAATCCTGAGATGAAATGGAAACTCTGCAACCAAACGAACAAGGAGATTGGTTAAATCAACGTAATGATGTGTTTGATACGTTTATTCCTATGGGTGAAAGAGAAATTCAGATGGAAACGAGTTTTTTAAGCCTATTTATTCTAATGGAATAGTTTCAAGTAGAGATGCTTGGGTTTATAATTTTTCGAAAAACGAGCTTGAATCGAATATAAAAAAATCCATTGATTTTTATAATCATTGTATTGTAACTAAAATTAGTAGTAATTCAAAAGAAGCAAATCAACCTCAAAAAATTAGCTGGTCAAGGGGATTAAGAAAGTAATATGATAAGAAGCAATTACTCAAATTTGAAAAAAATAAAATAACTATAGGTTTTTATAGACCATTTTGCAAACAAAATTTGTATTTCGATGAAGCTTTGATTGAAGAAAAATCAAGAATATCGACATTATTAAACCAGTAACTAATAATAGACTAATAACAATTAGCAATACGGGCTCAAACAAAGATTTTTCTGCAATAATAACTGATGCTATTCCAGACTTCCAAACAGTATTTAATTCACAAACGTTTCCTCTTTATTACTTTGAAGAACGCAAAAAAAGTAGCCCAACCTTATTTAATGCAGCAGGAGAAGACGAATTTATGCGTAGGGATGGCGTTTCGGATTTTATTTTAAATAGGCTAAAAAGCAATATGGTAAAAATGTAGGCAAAGAGATATTTTCTATTACGTATATGGTATTTTACACAGCCCCAATTACCGCACGGCTTTTGCCAACGATTTAAAGAAAATGCTGCCCCGCATTCCATTGGTAGAAGATATGCGGGATTTTTGGATATTCAGCAAAGCGGGACGACAATTAGCAGAGTTGCATATCAATTATGAGAGTATTCCACCTTATGGCGGTGTACAGCTAACGGGAACAGATAACGGTTTTTATACCGTAGAAAAAATGCGATTCCCGAAAAAAAGGCAACAGGACACAATTATTTACAACAGCAAAATCATCGTTTCAAATATCCCTGCCAAGGCGTATGAATATGTAGTCAATGGGAAGTCTGCTATTGAGTGGATTATGGAACGTTATCAGGTAACGTTAAACAAAGACAGCGGCATTAAAAACGACCCCAACGATTGGGCAAAAGAAGTCGGCAACCCAAGATATATTTTAGATTTATTGTTAAGCGTGATTAATGTAAGTGTGCAGACGGTGGATATTGTGGAGGGGTTGCCGAAGTTGGAGTTTGAATGAGATCATTTGCATAATTGAATATTTAAGAAAAGTAAAGACATGAAGTTATTAAGCAACGGTTTTGAATACAAGATAACTACAGAGAAAGCCACACTATATTATAGTGAGCAAGAGCATTCTTTGGCAAAGAAGGTTACTAAAGAAAAGTATTCTAATATTATCAAAGATATTCTCATTAATGATGGAGAGAGTTTGAATTTTGAAAGTGAAAACAAGCATTTTTATTATGCCTTTGCACCTTTGGATGGATTAGAGAAAAATCTAAAAGTGAATGTTACTAAAAATAAAACCATTAAGCGGGAGTTCGCAAAATGGAAATTGTATGAGGTACTGAAAGCCCACTTTATTATTGATTTTACAAAGTATGGTAGTGATTTGAGCTTGTATAGGAAGAATGCAAAAAATCAGTGGACAGGCTGGGATAGTTATAGTAGTTACAATGTAATTATAAGAGATTGGGAGATTCATTTAAGCATTGGAAGTAGAAACACTCTTATTTCACAACAACCGTTAGAAAACTTTGCGTACAAAGAGCAGCCTGTTTATAAAGCATTTGTAAACGGACACATTATTCATCGAGAGAATTTGCAAAACGGAAACTATCTGTGTTTAGCCAGTCAGGAGGTCAGGATTCACGAAAGATTAATTTCCAAACCACAGTTTCCTAATTATTCCATGTATTTCGATGAAATAAAAAAAGTGTATGAAGAAATTATTTCGTTTGAATACGAAAGCTTATTACTAATGAAAGACGGTTTTACCCGTTTGCAAGAACACAAAGATTACTTTTCAGTAACTCGGTCTTATAATGTAATGCTTTTTAAAAATGGACAAACCAATATAAATGCTTCCAACGGTATAAAAAAATGATGGCCCTTATGCACCACCCTCAGTTGATGTGAAAAATCTGGAGTTTATTTTCATATATCCTAATAGCGAAAAAGCGAAAGAATTATTTGTTGCTTTTCGTAACGGAAAAACTGTCCTATTTCCCCGGATTGGAAAGATATATAGATATCCCCATCCGCCAGCCTGCCAAAGAATTGGTATTGAAATACAATTATAATGACTTCGACAATTTGCCAGAGCGGGTCAACAACCATATTCAATCGGTAAAACAACAAATGCCTGATAAAGTGTTTTTCGCTATCGTGTTACTTCCAAGTCAAAAAAGGATGGAGACGAGAATGAAGAAGCTGAATACTTTGAACTAAAACGAGTTTTATTACAAAATGAATACCCAGTCAATTTATTGACGAAAGAGCGATAGGGACAGATAATTTTGTGTATTGGTTGCCCAACATATCTATTGCAATTCAGGCAAAATTAGGAGGTATTCCATGGAAATTAAACCGTCCTGAGGAAAAAGAACTGATAGTAGGTTTTGGCGATGCCAGTCAAGATGAGCGAAACTATATAGGCAGTACTGTTTTTTTTGATAATAGTGGAAAGTTAAAAGCATCCGGTTTTTTTAGAAATAACAACCTTGAAGCTTTTAAGCAAACTTTACGAGATGCCGTTTTAAATTTTATTCAAGAAGCAGCACAAAGACCTGAGCGATTGATTATACATTATTTTAAAATTCCCGGAAACAAAGAAAAAGATGCTGTTTATAATGCCCTCAAGGGAATGGGAATTGACATTCCTTTTGTAATTGTTACGATCAATGATACCAAAGCGAAAGATTTTTTAGCTTTTGACGAAACTTATGGCTTCGGTATGCCTATGAGCGGTATCGCATGGAAAATTAACAAACAAGAATACATTCTATTCAACAATACTCGGTACGAGCCATATCCTCGCACTGGAAAGGCGCCTAAACAAGAGTATCCAATTAAACTAAAAATTTGGTTTTCAAATCAGCATCATGCATCGGATGATCAAATCAAAAAAACAATCGGTCAGGTTTTTGAATTTTCAAGAATTTATTGGAAATCAGTATTGCAACAAAGTAAACCTGTTACTGCCGTTTACCCTGAAATGATTGCTGAATTCGGAAGCCATTTTGGCAATGAAGCCATTCCAGATAATAAACTTACTCAAAGTACACCTTGGTTTATATGACTTCAATGACCAACATAGAAGCAGGAAAGGAACTCATAAGCAAATCTATGTTTCTTTTTGGTGCGGGTGCTACTCGGGATGCGGGCTGCCTAATATCTAATGAAATGCTAAATGATATATACCAAATGGATATGTCAAAACCAGAAGTTGAAGCCATAGATTTTTTACTTTCTTCTTTACAGTATCATGCGAGTTGGAAAAATTTAAAGGAGAAAAAGGAGGTAAATACTAAGAATGGACACCAAGCCAACATTGAAGATTTGATGCTGTTGATTAGAAGGATAGTTAACAGAGATTCTTATTTACCATTTCCTATTACTGGAAGTTGGGCAGATAAAATAAACTTCTTGGAAATAGAATGGAGGACAACAAAATCATTTCAAAAACTAACACCTAAAAAATCTCTATTTGAAAATCTGGAGGATAGTCTTATCAGACGATTGTATAAATGGATGAGATTGGGACAGGAGGATACAAGTTATCTCAAACCACTTGACGAGTACCTAAAAGCCACAGAAACGAATAGCTCTCTATTGAATTTTTTTACATTGAATTATGACATGGTTTTTTGAAAAACATTTTAATAGCAATGATGAAACCTTATTGAACACCGGATTCTCAAATGGAGTTTTTAGTGGGTTTGATGAAAACCCAGCTGCTCCTAACCATCGTATCCGTTATTATAAACTACATGGCTCTATAAATTGGGGGAAAGACGAAGCTGGTTTAATAAAGGAAAATTACTTCTATTCTGAAAAACCTGATTCTTTCTGCGTCCGGATTGATAAGGAAACATTAGAAGAGAAATTGGTTTCTGAATTTCTTCTGAGCCCAATAGGTAATCCTCACGTAATATTCGGACAAGGAGGCAAGTTTTTATCAGTTGACCCATTTATGAGATTGCTCTATCACTTTAAGGAACAGCTTAGTATTAAAGAAGTCATTTTTGTGGTTGGATACAGTTTCTTTGACCCATACATCAATAATATGTTGCTTGAAGGATTAAGTAAAGAAAGTGTTAATCCAAAATTGATGGTAGTTATAAACCCACAGTTTAGTGAGAGCGCCTTGTTAAATGAGGAGGAACAGAAATCCTTAAATCAAAATGAAAAAACAGAATTACTGAAAAATAGATTTATAGATTACTTACAAAAAGTTCAAAAAAGTACCTATTTATCTGACTTGCCGAGTTTCAATCTTACGGAAATATCACCCAACAAAGTCAAGATCATTCCACAGAAAACCATAGAGTTTTTCAAAGACTACTTTTCAAATGAAGGAAATGGTTTCATTTCCTTGAATGATGAGATAAATGCTTTTGAACGTGAAGGAGATGTATTTTAATATCTTAACTAAAAAATAAGAAGTGATTCAGCAACACCACAGTTTAAAAAGTGAAGGCCTGGAATAAATGCTTTTAAGGGAATACTAAATTTGTATAAATAAAAATGCAAGACCACATCCATATCAATGTTAGTCATGAAGTCCTGATATGGGCAAGGGAATCTCTTGCCATGAACCGAAATCAGGCCACCGAGAAAACGGAGATCCCGGCTAGGCGATTGGTTCAATTAGAAACAGGAGAAAAACAGCCCACCTTGGAAGAACTGAAAGCTTTATCAAAAACTTACAAGCGAACCATTGCAACACTCTTACTAGATAAACCACCCAAAGAAAAACCATTACCGGCAGACAGGCGGACAATTGACTCCAAGGAACTTGGTAACTTCCATGAAAAAATCATAATGGTAGTTCGCAAAGCACGGGCACTGGCTCAATCCTTTGTAGAGTTACGTGAAGAAATGGGCATGGAGTTTCCACAATTCACATTATCTGCTTCCATTCAAGACCAACCCCAAGTTGTTGCAAGCAGGGTTCGTCAGCTTTTGCAATTGAATGAAATCAGGGGAATTACCAATATCAATCATGCTTTAGAAGCCTACATTGAAAAAGTTGAATCATTGGGCGTAGCAGTTTTCCAATTGAGTTTAACCCAGGACAATTTGAGGGGTTTCTCGATTGTAGATGATATTGTACCGATAATCGGAATCAAAAGAGGTGCTGAACAGGCACATTCAAAACGTTTACCCTCTTCCATGAGCTTGGGCATATTCTTTGAATGAAGGTGGTTTATGTGATTTGTCCCTCAATACACAGATGGAAATTGAAAAATGGTGCAATGCTTTTTCTGCCGAAATACTTATGCCTTCTGCCGAATTACTCCGAATGGAAACTGTCCTTGATTATCAACGGCAAGGTCAAAAAGTTTGGGCTAAGAAAGACTTGATTGAATTAGCCAATTATTTCCATGTCGGACCTTTAGCAATGCTCAGAAGTTTACTTGAAAAGCAACTTACTACCAAAGCTTTCTACAAAGAGAAACACGAAAAATGGAATAAACCACAATTTGGAAGATCTAAGAATCCGGAAGGAAGAAATATTGCAAAAGAAACTATTAAAGAAAAAGGACGAACTTATATTTCATTAGCATTTTCTGCATTTGATCAAAATAGAATAGATTTAAAAGACCTATCAGACTTTTTAGGGATCAGACTTTCTTACATTCCGAGGACTCGACAATTACTAAATACTTTATAATGCAGTCACTTTTTAGCCAAGGAGACGTTATATATATGATTGACACTAGTGGCTTAATTATGCTTGAATCTACATTCAAGCGAGACAACCCTGTTTTTACAGCTATTTGGGAGGAAATTGAGGATTTAATTAGTCTTGGCAATTTTAAAACTATAGATTTTGTAGAAGAGGAAATAAACAGTTACCAAGGTAAGCAAGATTTCCTAAAAACATGGATAAAGAAATGGAAGAATCATTTTGTTGTTCTAACTGATGCTGCAAGTATCAATGCTGCAATTCCTATCGTTAATGAAGAATACAGTTCAGGTTTTTTTGATGCAAAAAAACAAGCAGATGGTAAAGAAGAAGCAGATCCTTATTTAATAGGTTATTGCATAGTACATCAATGTGTGCTAATTACAAATGAAAGCAAGATAAAACCAAACAAAATTCCTGCCGTTTCAAAAAGAATGGAGTAACTTGTATTGATATCAATGACTTCTTAATTGAACGAGGATTAAGAATGGAGAGAAAAAAATAAAAAGTGTTTGAATTATGCCAACGCTTCACAGCCACACACATTGCCAAGTCGTACAAGCCGACACGCAAGCCAAAACTTGGCAAAGAGTGTGTCTGTCCCCACGCTCGACCGAACCGACAGACAAACTGACGGTCGAAAAAGAAACACGATGCCCTAATCGAATCCTAAGACCAAACCAAATATTTTTTTATTTTTGTAATGTCAAACAACAAACGACAGTGATTTTTAAACCGAAAGCCATATGGGAAAGTGTGTATTAAATGCACTTTCCCCCGGTTGAGCGGCAAATGTTTTGTCGCTCGGAACATAGCGGAATTGCAAATTTCGCTCAGCAGGGTGGAAACAGCCCCGTCAGGGTTAAAAACCCTAACGGGGCTAATTTAAAAAAATAATGACCAAAGGATTTGATAAAATAAAAAGTCCGTTGGCTAATTTGGATATTAAAAATATTTTATATTTGTAAACGAAAAAACAATAAAAATTACGAAATAACTGCCATTTGGTGGTTATACACTCGTTATGGGCAAGGTTAAGAAACGGCACAGCGGACAGACACGATAACCACCAACAATTCGGTTGACACTTCTTGACAATTACGCATGACGAAAAAGAATAACAAGTGGAGACCAGAGACCACTTAAATGAACGGGGCGACACCGAAAAGCCTAATGAGTAGGAAAAAAATCATATCATTATGGAATATTTAGGAACAATTTTAATTGCAGTAATTGTTTTAGTTTTAGTGTTTCTTTTATTGAGAGAGGTGAACTGTTGGTATTGGAAAATAAATGAAAGAATAGAGCTAATGGAAGTTCAAAACGACTTATTAAGAAATCTTCTTTCTGAAAACAATCTCCAAGTGTTATCTGATAAGGACAAAACCAATCAAAAGCCACAAGAGGACAATGTTAAAACCTATAAGAGCAACACAATAACTTTTAGACACAAAATCACTCAAAATGTTGAAACCGTTGATTTGGATTATTGGGAAAAAATGAAAAAAATGTATGGCGAAGATAACTATGAGATTATTGAAATACATAAATAAAACCATACCCATAATCAAATAGACTGTCCCGCTCCCGATTGATCGGGAACGGGGAGAGACTCTCACACTCCCGATAACTGGCCATACGGAAGTATCCGAGCCATCCCCGTTGAACTTCTTTGAATGTTGAGTCTGCGCTGAAAAGTCAAAGAATAAAAGTTGCCACTAAATCATCTATCTGCCTACGATCAGACACTTTAAGTACTTTAGTTCACTCTTGCCTGCCGGTAAGCAGGCTTTAGGCATTCCAAATTTATCTGGTGGTAGGCAGGCTCAATGCACTGTCTGGGTAAACAATCAGTTAACCGACTAAGCATAGTATTTAGAAATAAATTAATTTTATTTTTTTTTGGAATTAGGAAATGAATTTCTAATTTTGGCACGTTCATTAACAGATGTCATAAAAATAGCATCTAATACAATAAATCATTAATAGTTATTATGAGCAGTGAATCATTAATAGTTTTCTTTTTAGTGGCGATGGTATTAGTAGGAGGAGCAATATTATTCTCCCACTTTGTTGCTCCGCATTCAACAAATCCACAAAAATCGGATCCCTACGAATGCGGGATACCAACCAAAGGTATCACCTGGCTTCAGTTTAATGTTGGTTATTACCTCTTTTGCCATATTATTTTTAATTTTTGAAGTCGAAACGGTATTTGTTTTTCCCTGGGCAGTGGTTATGCGTAAGACTGGAATGACCGGCTTTGTAGAAATACTGATATTCTTTATTATTTTGGGTTTAGGTTTGCTCTACGCCTGGAAAAAACATGCTCTGATATGGGAATAAAGTCAATGAAGGAAGAAGATTTCAAGGATACCGAAACCCTGAATATCTTTAAAAAAAGCGGCGGGAATATTTTATTAACAACGGTAGATTCATTGATCAATTGGGGACGCTCCAATTCTATATGGCCACTTACCTTTGCAACCAGTTGTTGCGGCATAGAAATGATGGCATGCGGTGCCTCGCGACATGATTTTTCGCGTTTTGGTATCGAAGTTTACCGAGCCAGTCCACGCCAGGCTGATGTTATTGTTGTGGCAGGAACCATCGTACATAAAATGGCGCCAGTTTTAAAACGGCTTTACGACCAGATGTCGGAACCCAAGTATGTGATAGCCATGGGGGCATGTGCTGTTTCCGGAGGTCCATTTTTTTACAATTCATATTCCGTCATTAAAGGCGTTGATCAGATTATTCCGGTCGATGTTTATGTGCCAGGCTGTCCCCCACGTCCAGAAGCATTGCTTTATGGAGTGATGCAACTTCAACGGAAAATTAAATTAGAAAGCATACGTGAACCACGCAATCCATTGAAAGATTGTTTATAATAACTAATTTATGGAGAATTCACAACTCAAAGAAAGAATTTTATCTTTAGTTCCCGAAGCCGAAATAGTCGAAACGAAGCAATATCTTAATGCTATCATTCCCAAAGAAAAGTTACACTTTTTAGCTAAAAGCTTACGTGAAGCCGAGGATACATCGTTCGATTATTTATTTTGCCTTACCGGATTAGATTTGATGGACAGCCTTGAAGTGATATATCATATTGAATCAACAAAATACCATCATTGCATTGTCCTAAAAACCAGTACTACCGACAGAGAAAACCCTATACTCGACAGCGTAACCGATATCTGGCATACAGCCGACTATCACGAACGCGAGGTTTTCGATTTTTTTGGAATTAAATTCAACAACCATCCCGATATGAGGAAACTTTTCCTCGATGAAACCCGCATTGAAGGATTTCCTTTCCGTAAGGATTATGTTGACGAAATCAATATCGTTGAAAGGTAAGCTATGACAGAAGAAAACAAAAATTCAGGACTCGACAAAGAAGAGGAATACATCATAAATATTGGCCCACAGCACCCTTCAACTCATGGTGTGCTTCGGCTGGTAGTATCGCTCAAGGGAGAAATTGTAAAAAGTGTAGAACCCCATTGTGGATACATTCATCGTGGCATTGAGAAAATGTGCGAAAAACTCACTTATCCTCAAATTATTCACCTAACCGACCGCTTGGATTATTTATCGGCTCATATTAACAATGAAGCCGTTTGCCTGTGCGTAGAAAAAGCGCTCGAAATTGAGGTTCCCGAAAGGGTAAAATATATTCGAGCCATTCTCAGTGAGTTAACTCGAATTCAATCGCATGAACTTTGGTGGTGTTCGTTTGGAATGGATATGGGTGCAACCACCTGTTATTTTTACGGACTACGCGACCGCGAAAAAGTACTTGATATTTTCGAAGAAACCTGCGGCGGGCGTATGATTGTAAGTTATAATACGCCAGGTGGTTTGATGAATGATATTCATCCCAATTTTCAGAAAAGAGTAAAGGAATTCCTCAAACATTTCCGCAAAAAACTTCCGGAATACGATCAATTGCTTACCGGCAATGTGATTATGCAGGAAAGGACTAAAAATATCGGAATTATTTCGCGTGAAGATGCAATATCCTATGGAGTAACCGGCCCATCAGGCAGAGGCTCCGGATTTTCGTGCGACGTTCGTAAACATCATCCTTACGGGATTTACGATAAAGTGGATTTTGTTGAGCCATTATACAAAACAGGAGATACTTTTTCGCGATATAAAGTTCGCATGGATGAAATGTGGGAATCCATGAAAATCATCGAACAATTAATCGATAATATCCCCGAAGGCGATTATTGCGCCAAGATGAAACCCGTGATAAAATTACCAGAAGGTGAATATTATCAGCGTGTTGAAGCAGCCAGAGGCGAACTGGGAGTATATATTAACAGCCGCGGTGATAAATATCCTTATCGCTTGAAACTCCGTTCGCCCAGCTTAAGCAATCTATCCGCCCTGAATTTATTAGCATCAGGTTTTAAAATTGCCGATTTAATAGCCATCGGTGGTTCGCTTGATTATGTAATACCAGATATTGACAGATAAAAACTGAAAAATATGCCGTTTAACATTTATGATTTTACCTCATTTACCCAATGGATAGATAAATCGCTTTACGATTCGCTATCTCCATTATGGGCTATGATATGGGAAATGACCATTATAGGAGTTGCGTTTTTACTTTTCTATGCAGTTATCGGGTTGTTTCTGGTATATGCCGAACGCAAAGTATGTGCTTTTATGCAATGCCGGATCGGTCCTAACCGCGTTGGTCCCTTATGGAATTATCCAAACCATCGCCGATTTGTTTAAGCTTCTGATGAAGGAACTGATCCCGATTAAAAATGCGGATAAATTCCTGTTCAATTTAGCTCCGTTTATCGTCATCATTACTACTTTTTTGGCCATAGCAGCCATTCCTTTTGCAAAAGGACTCCATGCCATCGATTTCAATATCGGTATTTTTTACATTTTGGCCGTTTCGTCAATGAGTGTAATCGGAGTTTTACTTGCCGGATGGTCGAGCAATAACAAATATTCGCTGATTGGCGCCATGCGTTCGGGAGCCCAGATTGTAAGCTACGAATTATCCGTTGGATTATCGCTGATTACCATTATTGTTCTTCGCCGGTAGTATGCAGTTATCAACCATAGTGGAAGCACAAGCCGACGGCTGGTTTATTTTTAAAGGTCATATTCCGGCCATTATTGCTTTTATCATTTATCTGATTGCAGCAACCGCCGAAACCAATCGCGGTCCTTTCGACCTTGCCGAAGCCGAATCGGAATTAACCGCCGGTTATCATACCGAATATTCGGGAATCAAATTTGCATTCTTCTATTTAGCCGAATTTATTAACATGTTTATTGTTGCTTCTATTGCTGCCACTGTTTTCTGGGGAGGCTGGATGCCTTTCCACATCGGCGGCTGGGAAGCGTTCAACAATATTATGGATTATATACCTCCGTTCATCTGGTTCTTTGGAAAAACATTTTTCATAATCTTTATTATCATGTGGTTTAAATGGACTTTTCCTCGTCTTCGTATCGACCAGCTTCTTACACTCGAATGGAAATATCTGTTACCCATCAACCTGTTTAATGTTTTGTTGATGGCTTTTATAGTACTCATGGGTTGGCATTTTTAAGAAATTATGAACAGTATTATTAATTACTTCACTGGATTATATAAAGGCGTCAAAAGCCTGGTTATAGGGATGAAAGTAACGGGATATTATTTTTTCCATCCCAGGCGAAATCGTTACCCAGCAATATCCCGAAAATCGTATTGGTAAAAATACCAGAACACGGAAAAAATTGGAAATGTTCGAACGTTGCAAGGGGAAGTCATCATGCTCCACAACGAAAAGAATGAAAATCGTTGTACCGGCTGCGGAATCTGTGAGATGAACTGTCCCAATGGTACCATCGAGGTTATTTCCAAGTTTATCACTAACCGAAGAAGGAAAAAAGAAAAAAGTACTCGACAAGCACATTTATCACTGGGAATGTGCACTTTTTGCGGATTATGTGTCAAAACGTGTCCCTCCAAAGCGCTGGCATTTTCCACGCATTTTCGAACATGCCGTTTTTAACCGCGCCAAACTGAATAAAGTATTAAACCACGAAGGTTCAACATTAATGAAAGGAGCAGAATAATGGTACTTACAGGCAATCAATTTATGTTTTTCTTATTTGCCGCGATTATTGTGTTATTTTCAATTCTCACGGTAACCAGCCGGCGAATCCTGAGAGCAGCCACATATCTGCTCTTTGTGTTGATTTCTACTTCCGGTTTGTATTTTATGCTAAACTACCAGTTTCTGGCGGCAATACAGCTTACGTTATATGCCGGTGGTATAGTCGTACTCATCATTTTTTCCATACTTCTTACCAGCCACATCAACCAAAAGTTTGAGCCTGTAGACTGGAAAAAGAAAGTTTCGGCAGCCATTGCTGTTATTGCCGGCGCTATCGTTTGTTTAACGGCTATCCTTCAATTTTCATTTCATGCCAATCAGGCTATTGCTAAGGAAATCAATATGGATGTGATAGGCAACAGCTTATTGAATTATGGAGAAAATGGATATGCACTGCCATTTGAAGTCATCAGTGTTTTGCTGCTGGCTGTGATGATAGGCGCCATCGTTATTGCTAAAAAGAAAAAAGAATAATCTAATATTTTAAAAGATATGTATCAGGAAATTCCATTACAATACTTTTTGATTATCAGTACGCTAATGTTTTTTATTGGCATTTATGGTTTTCTTACACGCCGCAATCTGATAACCATGCTTATGTCAACCGAGCTGATTTTAAATTCAATTAACATCAATTTTGTGGCATTCAACCACTATCTGTATCCCGACCAGCTTCAGGGACATTTTTTCAGTATTTTCATTATCGCTATTGCTGCTGCCGAAGCATCGCTGGCTATAGCTATCATTATCAATATTTATCGCCGAATCAATAACATCAATGTTGAGGAAGTGGACGAAATGAAATATTAGTATTAAAACACATCCAGCTCATGATAGATTACACTTATACCATACTTATCCCGCTCATTCCCTTACTGATGTTTATCTTTCTGGGATTAACGGGGCATAAATTCAAAGCGCCAACCCAGGGAATACTCGGAACTCTGGGATTGCTGGTATCCACTCTATTATCGTACTACACAGCCTATCAATACTTTTTCAATAGTATTAAAGTTGATGGCGCTTACCAGAAAATTATTGGATTCCATACCCTTTGGTTAAAATTTACCGATACGTTATACATCGATCTTGGCGTAATATTAGATCCTATTTCGGTAATGATGCTTATTGTAATTACTACCGTTTCGTTGATGGTTCATCTTTACAGCATCGGCTACATGAAGGGCGACAAGGGTTTTTCACATTTTTTTGCGTTTCTTTCCTTATTTAGTTTTTCGATGCTGGGGCTGGTAATTGCCACTAACATTTTCCAAATGTATATTTTTTGGGAGTTGGTGGGGGTTTCATCCTATTTGCTTATCGGATTTTATTACGAAAAACAATCGGCAGTGGCAGCAGCCAAAAAGGCTTTCATTGTTACCCGTTTTGCCGATTTGGGTTTTTTGATCGGAATATTAATTTTATCGTTTAATACAGGTACTTTTGATTTTCAACTTCTTACCAATCCTCATGGCGCGGCTATCTTAAAAGGTGGTTCCATCGCTTTTATGGGATTATCCACCATGACTTGGGCTATGATACTCATTTTTATGGGAGGTGCGGGCAAATCGGCTATGTTTCCTCTACATATATGGCTTCCCGATGCTATGGAAGGTCCAACTCCAGTTTCGGCGTTGATTCATGCTGCTACCATGGTTGTTGCTGGTGTTTATTTAGTTGCCCGGTTATTTCCGATTTTTGCTATCTCTGCTCCTTCCGGTCTGGAAGTTGTAGCATGGGTTGGCGGATTTACATCGCTCTTTGCAGCGGTTATTGCCTGTACTCAAATAGACATCAAACGGGTACTCGCTTTTTCCACCATGTCGCAAATAGGTTATATGATGCTTGCTCTGGGTGTTTCGGGCTATGGCGGCGAACATGGATTAGGCTATATGGCTTCTATGTTCCATTTGTTTACTCACGCATTTTTCAAAGCATTACTCTTCCTTGGCGCCGGAGCCATTATTCATGCCGTGCACAGCAACAACATGACCGATATGGGTGGACTGCGTAAGCATTTGCCCATCACCCATATTACTTTTTTAGTTGCCTGTCTTGCCATTGCCGGTATTCCTCCTTTTTCAGGATTCTTCAGCAAGGACGAAATTTTGGTAGCCGCCTTTGAAAGCAACAAGGTTTTATTTTTAATCGAATATTTAGTAGCCGGATTAACTGCATTTTATATGTTCAGGTTGTATTACAATATATTCTGGGGCAAACAAACCGTTTATCACACCACCCCTCACGAAGCTCCGGCAACGATGACTTTACCACTGATTTTTCTTGCCATTGCATCGGCAACTACCGGTTTTATCCCTTTCAGCAAATTTGTAACTTCCGACGGCTTGCCCTTTGAAACCATTACCGAATGGGGAATAGCTATCCCGTCGGTTTTAATTGCGTTGGTGGGTATTACCATAGCCACCATTCTTTATTATAAACCAACCGGAATACCTTCAAAAATGACTCATGCCTTAGGTGGTTTTTATAAATCGGCCTATCATAAATTTTATTTTGATGAATTATACCAGTTTGTAACTCATAAAATTATTTTCAGGTATATTTCCACTCCGATAGCCTGGTTCGACCGCCATATTATTGACGCAACCATGAACGGCATTGCCAATGTTACTAATCGCATTTCATACTCCATCAAAGGATTACAGTCGGGTCAGTTACAAAAATATGCCTATGTTTTTGTTTCCGGCGTAGTCGTGTTAGCCATTATTTTTATTTATTTACTGAAATACTAAAAGCTATTTTAAATGAATATACTAACCTTATTTATCATTATTCCGGTATTAACCATGATTGGGTTAATGTCGTGCAGAGATAAAAAGCATGTAAAAATAGTTGCTGCCATTGGAATGAGTGCTCAACTCATCAATGCAGCCGTTCTGATACTGTCATTTTTGTATCAACGTCATATAGGCAATACCGAACAAATGTTGTTTACCCAAAATTATCTATGGTATAAAAGTTTAAATATCCACTTTGCTATTGGAGTAGACGGAATATCGGTAGCCATGATCGGACTAACTTCCCTCATCATTTTTGCCGGAGTATTTGCATCATGGGGAATAGAAGATTTACCTAAAGAATTTTTTACTTCGCTGATTTTACTTTCCACAGGGGTTTTCGGTTTTTTCATTTCCATTGACCTGTTCACCATGTTTTTGTTTTATGAACTTGCCGTAATTCCGATGTATCTATTAATTGGCATCTGGGGAACCGGACCACGTGAATATTCGGCCATGAAACTTACCTTGATGCTGATGGGTGGCTCGGCCTTGATTATGGTTGGGTTACTGGGAATTTATTTCCATTCCGCAGCTCCGGGAGGTATTTTCACCTTTAATTTCGTCGAAATTTCAAAATACCAGATACCCATTGAGGCTCAACGTTTTTTCTTTCCATTTCTATTTGTTGGATTTGGAGTTTTAGGAGCATTATTTCCTTTTCACACCTGGTCGCCCGATGGTCATGCTTCGGCACCAACGGCAGTATCTATGCTTCATGCCGGCGTACTGATGAAACTTGGAGGTTATGGTTGTTTTCGTGTAGCCATGTTTCTTTTACCCGAAGCCGCCCACGAAATGGCTTGGATATTTATTATTCTCACCTCTATCAGTGTGGTGTATGGGGCTTTCAGTGCTGTGGTACAAAAGGATTTAAAATATATTAATGCCTATTCCTCGGTAAGTCATTGTGGTTTAGTGTTATTTGCCATATTAATGATGAATCAGACCGCACTGAATGGCGCCATCATTCAAATGATTTCCCATGGAATTATGACGGCTCTTTTCTTTGCTTTAATCGGCATGATTTACGGACGAACTCACACCCGTTTGATTAATGAAATGGGTGGTTTGATGAAGGTTATGCCATTTTTGGGCGTTTGTTATGTTATCGCCGGTTTGGCATCTTTAGGTTTACCGGGATTCAGCGGTTTTGTGGCCGAAATGACCATTTTTGTTGGCGCTTTTCAACATCCGGATTTGTTTCACCGCGTAGTTACCATTACAGCATGTACCTCTATTGTAATCACAGCAGTATATATCCTTAGAGTAGTGGGAACTTTATTACTCGGTCCCATTAAAAACGATCATTACCTGGAATTAACTGATGCCAAATGGCACGAACGCTTATCGGTAGGTGTACTTATTTTTGCCATTGCCGCTATCGGGATTGCTCCTCTGTGGTTATCAAATATGATTACCGACGGATTACATCCTATTATCAATAAATTGGGATTGGTAAGTATGAATCTGTTGGGCTTTAATTTTTAACGTTTTTGAACTGATTATCGAAAAATATTTTTAATATGAGCTTTGAACAATTTGCGATGATGAGGCAGGAGCTATTTCTAATAGTAGTTTCCTTGCTCCTTTTAATAGCCGAATTAAGTTATAGCACCGCCCAAAAACATAAAGTCATTAACTTTTCATTGGTAATGATGGGATTAGTAACTATTGCCGGATTCTTTCCAACCCCAACGGGTACCCTTTTTGGCGGAATGTATCAAAGCAGCAGCCTGACACAATTGATGAAAGGTATCCTAAACATCGGAACGTTTGTCGTACTCCTTCAATCGGCAAAATATCTGAAAAGGGATGAGATGAAGGATAAAATAAGTGAATTTATTCTTCTCCTGATTTTTACACTCATTGGTATGAGTTTTATGATTTCTTCGGGTAATTTTTTGATGTTTTATATTGGATTGGAACTTGCCACCTTACCTTTGGCAGCCCTTGCCGCTTTCGAAAAGTACAAAGAAAAATCAGCAGAAGCTGGTATTAAATACGTACTTATTTCAGCACTTTCGTCCGGTATTTTGTTATGGGGGCTTTCCATGATTTACGGAACTACCGGTTCATTATATTTTAAAGACATTGCTGCTAATTATTCCAATGCACCTCTTCAGGCACTTGCTTTTATCTTTTTCTTTGCCGGAATGGCATTCAAAATTTCGCTGGTACCTTTTCATCTTTGGACAGCCGATGTGTATGAAGGAGCGCCTATTAACGTAACATCTTATCTCTCGGTAATATCCAAGGGAGCCGCTGCTTTTATTTTTGTGATTATTTTATATACCGTATTTAGTCCTATCGTCCTGATGTGGAAAGATATTATTTACGTCGTTGCTATTCTTACCATGACTCTTGGTAATCTTTTCGCCATAAGACAAAAAAATCTGAAACGGTTTATGGCCTTTTCATCCATTTCCCAGGCCGGTTTTATCCTTCTGGGTATCATAGGCGGAAGTGTACTTGGGATGACTACGGTGATTTATTTTATACTGGTTTATATTTTTTCCAATTTAGGTGTTTTTGGCGTAATTTCTGCGGTTTCCAATGCTACAGGTAAGGAAAATATCGATGATTACGACGGGATGTACCGTACCAATCCGAAACTATGCTGGGTAATGACGCTTAGTTTATTCTCTTTAGCCGGTATCCCGCCTTTAGCCGGTTTCTTTGGTAAATTTTTCCTCTTTTCAGCCGCCGCACAACAAGGCTTGTATATTTTAGTTTTTATTTCTGTTTTAAATACTATCATATCCCTATACTACTATTTATTGATTATCAAAGCAATGTTTATTAATCATAACGTTAGCCCCATAGCCTGGTTTAAAAATGATTTTATTACCCGTCTTGGATTGCTTATTTGTGTGGCTGGCATTGTAATCATTGGATTTTCGGGACAGGTTTTTGATTATATTCAAAATATAAGTGAATTCTGGTATTCCATTTCTATTTTTTAAAAACGATTAAATATGCCATTAAATAAAGGAAAACATATCGTTGAAGAAATTCAGGGAGTCCGTTGCACACTGGTAGAAAATGGCGTCGATAAAAATCGCGCTGATTTTCTCAAACGTTTATTGGAACACAATAAATTAGAAGTGATGATGGAAGAAGAACCTAAAAAAGAGGAAGGTGCACAACCAACCTATCGTATTGGTGTTACCAATATTCTTTTTAATCCGGTACTTGCCGTTTACGAGCATTTATTATACACTCCCGAGGGAATCAAAGTTTCACCTGCCTATTGGAATCAATGGAAGGTAAAACAAGATATCCCATACTGGAAACTGAAAGAGAGTAATTTAAAATCTAAAAATCCGATTTATTAATTTTTTCCGATATAAATACGCTAAGTTCTTTTAAGATTTTATATTTTTGAACTCTGCTTTTGCAGAAAACAATAAATTTATTACAAGTTCGCATTAAACATTTTGGATACAATTAAATATGGATAAGCCAATGATAACACTTGGTATTAAAGATCAACATACCTTCCTGGACGAAGTAAACAAAAGAAGCGGCTGCAACATACTGGAATGCTATCAGTGTGGAAAATGTTCGGGTACCTGTCCGGTTTCCATGTACATGGATATAACTCCCCGTCAGGTAATGCAGTTTGTCAAGTTGGGAATGAAGGACGAAGTACTGGTTGCAAACTCCAGTTGGTTTTGCCTTACCTGTGCAGCTTGTTCGGGACGTTGCCCACGCCAGATTGATATCCCCAGAGTCATGGAAACGATCAGGCATATTGCCATTGAAGAAAATATTTCTTCAAAATCAAAAAAAGTGAAAGACATCCGAAAATTCCACGACATTTTCCTCGATATGGTTCGTCGTTACGGACGTGGCTACGAACTCCGGCTTATGGCGGAATTTAATATCCGTACCCGTAATTATTTTAAAGATATGTTTTTAGCTCCTTCTGCGCTGGGAAAAGGGAAAATTAAGCTTCTTCCTGCCCGTATGAAAACGGCTAAAGCTATTAAAAGGATGTTCGATATGGCTAAAAAATTGGAAGAACAACCTAAACAATAACTGTTGCATTGCTATTCGTTTAAATTTTGATAAAATCACAAATCTAAAAATCTAACCGGAACCCGATAATGAAAAAATTAACATACTTCCCGGGATGTTCAGCTCACGGCACCAGCGAAGAATTTGACCATACACTGAAACTGGTCATGAAATCGCTTGAGGTTGAATTGGACGAGATACCCGACTGGAATTGCTGTGGTGCCACCTCGGCTCACGTCATGACCGAAAATCTCGCCCTGGCACTGCCTCTGCGAAACTTGGTCCTCGCCGAAACTCTTCACAACGACACGATGGGAATCGCCTGCGCTTCCTGTTATGCCCGTCATAAAGTTACCAAATATGAACTGGATAAAGATCCCGTTTTAGCTAAAAAAATAAACACCACCATTGATGATGGAACATATCATGGTTCTGTTGAAGTAAAGTCCATGCTCCAGTTTGTTTATGAAGATATCGGAATTGAAAAGATTAAGAGTCTGGTAAAAAAGCCACTTACAGGACTAAAAGTTGCCTGTTATTACGGTTGCCTGCTTACACGCCCCAAAGCCATTACCCAGTTCGATTCGCCAGAATATCCAATGAGCATGGATCGTATCATGGAAGCCCTTGGAGCTACTGCCGTTCCTTTCGATTTTAAAACCGAATGCTGCGGAGCATCCTTTTCTATTTCAAGCTCAGACGTTGTATTATCGCTTAGCGGAAAAATTCTGGAATATGCCAAAGCAAGCGGTGCCGACATGATAGTGGTTGCCTGTCCTTTATGCCAAAGCAATCTCGATATGCGCCAGCCGGGTGTCGAAAAGCTATTTCATGTCAAATTAAACCTTCCGGTGATGTATTTCACGCAACTCCTTGCCCTCGCTTTTGGCCACGATCAAAAGGATCTTATGTTGGGCAAACATATTGTTCCGGTGGAAAAAGCCTTGGCAAAAATAGGAAAAGAGCCAGAGAAAAAAGAGGAAATAAAAAGTAAAAAAACCGTTGAATCAGAGGAGGCAAAATAATGGCAAGAGTAGGAGTTTTTGTATGTTTTTGCGGAGCAAACATTGCCGATTTCGTTGATGTAAACGAAGTAGTGGAAGAAACAAAAAAAATCAAAGACGTTAAGTTTGCGATAAATTACAAGTATATGTGCTCCGATCCGGGGCAGGGCTTAATTAAACAGGCTATCATTGAAAATAAGCTGACTTCCGTGGTGGTCGCTGCCTGTTCGCCACGTATGCACGAAAAAACCTTCCGGCGTGCTATTTCCGAAGCCGGACTGAATCCTTTTTTGCTCGAAATTGCCAATATCCGCGAGCATTCATCATGGGTTCATCAAAAAGATAAAAAAAGTGCTACTGCCAAATCATGCGACTTGGTTCGTATGGCTGTAGCCAAATCCATAGCCAACGAACAACTTCACGAAATTTCTGTTCCGGTAACCAAACGAGCGTTGGTCATCGGAGGTGGAATTGCTGGAATACAAGCAGCACTCGACATTGCCGATGCTCATATTCCCGTGGTTTTGGTTGAAAAAAGCCCATCCATCGGTGGCCGTATGGCTCAACTGGATGAAACCTTTCCTACCCTCGACTGTTCACAGTGTATTTTAACGCCAAGAATGGTTGATGTTGCCACCCATCCATACATCGAATTAATACCTTATTCCGAAGTGGTTGGGCTCGATGGTTATGTGGGTAATTACAAGGTTCAGATAAAGAAAAAAGCCTCATACGTTAACTTCTCTTCCTGTACCGGATGTGGTGCATGCAGTCAGAAATGTCCGGTGAAAGTTCCCAACGAATTTAACCTGGGACACGACAAACGTAAAGCCATCTACTCCCCTTTTCCTCAAGCCGTTCCTAACAAACCGGTGATTGATGCCGAACATTGCCTGATGCTTACCAAAGGCAAATGCGGTATCTGTAAAAAAACCTGCGAAAAAGGCTCGATAGATTATGATATGAAAGACGAAATCATCGAACGCGAGGTTGGCGCCGTGGTGGTAGCCACCGGTTACGAACTTTATGATGCCAGCCCTTATGAAGAATATGGCGTAGGGCGTTTTAAAGATGTGATTTCATCTCTTGAATTTGAACGTATGGTTTCGGCTTCGGGCCCAACCGGTGGAACACCTATCCGCCCCTCGGATGGCGAAATTCCTAAAAACGTGGTATTTATTAAATGTGTAGGTTCTCGCGACGAAGCCAAAGGCATAGAATATTGCTCAAAAATATGCTGCATGTACACTGCAAAGCACGCCATGCTGCTACATCATAAAGTCCATGATTCGCATGCCTTTATATTTTACATGGATATACGCGCCGCCGGCAAAGGGTATGAGGAGTTTGTAAAACGTGCCCAGGTGGAAACAGCTGCAACCTATCTTCGTGGACGTGTCTCGAAAATTTACCAGAAAGGTAAAAAACTCATCGTGCGTGGCGAAGATGCACAGATTGGACAGATTGTTGAAGTGGAAGCCGACTTAGTAGTACTGGCTACCGCCGTCATGGCACAGAAAGACAATCCGGATCTTGCCCGCCGGCTGGGTATTTCATACGATAAATATGGCTTCCTTTCGGAAGCTCATCCCAAGCTACGTCCCGTGGAAACATCCAAAGCTGGTATTTTCCTTGCCGGATGTACCCAGGCTCCCAAAGACATTCCCGATACGGTATCCCAGGCATCGGCTTGTGCCGCCAAAGTATGCGGTTTGTTTGCCAGCGATACAATGAAGAAAGATCCGATGATTTCGCATATTGTACAGGAAAATTGTACAGGTTGTCAGAACTGTATCAGGGTTTGCCCCTATACCGCCATCGTTACCGAAGAAATTCCAATTGCACCTCGTTCCACCGAAATGCGTACCATCGCTAAAGTGAACGAAGGCGTTTGTCAGGGTTGCGGTTCCTGCGTCGCCATTTGCCGCAGTTTTGCTGCTACCTTATCAGGATTTACAGATAAACAGATAATTAATGAGATTCTTGCTATATGAGCGATACTATAACTGAAAAAATTGTAAGTGCCGAAAATCCATCACTGGAAGCACCCAGCGATTGGCAGCCGGTAATTATTGGCATATTGTGTAACTGGTGTTCGTATGCCGGTAGCGACCTTACGGGAACTTCCCGTCTGCAATATCCACCCAACATCCGGATTATCCGCGTGCCTTGTTCTTCAAGGGTTGACCCGTGGTTTATCATCAAATCGCTGCAAACCTCCGCCGATGGCGTGCTTATTTCGGGTTGCCATCCCGGCGATTGCCACTACATTGCAGGCAACTATTATGCCCGCCGTCGCTTTTTGGTTACCAAGGAATTATTAAAATTTGTCGGCTATCACGAAAACCGCGTACAGTTTTCATGGGTTTCGGCTGCCGAAGGTCCAAAGTTTGCCAAAGTAGTAGACAAAGTTACCGAAGACATCAAAAAATTAGGACCTCTTCATAAATATAGAAAGGAGGATTTGCTCTGATGGATTATACAAAACAAATACAGGAAATAGCTTCCCGCCTATTTGCTGAAAATAAAATCGACTTCTTTATCGGTTATAAACAAAACCTTTTTGATACCAATCAGGTTCCCTTGCTGCTTACCAACGCCAATGACATCGGTCAACTGGTTTTTAACAATAAATCCAATTACAATCTTACTACCTATTTGAAGTTCGAACATACCCGCAACAAACGTGTAGGTTTGGTAGTAAAAGGTTGTGATAGCCGCGCCCTCAACCTCCTGCTTACCGAACATCAGGCAAAACGCGAAAATTTATACATCGTCGGCATTTGTTGCGAAGGTATTGTTGATGAAAATGGGAACAAACAACAAAATTGCACCGAATGCGTAATGCCTAATGCCATGGTTTATGATGAACTTCTTGGCGAAAAGCAACCCGAAAAAAAATACACACCCAACGCCGACGTCAAGGCATGGCACGACAAAAGCCTGACCGAACGTGGCGAATATTTTGAAAATGTGTTCGAAAACTGTATTCGCTGCAATGCCTGCCGGCACTCCTGCCCGCTTTGCTATTGTTCCAAATGCTGTATCGATCAGGAAACCTCTACTTTATATAATGGCGCCAATACGCTGCCCAACGCAACTCACGCCCTGCTTACCTGGTCGCTTCATCTTGCCGGCCGTTGTGTGGATTGCCGTAACTGCGAACGCGCCTGTCCAAGCCATCTGCCGCTTCATCTGCTTCATAAACAAAACGAAATGGTTATTTACGAAAATTTCCAGAATCACCTTTCGGGTATGGAAAAAGACGAACCGGGCGCTTTCTACAAATATAATCTGAAAGACCCTGACGATTTTATTATGTAACAAATAAATGGCTAATGATATTCGAAGTTTGCAAACCTTGTAACTTTATAAACTTTAAGAATCCCGAATTGCTTCGCTCGGGACTTCAGTTCGTTCAGCTTTATAAACCTTAAGAACCTTACAAACTTTAAAAACTTTAAAAACTTTAAAAACCTTTTAACTCTAAATCATGAGTTTCCAGATATACCAAACAGATAAAGCCGGTCGTGATAAGTTCTATGAAGATATCATAGCCAAAAACCTAACCTTTGCTCCGGTTGAAAAATTCAATAAATTTGATTTCAAACAGGTTAGCAGCCTCGCCGAATGCAATCCCGATTCGCCTATAGCTTCTACCATGAGCATCAAACCTTTGTTTTTTCCAAAGACTTCCAAAATTTTGAAATATAACGAATCGAGCGCCGGAACAGAAGTTTACCTACCTGAAGAAACTGACACATTGCAACAGAGAAAAGTCATCCTTGGAGCCAAACATTGCGATGCCCGTGGAATGCAGGTTCTCGATAAGGTGTATAAATGGGATTATGTGGACGATGACTACTTTAAACGTCGCGAAAACACTGTCATCATTTCCATCCGCTGCAACAAGGCCGATACTCATTGTTTCTGCACTTCGCTGGATTATGATGTGGAAAATTCAGACGCTTATGATGTGATGGTTGCCCAAACATCAGAAAACAATTACCATATCCAGGCTCACACCGAAAAAGGAGAACTGTTTCTTAAAGAATATCAATTGAAAACTGCCGGCGCTGATGCCGATGCTAAAATAAAGGAACATTACCAAAAGTTTGCCGCTTCGTTCAAACTGAAGATGGACTATAATTTCATCAATGCTAAACTACAGGAAAATATTGATTCCCCAGCCTTTGAAGAAGCCCCCAATCGTTGCATAAGCTGTAACACCTGTAGCTTTATCTGCCCTACCTGCCACTGTTTTAAAATTTCAGACGAAAAAATCAAAGATAACGGCATGCGCTACAAAAGCTACGACTCTTGCAACAACGTTTATTTTACCCTGATGGCCGGTGGGCATAATCCCCGCCCGGTAAAATACCGTCGCTGGCGTCAGCGTGCCATGCACAAATTTGTTTATTACAAGGAACGCTTTGGCGTGAACCTTTGCGTAGGCTGCGGACGTTGTGCCAACTCCTGCCCCGTAAACATCAGTATTTTTGAAGTAGTGAACCAGGTTGCAGAAAAAGCCTAATATGTAAAAGCTATTGAATAAAAATTGTACGAAGTAAATTTACAATGTAAGATTTACGATTTACGATGTACGATTTAAAGATCCAAAATGGATAAATTTGAACTCATAGAAAGAACAAAGAAATTTGCAATAAGAGTTTTTAAACTTATTGAAAGATTTCCTCAAACTAAAAGTGCTAACGTTATTTCATATCAATTATTAAAATCCGCATCGTCTGTAGCTGCAAACTACAGAGCAGCATGTCGGGCAAAATCCAAAGCCGATTTTATCAATAAGATTAAAATGGTCGAGGAAGAAGCTGACGAGAGTTTATTTTGGCTTTCATTTTTAAAGGATGTTGGAATACTTAGCACAGATGAAGAATTAGAAGCGTTAATAAAAGAATCAAATGAATTGGTTTCTATTTTTACACAAACACTAAAAACCCTAAAATCGTAAATCGTAAATCGTACATCGTAAATCGTAAATCATAATAGTCATGGAACAACTTTTATTACCTATACTCTGCCGCATTGATTCGGTAGTTGATGAAACCCCGGATGTAAAAACATTCAGACTAAAAATTAAAGATCCGGCACAAATGGAAAAATTCCATTGGAATCCGGGACAGTTTGTCGAATTTTCCATTTTTGGATTTGGCGAATGTACATTTTGCATTGCCTCTTCCCCTACCCGTCAGGGATATTTTGATTGCTCCATCAAAAAAGCAGGCGAGGTAACCAGCCATATCCATTCGCTGCTCGACGTAGGAATGGACATTGGTATACGCGGCCCCTTCGGAAACTGGTTTCCCTTTGAAGAACTCAAAGGCAAAAATCTTCTCTTTATCGGAGGCGGTATCGGATTGGCTCCACTACGTTCGTTGATACAATATTGCCTCGACAATCGTAAGGATTACGGCGACATCAACATTCTTTATGGCGCTCGCTCTTCCTCTGACCTTGTTTATAAAAATGAACTGAAGGAATGGCAGAATAACCCGACCATTAAAACCACCCTCACCATCGACCGTCCCGAAGAAACCTGGAAAGATAATGTGGGCGTAGTTCCCAAAATATTGGAAGATGTAGTGAAACCCTCTATCCCCAATACACGGGTGATCACCTGCGGCCCCCCTATCATGATAAAATTTACGCTTCAGTCGCTCGATAAACTCGGTTTTGCACCCAAAGATGTCATTACTACTCTCGAAATGAAGATGCAGTGTGGCCTTGGCAAATGTGGACGCTGCAATATTGGTAGCACCTACGTTTGCAAGGATGGTCCCGTGTTTACTTATGAACAGATGAAAAAAATGGGCGACGAATATTAAAAACAAACCTAATAACTCTTCCAGAGCGCGAAGCGCCTGGAAGAGTTAATTTTATCCTGTAGACTCTATTTTCCGGCAAATTTTTATATCCTCCCCTACCGGATTCTGGTAATTTACAAACAATCTCTTGCCCATATTCCATCTCTCGGAGGATAATTCTCCAGTTTAGACATTCCAATGTTTTAATGTTGCCAAGCACTGTTTTTAGCTCTTGCAAACCAAGGCATGACTTTAGCTTATTGTTTTAAACATGGAATGTCAATTCATAATCCGTAATTGATTAAACGTTCGAATTATCTTTGGTTTTGGTACGCAAAGGAACTACGCCTGCCATATCGCCAATGATGTTAACCAATTCGCTTCCTGTAGGAATAACAATTTTAGCATTATTGGCTAATGAAGTTTCAAGCGTTTGTAATTTCCGAAGCATTTGAGCATTTCCGATGAAATATTTTTCGGCAGCTTCGTTAACCAAGCGAATAGCTTCGGCTTCACCTTCGGCCTGCAATATTTTCGATTGTTTGATGCCTTCAAATTCCTTAATCTTGGCACGTTTTTCACCATCGGCAACAGTTTCGCGGGCAGTGGCATAATCGATGGCAGCTATTTTTTCGTTTTCGGCTTTTACAACTTTGTTCATCGTTTCCTGAACATCCTTAGGCGGATCAATTTCTTTTAACTCGGTACGTACAATTTCGATGCCCCAGGTTTGTGTTTCATGGCAAAGCGTATTATGAAGTTCCGAATTAATTTTTCCGCGTTCGCTGTTAGCCGATTTCAGTGTAAGCGTACCTATGATATTACGTAACGTAGTTCGAGCCAGATTCACAATCTGCCACTTATAGTTATTGACGTTGTATTGCGAACTTTTTACACTATCTTCGTCGTCTTTAACTTTAAAATAAACCTGGGCATCCACACGGGCATTCAGGTTATCATTGGTAATGATTTCCTGAGGCTCGGCGTCTACCATTTGTTCGGTGGTATTTACCAGAAACATGTGTTCAATAACGGGAATAATCCAGTGAAATCCCGGATCGGCAAAACGATGGTATTTACCCAAACGTTCAATTAAACCCCGGTGAGTCGGACGTACAATCCGTATTCCTGTAAAAAACAGGAATACAATCACAGCTATTACAATATAAAGCGAATTCATTGATTCCATTTTTAATGATTTTATAATTTTGCATAAAAGTACTACTTTTTATTTTCATCTGATAAAAAACTATTTAATACTTTTACAAAAAAATAAATCCGGAAAAAATTCAATTAATAACGTCGGAATATCTGGCTTTTTCATTAAACGATTAACCATTTTGCCGGATCAATTAACAACTATGCTTAAAACAGTTTTACTTATCGGGTCGGGTGGATTTATCGGAAGTGTTACCCGTTATTATGTTTCAAAAATCAATTTGCTTGCCGGATTTTTTTCAATACCTGTAGGGACATTAGTCATTAATGTTTTGGGAAGCTTTTTCATCGGATATTTAATGGGGCTGGCCGAACGAAGTACTATACTTACGCTTGAACTTCGGTTGTTTTTAATGGTAGGATTTTGCGGAGGATTTACTACTTTTTCAACCTTTACCAGCGAAAACCTGACATTGATGCACAACGGGCAGTATCTTTCAATTTTTCTTTACACCGGATTAAGTATTTTTCTGGGTTTTGCAGCGGTTTTTCTGGGGTATGTATTATCTAAATTTATTTGAAATGGACGACAACAAATATTCGGCATTAAAAATTTATGCCAGCACAACCGACAGGATTGGCTCGCATTTGCTCTACGAAGACATCGTAATGCAAGCCAAAGATTTTGGAATTTCCGGAATTACCGTTTACCGGGGAATAATGGGATATGGATTAAGCAGTAAAATTGACTCCTCAAAATTCTGGGAACTCACCGAAAAGCTACCGGTAGTTATTGAAATCGTTGACACCAATGATACCATTGAGCAATTTTATAACCGGATAGAAAAATCGTTACTTGCCATGCCTAAAGGCTGTCTTATTACCAAGGAAACGGTGGAGATAAAGCTCAGAAAAACGGGAATAAAAAACAAATAAAAAAAGCGTCCGGAAATTCCAGACGCTTTTTGTCGGATTAAAGCAATAATACTTATTCTAATCCTCTGCGTTTAAGTAAAGCTTCCACTGAAGGTTCCTGTCCGCGGAATTTCTTATATTGAATCATCCCTTCATCATCACCCGATTCGGCAAGGCAATATTTGCGGAATTTAGCAGCTAACGACTTGTTATAAATATCGCCCGATTGTTTAAAGGCATCAAAAGCATCGGCATCAAGCACGGCTGCCCAGATGTAAACATAATATCCGGCAGCATAGCCTCCATTAAAAATATGGGCAAAATAGGTTGAACGATAGCGGGGAAGTATCTCCGGAATAAGTCCGATTTTATCCATGGCTTGTTTTTCGAAAGTTTCGACATTGATATCCTGAGGTTGGGTAAGTTCATGAAAATCCATGTCGAGTATGGAAGCAGCGAGATATTCAAGAGTGATAAAGCCCTGGTTGAAACGTCCGCTGTTTTGGATTTTCTCAATAAGTTTCTCGGGGATAACTTCACCGGTTTTATAGTTTTTGGCATAATAACGAAGTACTTCCGGCTCACCAGCCCAGTTTTCCATCACCTGTGAAGGTAATTCCACATAATCCTGAGGAACATTGCCGGCCGTACGAGTATACTTACCTTCAACAAAAAGGCCATGCAGACTGTGCCCGAATTCATGAAACATCGTTGTAACCTCATCCCAATTCAAAAGAGCAGGAATATCGCCGGTAGGTTTGGTCAAATTATAGGTAACCGATTCGATAGCATCCACTTTTTTGCCATTTTCCCAACCCGAAGAGCGAAAATCGGTACACCAGGCGCCACCTCTTTTTTCGGCACGGGGATAATAATCAAGATATAAAATTCCAAGATGTTTTCCATTGGCTTCTTTCACTTCGTATGTTTCCACATCTTTCTGGAATACGGGCAGGTCGGTCCGTTTGGTAAAAGTAATACCATACAATTGAGTTGCTACATGAAACATGCCATCGCGTACATTCGTCAGGCTGAAATAGGGTTTCAGTTCATTATCGTCGAGATCGTATTTTTCCTTACGTACTTTTTCTGAATAATACCACCAATCCCATGGTTGTAATTTGAAATTACCGCCTTCGCTATCAATAATCTTTTGCATTTCTTCCACTTCTTTTTTCGACATGGGCAGGGCGGCATTCCAAAGTTTCATCAGAAATTCGTCCACCTTGGCAGGAGTCTTGGCCATATTGTCGTCAATAATGTAGGCAGCATAGTTATCGAAGCCTAACAACCTGGCTTTTTCAACACGAAGTTTTACTATTTTAGCAACGGTTTCGTTATTGTCATTTTTATTTCCGTTGTTACCACGCATAAAATATCCCCGATAAATTTTCTCGCGCAATTCACGGTTCTTGGCATATTGCAGAAAAGGGATCATGCTGGGTTTGTCGAGTGTAAACACCCATTTGCCATCCATTTTGGCTTCTTTAGCCGTTTGGGCCGCTGCAGCGATAACATCTTCCGGTAAGCCGTCCAGATCATTGCGATTATCTATTACCAACTGAAAATTGTTGTTTTCGGCTAAAAGGTTTTCTCCAAAAGTGATGGAAAGCATAGATAATTCAGCGTTAAGCTTGCGCAGTTGTTCCTGTTTTTCTTTTGTCAGGTTAGCGCCCTGGCGTTCAAAATCGCGGTAATATTTTTCCACCAAACGTATTTGCTGAGCATCAAGTTTAGATGTTTTACGTTTTTCGTAAACGGCTTTGATACGTTTAAAAAGTTTTGCATTAAGAGCGATGTCGTCGGAATGTTTCGACAGCAATGGACTGAGTTTGCGCGCAAGCGACTGCATCTGGTCGTTGGTGTTTGCCTCATTAAGGTTAAAAAAGACCTTAGCAACGCGTGTCAACAATTTTCCTGACTGATCAAAGGCGAGAATGGTATTGGCAAACGTCGGTGCTGCGGCATTTTTAATTATAACAGCAATCTCGGCATTTTGCTGTTTCTTCCCTTCCAAAAAGGCAGGCATATAATCCGAAGTATCTATTTTATCAAAAGGCGGTACCTGGAACGGCGTTTGATATTTAACAAAAAACGGATTGACACGCTTCTGAGCGTTTAGAGTTACTGTGCTAAGTACAACTGTCATAGTCATAATCACAATTTTTAATTTTCTCATTTTTATCGATGTTAAGATTTATTCACTGTTTTAAAATTTGTGTAAAAATACCATTAAAGCCCCAAATAGCAACAAAAAATATTAAAAATAACCGATGGGTAAGCAAAGCATCCGGTTAATCATAAATATATTGGCAAATATAGGCTGCAAAGTTGTAACAAAACAACAGGATCGACCGTCATACGTGAAATCTTAAATCATAAACTGATGAAAAAAACATTCAACATCTTCTTCATGGCATTTGTCGTTATTTTTATGCAAATGCTTCCGGTATCCCAGGCTCAAAGTCATTCCGGACATATCGGTATCAAAGGCGACGGCAACGTCGTTAAAAAAGAACGTAATATATCCGGATTTCATGCCATTAAATCAAGTGGTGGCATTGATGTTTATATTATTGCCGGAAAAACAGAAAAAGTGGTAGTGGAAGCCGACGAAAACCTGCACGACATCATTGTTACCGAAGTTAAAAATGGCGTTCTGACAATTTATCCCGATAAATCCATACATAATTCCAAAGCGCTTAACGTTCATGTTTATTTTAACGATCTGGACAAAATAACTGCTTCAGGAGGTTCGGATGTATACACTGAAAAGGATGTAAACTTCGACAACCTGACCATTGACATGAACGGTGGAAGCGATATCGATTTAAATGGCAGCATCAAAAATCTGCACTGCTATTTAAATGGGGGTTCCGATGCTAAATTTAATGGTTCTGCCGGAATCTGCGATTTTAAAGCATCGGGCGGATGCGATATCAAGGCATCGGGTTTTGTTATTAAAAAATGTTCTGTTGATGTGGAAGGCGGTTCCGACGCCCGGCTCAATGTAACCGATGAACTTTCGGTAGTTGCCTTAGGCGGAAGCGACGTGGTATATAGCGGATCTGCAAAAATTATTTCAAAAAAGGTTGCCGGAGCATCCGATTTAATAAAGCATAAGTAGTATTACAATGTTGTTTATAAAAGTGGGGAGCCGTCTGTTACAAGCGGCTCTTTTTTATTTATATAAAATTGTGTACCTTTGCCGATTATTAATATAAAGGAATACCTTGAATTTTACTGAATTTGGTTTAGATCCCCGTTTAATGGAAGGGATTGAAACAATGGGATACGAATCGGCAACGCCGGTACAGGATAAAGTAATCCCCGTCATTTTAAATGGAAAAGACGTTATCGCTTCGGCTCAAACCGGAACCGGAAAAACTGCAGCCTATTTGCTTCCCATTATACACAAACTTATTTCTTCCACTTCCAATGATCAAATTAAAGCTTTGGTCATCGTTCCCACACGTGAACTGGCTGTACAGATTGAACAACAAATGCAGGGGTTTTCATATTTCACCTCTGTTGGCTCCATAGCCGTTTATGGCGGTACCGATGGAACCTCTTTCTCTAACGAACAGCAAGCTCTTGAAAAAGGAGCCGACGTAGTTATATGCACCCCCGGAAGAATGATTAGTCACCTTAACCAGCAGCATGTTAATGTTTCAGGTTTGGAATTTTTGATCCTCGACGAAGCCGACCGTATGCTTGATATGGGTTTTTATGACGACATCATGAAAATTCTTTCCTTTCTTCCGCAAAAGCGTCAAAATCTTCTCTTTTCGGCTACTATGCCTGTTAAGATCAGAGAAATGGCTAATAAAATCCTACACGAGCCCGAAGAAATCAATTTAGCCATTTCCACCCCTCCCGATAAAATTATTCAGGTAGCTTATCTGGTTTTTGAAAACCAGAAAATACCTTTGCTTAAGACCCTCCTTTTGAATAAAAAACTGAGAAGTATCTTAATTTTTTGTTCGACGAAGAGTAATACCAAATTATTAGCAAAAGAATTAAAGAGAAGCCGGTTGGCCGTGGAAGAAATCCATTCCGACCTGGAACAGCAAAAACGGGAACAGGTACTTTCGGATTTTAAAAGCCGCAAACTAAATGTTCTGGTAGCTACCGACATTCTTTCGAGAGGTATTGATATCGAAGATATTGATTTGGTTATAAATTACGATGTCCCACACGACGGCGAAGATTATATCCACCGAATTGGGCGTACTGCCCGTGCCGAAGCCGACGGAGTGGCTATTACGCTGGTGAACGTTAAAGATCAACAGAAATTTGCTGCCATAGAAAAACTGTTAGGTAAAGAGGTTTTCAAAGTAAAACTTCCTGAAGAATTAGGCGAAGGTCCAGTTTACAAACCCCCGACATCTGGTCGCAGAAATGATTACCGTAAAGGAAAAAATCATTCGGGTAAACCAAAAAGATATCCTCAAAAGAACAAACCGGCTTAATTAGGGTTAGCCTGAAAAGCCATCAAAAACAAACAAAATAAAGATACGGTTCTCCTGAACAAAAGATACGGTTCTCTTAAGCAAAAGATACGGTTCTCCCGAACAAAAGATACGGTTCTCTTAAACCAAAAATACGGATATTGTATAATGAATTCGGTTACCGTTCTTTTATAAAAGCAGTTGCTGATCCGATAAAGAGGCATAGTATCATGGCTTTCAGAAACCATAATCAGTAATTGTTTACAATTTTATAACAACAGGCATGCCAATTTTTTTGGTATTCGTTGTATTTTTGCATTTCATTAAATCTCACAATAATTATATGCGTACTGTCCGTTCCCAAACAAAAATCATTGCTACCATTGGCCCTGCTTCGGCATCCAAAGAAGTAATGTTTCAGATGATTGAAGAAGGCGTTGACCTTTTCCGGTTAAATTTTTCACATTCCAGCCGCGAAGATCATCAAAAAGTTATCAATATTATCAACGAGTTAAACCTTGAACTCAATACCAACATTGGTATCCTGGCCGATCTTCAGGGGCCGAAGCTTCGTATAGGTGAAATTGAAAACAACCGTATAAATTTGAATGAAAACGATATCGTTACTTTCGTTACCGAAAAATGCCTTGGTACAATTGAAAAAATTTACATGAGCTATCAGGCCTTTCCAATGGATGTATCCATCGGTGAAACAATTCTTATTGATGATGGTAAAATTAAACTGGAAGTTACGGAAACCAACCGTAAAGATACCGTTAAAGCCAAGGTGATACACGGAGGCGCTCTTTCATCCCGCAAAGGAGTAAACCTTCCCAACACTAAAATCTCGCAACCCAGTATGACCGCAGAAGATATTCTTAATGCAAACTTTGCGTTAGAAAACAATGCGGATTGGATTGCCTTATCATTTGTCCGTTCGGCTAACGATGTGGTTGAACTCAAAAAACTCATTGAAGAAAAAAACGGACATGCGGGTGTTATTGCCAAAATAGAAAAGCCCGAAGCGCTTAATGATATTGACAACATTATCGAAAAAGCCGATGGCGTGATGGTTGCTCGCGGTGATCTGGGAGTAGAAGTTTCCTTCGATCACGTTCCGGTAATTCAGAAAAAGATTGTAGCTAAATGTATAGAAAAATCCAAGCCGGTAATCATAGCCACACAAATGATGGAAAGTATGATTACCAATTTTACCCCAACCCGTGCCGAAGCTACCGATGTAGCCAATGCTGTATTGGATGGAGCAGATTCATTGATGCTTAGCGGCGAAACATCCGTCGGGAAATACCCGGCACTGACGATACGTTGCATGCAGCAAATCATTGACTGGACCGAAAATAATGGCTATCTTTACCATAATGAGCATACGCCTATTGAAACAGCATCAAGGTTTCTTCCCGACTCCATCTGTTATCATGCCACCAAAATGGCTTTTCAAACTCATGCTAAAGCCATAGTTACTTTTACTCATTCCGGTTACACCGCTTTCCGCATATCGAGCCATCGCCCACAATCCGATATTTTCGCATTTACTAATAACCGGCAAATACTGCGGAAAATGTCGTTGGTTTGGGGTGTGCGTGCTTACCACTGCAAAGATTTTGAAAAAATTGATGAAGCTATCGCTTATTCTCTGAAATTACTCAAAGAAAAAAATCTGATTTCTGATGGCGATGTTATCGTTCATGCCGGTAGTACACCGCTGAACGAAAAAGGACAGACCAACATGCTTAAACTGAGTTTTGTTTAAATAATATCTTTTAATGCTTTAGCAGGAATGACGGGTAAGACGTATTCCTGCTATTTTTTTATGCAAAACTTACGTATTTTACCTAATATTTATTAAGACGTTTGCTTAATTTTTATAAGATTTGTTTTTATTTATTTGAGCTTTTGGCGCATATTGTACATTTGACGGCAAAATCAAATCAATCAATAAAAATATCTACGATTCAAAAAAAGATTAACAATGAACAAATTAGGGACAATTGTACGTACAGCAATGATATTATTTTTGTTGCTTTTCATTTCAGCAGGCTGTTTTGCCCAAAAGAGCGGAATAGCAGGTATTTCATCCATATTGGAAGTTCAGCAGTATGAACGCGCCATCCACATTATGGCAATGTTGCTATTAGGCTTCGGCTTTCTAATGGTATTTGTCCGCAAATACGGACGATCAACACTCACTGCCACTTTTTTATTGGTAAGCACAGCACTTCCTTTGTATTTTATAATGAGCGATTCCAGCATTTTTGGAGGAGCTAACGGCGAGATTCAAAAATTAATCCTTGCCGAATTTGGAGCTGCCAGTTTACTGATAGCCGCCGGAGCCCTGTTGGGCAGGATAAAAATACATCAATATATTATTCTTGGCCTGTTGTTTATTCCATTTTATAAACTTAACGAATTTATAGTGATGGAAAATGGGTTAAACGTAATGAAACATGGAGTAGCCGATACGGGTGGTTCTATTGTTATTCATGCCTTTGGCGCTTTATTCGGGTTAGGTGCAGCTATGGCAATGACTACCAAAGCCGAATTGGACAAATCCATTGAAGCTGATGCAACAAGCGACCGTTATTCTATGCTGGGAAGTATGATTTTATGGATATTCTGGCCAAGTTTCTGTGCAGCTCTTGTTCCGGTGGAAGCTATCCCGCATACGGTAGTCAACGTTTTTCTTGCCCTTTGCGGATCCACCATTATCACATATATTCTTTCCGTAACCATTCGGGGAAAGATCAGTATTTCCGACATTGCCAATGCTGCCCTTGCAGGTGGTGTTGCCATAGGTTCCACCTGCGATTATGCCAGCCACGGCTCCGCCATGATCATTGGTGTGATAGCCGGTGCTATTTCTACTCTCGGTTTTACGATTATTCAAGACAGACAGAAAAAAATTCTTAAAGCGGTAGATACCTGCGGTGTAACCAACTTACATGGATTGCCAGGTATTTTTGGAGGATTAGCCGCCATTGCTGTTGTCCCTGAACTGGATACCGCAAGTCAGATTTCTGGAATCTTAATTACGGTAGTCCTTGCTCTGATTCTCGGCTTTGGCACAGGTAAAGTTCTTTCCATATTTGGGCGCAAGAAACATGCATACATTGATTCCGAAGAGTTTGTCGACGCTGACTAACTAAATTACCAAGAAGCAAAATAATATTCTGTAGTTTATAAAAAAGCATCCAGGCATCAGCTTAGGATGCTTTTTTATTTTAAAACCATTCCTACACTATTTTTAGTTTATTATCTCAAAACGATAAACAATATCCTTCAATTAATTGTTTATTGGGAAAATATAATGATAATTCTTAAAAATTGATATTACGAAACAAGTCCCGATTTTCGGGATGAATTTCATCAGACCTTAACTTAAAATTATTAACAGATGAAATGCACAAATTTATTTTCAACACGTTCGGACGACTGGTCGGCTTTGGTTGTTCGCCTGACCTTAGGTTTAATTATGTTTCCTCATGGAGCTCAGAAATTATTGGGCTGGTTTGGAGGCTATGGTTTTAGCGGAACAATGGATGCTTTCACCCATGGCATGCATTTGCCATGGATTATTGCCTTTTTAGTTATTCTTATTGAATCTATTGGTTCGCTGGCGCTAATTGCCGGAGTAGCCACACGATTTTTCAGCCTCGCCATGCTTGGCAATTTTATCGGCATCATTCTTACTGCTCATTTGCATAATGGCTTCTTTATGAACTGGTATATGCAACCCAATAAACCCGAAGGTTTTGAGTATCATTTACTAATACTCGGACTTGCCATTGCAGCCATGATAGCCGGAGGCGGAAAATGGAGCATAGATTCCTTACTGATGAAATGCAAGAAAAGTAAAACAAACTACTGATATCATTTATAGCCAGCACTATCACGGAAAGTAAAAATGATAAAGTTCGCCAATTTCCTAATCGGCGGACTTTATCATTTTACGCAAATAATTTTTCAGGATAGATTCCTTTAGCTACCAGTTTACGTATTTCATAACTTACCCAGGCTTTATCCTCGTGATAGGTAACACCGAACCAATGATCGTTGCTTAGCAATACATTTACATGGGCTTCGCCGGTTTCGAGCAAATGATTGACTACCGAAGGAATATAAAATTCGGCTTTAGGATTATCGGCATTTTGGTTTAAAAAGATTTTGAAGTCGCGTTCCAGAAAATTGAATATCCGCGGTGTGAATCCCCAGGTATTCATCGAAACAATGCTGTCGCCGGCAAGCGGTATCCATTGTCCGTCTTTATCCTTGTAGGCAATGCAGCCTTCGGGACGGCGTTCTATTCCGATAATTTCGGTTACACCTTTCAGCAAGGATTGTTCGTCAATATTACATTTTCCACGCGATACCCCTCCGAATTCCGAAAGAGTTTCCGAAAGTTTATATCCAACCATAGCAAAGCTGGTATGGCTATTGTCGTCGAGGGATGATAAATAGCTACCCATTTCAGCAAAGGCTTCCCTTCCATAGAAATCATCGGCATTGATTACCGAAAAAGGTTCGTTGATTATCCCGGCAGCAAGCAAAATGGCCTGTCCGGTTCCCCAGGGCTTTGTTCGTTGGGAATTATAACTATATCCTGCAGGGATGGCATCAATTTCTTGCATGACATAATCTACGGGAATTTTTCCAGAATATCTTTCGCCATAAAAAGCTTTGAATTCTTTTTCTATTTCCTTACGGATAACAAAAACGATTTTGCCGAAGCCGGCACGCATGGCGTCAAAAACTGAATAGTCAATCAGGGTTTCGCCCGAAGGTCCAAACGTATCCAACTGTTTCAGTCCGCCATAACGGCTACCAACACCGGCAGCCATGATTAGTAAAGTGGGTTTCATTTATTTGTAATAATTAAAAATATTAAACCCCTGGGGTCTGATAGACCCCAGGGGTTTTTAAAAACAACTAAATATCAACATTCATTATTTGCAGGTTTAGCAGCCTAAAGTGGCTACCATGACAGCTTTAATGGTGTGAAGACGATTTTCAGCTTCATCAAATACTACCGAATTGGGCGATTCAAAAACTTCTTCAGTAACTTCCATACCATCAAGTCCGTAAGTTTTATAAATTTGTTCACCAATTACAGTTTCCCTGTTATGGAAAGCCGGCAGACAGTGCAGGAATTTTACCTTGGGATTTCCGGTCAATTCAACCACTTGTTTATTTACCTGATAAGGATGCAATAATTTGATGCGATCGCCCCATAATTCCATGGGTTCGCCCATCGAAACCCAAACATCGGTATAGAGAAAATCAACGCCTTTAACAGCTTCGGCTATGTTGTCGGTGATAGTGATTTTGGCACCGGTTGTTTTAGCTATTTCGCGGCATTGAGCAACGAGTTCGGGATCGGGTTGACACGATTTGGGAGCTGCGGCACGAAAATCCATTCCCATTTTGGCAGCACCTACCATCAGCGAATTTCCGACATTATTTTTGGCATCGCCAAGGAAACAATAAGAAATCTGGCTCAATGGTTTGTCGCTATGTTCCATCATGGTCAGGAAGTCGGCAAGAATTTGAGTCGGATGAAACTCGTTGGTTAATCCGTTCCAGACCGGGACGCCGGAGTACTCGCCCAAAACTTCAACAATATGTTGACCAAAGCCACGATATTCTATGCCATCGTACATACGTCCAAGAACCCTGGCCGTATCTTTCATGGATTCTTTCTTCCCCATTTGCGAACCAGAAGGTCCCAGATAAGTTACATGTGCTCCCTGATCGAGTGCTGCAGTTTCAAAAGCACAACGCGTACGGGTTGAGTCTTTTTCAAAAAGCAGAACAATGTTTTTGCCTTTTAATCGGGGTTGTTCGGTACCAACACGTTTGGCACGTTTCAACTCGGCGGCCAGATCAAGCAAATATTTTATTTCTTCAGGTGTAAAATCCAGAAGTTTCAGGAAATTACGGTTTCTTAAATTATAGCCCATATTCTTTTTGTTTTAGATTTTAGATTGCAAATTTTAATTTTTTATTAGTTAAACTTTTGGCCATTAACTTTTAGCCATTAGCTTTTTCACTATTTTCTATTCCTTCGTTTTTTTAAACAATTGAAATTCTTGTTCCTCCATTATCAACCCCCAAAACATTGGCACTGGTGATGATGGCATCTTTACCGGTATGAGTTACAAAATGGATAGCTGCTCTCACTTTTGGAGCCATACTTCCTTCGCCAAACTGACCATCTTTAAGATATTGACGAGCTTCGCGAACCGACATTTTGTCTATTTGTTTCTGTTCAGGTTTATTGTAATTGATACAAACTTTTGGGACATCAGTAAGTATGATAAGCTTATCGGCATTGATATTCACAGCAAGCAAAGCCGAAGCAAGGTCTTTATCAATAACGGCATCTATACCCTGGAGTTTGTTTTCGGCTACATAATACACGGGGATACCGCCGCCACCAACAGCAATAACAATCTGATGATCGCGGGCCAGTTTCTGAACCGAACGCATATTCAACACACCTAAAGGCTGAGGTGAAGCAACGACTTTTCGCCATCCGCGCTGACGGGCATCTTCTTTAAAAATGGCACCGGTTTCGGCAGCAATTTTGTCGGCGTCTTCTTTGGTATAAAACGGTCCCACCGGTTTGGTAGGATTGCTGAACGCAGGATCATCCTTATCCACCAGAACCTGAGTGATGATGGTGATGATGTCGCGTTCCAGATCGTGTGCCCTGAGCACATTACGCAACTGTTGTTCGATAATGTATCCGATAAATCCCTGGGAATAGGCTACGCTTACATCCATAGGCATATCGGGCAAACCATGCAATTTGGCTCCGGCCGAATTGGCAAGAATTATATTGCCTACTTGCGGACCATTGCCGTGGGTTATTACCAAATCATAATCGCGTTTTATCAGGGTCAGGAGACGTTCACTGGTCATCAAAGCATTGGCTTCCTGTTCGTCAATGGTGCCTTGCTGATCGCCACGTAAAAGAGCGTTACCTCCAAAAGCTACAACGGCTAATTTCTTCATAAATAAAAATTATCGGTTAATGTTTTTGCAAAGGTAAAATTTTTAATGAAACAGAGATAAATGATTTATTCTATGTTTACCGGTCCCATCCGTTGCATTGTCCAAATAATATCCCGTTGCTTATGAACAAGAAAAGCTGGCGGATTTATCGGGCTCCATCGTAAAGGACTGGGCAGGATGGCTGCCAGCATTGCTGCTTCCGAACGTGTTAAATTTTTAGCCGATTTGTGGAAATAAATCTGCGAAGCCTTTTCGGCCCCATAGATGCCATCGCCCATTTCTATCACATTAAGATAAACTTCCATTATTCTTTTTTTACCCCAACAAACCTCTATCAAAGTGGTAAAATATACTTCCAATCCCTTGCGGAACCAGGTACGGTCGGGCCAAAGAAAAACATTCTTGGCTGTCTGTTGCGAAATAGTGCTTGCACCTCTAAGTTTTTTGCTATGCTCATTAAGTCGCTGAGCCTTACGGATAGCTTCAAAATCAAAGCCATAATGATCAACAAAATTATTATCTTCCGAAGCGACAGCAGCTCTTACCAGATTGTTGGACAAGTTATCGTACGAAACCCAATCTTTCTGCAAACTTACCTTTTTCCCATCAGCAATTTGTTCTCCTACCCTGATGATCATCAAGGGAGTTATTGGTGGAGGCACAAAACGATAAATTAATGCGACAAGGATGGTGGAAACAAAAAAGAAAATCAGAAGTCGTTTGACAAAACGAAATATCTTTTTCTTGAAATTACTTTTTTTCAAAACGCTCAGGAGTTAAACTATTATACACTGGAGTTTGATGATAATCTATTTTAGGTTTGCAAAATTAACTATTCCCCGGAAATAATGAAATGGATAAAAAATTTAGTTTGCTCCATAGTTTTATTATCATTTTTTTGATGTAAGTTTGCCACCCTATATAAAAAAATAAATCATCAGCAACAATTTTAAAAAAAATGAGTAATTTCATAGGAATACGCCACGAAGACAGGTATGAAAAAGAACTGCGCGCCCCGCTTACACCAAAACACGTAGAGCGATTGGTCAAAGAAAAAAAATTAGACATCATTGTACAAAATTCTGAAAAAAGGGTTTTTAAGGATGAAGAATATAAAAAAGCTGGTGCATTAATCGAAAATGATTTAAAAAAATGTTCCGTTATTTTTGGCGTTAAGGAAATTCCTGAATCTTTTTTTGAAGAGGATAAGACGTATGTCTTTTTTTCACACACCATCAAAGGGCAGAAACACAATATGCCCATATTGAAACGTATGATGGAACTAAAATGCAATCTCATTGATTACGAAAAAATTGTTGATGAACAAGGAAAACGATTGATTTTCTTTGGGAAATATGCCGGTTTGGCCGGAATGATAAATACATTATGGGCTTTAGGCTTACGTTTAAAATCATTCGGGGTGGAAACTCCATTTCTGAAAATAAGGCAGGCACATACCTATCACTCGCTGGAAGAAGCCAAACAGGATATTTCAAACGTGGGGCAGGAAATTGCCGAAGAAGGCATGCACCAGGCATTACGCCCCTTTGTGGTCGGATTTACCGGATATGGCAACGTATCCCAAGGCGCTCAGGAAATCCTGGGACTGCTTCCTATAAAAGATATTTCGCCCGAAAAACTTCTTAAATTAAAATACCGGAATAAACTGCCGAACAATATCATTTATAAGGTGATTTTTAAAGAAGAACATCTATCGGAAAATAAAGATAAAACCAAAGAATTCGATCTTCATCATTATTACAACAATCCCCAGGATTATCAGAGTAGGTTTACTCAATATATTCCACATCTTTCGGTACTGATGAATTGCATGTACTGGGACGAGCATTATCCCCGCATTATTACCCGCGATTATCTTAAACGGGCGTTTGCTGCCAGCCGGCCCAAGCTGCTTGCTATTGGCGATATCAGTTGCGATGTGGATGGTTCGATAGAAAGTACAGTAAAAAGCACTCTCATTGAAGATCCTATTTACGTGTATAATCCTTTTAGTCATGAAATAACGATGGGGTACGAAGGCGAGGGAATACAGGTGATGGCTGTGGATATTCTGCCAAGTGAACTGCCCCGCGATTCTTCCTCCGGCTTTGGCGATGTGCTCGTAAATTTTGTTAAACCTATAGCCGATACCGAATTTGATGTACCTTTCGAAGATTTAAACCTGCCGCGTGCACTCAAAAAAGGGCTCATCCTTCATAAAGGCGAATTGACTCCCGAATTTAAATACCTCGAGCAATATTTATAAGACTTTAATTAGCTTTATTCAAAAATAACATTTTAAAAATCTATAAAAAAATGAAGAAAGTATTAATACTCGGAGCAGGATTGGTGGTGAAGCCAATCGTAACTCACTTATTAAGCAAAGGCATACAGATTACTGTTGCCACACGTACAAAATCGAAAGCCGACGAAATGATAGCTGGTAATCCGCTGGGAAAATCCGTAGCATGGACGGTAGACAAACTCGACGAATTAGACAAAATGGTTGCCGAGCATGATGTTTCCGTAAGCCTTTTGCCTTATGCCCATCATCCTATGGTAGCCAAATATTGCATCAAGCATAAAAAACATCTGGTTACCTGCTCTTATGTAAAAGCCGAAATGCAGTCTTTAGATGCCGAAGCAAAAGCTGCCGGAGTTATACTACTAAACGAAATGGGTGTTGATCCGGGCATTGATCACATGTCGGCTATGCGCATTATTGACAACATTCATGCAAAAGGCGGAAAAGTGGAAGAGTTTTATTCACTTTGCGGAGCCTTACCTGCCCCCGAAGCTGCAACCAATCCTTTTAAATATAAATTTTCGTGGAGTCCAAAAGGCGTAGTGATGGCAGGCAACAACGATGCCATTTACCTGAAACATGGAAAAGTGGTAGAAGTTCCCACCGAAAATCTTTTCCGTAATCCTGCCATTATTGATTTTCCTGAGGTAGGAAAACTGGAAGTCTATCCTAACCGCGATTCCATTATGTATAAGGAAATTTACGGTATTCCTGAAGCTACTACTATTTTCCGCGGCACGATGCGTTTTCAGGGCTGGTGCGAGATCATTGATGCGTTAAAAGTCATGAAACTTATTTCCTACGACAAAACAAATCTCGAAGGACTAACCTATGCTGAATTTGTTGCCAAAAAAATAGGCGCAAAAGATGCTACCAACATCAAACAAAAAGTGGCAGATTATCTTCACCTTGATGTAAATGCTTATTCGGTAAATTCTCTTGAATGGCTCGGTTATTTCGACAATAAACCCATGAATCGCAAGATAGATTCTCCTTTTGAAGTTACCAGCGACATGATGATAGAAAAAATGCAACTCGGACTCCATGAACGCGACATGGTGGTGATGCAACATACCTTCCTTGCTTCCTATCCCGATGGTAAGAAAGAAGTAATACGTTCACGCATGCTCGATTTTGGCACGCTGGCTACCGATACATCCATTGCCCGTACCGTTGCCCTTCCGGCTGCCATTGGCGTGGAAATGATACTCGAAGGCAAGATCAATCTTACCGGCGTTTATCGTCCTACCATACCAGCAATCTATAATCCGGTTCTGGACAATCTGGAACATCTTAACATCAAAATGGTGGAAGAATACGGCTTACCCTTAAGCGAAAATATGCAATAATAATCCAATACTGATCATTGGCAGCAGGCAGTAAGCAGATTCTATATTTCTGTTTACTGTTTACTGCCATTTTTTTTATCTTTACAAAAAAATGCCACAAAATGAAATAAGCAGTAGGCAAAGAAAGAATGTTTGTTGTCTGAGAAGGAAGATAAGTTGACACAGCAAGAATGTAAATTGTCAAACAAAGAATGTTTGACGACGGAGCAAGAATATAAAAATGGCCATTAGCTAACAGCCCCAAAAAATAAAGAGATGAAATTTACTGTAAAAGAAACAAGTGATTTACTTTCATTTTTGATGAAAGCGCTGGATACGGATTCCAAATCGCACATACGAAAAATTATCCGTTACGAAGAAGTAATGATCAATAGTGTTCGAAGCAAACGTCCCGATCAGGAAGTGAAGCCAGATGATAAAGTCGAAATTATTAAGCAAAAGAAAAATGAGACCTTTCGTCGCTATAAAGCTCCCTTTCCTGTTCTATTTGAGGATGAGAATTATATAGCCGTAGATAAACCGGCAGGTTTGCTCACTTCTGGCGGCACCAGCGAAAGGACAGATACTGCTTTCAAGGCCGTCAATCATTATATCAAAGAAAACACCAAGGGAAAAAATCATGCTTATGTGGTTCATCGCCTCGATAAAGAAGTCTCAGGAATTGTACTATTTGCTAAAAGCGAGGAAGCTGTCGAGAGAATAAAAGCCATCTGGCCGGATGTGGAGAAAAAGTATTATGCCTTTGTGGAAGGTGCGCCTAAGGAAAAAGAAGGGACCATCCAAAGCTGGCTTAAAGAATACAAAGAGAAGATATTTTCCGTTCGCGAAAGCCCGGAAGCAAAATTAGCCATCACGCATTACAGCACCCTTAAAACATTTACCCGATACACCCTGCTTGAAGTAAAACTGGAAACAGGCCGTAAAAACCAGATACGCGTCCATCTTTCCGATATCGGTTGTCCCATCATCGGCGATTATAAATACGGAGCAAGCAAAGAAATACTCCGGCAGATTCGCCTCCATGCCTTTTCCCTGTCGTTTGTTAATCCATATACCGCATTGCCTGTAACCATAGAATCGCCCATGCCCGTAGGATTTTTAAGGTTGGGGGACAAAAGACGAAAAATATAAATAAACATAGTTAAGGCAACAATTATACTTCAGGTGAAATAATAATTAGCAGGTACATTCGTTAAATAAAAAAAATACGGATAAGAAAGTAACATGCGAGCATCCATCGACATTAAAAACAAATTATACACATGAAAATTAAATTAACTCTTCCTTTCATTTTTCTTTTCCTTTGTGCGGTAACTTCTTCGGCTCAGGAAATAAGACAAACATATTTAGGCCTCGAAACAGGAATAACATTTTTCGAAAGTGATTTGTCAAATACGGATTATATAAGAAAAGACATGTCTACTTATTCTACCGATTATTCATCGAGCAACATTACCAGTTCAATGTACAAGAGTTTTATTGGAATAAAACCCGAAATATTCACATTAAATAAAAAGGTTGGTTTGCTGGCTGGAATACATTATTCACGTGTTAATAGTTCGGTTGGAAAGAATGATTACTGGTCGGATAATGTTGATTATTTTTATTTGCGTATACGTCAGGATGGTATTAACACTGAATATTTAAGAGTAAAAAAAATCAAGCAAATGTCCGATTACATTGGAATCCCAATAGAAGTCCGATATTTCCCATTTAGGCCACGTTTGTTTCGTTTATATTTTAAATTAGGGGCAGAAATAAATTATCTTTTACAATCGCAAACGGATGTAACGTTTTATGATGATGCGATGAATCCCTTTCAAAAAGATGTGAAAGAACTAATGGGAGACCCTAAGTCCTTTAGTTCATCAATATATGGATCTGCCGGTTTCAGGCTTGGCAAAGAATCAAAACCTTCAGTTAGTTTTGAAGTATGTTTACCTTCAATATTTTTGACTTCCAAATCATCCGGTTTGGTAAATCCATTATGGGGCGCCGGGTTTCAATTAAATGTTCAAATACCTCTTAACACAAAAGTGCATTAAAACAATTCTTGAATTTCGAAACGAATTCTACCCAACCTAAAAATTATTTACAGATGAAAAAACAGCTTTTTATTTTTGCTATTGTAGTATTGTTTTTTACAGGATGTTCAAAAGATTATGAACTTAAAAAATCGGTTTTTATAAACGATAAAGATTTTCCCGGTTTGCCGATTTATTCGGAATGGGGTTACAATACTTTTGGAGCTTATTACGACAGAGAAATTTTTGTATCTAATGATATTTCAGTACCTGCAAAAGTCAGTGTATCAAACAACGAAATGTCATTTATTTTAGACGGACAAAAAGAACATCAGAACTACGATAGCCACAAAAAAATGGTTATGACATTTAAAATATCAGATTTTTTACCCGAAGAATATGCAAATTTAACAACATTAAACGACACCATATTGGACTTAACCAATCCAGCATATCAGGTATTGATATCTATGGACGACACTACGTATACAGCCAACATTCTCAGCGGAAAGCTCACCTTCAAAAGAGCCCAAAACTTGCTGGTTGATAAAAAACAAGTTGAAGTTATTCTTTCAGGATATTTTGAATTTAAAGCTATCTTTAATGAAAAAACCGTAACCGTTTCTGATGGCAGGTTTGACGTAGGAATAAGTTCAGATAATTTTTACATCTATTAGGACGCTTATCATTTTAGCGTACCCGAATAACCTGAGTTCGGGTTATACGATATAAGCAAACCAAATCCGCTGTTGAATGAAATTTGTAATTCTGCTTAGCAAGGTTGATTATTATATCTATAGCCCTTGCAACCAAACTAACCTTGTCAAAAAATTGAAATTTCGACAAGGTTAGTTTTGTCTTTTACTTGTTTATTACAATTTTACTAATATAATTTAAGTTCTTGCCCTGTACCCTCAGCGAGTAAACACCATCGGGCAAAGTGGTTATATTTAGGTTTAGTTTCGTTTTCCCATTCAATTCTGCAACCGATTTTTGATAAGCCATTACGCCCAATGAATTATAAAGTGAAATATCAAACGTTCCAGGTTGGGTTACCATTAAATCAAGGGTAAACTGCCCATTACTTGGATTAGGATAAACGGCAACTTCCGAAGAAGCAGGATCGGGAATGTTGGTTGCCGAGCCAATGTTTCCATCTGTATATTGAGGAGCAAAAAGATTCCCTTCATAATCGCTGAATTCCTTTTTTGTAGGATTGTTTTCAAATGATACGGCAGATGAACCCGCTAATTTAGCATTAAACCGAAGATTACACAAAGTCCCCTGGCTGATGTTTATGCCATTGGCATCGGCAGCCCAGACAAAAGTAAGCAGCCCGGGAGCAGGATTTGCCACCATGGCCATATCAATGCCAGGATACCAATCTGTTACTCCCAACCATTGTAATTTAGATGCGTCGTATTGAATAGTAAACTGGAAAGAGCCTAAATTAGGCATATTGCTGATAATTACCGGAAGGGTTAGCTCACCAATTGATTCGTTGGCCGAGCCTATGCTGATGTTTCCCTGATAATGGACGTCAAAGTCTGTTTCTGTAGGAATGTAGGAGCCATTAGCATCACCATAAACAATTCCATTGAAATTCTGGGTAACATTGCTGCTATCTACAGTTAATAACTGATTATTGAACAACCAATCGCCTGAAGGAAAGGAATTACTGACATGAACTATACGTTTTTTTATCAATAAAATATCTGAAGCTGTTAAATCGTTAGAAAGGTCTACATCGCCAGAAGCAAGAAATATACCTGAAAGGTTATATGTGTTCACAATATACCTGCGAAATAACAAAATATCCGAAGCCGTTACACCATCCCAAGTTTTAGTGGTAGAAATGTTCAATGAGTAATTACCTGATGGTACTTTAGGAAATAAATAAAATCCGTCGGTATTGGTAGTGGCGGCACCAACAACATTTTCATTTGTGTTTTTCAGCTTAATGGTGAGACCATCTAAAGGTGTATTATTTATATTAGGATAAGAAGCTATTCCGCTTACCATTACGCATGAATCAATAGTAACATCATAAGGTGAGGATACCGTACCATTTCCCAAGCTATTGGTTCCATAAACGGTAAAACTTCCCGGGACAGCAGTATTTGAGAAATCAACGGTAATAGTATGAGTATTGACTCCCGAAACAATAGTAATACCAGAAGGTGTAGTCCAAACATAACCAGTTGCATAGGGTATAGGTTCTACAGAATATTCAACTCCAGTCTGTCCGTGACAGAAAGTGGACGGACCAGTAATGTTTCCGGCTGCTCCGGGCAATTCGGATGAATAGTTGTATAAATTATCAACATCTGTTTGTGTAAGTGCCCGGTTCCAAAATGCTATATCATCCATTGCTCCATAAAAATAAGATTCAGGATAATGGACAGAACAATCTTTTCTTCCAATACTTCCCGGATTTGAAGAATAAGCAATTGAACCTCCATCTCCCTCATAAGTTCCTCCATCATTAATCCCATTAACATATATATCCATATCCTCAGGACCTCTAAATACACCTACGATGTGATACCATTTTTGTATATACGAAAGCATGGTTGTCCCCGTTTTTGTTCTTCTGCAACAAGGGCCAAGGTCTCCACCATCTCCATAACTAATCATTATTCTATTATCCAGAGAGGTACTAATAAAACAACCGGTATATGTGTCATCGTACAAATCGTTAGTAAAAATTTGAAGAGCAGATAAACTATCATATAAATAAACCCATAAAGAAACAGAAAATGGAAACTGTGGCTTTAATCTTTGGGAATAGGGTAGATCAACGCAGGTTGAATATCCATTAAAAGATAATGCACCAGTTGGATTTCCAAATCTGTCATTGGTATAAGTTCCATACCATGTATTTCCATTGAATCCATTTCCGCTGACATCAATGGCATTGCCATCTAATGGATAATGAAACAATAAACTGTCGCTAAGATTCTGTGCTGACAGTCGCGTTGCAAATTGTATAGCAATAATAAATGTTAAGAAAGTAAAATACTTTTTCATAAGTGTTTGATTTTAGTGAATAAATTAATTTTAATTAAGATTTTATATTATTTTAAACAAGTTACAAATGCACCATCAATGCGAATCAAAAGTTAAGAAATAAGTAAAATCTAAACAACAACAATTTTACCGAATACATAGATCAATAACTTACAAACTAACAATCCAGCCATTAATAATTATACTATCCCCCGCTTGCCAATCCTTGATTTGCATTATTAAATCGCGCACAATAATAATAATATATTTTTTTAAAATAGAGAAGATTTATTAAACGTAGGGGTTTTACGAGTATTCGTAGGGGTTTTACGAGTATTCGTAAATAATACGGATCAAAAGAAAAAAATAAATGAGCATAAATGGCAGCAAATTAACAGAACTCAAGTGATAAGCCTATAGAAAAACTAAAATAAAAATCAATAGTCAAGTGTAAAGCTAAATGTTTTGAACACCTGGAAGTAACCCGGCAGGATGAAGTAATCAGAAACATCTTTGAGTGGAGTATTATGCCAGGAAATCAGTTATTTGTAAAATATTTCAAGAAGTTGAACCAAGCTACGAACCAAGAAGTTTTCAATTATTTACATCCATGATTTTTCCATAATCTGCAATTTGACAACTATACACTTGATTTCGATTTAACCATTTTGACACAGTATAAGACCATTGCAAGGCAAAAGGGATATAAAATATTATATTAGTGTCGTTTACAGCAATAAATTTGTTATATTATGCAGCATAAAAAATGAGAACCGTATAGGGGTTGTCAAAAATGCACACTCAACATCTGATGGAAGGCTATTGCATACAATTTATATCGTTCACCTGGGATTATTATGTTCCAATGCTAAAAATGAGGGGAAAATCCCTCTTTTGCAGCAATATTATTGAGATATAATAAGACAAAAATAGTAAAAAAGGCTTTTTATCACAACAAACAAAAAATCATCAACCCAAAATTAAAAAATTCACCTCCTGTGGCATTTTGCAACGGTCTTGAATCTTAAAGCTATCCTTGGCTATGAAAAGACGAGAAGGGTTTAAAGGATTATGGAATTCATCTAAACTTATGAATTCGCCTTTCTTTCCCCCTTCTTAATTCCTAATGGCGGATTTGGACTAATCATATTTTATCATCATAATTTATTCTTTATCAAATAATTAGTTTTATTTAACTACTATACAATGTTTTAAATTGTTTTATAATTATATTTTATTAAAATTCAATATTTTACAAAGTAATAAATTTGCTTTTATTTCAAGTTTTTATAAAATAATAAAAAAATAGAAACATTTTTTAAAAAATAATTTGTATTTAGCATAAAATGTCATATATTCGTGCCTGAATATTGCATTTTTCATAATTAATGTTAATATGTTGATTATATGTAATTTATACTTATAAAGTTGTTTTTAAATTTTAACGGATTTTCTAAAATAAAAGTTACAACTTTCTTTAAGAATAAATTTTTTAATCACATATTTTCTTATTTTTGTACCTTATAAAAGTACTATGAAAAAAATCTATTATGTTTTTGCTTTATGCTTGTTCTCAGCCTTATGGTTTAGTTCAGCATACGGACAAAGTTATCAGTTAACAGGCGCCGATTTGTGTAGTGATGGTTCCCAATCAACCACAATCAGCCTATCCAATTCAGATCCAGCAAAGTATTATGCTTTGTTTCGCGACAACCAACTACTCGCTATTCAGCAATGTGCCTCAGGCACAAGTCCCAATCAAATTTTATTTGGTAATTTTTCAGAACCGGGTGTTTATACTGCCGCCGAGTTCAACAGTTTCAAGTCGGATGTTACACCATCCGATGGAAAAGCCATTGCAGGACAGGTGCGGATAAACAGGATTCCCCTGATTTATATCACCAATAAATCATTGGTTGCTAAATCGGGTGAACGTTTTCTTTATCAACCTGTTTCAAGTATAAAGGAAAGCGAGTTCACCTGGACGGCAAAGGTAGTTGAAGGCAAACTGGAAAAGTTCGCTAAAACTGGAAAAGAATTGATTGACCTGACTTTCGTCCTAACCGATGGGAAGCCTGCTAAAGTTATTTTTTCCATTACACCTATTGCACCTTCATCAAGCGGTGGCTGCATGGGGGATCCAGGTGATTTAACAGTAATTATAAATCCTTAACATTAAGTAAACAACTATTTTTTATTAAAATTTAATCTAAAAAATCAAACACTTTTATTTATTAACCTAATTTTATTTCTTATGAAAAAAAGTTACTTCAAAGAAATCCAGACAACATGGTGGGACCGCCTATTGAAATTTGGCACCTCTGCTCTGTTCTGTCTGGTATTTATGGCGATGTCCATAAATGCGCAAGCGCAGTACAATCTGACCTATAACAAAACGTCAGGTCAATGCGGTCCAATTGATCCATCGGTTATCATCGGTTTGGATAACTCAACTTTAAATAATACTCACGTATTATTTAAAGTTACTCTTGATGCAACCTATACGCCTAAGTATACTCAGGTTGGGTTGGTTATGAACAACTTCGGTGGTCTAATTCAATTTGGACAATACAATGAACCGGGTAAATATGTTGCATACAGATATCTTCCTGGTGCATATCATGAATTAGTAGGTGCAAACGATCTTGCTTCATACGGAAGCGGTACTTTACAGAGTGGTGAATTCTGGATTATCGGAACTCCTGCCGAGAGAGATTTGAGTTTTACAGGCACTGAAGGTACTGACTATCAGATTGAAGGCACAAAAGCCATTTATTGTAATAATGGTAGCCTTACGTTAACCAATCCTGAATATTCCCCTGCTGCTTACGGCAGCCAATGGAATGTTACCTATACTTTATTACTCAATGGTAATCCTCTTACTACGGATATACATGGTGATCCTTACTACAATAATCCTGTAGTAAATCCTAGTACTAGCACCATTGTTTGGGATAGCCTTCCCAGTGGAACATATACTGTAAAAGCCGAGAGAACTCCTTGCGCTGCAATAACATTCCCAACTCCTGGTAAATCGATGATTGTTATACCTGATGCTACCAGTATTCCGGTTACAGTTGATCCTATCAGCAATATTTCTTCAATTACCGGTACTCCGGTAATTCTTCCGATACATATTGTATATCCTACCATTGCTCCCGAACAGGCAGACCCCAGTGTAAACATAGATTCAAGAATTTCTACAACCTTAGCTGGTGGATTTCCTGCCAATACAACTATTCTAAATATCACTTATAATGGTACCGACGTACTCTCAGGGACTTATGATATGAGTGGTAAAAATGATGTATTGTTAAGTGATATTCTTGGACTTGCAACCCCTGGTCGTTTGATTGATCAATCTGGACAGAACATTAATTGGGTAATCACCCTGAAAAGTGAAACTGATGCAACTGTTCCTGTAAAAATCGAAACGATCACCTATCGCGGAACGGTAACTAATACTTTTTGCACTGGTGTATTGGATACCAAAGAATTCACGCTAACCTATGCACAGGAAACTACATCAACTATTCCTGATGTTACAGCATGCGATGAACCCGTTGTATTCGATTTCACAATTACGTATCCTGAAATATTAAATGTAAATGAAGATGTTAAAACTGATGCAAAAATCAGTGTTTATAAAGATGCTGGTTTAACAACACCTTGGGATATCAATGCAGGCGCTCAGATTGCAGTAAGTTTTGATGGAACACTGGTAAATACTTACACGGTTCCTTCTGATGCAAACGTATTCTACTTATCAACTTTGTTAGGTATCTCCCCACTTCCATTACAGGGACAGTCTGGTACCAATGTATGGTCATTTAGTATTACCAATCTCGATGCTTCCACCTATTATGTTGGAGTCCAAAATATGGCTATTCTTTATGGCGATGAATATACATATGCTTCCCAGGATTTCAAACTAATCCACGTTGGCGCTGCCGGTATTACCATTGATCCTATCTCCAGCATTCAAACCGCAAGCAATGCTCCGGTTATTTTTGAAGCCAAAGTAAATTATCCTCAAGGTACAGGTTTAACCCTTGCCGACCAGAATATTGATCCTTCTGTAATGGCTGATGCTTTAATCACCTTTACCCCGGCTCCTCCAGCAGGGACTGAAATTGCAGAAATTCAATATAACGGAGTAGCTGTTCCACTCACTGGTACTACAAATATTGGTGGACTGACAGAAATCAGACTTTCAACAATACTTGGTTCAGCTCCTACAGCATTATTAGGACACAGTGCAATACCTACTGATACATGGAAGATTAGTGTTGAAAACCTTAACGTTGCAAACACTTACAATGTCACCATTCAATCTATTGCATTTGTAGATTATACTGTTTGCCATACAGTAATGGCAACCCAGGAATTTTCTGTTACCACAGCCAACCTGGACATTAGTGATATTAACAATATTTCCACCATTAATGGAACACCGGTTATTATCCCGATACATGTTCAGTATCCGGCTATTTCAAACTATGACAATACAATAACAGTAGATGCAAGAATTTCAGGTACATTCCCAGCTAATACACAAATTATAGGTGTTAGCACCGACGGAGGTACAACCAATTTAATTGCTGGTACTCCTTATACAGTAACAAGCAGCCCAATCCTTCTTAGTGATGTACTTGGTATCTCTCCTGTACAGTTTACACTTGAAAACGGCAGGGCTTATGATTGGGAAATTACAGTTGTAAGTTTAGATCAAACGAATCCAATTTCAACTGACGTGCTGGTTGAAAGTATAGTAAATTATCCTCTTGGCGGACCATTTGTTCTTGATGCCGAAGGCTTCACACTTACGTATGCACAGGAAACTACATCAACTATTCCGGATGTTGCCGATTGTGGAAGCGTTAATTTCGATTTCACGATCGACTATCCAGCTATTCTGAATGTAGATACACGCGTTAAAAACGATGCAAAAATTTCTGTTTACCAAGATGCTGCATTATCAATTCCCTGGAATATCAATGCAGGCGCTGTAATCTCGATCAGCTACGACGGAACTCCTTTAACACCTTATACAGTTCCATCAGCCAATGATGAATTCTTATTATCAACTTTAGTTGGCGGTGGAGCTCCTTATCCTCTCCAGGGCCATTCAGGTTCCGATTTATGGGAATTCAGTATTTCCGGAGTTACTCCTTCGACTTACTTTGTAAAAATTGAAAACATGGCTGTTCTTAACAGCATTGATTATGTATACGCTACTCAGGATTTCAAAGTCATTAAAGTAGGTGCAACCGGCGTTACCGTTAATGAACCGATGGGCACTATTTCAACTGTAGCAGGCGCACCTCTTCAGTTTGAAGTAACCGTAGCTTACCCGGATCTCGTTGCACAAAACATTGACCCAAGTATTTTGGTTGACGCTTTAATCACCAGCAATGTTTCCTTAATCCTGGTGCTACCGTTGCCGAAATTAAATATAATGATGTTGTTGTTCCATTGGCTGGTGTTACAGCTTTAGGTGGAAAAAGCAGTATCCGGTTATCCGAAATTCTTGGTACCGCTCCTACAGCATTACTTGGACACAGCAATTTAACTGACGTTTGGACTATTACCTTAACAGATGTAATTGCCGGTGGTTGCGCAACGAAATATCCTACAGGCATTAAAATGATTATGCAATCTGTTGCTTTTGTAGCTGATCCTTGGGAAACTCCATGTCCGGTTGTCCTTGACGCTGACACTCTGAATTACGGAACCAATTGCCTTCTTGCACAAGCAAGCACTGTTGATCCTGTTTGCGATGGTTCTGAAATTATAGGTTCACAATTTGAATTCAATTTTCCTCCTATAACGGGCAATCCTACAACTATCACTACCGATTCAAAAATCACATGTGATGTTGATATACCAGCAGGTGTTACTATAGGATGGTCATATAACAGTGGAGCAGCTTCCGGTAGTTATATCGTACCCGATGCTATTACAGCAGGAACCCCATTATATTTATCTACCATTGTTGGTTCCCCAGCGCCTACCCCATTAGAAGGACATAGTGGACTTTCCACAATATGGGATTTTACTTTTGATAATGTACCGGTTGGCGTTTATAATCTGACAGTAGTACCTATTGCTTCTATGGCTTCTCCTGCACTTGAAGAAGAATTGATGACCTATCCAACTTCTATTACTCAGACATTGACGGTATTAGCATTACCCGACCCGACCATTACAGGAGATCTTATAGCGTACAGTGGACAAACTAAAACATATAGTGTTGCCGCTACTACATCTTATAATTGGTCTATTTTCGATATTAACGCATCAACAGGCTCTTCTACCGATGTAACTATAGAAGGTTCCTATTCAGCATCCTCTGTAAATGTTAAGGCTAGCTGGCCCTTTACCGGAACTTTCAGATTAGTTGCTTGGGTTAGCAACGGAACTTGTTCTGATACATCATCCATATTAATCACTGTAAAACCGAATATTCTTTACGGACAGGTTAAATACTGGAATGCACAGGAAAGCCCCATGCCTTCTCCATTTAATACCAATTACAATGGTATGACCGTTCCTGACTACTTCTATGTAGCATTATTTGATAACTTTGATAAAAAAGATGGCAGCTATGATTTTGATCCTGCTGATGCACTTGAAATACAAACTGTTCAACCTAACTGGATTGAAGATGGTTCAACAATAACCGAATATTTGTCATCCTTTATGTTTGATTACAACTTAGATCCAGATGCACCCTATAGTATTATTGTATGGGATGGTGGCTACCTTGAAGAAAACCTTGGCGATGGTTACCTTGGTCAAACATGGACATGGAATAACTGGGGTGGAGTAAATGCTACCGATGCTTTAGCTATTCAACACATGGCTGCTGGTAATACACTCCCATTCCATTGGGTAGGACTTCCTTCTGCAACACCTTATCCATACGGATTTTTTGCTGAAGAACTGGCTGATGTGAATAACAGTGGTATAGCAAAAATTAGTAATCCTATCACAGCTCTTGACGCATTAATTACAAGTCGCCGTGCTGTAGGTTACATTCCAACGTTTACTAATGATAAGCCTAATTTTGAAGTTGCTGGTAAATTAGTATCTTTTAATGATTTCAACACCAATAACACATTCACAAATTCATTATCTGATGATCCAGATACCAGACCCGATATTAAATTCTACAATGCTTATTATGATTATAAATGGAGCACTTTTGCTTTAGAACATGTTTACGTTACTGCACCAGATAATTTTGAAGCTGGCAATAACTTCCTAAACATCTATTACAGTGCCGTAGGCGATATCAACGCTTCTTATGTTCCTGAATATGGTGGCTTCAAAGCCAAACCAGCAATGGAACTTACCGCTGATAATCAATTAGAAGTAAGCAAAGGCGAAATTGTTGACGTTCCTGTTCGTTTAGAAAGCGGAGCCGATTTAGGTGCAATTACCCTTGGACTTAACTATCGCAAGGATTTAATTGAAGTAGTTGGCGTTAATTATAACGAAGATTTCGCTCGCATTGATGCTGAAAAAGGCAATGTTCAAATTGCATGGTTCAACACCGATGGCCAGCATTTCAATGCTAATGATGCTATTGCTACCCTTAAAGTTCGTGTTTTAGCTGATATCGATGCTAACACTCCTTTATTTGAACTCCAGAATGCTGAAATAGCTGATAACTCAGCTACCGTTATCGAAGGTAATAACCTTAAGACTGTTGCTCTTGTAACCAATTTGAACGCAAATTCAACAGAACTTCGGGCTGAAAACTATCCTAACCCATTCAACGAAAAAACTACGATCAGTTACAATCTGCCAGAAACAGGCAATGTTCAGATAGTAATTTATAACAAAATGGGACAAATAGTTAAAACCTTAGTTAATGAAATTCAGCAAGCAGGTTTACAAACTATTGATTTAAATCGTTCCGATCTGATGTCGGGTGTTTATTATTATCGCATTACGCTTCACGGCGGAAGCAGCGACTACTCTGTTACAAAGAATATGATTGTCGTTGAATAAATCCGAAAAAGTTGTTTCGGGATAAAAACCCGAAACAACTTTTTTATACATAAATCATCTTAAAACAGTTTTTTTTGCAGTACTAACATGTTACAACGAATTCACATACAAGCAAACCTACTTACCGCCACCTGGCTGGTAATATTTTGGTTACTTGTGCTCCCACAAGCGATAAGTCAGCCTGTTGTGAGCATAAGCAACCATGCAGGCTGTGCTAATAGTGAAATCCTTGTTCCCGTTGAAGTAAACAACTTTGCAGATGTAGCAGCCTTTACTTTTTACATTCAGGCAGACACTTCAGCCATTGCACTCATTTCTGTCGAAAATATTCATCCGGCACTTTTGGAAGGCAATGTTGTTAGCAATTTTAATAGTAATGGTATTCCGTCTATCAATGTCAATTGGTATGGAATGTCACCGGTTACTATCAGCAGCGGAAAACTATTTGATTTACGACTTTTACTCAAAGGAGGCGCTACCGATTTCAGTTTTACTGAAAACTGTGAAATTGCGCTGTCGGACTATACCGTTGTTCAAAATGTTGTTTACAACAATGGAAGTCTTACCGCCTTTAACGCATTATCGCCGGTACCGTTAACATCCACTGTTATAAAAGATAGCACAGCAAAATTCGTACTACCTTTATTCTCCGGTATTACCTACCAATGGCAGGAAAATTCCGGTAACATCTGGACAAACCTTGCTGAAAATCTCACGTATAAGGGAACGCTCACTAATGAATTGAGTTTAATTTCGGTTCCTATATCCCTCAATAATCACAACTACAGATGTCTGTTAACCAAACAGCTTTGTAGCGAGACTACTCTTGCAGCTACACTCGTGGTAAATGCAGTTGGAATTGACGAATATGGACTTGAAAAAAAATCGTTAATCAGTGTTTTTCCGAATCCGGTTGGCGACAGGATTACTTATCTTTTAGGAGTGTCTGTTTCACAGGCTACTCTTCATTTGATTGATACCAAAGGTAATATTGTTTTGCAATCTAAAATTACAAATATAAAATCCGAGACACCACAAACTCTGAATTTAGATAAACTGGCTGCCGGCACTTATCTTTTGCAATTAATAGATAATAACAAGATTATAGACTCGGTTAAAATATTGCGACAACTGTAAATAAATGATTTTATATGGATTACTTAACCTATTAATAATAAAGACACATTATATGAACAAGAAAATTTTACAATTAATCATAGTAATGCTGTTTGCGATGTCGGGTGTAATGGCTCAGACAGTGCAGCTTGGGCATGTAACGAATGCCGTGCCGGGTACTGTTACCGTTCCACTCAACATGAATGACTTTACCGGAGTCAATGGCGATTTGGGTGCTATCTCATTATATATTCAATACGATAGCGACCTACTTACCTATACGGGCTTCAGCAATCTCAATTCTGCATTCAGCGGTATTAATGTGAACTATTCCCAACCTACCCATGAATTAAGAATTATATGGTATGGTTCTGCTGCCGGTATAACAATTAACGGCAAATTACTTGATCTTAATTTCACATACTCCGGAGGCTTTTCTACTGACATGGTCTTCACCGATGCATGCGAAATAAACAAGTTTAACTTCAATCCTATTGCAGCCACATACGAAAATGGTAGTGTCTCAAATAGTCCTAACATCAACACTTATACCGGTGCAGTTGGCTCCTGGCCACAAACCGCTGAAGTGGGTGAAACCATTAGCTTACCAATCTTAATTCAAGGTAACACCGATTTAAACCCTGAAGCATATTCGGCCGTTAATTCTATTACTCTTAAAATTGCTTTTGATAAACAAAAATTAACCTATCATGGCGTTACCAATAACACCTATGGTTTTTCTGTAGCAGAAAATAACGGAGTATTAAATTTACAATGGTCAAGTATTACTCCTCGGGATTTCAGAACATTCGCACCTCTTATGTTTTTAAACTTTACTTACAACGGAGGAGGAATTGCTTTGCTGGAATTCAAACCGGGTAGCATGGTTACATCCGGCTATTTTGTTGAGAATACTTATTTCATCAATGGAAATATCCAATTACACCCAGCAGCACCAGGAACCGGTTCGTTGAACATCGCAAAAACATGTACAACAGAAAATACGGCAAATATACCGGTAACTTATGCTGGTGATCCGATAGCAAATGTTGGTGCACTTACGCTCAATTTTAATTATGATAAAACTAAGCTTACTTATGCAGGATATACTGCCAACCAGTTGACCGGATGGCTGGTATCTCATACAGCAGGACACTTAACGTTTATCAATACCAGTGCTACAGGGCAAACCATCAATGCAGGTTCCCTTGTTACATTAAAATTTAATTACACTTCGGGCAAAGCCGATATTGCATTTGAAGCCGGTACGTCATTACTTAATACCGGATTCACTTATATTCCTTTAATTCTTAATGATGGTTATGTTTCTCTTACTCCTGAAATTACTGATCAACCAGATGCTCAAACAGTAAATTATGGTGCCCCTGCAACTTTTAGTATTACAGCTACAAATGCGATCAACTACCAGTGGCAGGAATTAGTATCCGGAGTATGGACAGATATAACCAATGGAGGTATTTATTCCGGCGCTACGACGAATACACTTACCATTTCAGCCGCAACCGGAAATATGAATACTTATCAGTACAAATGTATCGTTCAGCCGTGTGATATAACTTCAGATGCGGCTACGTTAACCTATAATGATGCTGTGATTACCGATCAACCCGATCCCCAAACTGTTAATCTTGGTGCAAGTGCAAGTTTCAACCTTACGGCTACTGGGTTCTCTGGTTTTCAGTGGCAGGAATACAATGGTTCAACATGGACTCCAATAACTGATGGAGGTATTTATTCCGGCGCTACGACGAATACACTTACCATTTCAGCCGTTACCGGAACAATGAATAACTATCAGTATAAATGTGTTGTTCAACCTGGAGATGTAACTTCTGACCCAGCTTTGTTAACAATTACTTTTAACGTAAGTGGTGTGCTTAAATATGCCGAAGATGATGGAGGAAATTCAATTCCAATTCCTAATTCAACGGTTAATTTAAAATCTACAGATGGTACCATAATTTATGGCACAACAACAACAGATACTGATGGAAATTTTAGTTTCAATAATGTCATTGCTGGTAATTACAAACTTGATGCCTCATCAACAATTGATGCTACATATAGTTACGATCTAACAGATGCCTTTATAATATATTTGATTGGTGGTGATTTAACAGGTTTAAGAGCACTCGCCGCAGATGTTAATGAGGTTGATGGTGTTGATATGACTGATGCGTTTTTGGTTTATCTAAGCGTTGACAATGGTTTCATTAAAGTTACTGATTGGGTTGCTCCTGACTGGATTTTTGAGCAACCAGCAATATCTGTAGTGAATGCAAATGTCGTTCAAGATTTTTATGGTATTTGCTCTGGAGATGTAAATGCAGATTTTAATCCTCATCCATAATTAAATATTAACATTATGAAACGAATATTTTTAATTCTATCCTTTTTCTCATTGTTAGGTATGGTGGTTAACGCTCAGTCGTTATCAACAACAACTTTTTCTGATGCAAATTTGAACTTGCCAACTGTTGGAAGTACATTTAATTTTCCGATTAATGTGGCAAGCATTGGAACTATTTATACCCTGACAATTTACATTGACTACGATCCTACTGTAATAACTTATGTTGGACCAGGAACCATTGGCAATACAACAATTACCAACCAGTCCTCTTCGAGACTCAAGCTTCTTACGGGAAGTTTTCCCAACCAGATAACTATTCCTGATGGAAAGCTATTGGATCTTTTATTTACATTTAATGGAGGAACTTCAACATTTATTTTCCGTACATCTGGTACAAATCGTTGTAGTATACTTAAACCTCCAGCTGCTACTATTTATATTACAGATGTTACTAACGGTAGTGTTTTAGGTGGTTATGTATCCAATTCCATTAGCACAGGTTCATGGGCAACTTCTACTAATTGGTCACTAGGTGTTGTCCCAAATGCTTATCACAATGTTAATGTTACCGCTGGCGGTACCGTAACTATTGGAGCCGATGCTGTTTGCAACAATTTAAACATTGCTAATGGTGGACAGCTCACTCTCAATACAGGAAAAACCCTTACCGATAATGGTAATTTTACAATTGCATCGGGTGGTTCCTTTATTCAGAATGGTACTTTGGCTGTAACCGGAACTACAACTGTTAAACGGGATATTGCCGCCAACGAATGGCATCTGATTTCCGCACCTATTTCTGACGCTCTTTCGGGTATGTTTGTAGGTAAATATTTACAGACTCATTCGGAAAGCACGAATGAGTATACGGATATTGAATCATTAACCGAACCGCTCACTCCAATGAAGGGTTTTGCCGTGTGGAATGCATCAGGTTTTACAGCAAATTACGTTGGAACACTGAATACAGGAAACCAAAGCATTGCAACTACCAAAGATGGCGAAGGCTGGAACTTAGTAGGGAATCCCTATCCTTCGGCTATTGATTGGAATGCCGCCTCGGGTTGGACAAAAACCAATGTAAATGCCACTACTTATTTGCATGTTAATTCTTCAACTTGGGCAACATGGAATGGATCTACCGGTACTAACGGTGGTTCACAATACATCGCTCCGGGACAAGGATTCTTTGTTGAAGCAACGGGGGCAGGAACTTTGGCTATGACAGATGCAGTGCGTGTTCACAATCCAGTATCTTTCTTTAAAAACACTGTAAACAATCTTGTAAGATTACAGGTTTCGGGAAATGGTTATACCGACGATGCTGTGGTTTATTTTGTGCCTGAAGCTACTGCCGAATTCGATGGACAATACGATGCACATAAACTCTTTGGCGACGTTGCCGAAGCCGCTCAAATCTATACGTTAGGAAGCTCTCCGTTAGCCATTAATGCCCTGCCCGAAACCAATAGCGTTCCGGTAGGAATTCATGCCGGAGCAAGCGGTACGTATACCATTGCAGCAACTGAAGTAAACGATATCCAAGCCATTACGCTGAAAGATAACCAAACGGGAATATCTACCAATTTATTGGCTAATTCCTATTCATTCAGTTTCACTCCGGGTGAAAACGAGCAACGTTTCACGCTCTATTTCAGTCCTCTTTCAATCAATGAGGTTGAAAATCCTTTGGCTTCAATTTACAGTAATCAAAATACGCTGTATGTTGATCTGAAAAGCCTAACCAAAGGCGACATCTACGTTTATAACCTGGCCGGTCAGCTTGTAACATCGGCTTCGGCAAATCAGGGAATGAATATGATTCGTCTTACGAATACGGGTAACTACATTGTTAAGGTGATCGCACCAAAAACAACTTTGGTTAAAAAGGTGTTTATTCAATAATTTAGATTTATTTGAACAATTAAAAAGAAAAGAATATGAAAAGAATAATCAGAATATTGACCATAACAGCCTTTTTGGCAACAGCTCCTTTGTTACTATTAGCACAAGCCCCCCCTCACCCCAACGGTGGAAATGCACCAAATACTGGTGGTAAAACAAATGCTCCGGTTGGCGGCGGTGGAGCGCCTATTGATGGTGGCTTAAGTATTTTATTAGTCCTGGGTGCCGCTTACGGCGCCAAAAAGGTTTTCATGGTAAAGCGGGAAGAAGAATAGCCCTCTTTACAACCTTATCCAAGTTAAACCCACCCTATCGCAATGTTAGGGTGGGTTTTTTAATTACCCAGGCGAACACTCCATTTCTTCAATGCTTCATTCCATTTCTTCGATGCATTGCTCCTATTCTTGAGTAAACTGTTCCATTTCACGGGTGATACGCTGCATTTCACGGGCGATACGCTGCATTTCACGAGTGATACGCTGCATTTCATGAATGATACGCTGCATTTCACGGGTGATACGCTACATTTCACGGACGATACGCTACATTTCACGGACGATACGCTACATTTCACGAGCGATACGCTGCATTTCATGAGTGACACCCTTCATTTCACGGGTGATATTCTCCATTTCATGAGTGATACGCTACATTTCACGGGCGGTACGCTGCATTTCACAGGCGATACGCTGCATTCCCCTCTTTTTTCAAGAAAGGAGTTTGGGGTGAGTTCGCTTTTGCCTGGAAAAAAACAACTCTGCTACGCTGGAATTATTCCAGGTCTTTTACTATGTCCGCCTCCACCCGCAAATTATCAATAATGAAATTCTGGCGTTCGGGAGTGTTCTTTCCCATATAATACGAAAGAAGTTCGGGAATAGTCGACGACTGTTTAAGGATGACTGGATCGAGACGCATGGACTGACCAATAAAATGCCTGAACTCTTCGGGTGAAATTTCGCCCAAACCTTTAAACCGTGTTATTTCCGGTGCAGGTCCCAATTCTGTGATAGCATTTTTTCGTTCCTCCTCGGAATAACAATAGCTAGTCTTTTTCTTATTTCTTACCCTGAACAAGGGAGTTTGCAAAATATATACATGACCATTTTTCACCAGATCGGGGAAAAATTGGAGAAAGAAAGTCAGCAGTAAAAGACGAATATGCATGCCATCGACATCGGCATCTGTAGCAATCACGATATTGTTATAGCGAAGATTTTCCATATCGTCTTCAATATTCAGCGCCGATTGCAACAGATTGAATTCCTCGTTTTCGTAAACTACCTTTTTACTCAGTCCGAAACAGTTCAGAGGCTTGCCCCTCAGACTGAAAACCGCCTGAGTATTTACGTCGCGCGACTTGGTGATGCTTCCGCTCGCCGAATCGCCTTCGGTTATAAACAGGGTAGAATCGAGGCGATGTTCGTTATTATCGTTATAATGAACACGACAATCGCGGAGCTTTTTATTATGAAGCGAAACTTTTTTAACACTGTCCTTAGCTAATTTTTTAATGTTAGCCATTTCCTTACGTTCCTTTTCCGACTGCAGGATTTTACGTAGCAAAGCTTCAGCCGTTTCGGAATTGATGTGCAGGTAATTATCGAGATTACGTTTAACAATATCGTTGATATAATTGCGAATGGATTGCCCGTCGGGTTCCATAGTAAGGGAACCAAGTTTGGTTTTGGTCTGCGATTCAAACACCGGTTCCTGTATTTTTATACTAATCGCAGCAATCATTCCTGTACGAATATCGCCCGGATCAAAATCTTTTTTATAAAACTCACGTATAGTTTTCAGAACGCTTTCGCGGAATGCTGCCTGATGAGTTCCCCCCTGCGTAGTATTCTGCCCATTAACAAAGGAATAATATTCCTCGGCATACTGTTTGGCACTATGGGTAAAAGCAAATTCAAAATCATCCTCTTTAATATGGATAATAGGATACAGTATTTCGTTGCCATTGATATATTGCGACAGCAAGTCGAGTAAACCGTTTTTAGCAATATACTTCTCGCCGTTAAAATTAACCGTCAGTCCGTTATTAAGAAAAGCATAGTTCCATAGCATCTTTTCGACATACTCGGCTATAAAATGGTATTTCCCGAATATTTTTTCATCAGGAATAAACGAGATGGCAGTACCATTGCGTAAATCGCAATCTTTCACGGGTTCGTCGTTGATGATATTGCCGCTGTCGAATTCCACCGTCTTCATCTTGCCATCCCTTACCGAACGTACCATGAAATAGCTCGAAAGGGCATTCACAGCCTTGGAACCAACGCCATTGAGGCCCACAGCCTTTTTGAATACTTTGCTATCGTATTTAGCGCCGGTATTTATTTTGGAAACACAATCAATCACTTTACCCAACGGAATACCCCGGCCATAATCGCGTATGGTAACTTTTTGCTCTTTAATACTTACGTCGATGGTGCGTCCAAAGCCCATCACATATTCATCTACCCCGTTATCTATAATTTCTTTTATCAGCACATAAATACCATCATCCTGCGATGATCCGTCGCCAAGCTTACCAATGTACATCCCCGGACGCAAACGAATATGCTCTTTCCATTCCAGCGACTTTACACTTTCCTCGTTGTATTTCTCTTCCATTTTATACTAACTGATATTTTGGCAAAGATATTTTAAAAAAAAGCAAAATGGTATAATTTTCCAGCCCGATTTCTTCAACTTTTTTCCTTAAGCTACCCTTTCCGAAACTTATTTCCTTACCACCGTACCCTCGCCAATCGGCTTTCCCTGATTAAAAATGCGGTAAAAATAAATTCCTTTTTTCACTTCATTTCCTGCCATATCCCTTCCGTTCCATAGTATTGTTTGCTTTCCGGCGGTAGAATTTTTATTTATCTGAACTATCGTTTGTCCGCTGACATCATACATTTCGACGCTAATCCTGCCCTGAGCATCTGCTTCAAACGTCAGATTATCGGAAAAAGGATTAGGATAAACTAAAGTCCCTAACATCGGACGACGAACAGACGGTAACCCCACCGGTAACGGATATTCATAAGCTCCCATATCTATTCGTCCATCGTAAAGGCGGGGATTGCCTATAATATCATACAAAGGAAGCTGTAAACCGGTAGTATCGGGCGAACCACTATTGACGCACGGTGAACCGGGAACCAACGCATACGGATCAAAACCTAAGGTATCAAAGCCAGGAAAAGCATCAATATTATACAAATACTTGCCAGGGACGCCGCTTCCGCCTATTCCCAAAGTATCGTATTGAATATCGCAATAATAAAAAACAGGAGCCGAAGTGATCTCAAAAATAAACATGGATGGTCCCTCAGAGATGGTATCAGTTTTATTATTCCAAACAATTGTATTGTAAAACGTAGGCGATGCCGCATCATTAAAATAAAGTCCTCCTCCGTACATGGAACGGTTACCGGCAATAGTGTTGTTGGCAACTATGGGACTGGCATGAAGGAATGCAATACCCCCTCCAAAGTAAGCAGCTTCGTTATTGATAACAAGATTATTGGTAATAATATGATTTGGCGTCGAACGGATAATTCCCAAAGCTCCGCCCAAAGCGCTCAGGTTGCTGTCGAAAATATTAGCATCGAGCAAAGGATCAGAGTACTCAAAAGCGGCACCTCCACCCACACCCGTGGAACTGTTAAACGAAAAACTATTATTTAGTATAGAAGGTTGTGAATATTCACAAAAAAAAGCGCCTCCATAGCCCCATACATCGGGACCAGGGTTTATTGCCCTGTTGTAACGGAACTGGCAATTCTGGATACCAATATCGGCATAACTGGCAAAGATGGCTCCGCCACGATGGTAAGCATAATTATTGTCAAATGTACAACGGTTAAACGATACATTATTAAAATTCCGTATGCAGATGGCTCCGCCAAAACAATTTATGGAATCGCCAACGGCTTTGCCATGGGCAAAATAGCAATACTTAAAACAGGAAGTATCGCTAAGCGACGACATCTGGCCGAAATGAATGCCACCCCAACCACCATCAGGAATATCCGGATTCATAAAACCGGAAGTATCCGCTACGTCAAATGAAATATGCCCGCAAGGACCTCCAACAGCAATCAGCTTCCCGGAGACATTAAACACATAATGCCCGGTAAACAAAACACTGGTTGACGGGCTTATGGTTAGCACCTGTCCCTGGGGAACAGTAATATCCCCAACCACATATACCGTACCCGACGTCCACAAACCACTCACCTCTCCCGAAACGAAAATCTCCTGTGTGAATGCTTCCAGCGAAAAAAGGAAGATAAAAAAGGCTAAATAAAATTGTTTCATCAAAAAAATACTAAGTTATTAAATCATTTCCTTCAGACATTCCATGTTTCAAAGGTTTTATTTGCTCTTACCACCTTTTGCAAACTAAAACGTCTTTTGTTTGTTTTCCTAAACATGGAATGTCAAATCGTACATCGTAATTCGTAATTTCCCCTCGTCCCTTGTCCCTCGTCCCTATTTGATATTTCTCTTCCTGAAATCAAAATAATTCATAACAAACAAAGCCGCTGCCACGACTAAGAAAATTTTAGTCATCTGCGGCAATTCCGGCGATTCGGAAATGGGCTTTCGTGTAAAATTAAACAGGTCGGAAAAAGGATAAGAATAAGGATTATAACGAAAAATGTCTTTAAGCTCCTGAGGATTCTTAAGGATCCCAGCTATTCCAAGCACCATCAAAATGGCAATAGGCATAATGGTTAACGTAATACCAATGGTGATGGGAAAAACGAGGTTCTTCCGGCGAAGACTGATCCAGTATTGAATGGCAATGATAGCGAAACCGGCAAGATACGTTCGTACAAGCATATTCACAAGTTTATTAAAGTCAATCCAACCGGTAATATTGGAATATTTAGGTGAAATATTGCTGAGAATAAAGGCCGCCGCATGAGCAAAAACAACAAAAAGCAGGACAGAAAAAATCAGAAGAACGAAGATATATGATATTTTTCCAAAAAATAACGACCACCGGGGAATAGGCAAAGCCTGCAAATGCTTCCATGAATTGGATTTATTTTCCATATTGCAGGCATATCCTACCACAAGGATAATAAAAAAGGGCAGGAAGAAAGAAGCCACACTATTGATATTTTGGATAAAATCGAGCCAGGGATCGGCTTTGGGATGTTTCATTCCGTAAAGAAAAAGAGAAACCAATGCAACCGTAAAAAGAGGATAGAGCAATGTAAGCCATAAAGCTATGGTTCGCCTGTTTTTCAACACTTCGGTGGAAACGATACGATAAAAATATTTGACAGGATTATACATAGCAACTTATTGATTAATGATGGATAAAAATGAATCTTCCAGGTCGGCAACTTCTATTTTTGCCTGATAAACCGCCAAACCGTTTTCAACCAGCAAACGAATGATGTTTGCCGATTCATCTTTGGCTTTATATTCGCAAATCAGGTTATTCTCGCCCGGCACAACGGTGTATTTTTCCCAGAGTATTCCGGCAGCTTTTTCATTGTCATCGGTTTCGATATTCAGCCGGTTAATGGAGGTTTTCTTTTGCTGAAGCTCTTCCATGGTTCCCTGGTAAAGCAGATTGCCTTTATTAATGATGGCAACATGGGTACACAATTTTTCAATTTCACTCAGGATATGACTCGAAAGAAAGATGGTGATACCGCGGGTTTGGTTCAGTTTGATCAGCAGGTTACGTATCTCGATGATCCCACCGGGGTCAAGGCCATTGATGGGTTCGTCGAGGATGAGCAACTCGGGCTCCGAAAGCAGAGCTGCAGCAAGGCTCAGACGTTGTTTCATACCGGTGGAATAATGTCTTACAAAACGCTGGGCATCGCGGGTCATGTGCACTATCTTTAATACTTCATCCGTCCGTTTTTTATCCAGTCCACGCAAAATACGGGTAATTTCTACGTTTTCATATCCCGTAAGATGATCGTAAAGCGATGGCATTTCCACCATAGCTCCGGTTCTTTCGAGGGTATATAATCGCCAGCCTGTAATATCCTTACCAAAAAGATACGCCTTGTGCGATTTTATTTTCAAAAGGCTGAGCAAAATCTTGATGGTCGTGGTTTTGCCCGCACCGTTGGGGCCCAAAAAACCGTAGATGCTTCCCTGAGGTACATGCAGACTGATTTTATTCAGCACCTTGAACTTGCCAAAACTAAAGCTCAGGTTTTTGGTCTCTATGATATAATTTTCGTGTTTGGTCATTTTATTTCGCAGGATTATAATACTATATTTTTTAAGCCATTCGCTTTTGACTTTTAGCCAGCCGCCAAAGATTTTACAAAGATATAATTATTGTGGTTTTATTGGCATCGCATAATTTCCCATTTATTTATCGTCCGTTTTTTGTTTTATCGTTACAACTTTAAGGGCATATTTCCGATCCGCCGGCGGAAAGTCTATGTGAATGGTCGTGAGGTTTCCTTGGCGGGAAACGATAACAGCATTCTCGACAGAGGAGATATCGTTTTCGCCCGTCCATACCTGAAAGTCGTAACTCTGACCACTCATACCCTGAAGGGTAACGGCATAGCCCTGATCGTTCATTTTATCCGAGATCACCCGCAAACCTTCCGGTCTGTCGCCCGGTTTAGGATTCGCAACTACCGGCACAACCGCAATTCCGCCTTTCTGCACAATCTCAACCGTTGCGGTGTCCTTCAGCGCAAATAAAATCTGTTGTGATGTGTTAATACCTTCCAGAGCATAGATTTTACCATTAAGCATCACCCGGGAAACAGAACAACCGACAGGATAATTGGGTAAAAGACTAATCAACGGTTTTCGTATCGTATCTTCCGCTACCGGCTGAAGCGAAAACCTGAAACTGATTTTGTCCTTTTCCTTATGGTAATCCATAGCTATCCTTTGATTTCCCATCCTGATGTTCTGAACACTAACCTTATCCCAATTGGCTGGAAAATCGGGCGAAAGATCAATCCGGTTAGCCAATGCATCGACGTTAAGCCCCAGCATGCCTTCGATAGCCGGTTGCAGCACCATAGTTTCGCTCCAGCACTGATGGCGGCATACGCCCGACGGCTTATATTCGCTGCCATTCAGCACCTCATCTACAAAGCCAAGTCCCCAGTTTTGATAACCCAACAGATTATTCATCAAATGCGAATATCCTTGTACCGGTCTGCCGTTGCGATATTCGGCAAGCGAAGTCCAGCCGGTAAATAATGGCCATACACTTCCGGTATGATAACCATCGGCATCGAACATGGGATTCTTTTCCTCTACCATGCGAGTGCCCCAATTGGCAGTAAAATCATTTCCGGCAAAGCGCTCGAGAACCGGAACCGTCTTATCTTTTTCAATCTGATTAAAGTATAAAGGAATTCCAGGCATAATGGAAACTTCGTTCATAAATGTGCTGTCCTTAAACTTCCCATGAAAGAAATAACTGGAATCAGCATTCCAGAATGATGTATTGATGATGTTGCATACTGTTTTGCTTTCGTCAGCATATTTTTCCGCTTCCTTTTCCATGCCTATAGCTTTAGCCATAAATGCCGACTGTTCCAATGCCTCAGCCCAGCACGAAGATAAATAGAGGGAGGAATGCGTTCCAAACAATCCGCCGCCTTCCTCCCATCCATGACCTACCAGTGTATTTTCTATCAGATGATCCCCATCGGTATCAGTAGAAAAGCAAAAATCCAATGCTTTGCGGATATGATCCCAGTTATTGCGGATAAATTCTACATCGCCCGAATAGTGCAGATACCTTCCGGCAAGAATAAGATAAAGCGGTGTAGCATCGGCCGCATCATAATGCACCACGCCCGAAGTGGTGAGCTCATGATAAATTTTACCATTTAAATCCTGAAATCGCTGGTAGGTTTCGAGGATATTTTTTACTTTATCAAAATCGCCTTCATCAAGCAAAGCCAAACCGCTCCATTCTCCATCGCGACCAAAATACCAGGCATAACCTGGTCGCCCATTTACCCTGTGTCCGCCATCCCAACCTTTATCAGTAGTTTGATAACCGGCCACCAACGATTTTCCAATACCGGGTGTGTTCACATAAAAACGATCTGCTCCAATCATTGCCCAACGATAGCCCGTATTAAATATACTGTCGGGCGTAGTAATCGTAAGCTGATTGGTAAGCAAATTTATATTTTTCGTTAACGATTGGTTGTATATTCCCAAAGGATTTTCAAAAACTTCACGATAATATTCCATGGTTTTGTCGAGTCCTTCACCCGAAGCGGCAATCATCACATCCAGATTATCGTCTGTTTTTAAATTAAACTCCTGCAATGCTTCCACCTGAAATTTATCGGTTATCTGAGGCGAAAAAAACGGTGTCTTTCTGATATTTTCCGTTTATCCATTCGTCTTCCAGCGTAAACCCATCAAAGGCTCCAATAAATTGTTGATTGGGCAATTTATTCGTTCCGGTAATGGTTACAAAGTCTTCGCTTTTATCTTTTATCACAAAAGCATTCAAGCCTTTATCCCAGGCATAATTGATGTCGCCCAGCACTTTTTCGGAATAGGGCCACATATACCTCAGATTACTTTTAAACCGGATAATCAGCTTTGCAGAGGATGAACCATGATATTCATAATGCACAACTGCGGCTGGTTTATCAGGAGAAACCGTAACGATTTCGGCAAAATCGGCATTCCCAAATTTATACTCACGACTAAACGACTCGGGACGGACTTTGACTTGTGGGCACTGATCGTTGAACCATAAAATGGTATCCTGATTTGCAAATTTAACACCTACCTCATAATCGCGCAATGCCATGAAAGGATGTGCCCAGATTTCATCTATTCCGCCTTTTTCTTTGCCCATCACCACAAGACGCTCGCCAGCCACATCCCAAAAATTATCGGAGCCCAATCTATTTTCAAGAGTCAGTGACAAATCCTTTGGTACCCATTTTCCGGAAGAATTTAGAAGTAATGGATCGGACTTGCTCCGAAACGGAAACACATGGTTCACCGACTGATCCCAATAATGAATATCCGGATTAAACTTTTTATCAGCCAAATAATGGAAAACAGCATTGATAAATAATTCCAGATGATCGCGATTGTTGTTTTTCTGATCAAAATACATATATGCACCCACCGCAAAGATTTTTCCTTTGCCATAATCATATTCTACCACAAGCCGGGAATTTTCTTTTAAATGAATATACGCCCAATCTACAGCAACCACTCTGCCATTAAAAGGATAAAAACGGTCGAAGAAACCAATCTGCCGGATCTTCATATCCCGATCCGGAGCAAAAAGGTAAGCACCGCCATTCAACCCGTCAAAAACCGGATGGCTACGAAAACCGTGCAGCCCGAGTTTTCGTCCATACCCCTGATCGGTTGCATTTACATAACGGACTTCTGGCTTCCTGGGTTCTACGCCTAAAATTTCGATGTAGCGGAAAGCATCCTCGCTAAGAAATAAATTTCCACCTTCCGCAAGGTATTTTTTCAGGTTAGCAACAGCTTTTGGTGCAATTTCATTATCATTAAAATCAGCACTGTCAGTTCGGTGAAACCAGACCACGTCTGCTTTTTTCAATGATATTCCCTTCCTTGCAAGCGTTGAAAAAGTCATCGAAAAACTTTTTACCTTTTTATTTCCTTTCAGATATTTCCAGGCTGCCTGAACTTCCGCATCAGAATTTTTAATGTCGGATGCCTGTAGAAACCCGATTTTCGGATTTTGAGCTGTAATACAACCAGAAAATAATTGGAAACAAACAACAAGTAATACGCTTATATTCAATATTAAGGACAAACAACGAAGTCTCATTCTATTTATGATTTGGATGGAATAAAAGAAGCCTCTAAATTATTAAAATTGTCAACGGAAAGTCTAAAAATCCATAACAAGATTTTAAAGTATTTTTGCAAACCATGAGTTTAGAAAATTATAAGAAAAAATGTTTTCAATGCCCAAGAAACTGCGGAGCGGAAAGGGCTGGTAAAAAATTGGGATATTGTCGAAGCAATGAAGCATTTAACGTCGCTTCCATCTGCATTCACAAGGGCGAAGAGCCTGTCGTCAGTGGCAAGACTGGCATATGTAATGTATTTTTTACGCATTGCAATTTGCAATGTATCTATTGTCAAAATACCCAGATTAGTCAAAATTGTAAAGATGTTCCGTCAGAGACAATGACGTTGGACGAAGTGGTGCAAAAAATTATTGTTTGCCTCGATGCAGGCTGCAAAGCCGTAGGTTTTGTTTCACCTTCACATTGCATCACTCAAATGAAATCCATTATCAAAGCCTTGCATTCAAAGGGCTATAAACCAATTATTGTGTATAATTCAAATGGCTATGATAAAGAAGAAACCCTTCGTGAAATAGAAGAACTGGTAGACGTTTATTTACCTGATTTTAAATATCTGGATTCCAAAATTGCCGGAGAATATTCCGATGCTCCCGACTATCCTGAAGTTGCAATGGCAGCTATACGCGAAATGTTTCGCCAGAAAGGTTCAACCCTGCGGATGGATGATGATGGACAAATTGAATCCGGATTGATAATCAGGCATCTTATTTTGCCCAATAATTTGAAAAACAGCTTCGACGTCTTAAATTACATTGCCGATCATCTCTCCGTTTCGGTAGCCATATCTCTGATGTCGCAGTATTATCCGATAGCTGCTGTAAAATCGCATCCGGTTTTAAACCGTAAAATTACGGTTGAAGAATATAATGAGGTGGTTAATCAAATGGAAAAACTTGGATTCTACAAAGGTTGGATACAGGAACTGGATAGTTCCGAAAACTATCAACCGGATTTTAATAATAAACATCCGTTTGAAAAACAATCAAAAAAACCAATATAAATTATTAATATTGTAATCTGAAATGATAATCCAAAATCGGGAAAAATGAAATATAACTTATGGATTTTATTTGCATTATTTTTCGGGCTAAATACTTATGTTTTTGGAATTTCTAAAATTGACAGCCTCGAAAACAAGATTAAAACAGAAAAGCAAGATACCATAAGAATAAAACTTCTATACCAGCTTTCGAAGGAACTTTATCAAAACAGAGATTTTAAAAAAGCCCTATTGTACAATGAACAACGGCTAACTTTAGTTAAAAAGGCAGGCACTTCCCGCGACCTGGCCGTTGCTTATTCTAATATCGGAACATGTTATAACGAATTAGCTTTTTACGACAAAGCCATTGCATTTTATTATAAAGCCCTTCAAACGTGCGATAAGTATAAAATAAACGATAACAAAATATACGCCAACGTTTTTCGATCCATCGGTATGGTCTACGACAACCTGAACAATTCGGACTTAGCCCATATTTATTATACCCGCTCCCTGGAAATTTACAAAAAAATGAAATCGGAACCAGGAATTGCCAACTGCTTAAGCGAAATAGGCATCATTTACGATAAAGAAAAAAAATATACTGAAGCGCTCCAGAATTACAGGCAAGCTAACCAGTTATACATAAAATTACAAGATGCGGAAGGCAGTTTTTCTACAAACAACAACATCGGCTTGCTGTATCAAAACACCAAACGTTACGACAGCGCTTTGTATTTCTACAATAAATGCGTTGATATTGCTAACCAGATGAAGGCCGATTATTTATTAATACCAGCCCGGTTAAATCTGGGAAACCTGTATAATATGACAGGAAAATATGCTCTGGCTTATTCCAGCATCTCTCAGGGACTTGCCTTAGCCAAATCGCAAGCCGAACTTCCTATGATGCAAAAAGGGTATGAATACCTTTCCGACTATTATTCAAAAGTCAAAGATTTTGAAAAAGCTTACAAATATCTTGACACGTCGGCAATATTGAAAGACAGCCTGTATTCGAGTGAAATTAATTCAAAAACCGCCGAAATGCAGGCGAAATATGAATTTGAAAAAAATGAAGTCGATAACGAACGATTGCAGCGCGAAAATGTTTCGCAATCGCTTGCCTTATCCAAAAAGACAAATCTTATTCATTGGCTTATACTCACCCTGACACTAATTATTCTTGCAAGTGCTGCTATCATAAGAAACACCCGGATAAAGAAAAAAACAGCCAAAGAACTTAGAATTAAAAATCTTGAAATAGAAAACCAAAAGAAGGAACTGGAATCGTTGGTTATCACCAAGGATAAATTCTTTTCCATTATCGCTCACGATCTGAAAAGCCCTTTTAACTCCCTGCTTGGTTTCTCCGATTTATTATATGAAAACTTTTCCGAATTGGACGACACTGAAAAATACGAATATATTGAACAAGTCCATCATTCATCACAGGGACTTTTTGAGCTGCTCGAAAACCTGTTGCAATGGTCGCGTGCTCAGATGGGAAAAATGGAATGGAATCCCGAAAAAGTAGATATGAAAAAAAACTTTGCCGACAATCTTTCTATTCTACAAATCGGATTGAATAATAAAATGATAAGTATTGAATCGGATTTAAATTCAAATGCTACCGTTTATGCCGATCCGAATATGGTGCTAACTATTGTAAGAAATTTGCTAACTAATGCACTCAAATTTACTGACAAGGGTGGAATAATAAAAATTCATTCCACACCGATGGATGGACACATGAAATTTACAATATCCGATAACGGAATGGGTATTTCAGAAGAAAATCAGAAAAAACTATTCCAGATTGATGAAAAATTTAAAACCAACGGAACCGCCGGAGAAAAAGGAACCGGACTCGGATTGCTTCTTTGCAAAGAGTTTGTAAAAATCAATAAAGGCGAAATCTGGGTTGAAAGCGAATTGGGAAAAGGCAGCAGTTTCAGTTTTACCTTGCCCGTATATTCCAAGAATTAAAAGCGTCGTTTTTTTATTCTATTCAGCCATTGGCCTGTCAACAGGTATTCAATTATATACCCGGGTTTAACGAAAGAATATCCTCCAGAAAAAATATTTTTTCAATATTTCTTGCCGGAAAAATAAACTATTGTAATTTTGACTTTCTAAAAAAGTAATTTAAACCCCAAAAATAATCATTATGGCAAAAAGAACAATTGTAACCATGCCTGGCGATGGCATAGGAAAAGTAGTATTGGAAGAATCATTAAGAGTATTGGAAGCAGCAGGTTTTGATGCCGAATATGTACATGCCGACATTGGCTGGGAATTCTGGTGCAAAGAAGGTAATCCGTTACCCGATCGTACCATTGAATTATTGAAGAAACATAAAATTGCACTCTTCGGAGCCATAACCTCCAAACCAAAAGATAAAGCAGCAGCTGAACTGGCTCCCGAACTCCAGGGCAAAGGATATGTATATTACAGCCCGATCGTTAGCATGCGCCAGATGTTTGATCTGGATATTTGTATGCGTCCATGTAAAACTTTTAAAGGAAATCCGCTGAACTTCATCCGGCGCGGAAAAGGCGGCGTGATCGAAGAACCGATTATTGATACGATGATTTTCCGCCAGAATACCGAAGGTTTATATGGTGGTGTGGAATGGACCAATCCTTCCGATCAGGTTTATGATGCCCTGATGACTCACCCGAAATTTAAACAGAATTTTGCATGGTGTCCACGCCCGGAATTAGCCGTTTCTACCCGTATTTTTACGTATAAATATACCGAACGTATTGTTCGCGCTGCCTTTGAATATGCTAAAGAAAAAGGATTTAAAGCAATTACCGTTTGCGAAAAGCCTAATGTTATCCGCGAAACTTCAGGTATGATGCTGAAAATTGCCCAGGAAATGGCCAAGAATGAATTTCCGGAAATCCGCGTTGATAATACCAACATCGACGCCCAGATGATGTGGCTTACCAAAAATCCGGAAAACTACAACGTTATTGTATCCGGAAATATGTTTGGAGATATTGCTTCCGACGGTTTTGCCGGTTTGATTGGCGGACTGGGATTTGCCTGCAGCGCCAATATCGGTAAAGAAGTTGCCGTATTTGAACCTACTCATGGCTCGGCTCCTAAATATGCCGCATTAAATCCATCCATCGTCAACCCCATCGCTATGGTAATGTCAGCCTGCATGATGCTCGACCATATCGGTGAGCATGAAATTTCGACGCGGATACAAAAAGCCGTTGCCGAAGTGGTGGAAGAAGGTAAAGTAAAAGCTTACGATATGCTGAAGCTCCGCGGTTGCCAGGAAGTGATTGAACAAGGCGCCGCCTCAACCAGCCAGATGGCTGATGCAATTATTGCCAAATTAAAATAAACAATTTAACCACAGGAGGCATTGGCGTTAGTATTTGTTCATCATGGGTAATACTTGCCAGTGATTTCTGTGGTTTTTTTTAAACAAAACACAATTATGACCGATAGAGTAAAAGAATTATGGCCCGAATTGCAATGGATACAATGCAACGATTTACGCGAAAAAACCGCAGCAACCTGGGAACTGGCTCTTCAAAAAAGCGTTCTTACAACTGATGATTTAAAAACCATACCCTTTACCCTGCTTTGCGGCCCCGACCTAAAGGTAAGTTTTATGGATCATAAACGTGCTGTTGTACACATCGCCTATGATGCCGGTAAAAAAATGAATGCCTTTTTTAAAGACGAGCTCCCCGTGAATATGGATGTGCTGGTTGCCGGAGCCATCCTTGCCGATGTTGGAAAGCTGCTCGAATATGAACTCAAAGACGGGAAATCCATCCAGGGAAATTATGGAAAATATTTAAGACATCCTTTTTCCGGAGTTTCGCTGGCCGAACAATGTGGCGTTCCCGCCGAAGTTTGTCATATTATTGCCACCCATGCCGGTGAAGGAAACATGGTGAAACGAAGTGTTGAAGCTTACGTGGTTCATCACGCCGATTTTATGACCTTTGAACCTTTTCGCGAAAGATTAAAAGTTTGAATTAAAAAATAAAAAAATGACACTCATAGAAAAAATACTTGCCGCTCATTCCAATCAGGAAGTGGTAAAACCCGGCGATATCATTGATGTATTTATTGATACCCGTGCCGCACGCGATTTCGGCGGAGCCAATGTAGTTAAAAATATTATTGATAATAACTTGCCCGTTGACGATCCCTCGCGTACCTGTTTTACGTTCGATTGTAATCCGGGCGGTTCGGATCAGAAATACGCAGCTAACCAGCATTATTGCCGGCTTTTTGCACGTCAGCATGGCATAAAAATATTCGATGTGGATTCCGGCATCGGAACACATATCGCTATCGACAGCGGATTGGTTTGGCCGGGAAGCACTTTTGTTTCCACCGATTCGCACGCCAACATCATGGGAGCTATCGGAGCCTTCGGACAGGGGATGGGCGATCAGGATATTGCCGCCGCCTGGGCCAACGGAAAAGTTTGGTTTAAAGTTCCTCAATCCATAAAGCTCAACTTCACCGGAAAGCGCCCGGCAGATGTTACTGCCAAAGATATTGTACTTAATCTTTTATCCAGATTCGGTGCCAATAAACTATTGGGACGTTCCGTGGAACTATATGGCGAAGCCATCGACGGTTTAACCATCTGCGAACGCATTACAATCTCATCGATGGCCACCGAGATGGGCGCCATCATACTGCTGATCACCCCTACTCAGTTTATTCTTGATAAACTAAAACAGCGCACCGCCATGGACTACACCATCGTAAAAGCCGACAAAGATGCCAATTACGAAAAGGTATTTGACATTGATATTTCTGCCTTCAAACCTATGGTTGCCCTTCCCGGACATCCGCACGACGATGTGGAAGTGGAAAAAGTAAAAGGAACCAAAATTGATTCGGCTTTTATCGGAAGTTGTACCAACGGTCGCATGCTCGATCTTCGCGCCGCTGCATCGGTACTCAGGGGACGCAAAGTGGCTCCGGGCGTCGTGCTTAAAATTGTACCCGCCACCAACCGGATTTGGAACTTAGCACTGGAAGAAGGATTGATAAAAATATTTAAAGATGCCGGAGCATTGGTTTCAAATGCTGGTTGTGCCGGTTGTGCAGCAGGGCAGCTTGGACAAAACGGTCCCGAAGAAGTTACCATCAGTACAGGCAACCGTAACTTTGCCGGAAAACAGGGTAAAGGTCTTGTTTATCTTGCTTCGCCCGAAACTGTTGCCGCTTCAGCCGTTGCCGGATATATTACCACGTTCATGGATATTCCTTCAAAGCCTGCCGTATTCGGGAAAAAGGAAACTATAGCCGCAGTTAAAAAAGAAAAAACCGCTAACACGACGGAAAAGCCTACGATAGTGGAAGGCAAAGCCTGGTTTATCAAAAAAGATGATATTGATACCGACATGATCTTCCATAACCGTTATCTTACCATCACCGATATCCGCGAAATGGGTCAATATACTTTCGATAATCTGGAAGGATATAAAGATTTTGCCAAACAAGCCCATGCCGGCGACATCGTTGTTACCACCAAAAACTTCGGAGCCGGAAGTTCGCGCCAGCAGGCCGTTGATTGTTTTTCGTCGCTGGGTATTCAATGTATCATCGCCGAATCTTTCGGAGCCATTTACGAACGCAATGCTATCAATGCCGCATTGCCTATCATGACGTATCAACCTGAAAAGATAGAAGAAATCGCTTTACAGGAAGGAGATATCCTGCGCGTAAACTTCATCACAGGCGAAATAACCAATGTTACCCGTAACAAAACCACTTTTATTGACAAATTCTACGATGCACAATTGGGAATTTACAATAAAGGAGGATTGCTTGGCTAAAACTTAACCGCTTATCTAACATCCCGGATCCGCAATTTCTGCCGGATTCGGGATTTTTATTTATAAATGTTGGCAGGTACTTCATATGCTGTCAGGTTTTGAAGATTGCGTTCGCTTTTACCGGGAATGGTAAATCGTCTTAAATGCTTTTTTAACGGAGCTTCCAAGATAAAAGGTACCTTCATAATAACCGGTTAAATTCTGTCCATTCTCGTCTTTTCCTTCAAAAGAAAGCTGATAGTCATTACCATTTTTTAATATGGTAATCTGACCGGAAGTTATCTTGCGGATGGAATCATAACGAAGGGAGACGGGATAAAAGTTAAAAAACACATTACCGTTGGTAAAAGTTCCGGCAGTCCCCAATTGTTCAGCATCATAAACATATACTCCCGGATTCAACGAAAGCGAATCGGAAGCGTAGAAGTTAAAATGGAACATCTGTCCATGACCACGGATGGAATCAATAACGTCGTCGGTTACATACAGATAAAAATCACGTGTAAGCAACGATAGATCATAAGAATAAGCTGTGGCACTCCCCCAATGTCCGTTATTAACCAAAAAGCCCGTGAATAATGGATAGCTTGTGCTACCTATACTGAAATACCCGTTACCCACATTGTCATCACTTTTTTTATTACAACTGGCGATGGCAACAACGGTAAAAAGCAAACCCAACAAAATTTTTGATCCCGCTCTCATGCCTAAATTTTTTTATGTTTAACTATGATTGGTATGTAACAAACGTTTACATTTATCTGACAAATTAAAGAAAAAATATGTTTGGTTGCATTAATTATTTGAAAAGATATTATTTCTTTACCGTTGGCAAATTAAGAGCAAAATTTGAAAAGATAATCATAACCAGGATTACCCTACAACTGAAAAGGTATAAAATATAATCTCAATTATTTTGCTTCTATCGTTACGCCATGAGATTCCGTTTCTGATAACGGTTTATCCTTTAATCCGAATTTTATAGCCAGACATGCCAATATAAAATAGACAATCATTTGGATAAAAAGCATATTCCATTCAAAGGATAGGGAATGCAAATCTGCACCACAAATTCTCAGCTTAAAAAAGGCATCTATCATGGGAGTAGTTGGTAAAACATAGGATATTCCCTTTAAGAATCCTGGTAAGGCTTGTACAGGCCAGGAAGCTCCGCTTAAAAAATATACCGTAGGCGAAATAAATACAATAAACAACAAGGGCTGTACTCTCTTCCGGAATAATACCCCAATAGCAATTGCCATAAAAGCCACCGCAAATAAAAATGGGATTAACAGGTAATAGACTTCAAGAAAGCTGTTTTTATCGGGAAAGTGTAACCATCGGTAGAAAAATCCCAACAAAAAAAGCGTAGTAAAAAGATAAACAAAAACATAAGAAAAGGATTTCCCCACCACGATACTCACGCTTCGCCCCAGTCGGGAAAGCATTTCGATAAAATGTTTATTTTTTCTTTTTTCGTAATTCTTACCAAAAAGCAAGCCAATACCAATGACTAATGTTTGTTGAATGACAATAAGAAGTATGCTTGGAACAACAAAAGTGCCATATCCTCCCGAAGGATTGAAAAGGTTATACGTTTCTACCTCCAAAGGTTCGCGTGTAACCAAGGCCTGATTCATGCTTTTCCCCTTTGCCATCAGATTCCGGACTACAATTCCGGCATTTAACATTCCTGAAGCATAGCTGTTTGCCGCAAAAACTTGTTTATATAGCAATAAATGACCGGCATCGCAATACACGGTAATATTGGTTTGCTTTCCGCTTAAAACATCTTTTTCAAACTTATCGGGTATTAAAACAATGCCGTCAACTTTTCCAGAGTAAAATAATTGTTCCGCCTCGTTTAGACTTCCGGATTTGCAAAATGTTTTTACCTGTTCCGTGGCATCAGCCATTCTGCTGTACTGACGACTTAATGCCGTATGATCCAAATCAACCACAGCAACAGGAATTTCTCTCACGGTTTCTTTAACGTATCCTATGGAATAAGCCACCGGATAGGCAACCATTGCAATGATAAAAATAAGGAATGCACCGGCATCCAAAAAAGTTTCTTTCAGTTCGGAGGTAAAAACATGGGCTGTATCATTCAAAAACAGTAATATTTTTTTCAGCATAGCTTATATACATTAAATTTTGCCCCAATATTTTTCATTTTGAAGAATGTATTTCAGTCTTGGTATAAAAAAGATGCTCAGAATAATGAATCCCCACAAATAATACATCTGGTAAAACCCATTTGCTATCGGTTCAGCTCTTACAGACTGTCCTACAAATATTTGTACCCAGTAAACAACCGGGAATATCCGGCTGAATATCCAGCCTATTTCAGGCATTGCCATGAACGGAAAGGTGAATCCGGCATACGTAATGGCTAACATGGTATATGCACTGGCAAGCGACAATGCCAAACGAAGGTTTTTGGTGAGGGTAATCAGCACAATAGCCATTGACTGATAGCTCAATATCAACAACAGCTCAGAAATCAGAATCGTAAATATACTTCCTTTCAAGGGTAGTCCCAGTACATAGAAAAGATCCAGGTTCATAAACACAACTACCAAGCAATAAAAGAAAGTATAAGGAAGAATTTTACCAACTAATGCAATGGTTATGTTATTACCTGAAGTTCCCAGCCAATCTTTGCCTGTTCCATATTGCAATTCGGTTCCGATGGAATAAATGGTTCCAAAAAGTGTAAATACGGTAAGCATCACCGGAAGCAAAAGAATGGTAAGAAAATACGCATAACTGATAAATGGATTGAAAAGCAGGACTGAACGGAGCTGAACAGGAAAGACATTTGAAATTGCCTGTTTTTCCGTTTCTCCGCTTTGTAAATGAGAATGCAAACTGATACCAGCCGACAAAGTAGCAATGGCTTTACGGATACCACTATTAAGCAAGCCGCCAGTTATCACATTTGCATTATTCAAATACAAAGCAATCTTTGCATTTTGACCCTTGGAAATATCCTTTTCAGCATCTTTTGGAATGTAAATCACGGCATCCGCTTTTCCTTCTTTGAGCGCAATACGGGCTTCTTCCAAACTTATGTAGCTTCTGTCGACAGCGGCGATGGAGGTAGCATCTACCATTTGGACTACTTTTCTTGAAAGAGAGGTATGATCCAAATCAACTACCGCTACCGGCAAATCGCGTGGCACACCAGAAGAAAATATCCACGATACGATAAAAAACGCAAACAAAGGCCCAAGAAATGTGATAAAGAAAAAAGTTCTTTCTTTCAGCATTCTGCTTAATTCGCGATGAATTACTCTTCCCAATAAATATCTCATGGATGACTATTCTTTCTCAAATGTTTTATATTTATTTTTCAGCAGACCTCACCTTATCCCAATCAACCAAAACACTCATCCCGGGGCGTAAACCTTCTGTTTTTTCTATGGGAACAGCGTGTACTTCAAAAGTTTTCATGTCAAAATCGCCGGTAGTTTTGGTAGCATTCCATGTTGCAAAACTTCCCAAAGCATGAATATACGTTACTCTCAATTTCAATTCTTTATCGCCAAGGGCCGGAAATTTAGCAGTAAATTCACTTCCCATTTTAATGTTTGCCAAAAGGTCTTCGCGAAGATTAAACGTAGCCCAGCAATCCTGTAATTTAACAATGGTAACCACCGGATATCCGGCGGGAACCAATTCTCCGGATTCGGCAATGATATCTGCCACTTCGCCATCAACAGGAGCATAAATGCAGGTTTCACTCAGATAACTTTTTACCTCATCAATTGCACCTTCAGCCCGTGCCACCAACGATCTTGCAGCTTCTTTATCTTCAATGCGGGTTCCTTTTTTCGCCTTATTCCAGATAGCTTTGGCGGCATTGGCTGTTTCGCGTGCTGCTTTATACTGCGCTTCCGCTTCATCGCGTTTTTGGGCAGGAACTACGCCGTCTTTATATAAATTATTCACACGGTCGTAAGTTTTCTGAGCCAGTTCAAGGGCAGCTTCAGCTTTCAGATACGTATCGTAAGCAGCTTCAATGTCTTCCGATTCTGCACCATTTGTAGCTTTTTTATTCTGTGCTACGGCACCTTGCAATGCGGCATGTGCCTGAGCAAGTTTAGCATCCATTTCCGGACTGTGAAAGGTAAACAATAACTGCCCTTTTTTAACAAAATCGCCTTTGTGTACAGCCAGGCTGTCGATACGTCCTACTATTTTTGAAGCTACTTTTATCTGCGTGGCATCCATTTCGCCCTGAACTTCCAAAGGACGGGGTTTATTAATCAGCACTGCAGAAACAATCAGAAAAACCACCAATGCGGTTACCCCTATTACAACAAGTAAAATACCTTTTTTATTCATACCAAATTTATATTACTGATTTTAATACCTTTATTACTTATAACTTTCCATTTTTACACTAAGCCGTTTTTGATAATCAAGAAACTGGCTGGATATCCCGGCATATTCCAAAAGGCGGGCAAGTGCTAAATCATAGCTATACATCGCCTGCAAACGTTCGATACGAACCTGCGACTGTGCCAACCGGGCATCTACTACTTCGGTAGCATTCGACATTTCTTCGTGGAATGCTTTTTCACGTACACGTAAATATTCATCGGTAAATGTCTTTGATGATTCCAGTTCTATCAGTTGTTCACGGTACATGTTCAGTTCCTGATACAATTTATTGATCATCGTTTCAATATCAGCTTGTGCTTTTTGTTCCACTTCCTCCACCTGATCGGTTTTCAGGGCTGCGGCTTTTACCTTACGGTAACGGGCAGCGCCGTCGAACAAGGTCCAGTTTAAACCAATGCCAACCGTCCAATCCGGAGTATAGGGCGATAAATCCTTATCCACAATATTATACATGCCCTCCAGCGCTATTGCGGGAAAATATTCCGATTTTTCGACCTTATAGTTCTGCATCACCAGTTTCTTTTTACTGTTCACCTGTTGCAAAAGCGGGTTGTTTTGCCGCGCATTTTTAATAAAATAATCTAAGGGTTCAATCGTGTCGAGATAAAAAAGCCTGGATGAGGGTTCCAGCGTTATTTCTTCTTCCATGGCAAGAGTATTTAATAGCGACTGGTTTACAATTTCCTGATTCCGTTTAGCTTTGCTAAGTTCTCTTTCTGCCTGAGCCTGAAAAACTCTTGCATGCAATACATCCGCATTAGCGATCATGCCTTGTTTTTCCATTTTTATGGCATCATCCAGATGCTTGTTCATCCCGTCGAGCACATCCTGACGAATCATCACAGCCTGCCGTGCAAGACACAATCCAAAATATCTTTCAGTAAGTTCGCTCATCAGTTCGCCCTGTTTTTGTCTGGCAACTTCATCGGCTTCACCTTTCTGAATTTCTGCGACTTTATTGGCAGCAGCAATTTTCCCTCCGGTATAAATGGGCCATTGCATGGTAGCAGCAACTAATCCAAATTCTTTTTTCTGTATCATTCTATCCCAGTCACCATTTTCCACATCGTTCAGGCCACTTAGAAGTTTTTGACGTATAGGAGTAGGATCTGGTACAGAAAAACTACCATATTTTCCCAACACTTCGTAAAGTGGAGTAATGGAATTTTTTACCCCCGTTAAATCCAAATGCAAGTCATCCGACATTCTTAAATAATTTGCCGAAATTCCCACTTTAGGCAAATAAAGCCCTTTTGCTGCTTTGGCTTCCTGTATTTTTTCTTTTTGAAGGTACTGGTTTTGCTTCAGAACATGGCTGTTGCCATTGGTTATCTCCAACGCCTGTTCAAAAGTAAGCGTTTTGACGGCTACCGTGTTTTGAGCTGTTACCGTCCATTCCGAAAGGTAAAAAAGCAAAAGCAGGAATAAAACCGCTGTACGGATTTTAAACTTCATAATCAGTTTATTTTAAAAATTTTAATATAATACTTATCACTTCAGTAATCTCTTGATCTCCAAGCTGGGATTTATAAAAAAAATTCTTTATCCGAAGGTTTATAAACTGAATTGGATATACAACGCCAATCAGAAAAATATGCTCTTCGTCTATCCCGCTGCCTATTTCATTTGAAATAATTCCTTTTTCCTTTAACTCTTTGCACAACAAAAATATACGCTGACGCTGATCCTCATGTATATTAAAATTGTAATCATTCATTAAGACATACAGAAACTTAATTTTTTCAGGTCTTTTTATAGCAAAGTTAAATAAAATCGGGATAAATTCCCCAAAAATATTTTTGACAGATTGTCCTCCGGAAATAATAGGCTCGAGCCGGTCGGCAATGTCTTTTATTATATCATATAACAAACTGTTGACCAGATCAGTTTTGCTTTTATAAAAACGATAGAGATAGCCTTCGGCAACACCTGCTTTTCCAGCTATTGATGAAATGGAAGCTCCGCCAAAACCATTTTCTACCACCATCAGCAATGCAGATTGTTTTATACGTTCTATTTTTGATTCGTCAACGAGCCGTGCCATATTTTGAGTGAATACTCATTCATTTAAAGCGGCAAAAATAATCAAAGAATTGAGATGAGATATATTTTAAACATTAAATTTTCATAAAAATTAAAAAAATTTAATAAAGATAGCCCACCGTCTGTGTCATGATTATTGCCTGATCTTCCGTTAATTTTAATACCTTGGCAAGCTGCTCCTTGTCAAACATGGCTCTAACCACACATCCCAAATCTTCGGATGCACACCACAAATAGACATTTTGAACAATGGCACCGGTACAAATGGCTGCTGCAAGCATTCTATCCATTTCATTTTTAGTGGAAGTAGCTCGTTTTTTATCCATCACGTATACCAGGTTCAACGCTGCCACTTTCACAAAATCCTGTGCCCCTGCACTGGAACGTACATCATCGGAAGTAATACGAATAAGAGTGTTTTCTACAGGATCGTAACGAAACGCTCCCCTTGAGGTAATAATATACACATCCATTTCCTGCGTATTGCGCGACGAAGGAGCCGTATGTTTTCCCTCTTTCGGCCGGTTTATTCCCCAGGCTGCCCATAGCAGGTTGGATAGCTGTTGATCGGTCAAATCCTTTGCCATAAAATTGCGCGAAGAATGGCGATCGTTCAATGCCGTCATCAGCGGCTTTCCGCCTTCTTTTTGCGGAACAGGCAACTGAATCGTTTCCTGAGCAAAACATCCTGTCCCCACAATGCTTACCAATAAAACAAAAAGTATCTTTTTCATATTTTTTTCTTTAATTATTAACTTTATAAATCCCGATGAAGATTCGCTAAGTCGTTCCTCCTAAGCGATTCTATATCGGGACTTCACTGCGTTCAGCTTTACAAATCCCGAATCGCTTCGCTCGGGACTTCACTGCGTTCAGCCTTACAAATCCCGAATCGCTTCGCTCGGGACTTCACTGCGTTCAGCCTTACAAATCCCGAATCGCTTCGCTCGGGACTTCACTGCGTTCAGCCTTACAAACCTTATAAACCTTATTAACTTTATAAACATTATGAAACCTTCAAATTTATCTTTTATATGGATGAGCTTCCGTATTAAAAATAACCTTATTAAAATCGAGCGATAGGTTATCGTCGAAAAGCAAAAAGGCATATTTCAGGGTTTCGGCAAGAAAAAAGCTTTCCATATAATCCCTTTTTTCCTTGGTTTTTACGTTTTTAAGCGCTGCATATGCTTCGGGAGTACGGCAATAGGTAACAATATTCTGAAACATATCGCGTCCCTGGCGTAAGTATTTTTCATCGTGAGTATAATTATACAAGTAATATGCGCTTTCAATATTTTCGGGACGAAGGATATAATTGGCATTCGTTATTTCCATGGTGGCATAATTCAATTCTTCAGGTTCAATATCGTTAAGCATAAACATCTTGTAATTTGATTCCTGAAGTTTTTCGGCACGTGTTAAATCACCGCTCATCGCAAGAGATGCTGCAAAAAACGCATCCAGCGAACCATAAACGGTAGCCGAACGCTTGCCGGTGTTCATATCGGAATGTCCGTACCAAAAACCATCATATTGCGTATCGGCAAGGTATTTATTCACGGCAACTATGCTTGTATTCCATAGTTCGCGCATATCTTTATCATTAAACAAAATGGAAGACTTGAGCATGTATTCGAGGTAGGAATCAATGCAACCCGAAATATGGCTGTCGGTTTCCATCCACTCCCCTGTTTCTACATTGATGCTGGTTCCCGTAAGGTTTATTGGTGAACGGAGCTTATGAAGAGCGAGCATCGCTTTTTTTGCCGTTTCAAAATATTTTGGATTTCCGGTATGGCGGCTGAGAACACCGTATTCAACAATGTAAGTACCTATTTCAGCCGGATTGGAGATGTTGCCGCTGGCTTTTCCGGTTACTAAATTCACATAACGGTAAGGCATTCCGGTTGGTGAATCAAAGGCTTTGATCAGGCGATTGCCCAGGTCGGTAGCCAGGTCGAGAAATCGTTTGTTGCCGTTTAATTCATACACCGAAATCAATCCGCCTAAAATACGGATAGAGACTTCAAAATTCTGAACGTCCATATCATAATCAAAACGTAGGCTGTCGAGGATAATTTTTTCGGCATCTTTTGCTTCGTCATTCAAACCCATAATAAGCATGGCATCGAGGGCATCCACCGGAGTCATCAGCAGCGAATGAGCATACCAGTTATGTCCTTTTTTACTCAAGGGCTTCAAAGCATCGTAACCCCAGGCATATTGTCGATATCCCTGCCAGGCATGCAGAAACTCGTTGCGTACCTGATTTGCCAGGCCGGCTTTATCAAGCGTTTCCGGACTTTCCGATTGTACATTTGCATTATTCAAGGGCTTGATTTGTTGTGCAGATGTAAATGAATACACCAGCATAAAAGCAAAGCAGAGGATGAATAGTCTTGGTTTCATTGGTTTTATAGTATTAATATGATGAACAAAGGTAATAATTTGTCAAAGCAAAAATCACTTCCGTTCGTAAAATTATTTTGATTTAAAAACGTTTTCATATCATTGCATATCCTCATTGGTTTTCTTTTAATTATCGATTCTCAAAATCAGTGAATTATTTTTAAAAAAATTGCCATCTGAACAAATTTTCTATGAGCCAGCCACATTATTTCCATAGCCAAACCAATTTTAAATTGGAAAACGGAGCCGTTTTACCTGGAATTGACATCTGTTATCATACCTGGGGAAAGATGAACGAGGCCAAAAACAATGTGATTTGGATTTGTCATGCTTTTACTGCCAACTCAGATGCAGAAAGCTGGTGGCCCGGCATGATAGGAAAAGGCTGCTTGTGGGATCCGGAACAACATTTTATTGTTTGCGCCAACATTCTGGGTTCCTGCTATGGAACTACCGGACCATTGTCCATCAACGCCATTACCGGCAAACCGTTTTACCTCGATTTTCCGGCGTTGACCGTACGCGATTTGGTGGCCGCTCACGAATTACTCAGGAAACATTTAGAAATAGATAAAATCCATACCGTAGTTGGTGGTTCCGTGGGAGCACAACAATCCATGGAATGGGCCATAATGAAACCCGAAACGATTCAACATCTGATAATCATTGCTGCCAATGCTCAATACTCCCCTTGGGCTATTGCTTTTAACGAAGCCCAGCGGCTCGCCCTTGCAGCCGATCCTTCTTTTTTCGACCACTCCCCCACCGCCGGTCAGAAAGGGTTGCAGGCAGCACGAGGCATTGCCATGTTAAGCTATCGCAATCATCGCATCTATAACCAAACCCAGACTGAAGAAGACCAGGAGAAAACCGATAACTTCAAGGCTTCGGGCTACCAGCAATACCAAGGCAATAAATTAGTGAAACGTTTTAATGCCCACTCCTATTTTGTTCTTACCAAGCTACTCGATACGCATAATGTGGGACGAAACCGGAGCGGAGTCATCGCTGCCTTGAACAGCATTAAAGCCAAAACCCTTGTAATAGGCATTACATCCGATTTATTATTTCCGGTGGAAGAACAACAATTTATTGCCGGCCATGTGGCCAATGCCCGTTACGTCGAAATAGAATCCTTATACGGACATGATGGCTTTTTGATAGAAACGGCGCCAATCACTAAAATAATTCGCTTATTTTATCAAAGCTAACGCTAAGCCCTTTTCCCTTTTTCCTCGTCACTTTTCACTTTTCAGATTATCGTCTGAATAATAATATTCTTTATCGAGAGGATCGTAATATTTTGGAATCGGAATATGCGTTTTAGGAAACCAGATAATTTTACCATTTTCATTCTCTTTCCAGACAATTTCCTGGACTTTAAAATCCTGCGACTGGTATTCTTTTATGACTTTAGCCCGTGATTTTTCGGCTTCCGCTTTAGTTAAAAATCCCACACAACGGTATCCTTCATCTATTTCAGGCCAGTTGGGCAAATCAATCATCACCTTACCATTATATAATTCATGCAATATATAAGAATCGGGTTTGCAATAAAAAACATCGCTGACAAAAGCATTTAAATCCGCATGACGAACAGTATCCGGTGAACAGTAGCAAGTGGCGTATACATAGTAATATACCGGTTTTTTCTTTTCTGGAACTTCTACCGAAATACTCCAGATAGACTTAGGAGCCGTATAAACGGGAGCTTTACCAATTTTTTCACATCCGGCCATTAACCCGGAACGTCGCTGGTTTTTATAAATTTTAGAAATAAAATGATAACCGGCATCCAAACCCGAAAGTAAAATATCAAGATCGCCGTCGTGATCATAATCTCCCCACCTTGCCGAGCTTAAATACACCCCATGCAAACCGGCGTTACAATCAACAAATCCCCGGGTTCCATAATTCAGATAAACTAAAGAAACAATACTTTTGCCGGCAGTTTCTCCGGTTAACAACAAATCCAGATCGCCATCCGCATCGCAGTCGCCCCAATCCACCGAGCCGGCTCTCACCCCTATGATGTTTGCCTTGGTATCCACAAAACGGTTGTTGCCAACATTCCGGTACACATTCGTAACAATCTGGTGATTGGCTGTTTCCCCGCAAAGGGCAATATCCAGATCGCCATCGTGATCATAGTCGCCCCATCGGCAATCGCTTTGGTAAACGCCAATCAAAGGGGCTTTGATATCGTAAAACCTGAACGCCCCGTCGTTACGATAAACCTTTGAAATAACCTGATTGTTGACGGTTTTACCGCAAACCAAAACATCAATATCCCCATCACCATCATAATCGCCCACATCAATTTTGCCATCGAACACAGGCGCAATGGACGTATACACTTCCGAAAAGCAATTTTTCCCCAAATTCCGGTAGATTTTAATGACCGGCAAGCCATTTACGGCCTGTCCCGAAATGATGATGTCGGGCCAGCCATCATTATCAAGGTCGGCAAAACGTGCAGAGCCGTCGCGAACGCCCACAAAATTCGTTTTCACTTCCGAGTATCTTCCGTTGCGATGATTATTATACAATTTCGTAACGAGTTTCCCTTTAACCGTTTCACCAGTTATCAGCAAATCTTCATCTCCATCGTTATCATAATCGCCCCAAGCCATGGCGCCGTGTGTAACACCAATAAAGTCATTCCGATGTTCCGAAAATTTATCATTCCGGTCGTTATGATACGTTTTGGTGAAAATGTTTCTGCTTTTTGCCAAATAATTTTCGCCTGTTACTATAGCATCCGGATTACCATCAATATCGTAATCGGCCCAGCATACTGCCGTATGCATCATACCCGTTAACGGAGCATGAATATCGTAAAAAGGCTGTCCGTACCCAGTAATCGCCAGACAGGCTAATAAGCTATAAAGAAGTGCCTTCTTCATTTTCGGATATAAAAACCCTAAATTAAATATCAAAAGGTCAAATTTATGCAATAAAATCCCGCTATTTTAAAGTCAAATAAAAATTTAATAACAATCCATTGTTAATAATTATTCTTTTCAAAAAATTACTACCTTTGTCGCCGCAATACTAAAGCGGTCCAGTAGCTCAGCTGGATAGAGCAGCAGCCTTCTAAGCTGCGGGTCACAGGTTCGAATCCTGTCTGGATCACAAATAATATTTAACCGCCATGTAAACTAAATAATTACAGGGCGGTTTTTTTTCGGGGGAACGTTTGCATTTTGCAATAAGGCTGCCAATATCATTTGCCTGCACGAATAAAATCAGCGTTAATCCGTCTTTTTCCGCGAAATCCGCATCCCATACAATATTCTATTTGACAACTATTTAATGCAAAATGGTTATTTTTTTAATTACCAGTCCTTCGTTACACTCGAGATATACAAAATAAACGCCATTCATCAGGTTGTTCAAATCAAGTGTTTTAAGGGTTCTTCCATTAAGCCGGATATTTTTCTCAGCCCAAAGGGTTTTTCCCATCAGGTTGCGGATGGATAAATCGGCAATGATATTTTTATCCGAATTCAGTTCAATAGTAAAAAGCCCGTTGGAAGGATTTGGATAAACACTGACCGAAAAAATGGCAATCGTTTTTTCGGATATACTCTCACAATTATCAACATAAACATTTAAAGACTCCGATAGTGGCCCTTCGCAAAAATCATTACTGCCCCTTACCGAAATCGAAGCATTTCCGGCCCAGGTATTCCATAAAACCGTTGCCGTTAAACCGTTGCCTGATATTACTCCTGCCGTAGCGGGAGTAATTGTCCAAAGATAAGAAGTGGCATTGTTTGCACCCGTTGTTACATAATCAGTGGAAGGAGTATGATTGTAGCAAACCGAATCGGGACCCGCGGGAGTTCCAGGTATTGATGGCAATGGATTAACGGTAATGGGATATGACGGAGAAACGGTTCCGTTGCCACAGGTATTGGTTCCATATACCGATATTTCGCCCGAAAGGGCAGTGTCGGAAAAATTTAAAATAACAGTATTGGTATTTGCTCCCGAAACAATAGTCGCTCCGGCGGGTATTGTCCACACATAGCCCGTGGCATTAGTAACGGCCGGTATGGAATAGATTACTCCATTTTGTCCCTGACATACCGTTGAATTGCCGGAAATCAATCCGGCAACGCCTGGTAATGGATTAACAAAAACTAAATGCGGCGGAGAAGCGGCGCCATTGCCACAATTATTAGTTCCGTAAACGGTAAAATTCCCGGAAACGGCTGTAGTTGAAAAATTAACGGTTATTGAATTGGTGTTTTCTCCCGACACTATGGTAGCGCCTGCAGAAACCGTCCAAACATAGCCTGTAGCATTTGGTATTTCGGCAATTGAAAACACAACGTCATCCTGCCCCTGACACACGATTGAAGAACCCGAAATAATACCTGCGGCTCCCGACACCGGATTTACAGTTAAAGCAAACGATGGAGAAATTGTTCCCATACCACAATTATTGTATCCGTATACGGTAATATTACCAGAAATGGCCGTAGTGGAAAAATTTACAGTTATGGTATGGGTATTGTATCCCGAAACGATAGAAGCCCCGGTGGGTAATGTCCATATATAACCGACTGCATTTTCGATAACCGGTACGGAATAAATCACCGCATTCTGTCCCTGACAAACGGTTGAAAGTCCGCTAATATTTCCGGCTATTCCGGGCATAGAACTTACCGTTACCGAAAAATCAGGTGATGCGAATCCGATTCCGCAAGCATTGGTTCCGGTTACCGCAACATTTCCCGATAAAGCATCGTCAGAATAATCTACAAGAATAAGATTAGTATTATTACCCGAAACAATTGCAGCTCCATCGGGCAATATCCAGGAATATCCGTCAGCATTTTCAATGACAGGTACCGAATACTGAACATTGGTTTGTCCCTCGCATACATTTGGTGTTCCGGTAATTGTTCCGGCGGCTTCAGGCAAAATCATTTCGGGCGTGGCACATAAAATATTCGATGCCACCGATTCGGAGCTATCGGGTAGAATTTGCGTTACATAATAGCAATATTCCGTTCCGGTAACTAACCCCTGATCAACAAAAGAGGTATCTGTAAGCCCAGCGATGACAAGCGTTCCATCACCATAATAAAGATTATAAGTGGGAATATACTCAAAACCCGGAATTAATTTCCAGAGAAAAGAATCAGAATTGAACATCTGATCTTTACCTGTATTTGCCGAAGACCAGTTCAGCATATTTTTTTCACAACCAGGAATAGCGCTTTCCAAAATTGGGGCGACAATCACCTGATTTACGATTACAAGGCTGCTGTCGGAGAAATTACCATCGTCGGTAGTCGCCGTAATATAAACCAGTCCTTCAGCTAAAGCACTTATAAACCCCGATTCATCAACCGTAGCTATATTTTGGTTGGCCGATGCCCAGGTTATATTCTGATTAGTCGCATCAGGCGGTTCAATAGATGGAGTAAGCTGTCCGTTTTCGCCAATCATCAGACTGAGCGTATCAGGCAAAACAGAAATGCCCGTAACGGGAATAATCAATTGAAAAGGCGTAGCACAAAGCACATTCGATGCTTCCGATTCAAGTCCATCCGGCATGATTTGAGTAATAAAATAGCAATACTCTATTCCATTGGTTAATCCACTATCCACAAAAGTAGTATCCGAAATTCCGGAAGCCACCAACGTGCTATCGGAATAATACACATTATAGGTTGGTTGATAAGGAACAGGAGTGAAAAAAGAAATCAAACAGAGACTGTAAATTCCATCTCCTTCCGGAAAAACATTTTGAGTCCAGGCCTCACCATTATCCATAAAAGCAGCCTGAAATTCGGAAGATTCTATTCCGGCGCTCGCGTCCCAGCATTTAAATTTTATCGTATCGCTAGGAACATAACCCTGTCCGGAATTTAAGGTTGCGAAAGCGGCTAAATCGTTATTGTAATTTTCGAATGAACATATAGTATCTAAAATTAGCGCACCAACCATAGTGCTATCATCAAAAACGGCTATTTCGTCGCCGGCTTCCAGATTCATGCCATTAAGCGTGGCGCCAAAAAAATAAATAGTATAAACAGGATCAGCGGCATTGCCTCCTTCAAAATTAAAATGGCTGGGCCGTTCTTTTTGAATAGCAGCAGGAGTCCAATTTAACATTACCCGTTGATTACCTGCTACGGCACTTTCCAAAACAGGAGCCACACGTTCGCCTCGTTCCGTTACAGTGTTTCCACCATTAAACACAAAATGTGTCTGTGCAATAAGTATTGGAGAAGTTGATAATATCAACATCAGAATTACAATCGTTCGTCGACAAAACGGTGAAAGCCTTTTCATTATGTTATTAATTTTTTTATTGGTCAAATGGAATGTCCATAAAATATCATTTTCGGTTTGTATGAGCATTATTCTTATGGACATTTCATACTATTTTATTGGGGTTTGATTACAATTTCAATAAAAAATCAATATCCGATCCCGGAGAAATTTCTCTTGTTTCCTGAGATTCCTTAAATAAACGCATGGGCCTTTTACCCAGAAGTTCCAAATGCGAATCGCTCACAAGCAAGGCGGTAGCTTCCCTCAATCCTGCCACATACGTATCGGGATTGGCAACCATAAACTCTAAAATCCGTTGTTCGCGCGTTTCGCCTCCATGTCCTTCGGGATTAGCATCTAAATAATGCGGATTGATCTGAAAAGGAATAAGATTAAGACATTCGAAGCTCTGAGGCTGAACGATAGGCATGTCATTAGTAGTTTTCAGGCTCGGACAGGCAACATTGGCTCCGGCGCTCCACCCCATATAAGGCAAACCATTCCTAACCCGACGACGAATAGCTTCCATTATCCGGGTTCGATGCATCGTGGCAACCAACTGAAAGGTATTTCCACCACCAACTACGATAGCTTCAGCCTCTTCAACGGCTTTTACGGGATCGCTTTCGTGATGAACGGAATAAATGGTGTAGCCTAAATCTTTGAAAATTTTACTCACACGCTCGGTATAGTCATCCCATCCGATAGTTACCCCCGCATAAGGAATAAATAATAACCTTCTGGCCGACGTTTTCGATAAGAAATCTGTTATCAAAGGTCGTGGCCAGCCTAAATACTCTTCACCAGAATTTGTTGAATTGCTGATTAATAATAAATATTTTTCCATCGTAATTAATTTTATAAATTATTGGTTAGATAGCCTGCCCCCGTTTTTCGGGGGAATATCCTTAAAATAACAACGCTCAATTATTATCGGTAAAGACTTTATGGCTATGATTGCTAATATTATTTTGAGTCTATAAAGGTATAATTTTTTTTAAATATGTATTACAAACGATCCAAAAAAACGCTAATTTTTTAATTAGCGATCGGCTTCTATGTGCGATAAGATTTTTAAAAAAAATAAATTTTTAAAAAAATAATTCTTCAGGTGTTATTTTATATATCTTTGCAAAAATTAAGAGATTGTGTATTTCACAACTGCCATCGTTTAGTTTCATTGCTTTACTCCAGTTTATGTTTATCACCTTTTTTTAATTTAAGCAACATTTTATTTTTATTTAAATTACAATTCATTATGAATGGAAAAGTTAAATGGTTTAACAACCAAAAAGGATTCGGTTTTATAGAAGACGAAAACGGAAAAGATATTTTCGTACACTATACCGGAATTATTAAATCGGGTTATCAAACCCTTGAAGAAGGTGACGAGGTTACATTTGATGTTACCGAAGGCAAACGCGGACCGCAAGCAACGAATGTTAAGGTTTTAAAATAGTATATACGTATTTTACTTAGCCCCTTTATCAAACAAAAGCCCTCTAAATTAAATTTAGAGGGCTTTTTTCATTCACTCCATTCGGGGATTTTATTTCATTAATACAATTTTACGAATTTCTGAAAATTTATTGTTGCCGTTCGACACCGTAATTTTCAGGTTGTAGATGCCCTGCTGCAGTTTACTTCCGTCAAACTGCAGGTTTTGCTTTCCGGCAGCCTGTTGCCGATTCATCAACGTTGCTATTTCCTGTCCTACCGAATTATAAACACTGATGTTTACGTTAGCTGTTTCATTCAGATAATACTCAATATGGATGGTATTGCTGAAAGGATTGGGATAAATAGCCACAGTATTGGTGATTAACTGATCGTTGGATAAACCGGTGGATGTCATTTTCAGGGAAGCAACACTGTAAGCGCCGTCTTCTTCAGGATATAAACCCGTCATCAGGGCTTCTCCGCCCGGATTGCTTAAGTTAAACGGGACATCTGCATATTCCGTATTATCCGAAGCTTTCCAAATTTTGAAGTTTAACGGATGATTTGCCGTATATCCATCACCATCTACCAAAGCAGAAAATACAGGAATAGCATTTTCAAACTGGTTGTCTCCCGTTGGCGTTTGTGTTAATGCTAATGAACCAACTAAGTTTTCGCCATCGTAAACGCCTATCTCATCGCCTTGTTGCAGAGCATAGCCATTAATAGCAGCTCCTGAAATATAAACGGTATAAACCGGTTCCGAAGCATCGCCGCCTTCCACTACAAAATGCTGGGCAGTGGCTGATTTGATAGCGGTGGTTGCTTTTTTACCGGCAGGATATTGGAAATCAAATGGAACAAATGGAGGTACTGGTGGAGCAACTACATTAATCATATAGCCCTGCCCCACATTCAAGTTTCCGATATTGTTTACCCACGTCTCGCCTATTTTGCGAAGGATATTTCCATTGGAATTTTTTACAATATTAATTTTTCCGGCATTAAAGTATGATCCAAATGCATCTATAGCATTTACATCGTGGTCTTTGATATAACCTATAATTTTAATACCCGGAGTATCAAAATGTATAGGCGTTTGGTCATCAATAGCATATCCGGTAATTGAAAAATTAGCGAGTCCATTCATATAAAAAATGTATCCTTCGGTATTTACCCAACTGCCAATACCATTGACCCAGTTTGCTCCTATTTTTCTAACGGATCCACCTGTTGTATTTTTCACTTTGTTTAGGCTTCCATTTAGCATACCGCTTAATACTACCAACATATCAGGGTCGGGAGGAATAACGTATGAAGAAATAAACTGAGGTGGCGTTGCGGGCAAATTAAAAGTGATTGTTTCGAGAGGTACAGGAGGAGTAACTGCTGCAGCGGATAGTGTATGAACACTAAATCTTAAATCATCTGGAGGAAATACATCACCCATCCAGGTATTGGTACCCGCACCAGCATCAATCTTTGTTACAATAACATTACCTATTTCAATCCCCGCACTGGCATCCCAATATCTGTAAGTATAGGGGTTTCCCGGAGTATAACCCGGAGCTCCATTAGCCAACGTTTTATAAGCCGAAATAAAGTTATTAACTGATCCTGCCGGAGTTAAAGTATCCGTTAACTGGTAGGCTCCCACCATTATATCTCCATCAAAAACAGCTATTTCATCACCCGGCTGTAAATCCGCTCCTATTAAAGTAGCGCCTTGAAAATAGATAGTCCATACCCAGTCGGAAGCATCGCCTCCAACAAACTGGAAGTGCATCACTGGATTTACCGTTATTTTTTCTTTCGTTGTTTGTCCGTTTCCACAGTCGTTTGAACAGTATACCCTGAGGGTATCCGTTACTGCCCAGTTGGAAAAGTTCACAAGAATGGAATTGGTATTAGCGCCCGACATTATCGTCGCTCCATTGGGAACAGTCCAGTGATAAGCCGTTGCATTTGCTACAGGGCTAACCCAGTAATTAACTCCGGTTTGTCCCTGGGTTACCGTTATCGGACCATTGATTGTACCCGGTGTGGCAGGTAATGGATTACTGGTTATTGTCAATGATGATGGAAATCCATCACAACCTGTGGATCCACAAACAGTCAAGTTGCCACCTGCAAACGTGTTGGAAAAATTAACGGTTATGGTTTGGAAATTATAACTGGAGGAAACAATTGAGGCTCCTGTAGGCAATACCCAGTGATACAATGTAGCATTGGGTATCGTTGCTACTGAATACACGACGCCGGTTTGCCCCTGACATACCGTAGCTGGTCCTGTAATTGGACCGGCAGGTTCAGGCAAATTAGTTCCTACATAAACAGGATAATAAATTTCATTTCCCTGGCAAACGCCATTGCTTCCATGTACAGAGATGTTACCACTGGCAGAATTAGGTAAAAATGAAACATGAATATGACTGGTATGTTGTCCTGAAAGAATGGTTGCCCATGAAGGGACAGTCCATACATAATCCGCAGCGCCCGGAATAGTAGCATCGTAATCCGCAACTAATGTACTATATAGACAAATATACTGATTGCCAGCAATCGAGCCCTGTCCAAGTGCATTGTTAACAGTAACATAAACATGAATTGAGGGATTAGTACTTGATCCACATGCATTAGTGGCATAAACATCAATTGGCCCAGAAACCGCAGTATTTGAAAAATTTACGGTGATAGTATTCGTATTGGCTCCTGAAGCGATGTATGCACCAGGAGGCAAAATCCAGATATATCCGGTAGCACTAGGTACCGGCAATATAGAATAAACAATTCCGTTACTACCCTGGCAAACATCGGTTGTAACATAAATCCATTCGGTGGGGTCTGAAGGTGGTGGTGATGAAGAAACTGCAATTGGAAAATCAGGAGACCAGTCGCCAGAGCAACTACCGCTAATTCCACGGACTTTTAAAGAACCTGACAGTATAGTATTATTTATAGGGAATAACAAATTAGGTCCATCCGTTGGCATAACAGAACTTCCTCCTCCTGTCGTTGAATATTCCCATTGATAACTCGTGGCATTGCCAATAGCTCCAACAGAATATGGAACAAAAATCACCGTTGTATCAAGTGCACAAACACTTGCTGCCCCTGAAATAACACCGGCAGCAACCGGGCATGGCACACCAAGTTCAGTTATTGGCCTGCTGTAAACCCCATTGCCTGTTCCGGCAAAAAGATTAGTACCTTGTACACACAACGACATAATTGTAACATATGATGGCAAGCCAGTATTAACTAAATACCAGTTAGCACCTGCACTATTCGACATAAATATACCTCCGCCTTCTGTTCCTGCGTAAAGTACACCTGCATTAACTGCAAACGACCAAACCTGCAAATTGGTTAAACCCGTATTTACCTGAGTCCAGCTTCCTGTGCCTCCGGTAAGTTTAAAAATACCTCCACCGTAAGTTCCTGCATAAATATCACCACTCAGGGTAGCCATAGTATAAACAGTAAGGTTAGTCAATCCGGTATTTATTTGTGTCCAGCTTGTTCCGCCATTTGTTGATTTATAAACCCCATTGCCACTGGTTCCGGCATAAATATCTGTTCCATTAAAAGTAATTGAACGTACATCTTTTCCGGTAAGTCCGGCTTGAATCCAAGTAGGTGGTGAAGTTCCAAAAGTTTTATAAACACCTCCGCCAACAGTTCCCACATATAAATAGCCATCAGCAGCATTAATCCCTGAACACATCACAAAAAGGTTTCCAAGCCCGGTAGCGCCACTTCCATTAAGAGACGACCAGTTTATACCATTATCCGTGGATTTAAAAACACCGCCTCCATAGGTACCGGCATACGTATTGCTGGTAGAAACTCCAGTTACTACAGTGGAAATCGTTCTAACTGGTGTATTTCCATCTTTAACCTGAGTCCAGCAATTCCCATTATCGGCAGTTAAAAAAGTTCCGCCGGAATAGGCTCCCGCAAGTAAATTCGGATAGCCCGTACTTACAGAAGCTAACGCACGTGTATCATTATTGGTTAAATAGACAATTTTTTTACAACTCCAATTTGCTCCCAAATCAGAAGTAATAAAAATACCTCCGCCATGCGAACCAGCAATAACGTAATGATTTCCGCTGGTAGTGGTATAACCGTAAAGTGTTTCAACATAAAGGTTATTTACACCATTGTTAACAGGATTCCAGGTAGTTCCGTTATCGGATGTTCTAACTATTCCACTTCCATAAGTTGTAGCATATACCGCCGTGCCATCGGAAGAGAAAGAACGGACATCATAACCGCAACAATACTTTTGTACCCAACTGGCTCCGGATGTACTCGACCAATAAATGCCATTAGTAGCTGTTCCGGCAAAGAGATTAGCGCCATCAACAAATAGTGCATTCACCTGGTTACCAGCTAAACCACGTAACCACCAGTTTTCGCCACCATCGGTGGAACGGTAAATGCCATTACCGGTTCCCACAAAAAAGTCGCTTCCTTTTTTAATGATGCTTCGTATATACAAATTGGACAGCCCCGTATTCATAGGAATCCAATTGGCACCTCCGTCAGTAGTTTTAAAGATACCCGAGCCTTCGGTTCCTGCATAAACCACTGTTTCGCTTACGGCATATAAAGAAAGGATGCTGTTATTTGTCAAACCATTGTTTATAGCTACCCAGGTAACTCCATAATCGTCTGACTTAAATAATCCACTTCCACTCGAACCGGCATATAACTTTGTACCGACACTTGTTATTGATAGGATGGGGTAAATGGCTATCCCGTTGTTTCGAGCTTTCCATGTTTTGCCATTATCGCCGGAAGAAAATACCCCGCCATCAAAAGTTCCGGCAAAAATATCACCTGTTCCCGTTTTGGTAATGCACTTAACCGTATTACCACTGACGCCATTCACCGGCTGCCAGTCTGCCATAACTGATAAAGCGCTGAATAACAACATTATAACAACTAAATTAGCTGCAATTAATAATTTGTAGATTTTCTTCATAATCAATTTTTTAAAGGATTTAAAATAATTAGCTCAATAATCATACCGAATTTACATAAATCTTATTAACAATAAATTAATTAGCCTAATGAAACCTCGATTTGTCCTGAATTGGTAAAAAAAAATCCAATTTGGAATAAATATGATTTATATAAATAAGTTTGGGGTAATCTTAATTCGGATAAAGCTGGATATCTGGTAGTTTAAAGCACATGCAGGTTGGAACAGTTTTTCCAACCTGCACAATAATTTAGTAATTAAGTTTCCCTTGTCAAATATACGAGTTTATTAACAATAATGACGAGAAAAACTATTATTTTTCAACAAAATTATCAACAATTATTTTAATTAGCTGATAACAAGTATATTAATTATGAAAAATAAATCAAAAATTTCCCCAAACTCTAAAAAATAAATTTGTGTATAACAATTTATTGCATAGAATTTTACATAACGCTACTTTGTACCAAACTTGTAAATCGTTTGAGAATGAAATTTTTCACCGGGTCGTAATAAGGTAGACGGAAACTGAGGATGATTGGGAGAATCGGGAAAATGCTGGGTCTCAAGGCAGAATCCATTATGATCGTCGTAAACCATTTCATTTTTGCCCTGCAGACTTCCATCGAGAAAATTACCGGTATAAAACTGAACACCAGGCTGGTCGGTATACACCGTCAACGTACGTCCGCTGAAAGGATCATAAACAGTAGCCGCCTCAACCATTTCGCCAGGTTTACCATTCAACACATAACAGTGGTCGTAACCCTTGTGAAAACCTGTATCAATACGACTACCAATTTCCATCATTCGGGTAAAATCATATTTGCTGCCTTTTACCGAAGGAAGTTCTCCGGTAGGTATCAAATTAGTATCCACAATCACATAACGGTCAGCATTGATTTGTATTTGGTGTTTTAAGATATCGCCATGACAGGCAAGGTTAAAATAACTGTGATGGGTAAGGTTAAGCACCGTTGGCTTATCTGTTTCAGCCTGATAATTAATCTTTAGCTCATTATTATTTGTAAGCGTGTATGTTACGATAGTTTTTAAATTTCCGGGGAAACCTTCTTCACCATCCTTGCTCACATACGTAAGCTGAAGTCCTACACCCGCAGTATCCTTTTTTTCCATCACATCCCAAACATGTTTGTCGAAACCGTTAATGCCTCCATGAAGCGTATTCTGATTATCATTTGCCACTAAGTGATATTCCTTGCCATCAATGGAAAATTTTGCTTTGGCAATGCGGTTGCCGTATCTTCCGATGATAGCACCGAAATGCGGATTATTTATAAAATACGGCGCCAGGCTGTCGAAACCGAGCACAACATCACCCATATCACCTTTTTTATCAGGAACAATAATGGATGTAACGATTCCACCGAAATTTGTAATTTTAACCGTCATTCCTTTTATATTTGTAAGCGTATAAAGAAAAACTTGTTTACCATCGGCGGTTTTTCCAAACAATTCTTTTTTAATATCCATTTTATTTTTACTTTTAAATAGATTAGAACAGGCAAAAGTGAAAAAAATCAACAGCATACCTGATAATAACATGGCAGAATTTCTAATTATATTTTTCATATCTCGTTTTTTATAATTAAGAAGCAAATTTAAAGAATTAAATTGATTTTGGGAAAATGAAGAATATTTTTAAAATTTGCCAGCTATTAAAATAATAATTATGAACCATTCTGCTTTTTCGATTTTAGATTACATCGTATTTGTGATCTATGCATTAGTAATTCTTTTCATCGGTTTATTTGTATCTCGAACCAAAAAAGGGCATAGTAAAACTTCGCAAGAGTATTTTCTTGCCGATAAATCCCTGCCATTCTGGGTTATTGGTGCTACATTAATAGGATCGAACATTTCGGCAGAACAGTTTATTGGCATGTCGGGTTCGGGTTTTAAAATAGGCCTGGCCATTGCCAGCTATGAATGGATGGCGGCAGCAACATTAATTATTGTTGGTAAATTTCTTTTACCTATTTATTTAAAAGAAAACATCTGGACGATGCCTCAGTTTCTTGAACGGCGCTTCGATAGCCGTGTCAGGACAAGTTTTGCCATCTTCTGGCTGTTGGTTTATATTTTTGTAAACCTTTCTTCCATATTATATCTTGGAGCATTAACCATACAAACAGTTTTCGGGGTTAACATCATCTATGCTATCATCGGCTTAGCTCTTTTTGCAGCGCTATATTCCGTTTACGGCGGATTGAAGGCTGTAGCCTGGACAGATATTGTTCAGGTAACGGTTTTAGTGGTAGGCGGATTAATAACCACTTTTATAGGGTTGAATGCCATAGCTGCCAAATTTGGCAGCCATGGAGTAGTCGACGGTTTTAAAATATTGATGCAGCAAGCGCCCGACCATTTTCATATGATTTTAAAACCAAGCGACGAGGATTATAAATACCTTCCTGGATTAAGTGTTCTTATTGGGGGAATGTGGATAGCCAACCTAAGTTATTGGGGATTTAATCAATATATCACCCAACGTGCTTTTGCAGCTAAGAATTTGAAAGAAGCTCAGAAAGGTGTCGTCATGGCAGGCTATCTTAAATTACTGATGCCATTGATTGTAGTAATTCCAGGAATTATTGCATATGTTCTTCAGCCATCCATAAATCCTCCCGATAAAGCCTATCCCTGGCTGTTGCAACTGGTTCCTTCGGGTTTAAAAGGACTCGCTTTTGCTGCATTGGTTGCCGCTATTGTTGCCGCTTTAAGCTCAATGATCAACAGCACTGCTACCATTTTCACCATGGATTTATACAAACCATTTTTCAATCGTAATGCCAAAGAAAAACATCTGGTAACTACCGGCAGAATTATTTCGCTTGTCAGTATTTTTATTGCCATTATTATGGCTACGGTAATTTCCGAATTGGGTCTTAAACAGGCGTTTCAATACATCCAGGATTTTACAGGATATATTTCTCCCGGCGTTTTGGTGATCTTCCTTGCTGGTTTTTTCTGGAAACGAGCCACGGCAAATGCTGCATTGGCAACAGCCATACTCACTATTCCGCTGGCAGTAGCCTTCGATTTTATCTGGCCTTCCCTGCCCTTTCTCGACCGTATGGGCATTGTCTTTTTGATCCTTTCGGCTATCATGGTCGTATATAGTTTGATTCAATCAGGGAAGCCTCAACCTAAAGCAATAATACTCAATAAGCATATTTTTGCAACAAGCAAAGGATTTGTATGGGGTTCTGTGGGAATTTGCATTATTTTAATAGTATTGTATACTGTTTTCTGGTAAACTCAGAATTGATTTTAGAGATTCTGCATTATTCAAAACGGATTTTATTTTTTAGGGTAGATTATCTTTTTATTATAAAACAAATTCAATCCCTTAACTATTAAACTTTTCACAAAACAGATATTTTTAATTCATCAAAAAATTTAGTAATCATTAGAATAGTTGTCTATTTTTGCACCCAATTTAAAATTACTACTTAAATAAATGCTATGAAAAAGATAATTATGATTTTAGCTGGTTTTTTCCTGCCAGTAATGACTTTTGCAAGCGAAGCCGATTTAAACATCCCAAGTTTAAAGCCAGAACAAAACAGTCTTTTGTATTTTGGTTTTATAATATGTATTCTTGGTTTATTATTCGGCCTCTATCAATTTATAAGGGTTAAAAATCAAAAGGCTCATCAATCAATGCTTGATGTAGCCAATACGATTTTTGAAACCTGTAAAACGTATTTGATTCAGCAGGGTAAATTTTTAGTTTTACTCGAAATCTTTATCGCTGTAATTATCGGGTTTTATTTTGGTTACCTTCAGGGAATGCCATTTGGCGGTGTTTTACTAATTCTTGGTTGGTCAGTTATTGGTATTTTAGGTTCTTATGGAGTAGCATGGTTTGGCATTCGCATGAATACATTAGCTAATAGCCGCATGTCCTTTGCCTCCCTAAAACGCAAGCCACTACATTTATTGAATATTCCACTTGATTCAGGTATGAGTATAGGTGTGATGTTGGTTTCTGTAGAACTTATCATGATGCTTATCATTCTGCTTTTTGTCCCCCGGGAATATGCTGGAGCAAGTTTTATTGGCTTTGCCATTGGTGAATCATTAGGTGCTAGTGCTTTACGTATTGCAGGTGGTATTTTTACCAAAATTGCAGACATCGGTTCCGATTTGATGAAAATTGTTTTTAACATCAAAGAAGACGATCCACGTAATCCTGGAGTAATTGCCGACTGCACAGGCGATAATGCTGGCGATAGCGTTGGTCCTACTGCTGATGGTTTTGAAACTTATGGTGTTACCGGTGTTGCATTGGTTTCATTCATAGTTCTGGCTATTATCCCCGATAAATTTATTTCTGCCCTTGATCCTACTCAAGCAGCTATTGATATCCAGACAGAACTTTTAACATGGATATTTACGATGCGTATTCTTATGATTGTTACTTCTGTTCTTGCTTTTTATGTCAATAAAGCAATCAGCAAAATACGCTATACTGGAAAAGATGAAATTGACTTTGAAAGGCCGTTAACCAATTTGGTTTGGTTGACTTCTATTCTTTCCATTGTCATGACATTTACAGTAAGCTATTGGCAATTAGGTGGCTTAGCAAATAACTTATGGATAGTTCTTTCTGTTATAATCAGTTGCGGAACTTTAGGTGCTGCATTAATTCCTGAATTTACCAAGTTGTTTACTTCTCCAAAATCATGCCATGTCCAGGAAGTTGTTACAGCTTCACGCGAAGGAGGCTCATCGCTCACTATTTTATCAGGATTGGTTTCCGGTAATTTCAGCGCCTTCTGGCAGGGAATGGTTTTCTTGGTATTAATGTTCATTGCATACTTTGCCAGCCAATTTGGATTAGGTGATATTATGATCTATCCGTCCATTTTTGCCTTTGGATTGGTTGCTTTCGGTTTCTTAGGTATGGGCCCCGTTACCATTGCCGTTGACAGTTATGGACCTGTAACCGACAATGCACAATCTGTTTATGAACTTTCGATGATTGAAGAAATCCCTAAAATTTCTAATGAAATAGAAAGCGATTTCGGGTTTAAGCCCGATTTTGAAAAGGCTAAATATTATCTGGAAGCTAACGATGGCGCCGGTAATACATTTAAAGCTACAGCTAAACCAGTTCTGATTGGTACTGCAGTTGTTGGAGCTACCACAATGATATTTTCGCTGATACTCCTTATTAAAAACAAATTGGGTATCGAACCTGAATCTGTTTTAAATGTTTTAAACCCATATACAATTCTTGGATTTATTTCAGGTGGTGCTGTTATCTATTGGTTTACGGGTTCTTCGCTGCAAGCCGTTACAACCGGAGCTTACCGTGCCGTTGCCTATATTAAAAAGAACATACATCTTGATGCCAACTCGAGTAAAAGCGCTTCCATAGAAAAATCTAAAGAAGTGGTTAAAATTTGTACTCAATACGCTCAAACAGGGATGTTCAATATTTTTATCGGCATTTTTTCTTTTGCGTTGGCTTTTGCCTTTTTCTCAGCAGCCGATAAGGTACATCCCGAAGCAGCTTCATTTTTTGTAAGTTATCTTATTTCTATTGCAGTTTTTGGTTTATTCCAGGCAATCTTTATGGCTAACGCCGGAGGATGCTGGGACAACGCCAAAAAGGTGGTTGAAGTCGATCTTCAAGAAAAGGAACTCCTCTTCACGAAGCTACAGTAATTGGTGATACCGTAGGTGATCCTTTTAAAGATACATCCTCTGTGGCCTTGAATCCTATCATTAAATTTACTACTCTTTTTGGTCTGCTTGCAATGGAAATCGCTATTTCAGATCGTTTTGTAGCCATAGCTCCTTACATTGGAATAGTTTTCTTTGTTATCGCTCTGTATTTCGTTTGGCGTTCATTTTATAAAATGAGAATCAAGAAATAATTTGTATAGAACCATTATTAAAAAAGGAGGCAAGTAATTGCCTCCTTTTTTAATTTCATAGAAAAAATATGGCGACGCCTATTACTGCCAAAATCGCTCCCACAACTTCCTTCCATTTAAGTTTTTCTTTATTAATAATCAGTGCCGGAGGAATGATAAGCACTGGCACAATAGCCATAATAGTGGAGGCTATCCCTGCCGATGTATTTTGAACTGCCAATAATGAAAATGACACCCCTAAAAATGGACCAAAAAACGATCCTATAGCCAGTCGTTTCATCACTGTTCGGTCTTTTATTGCTATACCGACTTTATTCCAGGTTCTTAGAATACAGAAAAGTAAAGCAAAACCAAGAGCACCGGTTAAAACTCTGATTTGAGAAGCAGCAAAAGCATCATAATCCTTCATACCATATTTGCTTAAAACTAAACCAACTCCTTGTCCTGCGGCACCGCCAAACGCCAGAAGTAAACCTTTTATAGGATAGGAAAATTTTACCGATTTATATTTGGTACGAATTCTGTTCTCCTCCCCTTTAGTTCTTCTTAGAACAACTATTGCTATGCCAATCAATGTTAATATCATCCCTAAAAAACTTTTTAGGGATAAGGTTTCGCCCATCAGAAGCCAACTGACAAAAGCAGAAATGGGTGGTGACATTGCCATAATAAGCATAGATATTCGAGCGCCTATTACTACATACGATTGAAACAAAAAATAATCACCTATTACAAAACCAACAATTCCCGACAAAGCTAACCATATCCAAGCATGAAGATTTGCATCTGAGGGGAAAAAATATCCTCTGTAGAAAAAACCAAAAATACCCAGCAAGAAAAAAGCAATGACAAGCCGCATTAGATTTACTGTTAACGACCCTACTTTTTTACTCGCTTGTTCAAAGGCTATTGCTGTTATTGTCCAAAAAATGGCCGTTAATAATGCCGCAAACTCACCAAAATGTGCTATATGCAAAACAAAAAGAATTAATTATTAAATTTTTCTGAAAACCGCTGCAAATTTACTTAAAATTTATACTGCCTTTATAGCTGGCAAATTACTACATTTGCTATGGAAAATTTTAAAACACATGCTTTTTGACGACACTTACAAAACGATAGAACATCAGGGAGAAGGATTATTTAAAGATCGCAGTAGCCGTTTCATTTCATTGGCAATCCCCGTTACCAATGAAGAGGAAGTAAAGCAACATCTTAATTCGCTACGTAAAAAATACCATGATGCCCGACATCATTGCTATGCTTATCGTTTGGGCTTCGATAAATCCGTTTTCAGAATAAACGACGACGGAGAACCTTCAGGTACTGCCGGAAAACCAATTTTCGGACAAATGCTTTCCTTTGATGTAACTAACATACTCATTGTTGTTATCCGGTATTTTGGAGGTATTAAGTTAGGAGTCAGTGGTTTAATAAATGCTTACAAAACTGCTGCATTTCAGGCTATTACATCTACAAAAATTATTACGAAAACGGTTAATGACATCTACGATATTCGTTTTGATTATATTACAATGAATGAAGTAATGAAGATTATAAAAGAAGAAAGCTTGGACCTACTTGCACACAATTATGAATCGCCCTGTACCATCCGATTTTCTGTACGTAAAAATGATTCTCTTCGAGTTAGTGACAAATTAATGAAAATTAATAACTTAACAATTACTTTTATAAAGACTGCATAAATTTGTTCTTTAAAATACAAAATCTGCTGATAAACTGATTATTATATTAATTATTATTAATGAATAAAAAATATTATCATGTCTAAATAACTATTATTCAGCTTATTAATTATTATTTTAAGTAATTTCAAACCAATTATAACATAATAATCCAATAGAAAAACTAAAATTTTTTTATGTTTTTTTTAAAAAATTACAAAAATTTAATGATTTTTTTAGAATATTTTTATATTTGCTGTAAAGTAGATGTTCTTTTCCATTCGTGTGTTTTAAATTTTAAAAATCTGTCCTTTTGAAACTTATTAAAACATTCAAATAAAAAATTAAACGAAAGAAAGACATTTCAAAAATCGCCCATATACAACATTAATTTTAAAGAATCAAGTACTTTTAAATTTTTTAATTAACTTTTTTGAGCCGAATTTTGTTTAAAAATATTTTAGTAACCCCGCATCGGGAGTCTTCATTATTATATTGAATCAATGTCCAATTTTAAATTACTACAACAAATTAACAATTTCTTACGTCAAAATAAATGAGAATGGATTATAATGAAGTGTGGGACAGCTGTCTGAAAATTATAAAGGATAATGTTAATTATCAAAGCTATAAAACATGGTTCGAACCCATTAAACCAATTAAACTACGAAATGACATTCTTACTATTCAGGTACCAAGTCAATTCTTCTATGAATGGCTGGAAGAACATTATATTAATTTATTAAAAAAGACAATAAAAAATAAATTAGGTCCATCCGGAAGGTTAGAATATAGCATTATTATGGACAATTCTATTAATGGTTATAATCAAAACTCATCCCCCATCACAATTCAGGTTCCTACAAGCAATAAAAGAGTGGTTAACAATCCCTCTATATCCATGCCTATTGATATTAACAGAGGTCAATCAAAAGAAATTCCGAATCCTTTTATTATACCTGGCTTAAAAAAAATCAAGATTAATTCTCAGTTGAATGAATCTTATTCGTTTGAAAATTTTATAGAAGGCGATTGTAACCGTCTTGCCCGGTCGGCAGGATATGCCGTAGCTAACAATCCAGGAAAAACGGCATTTAATCCAATATTTATTTATAGCAACGTTGGTTTAGGAAAAACTCATTTAGCCCATGCTATTGGAATACAAGTTAAATGCAATTTCCCAGATAAGACCGTTTTATATGTATCGGCTGAACAATTTTTACAGCAATTTCTTGATGCTGTAAAAAATAACAATCAAAATGATTTTATGCACTTCTATCAAATGATGGATGTGCTTATCATTGACGATATTCAGTTTCTCTCGGGTAAAGAAAAAACTCAGGATGTTTTTTTCCATGTTTTTAACGATCTTCATCAGAAAAATAATCAGTTAGTCATTACATCCGATAAAGCCCCGGTCGAGCTTAAGGGTATTGAACCCCGGTTATTATCCCGGTTTAAATGGGGACTCGCTGCCGATTTGCAAGTTCCCGATTTTGAAACCAGAATGGCAATTCTAAACAAACGGCTATATAGTGATGGCATTGAAATGCCTCAGGATGTTATTGAATATCTTGCATATAGCATAACAACGAATGTACGAGAACTCGAAGGCGCTCTCATTTCCATACTTGCACAATCCTCCCTCAATAAAAAAGCCATTACCATTGATCTTGCCCGACAAATGATTGACAAATTTGTAAAAAACATAACAAAAGAAATATCAATTGATTATATTCAAAAAATTGTTTGCGACTTCTTCGACATTCCAGTTGATTTAATTAATTCAAATACACGAAAAAGAGAAATTGTTCAGGCTAGGCAGCTTTCGATGTATTTCTCAAAAAAACATACCAAAGCTTCTCTTCAAGCCATTGGAATTCATTGTGGAAACAAAGATCATGCTACCGTTTTGCATGCTTGCCGTACCGTAAATAATCTTTTAGAAACCGACAAACAATTCCGCATGTATGTTGACGAGCTTGATAAAAAAATCAAACTCTGACATTTATAATTAAATAAATCCCGATGATTTATTTAAAAATCATTTAAGAGTCACAATATCTTTCCGTTATGAGAATATTAATGGTATGCCTTGGAAATATCTGCCGATCTCCGATGGCTGAGGGTATTCTTAAAAGTAAATTAAAAATACAAGGAATTCAGGCAATTATAGATTCTGCTGGATTTGAATCCTCTCAAATTGGAGATTTTCCTGACGACAGAGCTCTACTTACCATGAAAAGGCATGGTTTGGATATTTCAAAACATAAGATGCGCCTTTTTACAAAAGAGGATTTTGATAACTTTGATAAGATTTATGTCATGGACAGAAATAATTATCGTGATGTATTGTCTTTAGCTCGAAACGAACATGATATTTCAAAAGTTGATTATATTTTAAATGCCATCGAACCCGGGAAAAACCAAGAATTGCCCGATCCTTGGTATGGCGGAATAAATGGTTTTGAATATGTTTTTCAAAAATTGGATTTAGCTTCTGATAAAATTATTGAAAATTTAGTTTCCCAAAACCATAAATTGGTAAACAAATGATTCCCAGCATTTCTGATATCAATAATGCGGCTATCAGGATTAAGCCCTATATACATCGGACTCCGGTTTTGACTTCCCAAAGTATTAATCAGATTTTGGACGGGGATTTTTACTTTAAATGCGAAAACTTTCAAAAAACCGGAGCTTTTAAATTCCGGGGTGCAAGCAATGCCCTATTTTCAATTCCGGCAGATGATTTAAAAAATGGAGTTGCCACTCATTCTTCTGGTAATCATGCTGCAGCTTTATCTTTGGCTGCCTGTAACCGAAATGCCAAGGCTTTTATCGTGATGCCTAAAAATTCTTCAGCAATAAAAATTAAAGCTGTAAAAAGCTATGGTGGAATAATTACTTTTTGTGAACCAACATTACAGTCGAGGGAAGAAACACTTTCCAAAGTGATTTCCGAAACTAATGCCTTAGAAATTCATCCCTATAACGACTACCATATTATTTGTGGCCAGGCTACTGCCGCCAAAGAATTAATCGAAGAATTTCCTAATCTTGATGTAATAATTGCACCTGTTGGCGGTGGTGGCTTGCTGAGTGGCACTGCCTTAGCAACTCATTATTATTCACACGGAACAAAAGTAATTGCTGTTGAACCCGAACAAGCCAATGATGCTTTTCTTTCTTTTTATCAAAAGAAATTCATTCCTTCGATCAACCCTCAAACAATTGCCGATGGACTCAGAACTTCTTTGGGGTCATTAACTTTCCCTATCATTCAAAAATACGTTACGCAAATCGTAACGGTAAGCGAGTTAAGCATTATACAGGCAATGAGATTGGTATGGGAACGTATAAAAATCATTATTGAACCATCGTCGGCAGTACCAATTGCCGCTTTGCTTGAAAATAAATTTGATTATAAAGGGCAAAAAATAGGCATCATTTTTTCGGGAGGCAATGTTGATCTTGCAAAACTACCCTGGATTTCCTAAACGTTCTGTTTTTTAAATTTTGCATTAAATTGAATAACTTGATTAATAATGGATTGTTTTCCATCATTAATCAAAATATAATCAGCAAGTTTCATTTTTTCCGTATTATTCCACTGATTTTTCATACGTTGCTTCGCAGCCTCAATGGAACATTTTTCCCTTTCAATAACTCTTTGAATACATAGCTCATCGGGGGCATCTACGACAATTACCGCATCACAAAACCGGTTAAATCCACTTTCAAATAATATTGCAGCTTCTATTATACCATAGGACTGATCTGCATTATCATTCTTCCATTCATCAAACCGTAGTTTGACCCTGGGATGCAGTATTGAATTTAATTGCATGAGTTTCTTACGGTTATTAAAAACATGTTCTGCTAAAAATTTACGGTCAATGTTTCCATCCCGATTACAAACATCTTCTCCAAAAAGTTCTTGTATTTGATAAATTACGGCTTTATCCTCTAAAAATTTTTTTGATTCAACATCTGCAGAAAATACAGGTATACCAATAATTTTAAAAACTTCACAAACACTCGATTTTCCACTCCCAATAATTCCGGTAATTCCTATTACATTCATTATTTCAGGAGTATATATTCAACAGACTCGGGTTCAAGCGTAATATTGGTAACAAAGGATGGATACCGGACCACATTAACATCCAACTTCTTTCCTGATGTTGTTTCAGCATTTTCACAATTTACCATTACACTAAACATACTCGGATCAATACGACGGTAATCTTTTAACGCAACCCAAAAATTAATTTTTGTTTCGTTTGGAAATATTTTAATGGTATATTTTTTTGAATTATTGATATTTATAGGTAATACAACACTTGCTTCGGTAAACTTTTCCACAGGAATTATAACATTGACAAGCTTTTTGGAAAAATTCACTTTTCCTATTCCATTGATAGGACGTAATTGTATTTTAATAATTTGATTTTGAGTCAATTTATGGAACACACGTTTTTGTGTCTCTACTTCCCGAATCCTGTTTAAATCGGCTTTCGTCCCTGAAATAACAATACTATCGGGTTCACAATTAATGTTCCCATACAATTGGTATTGTTTCTGAAAATCATAAGAAATATCAAGTTTAACAGGAACCTTTTTATATGCCCTTGGTTCCATTGCAAGTAATACGGTATCGGGAGTTACGGAAATTAACTTTTCCTTTAAATCGGATTGTGAAAGGATTTGATGAAGATATTCATTGGAAGCCAAGTAAGAAATGTATCCATGAGCTGTTTTTTTGAATTTTATGTTGGAAAGATCGATGTTGAAGTAATTATTCTTTGGAAAATATTTCTTATAAATTAATTCAAAACCTTTCAAATTAAGATGAACATGAATAATCGTATCGCCATTATTGATTAACACCTTGTCTTTCTGCAGGTGTGTAAATCTTAACGGATAATCAAGAGTAGCAACGTAATCTTTCGATAATTTTATAATAAGCCATGTAGAAATAGAAAGAATAAGGCAAATAAAAAAAATGATAATCTTTATTCGCAGCTTAGCATCTTTTAACCGTTTTACCTTATCTTTCATCTAAATTAACAACTTATTTGCTTTCAGGCAACTGAGAAGCAGCATCCATTGCAACAGCCGATTTTTCAATTCGTAAACGGTTTTGTCCTTCAACTTCAATGGTAAAAGTAGTACTCTGAACCTCAACTATTTTTCCATGAATTCCACCTATCGTAATAATTTTATCTCCAATCTTCAGGTTTTCCCTGAATTTCTTTTGTTCCTTGCTCTTTTTTACCTGAGGGCGAATGAAAAAAAGATAAAAAACTACAATAATTAATAATAAAAAGATAAGCGATGAATACGCTCCACCTTCACCTGGTTTTCCCTGAGGAGCGCCAAATAATAAAACGAAATTTAAGATATTCATTGTGTTATGATTTAATTGTTTGTTAATTTACTTATTCTTCAGGCACTATAACATTAGCTTTGATGCGTAATATTTTAGTACTTGGCTGTGTGTTGGCAACAATGCTGATTGTTTTATTTTGGAAACCTTTTTTCCCTTCGCTATCAAAACTTACTGAAATTTCCTTGGTTTCTCCCGCATGAATTATTCCTTTGGGATATTGAGGAACTGTACATCCGCATGAAGTACTTACCGATGAAATAAGTAAATCGGATTTTCCGATATTTTTAAAAGCAAAGGAATATGAAACCTTTTCGCCCTGAATTACCTTCCCAAAATCATGTTCTTCCTCATTGAATTGGAAAATTGGCATATTTTCTGCACTTTGGTTACCGCTTGCTGAATTAGGATTCTGAACCACATCCGTGGAAATTTTTTCATCATTTCCAGATTTATGATGACATGATAATAAACACATACCAATAATTGTGCAAAAACTTAAAAATAAAATCCTTTTCATCAGTGTCTCTTAGTTAATTTTACAAAATTAAAAAAATATCACGAAGCTGTACTATAATTAATTTAAATTTTAATATCTTTTAGATTACGAATAATATACACGCCATAATCGCCTAAATAATTGAATCCATATCTTTTATATAAATTCAATGCTACAAGATTGTCTTTATGAACTTCAATTTTAACCTGTAATCCACAATCAATAGCAAATTTCAGAGAAGTTTCCATTAATTGTTTTGATAAACCTTTTCCCTGATATTTTTTTTTAATACCAAAATGATGTAAATATAAGCGTCGTTTATCATTAGTTAGCCAGGATGTACCAATAATTTCATTGCTATTTTTGTCGGCAAGTATAAATAAACGCCCTCCGGAAGCAAGGGTTTGTTCAATGACCACCTCATTATCACCACGCTGCGAATTTCCCAATCCGATATCAATCCATAATTCAATTACATCTTCATAATCGCCAGGTATATAATCACGGATAATAAAATTGCTCATACTTATTTTATTCCATCAATCCTCTGCCCGACTTTTTTATCTTTCCTTCAGATTTGAATTCGCCGATAAGCTTATCCAAAAGCCCGTTGATAAAAATACTACTTTTGGGGGTACTGTACATCTTAGCAAGCTCAATGTACTCATTTAACGTAACTTTTATGGGGATGGATTTAAAATCAATCAATTCACAAATGGCCATCTTCAATAAAACGATATCCATAACCGCTATGCGTTCAATTTCCCAGTTTTTGGCATTGTCAGCTATAATTTGCTCGAAATCTTTATTATGGATAATTGTACGTTGGAATAACCTGAGTAGAAAATCCTTGTCCTCGCTCTTTCCGCCGGAAGTGGTATCCTTAAACAATACCGGAAATGGAAAATCTTGCTTTGATTCTTCGTCAATGGTTTTAAAAAACTTAAGAAGCATTACACCCGCCGTATCAAAGTCATCAACCCAATAAATGCTTTTTTCTGCACAAAGGCTTTGAAGTGGTTCCGAAGGCAAGATGTATTTTTTAAATATCTTTATAATAAACTCTTTATCTGCATCGTAAGTATCTTCTGATTCATTAACCAATCGAAGATATTCTTTGCTTTCTTTGATAGTTAAATAAAATCGCCGAATCATTTCTGATTCATCCGACCAATTGATTCTGTATTCTTCTCTTTTACGTTGAAAATTGATATTTTCGGCTATTTGCTTAATTAACCTATTGTCAATAAATCTCGTATTCGGATTTAATTCATCGGGAGAAGGCAAAAACTTCAATTTAGCTTCTTCCACCTTAATTTTTGTAAAATCAACAATCTCAATTAGTAAGCTGAGTTGATAAATAAATAATTCATAAAGTTTTTCAATACTTTGAATTAACTGTTTTTCTGCTAAATCAACACGTTCGTTTTCCGATTGAAAAAAAGCATACAAGGCTTGCATTACCTTGATTCGCAGAAATCTTCGATTAAGCATAAGAATATTTAAATGAGCAATAAAGAATTGTGCCTATTGCAAAAGTAAGTTTTTGCAAAAGTAGAGTAAATATCAATAAAAATAATGCCTGTATGCTAAAAGATGAAGTAAAATTTTGTTTTTTTACATTTTAAATATTTACTTTTGCCTATTAAATAATCAGGCTTAATTTAAAAGGAGATGGAAGAGTTAGAAAACAATATTGAAAAAGGCGAACATATTTTTTCTCAAGCAATCAGGGCTGGTAAGCGAACATATTTTATGGACGTAAGAACCACTAAATCTAATGATTATTATATTACAATAACCGAAAGTAAAAGACGTTTTGATAACGATCAGGGTAAATTTATTCATGAAAAGCATAAGTTGTTTCTTTATCAAGAAGATTTTGATAAGTTTTTGGAAGGATTAACTAATATAATAAACGGTGTTAAGACGTTTAATTTTCAATTCAATCATAATGAAACATCTTTGACCGATAGGGATAATCATGATGAGTTCAACACAAAAGATGAAAATCATGATTAGTAATACCGGGCTCTCAATGATTTAATTGATTTATAAGCATATATCCAAAAACTTACCTTTTCTGTATCCTGTAAATACATAAAAAATTAAACCGTATTTTTTGATTATTAACAAGTAAAAATTCTGTAATTAAGGTTCGTTTAATAATTTTCAAACATAACCGTTTAATCCTGATAAAACTTATTAACAAATGACATCATGAAGTCAGTTGTTAACTTTAAAACTTGTATTTTTGCAATTTCATTTAAAACATTTGAATTTTTGGTAATTAGTCGGAGACTATTATAACTATATATGGGAAAAGTAATAACTATTGCTAATCAAAAGGGAGGAGTTGGAAAAACTACCACGGCAATAAATCTCTGTGCCAGTTTTGCAGTACTGGAACATAAAACGCTGTTAGTTGATGCTGATCCACAATCCAATTCAACTTCGGGCGTAGGTTTTGATCCGAAAAACATTAAAACAAGCCTTTACGAGTGTATTATTGACGATGTTGATCCAAAAGACGTAATACTTGCAACTTCAACTCCTTATCTCGATTTGCTACCTTCTCACATTGATCTTGTTGGCGCAGAAATTGAAATGATCAACCTTCCAAACCGCGAAAAGATGATGCGGAGAACCATCAACAAAATCAGAGAGAATTATGAATTTATCATCATTGATTGTTCACCTTCTCTTGGTTTGGTTACCGTGAATGCGCTTGCCGCCGCCGATTCGGTAATAATTCCAGTTCAATGCGAATACTTTGCTCTGGAAGGACTTGGCAAGCTTTTAAACACTATTAAAATTGTTCAGACTCGATTAAACCCCGAACTTGATATTGAAGGAATACTTTTAACAATGTATGATTCACGACTACGCCTATCGAACCAGGTAGTTGATGAAGTTAAAACGCATTTTCAACAAATGGTATTTAATACATTGATTAACAGAAATACGAAACTGGGAGAAGCTCCCAGCTTTGGAGAAACCATCATTATGCACGATGCCACGAGCATGGGAGCGATAAATTATTTAAACCTTGCCCGTGAAATTTTACAAAACAACGATCTTACAAAAATAAATCAGTCAGACAAACAAATAGACTTTGCAAATGAATCCTAAGAAAAAAGTTCTTGGCAGAGGGCTAAGCGCAATTCTGGAAAGCCCTGAAACGGACATTACATCAAAAGACATTTCCGGTGAATTTGTTGCCGGCGCTATAGCCAATATCGAAATTGACAAAATTGAGCCTAATCCATTTCAACCCCGCACCGACTTTGATGAAGATGCATTGAATGAATTATCCCAATCCATCAAAGAACAGGGAATTATTCAGCCTATTACCGTTCGTAAACTGGGCTATGACAAATACCAGTTGATTTCGGGCGAACGAAGACTGAAAGCTTCAAAACTTGCAGAACTGACAAGCATACCCGCATATATCCGTATAGCTAATGATAAGCAAATGCTTGAAATGGCTTTGGTTGAAAACATCCACCGTGAAGATTTAAATGCCATTGAAATTGCAATTAGCTATAAACGATTAATTGAGGAATGCGATATTACTTCCGACGAATTAAGTGAACATGTTGGAAAAAATCGTACAACAATTGCTAACTATCTGCGACTGCTAAAATTACCTCCCGAAATCCAGATTGCTTTGCGCGATAATAAAATCAGTATGGGACATGCCAGAGCCCTGATTAATATCGACGATATCGAAACCCAGCTTACCATTCTCAAGAATATTCTTTCCAAAGACCTTTCGGTAAGAAAAGTGGAAGAAATTGTCAGAAATTTAAGCCAGGACGGTGATAATCCCAAAGAAGAAAAGCATATTGAATTGCCCGAAAAATATGTTACAATCAAAAAACAACTGATTGAAAAATTAGAAGTTAAGGTTGATGTTAAATGTAATAACAAAGGAAAAGGAAGTATCGTTATTCCATTTAAGTCGAATAAAGAATTTGAACGTATCATCGCAACACTCGTATAAAAAATTCCATAAAAATAATAACAGTGTCCGGTTATTGGAGCTTAAAACAATTGATTTCCCGTTTATACCAGATAAAGTGCTATACTTTTTCATGGCAAAAGCTGGTTTTAGTTTTTTTCATACATATCTATTTTCAACCTCTTACCGTTTTTTCACAAAACGATACAATTAAGGATACAATTAATAAGCACATTACCAAAGCTAAACCCATATCTCAGCATTCACCACACAAAGCAACTATATATTCCATGGTTTTACCTGGATTAGGACAAGCATATAATCATAAATACTGGAAAATACCTGTTGTTTATGCAGGTTTTGGCGTTTTAGCGTATTATATTTCAACAAATAACACTGAATACCAGAAATTTAAAAAAGCTTATACCTATGTAGTTAATGGAGACTCAACGGCACCTCCGCCTAACAGTTATGTGGAACGATACAACAAAAGCAGCACAAGCCTTTTGGCCGGGAAAGATTATTACCGGCGACGGCTCGAACTTTCATATATCTGCACAGCCGCATGGTATATCCTTAATGTATTGGATGCTACCGTTGATGCACATTTTTTCGATTACGACATCAGCAATGACCTTACTCTTCGCGTTGAACCTGTGATTACACCTAATTACATGACTTACAAACCTTCAGGAGGAGTTAAACTTACGTTGCGTTTTTAGCAGTTTTAATAGTTATTTATTTCATAAAAATTAAGGATCTATGAAAATAGCACTTTTGGGTTATGGTAAAATGGGACAAGCCATAGAAAAACTTGCCCTGGAACAAAAACACGAGATATGCCTTACGATAGATAATGATGATGACTGGCATCAGAAACAGGAAGACCTTAAAAATGCTGATGTAGCCATCGAATTTAGCATTCCTTCGATCGCACCGGATAATATTAAAAAATGTCTGAATGCAAATATTCCTGTGGTTGTTGGGACTACTGGCTGGTATGATCAATTTGAAGAAATAAAGAACCTTTGCGACGGAAAAAAAGGTTGCTTGTTTTATGCTTCCAACTTTAGCATAGGTGCAAATATTTTTTTTGAAATAAACCGCTTGCTGGCAAAGCTGATGAATACTCATCCTGAATACGGGATAAGTATTGATGAAATACATCACATACATAAACTGGATTCACCAAGCGGAACCGCCATCTGTCTTGCTCAGGATATTATCAACCGGGTGGATAGAAAAGAATATTGGGTTAACCATGAAACTGAAAAGCCTTCGGAATTGGAAATAAATTCATTACGTACAGCCAATGTCCCTGGTGTTCATATCGTAAACTATCATTCGGCAAACGATACTATCGAAATAAAACATACTGCACACAACCGCCTGGGACTTGCCACGGGTGCTTTACTGGCTGCCGAATTTGTTATCGGGAAAACCGGCATTTTTACCATGAGCGATTTGTTACAATTGCAATAATCTATCGGATGAAGCTATTTCTTGTCGGTTTTATGGGCTGCGGAAAAACTACGCTGGGCAAGCATTTGGCAAGTAAACTCAAGTATGACTTCATTGATTTTGATGCATTATTTGAAAACAGATTCCGAATCAGTATTACTGACTTTTTTTTAAAATATGGCGAATCACACTTCCGTAAAATTGAAAGCCAGATGCTTAAAGAAGCTGAATATTATGATCGTACTGTTTTTTCCACAGGAGGTGGAACGGCATGTTTCTTCGATAATATGGAATGGATGAATCGTGAGGGAATTACCATTTATGTGAAAATGTCAGCGGAAACATTGCATAGCCGTCTGCTAAAATCAAAACTAAAACGACCTCTTATCGCTAATCTTACCAACGACGAATTGAAAATATACATTGAAAACCAGCTAAAACAAAGAGAAGTGTTTTATACCATGGCTTCGCTCACCATCGACGGATTTAATCCGAAAATAGATGAAATCGTAGATGCAGTCAAGGCAAAGATGCCGTCGAATTTCTAATCATCTCCTTCTCAACAGGCATACATTTTCCACATGCTGTGTATGAGGAAACATATCCACAGGCTGGATTTTCTCCACGCTATATTTCTCATCCATCAGGGCAATATCCCTTGCCTGGGTGGCCGGATTGCAACTGACATATACTATTTTCTCTGGCATTATTGCCATCAACTGTTCCACTACTTTGGGATGCATTCCTGCACGCGGCGGATCGGTAATCACCACATCGGGCTGACCGTTAGCTTTTACAAAATCATCTGTCAGCACTTTCACCATATCGCCGGCATAAAAAACGGTATTAGTTATACCGTTTATCGAAGAATTTTCCTTAGCATCATCAATAGCCGATTCAACATACTCGATACCTACTACCTTTTTGGCACCCGAAGCAATAAAATTAGCTATGGTGCCGGTGCCAGTATATAAATCATAAACCACTTCATTACCCGTCAACCCGGCAAATTCACGCGCACAACTGTACAGCCGGTATGCCTGATCGGAATTAGTCTGAAAAAACGAAACCGGACCTATCTTAAATTTTAGACTTTCCATGGTTTCCATAATAAAAGGTTCTCCCTTATATAATTGTACTGGCAAATCGGAAATCATATCATTGTGCTTGCTGTTTACCACATACATCAGCGAGGTAATTTGCGGAAAACAGTCTGAAACGTGATCCAGCACTGCTTTAATTTTAGCTGGTTCATCAGCATTAACCACTAATATCAGCATAATATCGCCGGTATTTGAACTCCGGATAACAATGTTACGTAGAAATCCTGTCCAACGACGAACATCATAAAACTCATAATGATTGGCTTCGGCAAATGCTTTGATGGAAAGACGGATAGCATTGGAAGGTTCGGACTGAAGGAAACATGTATTAATGTCAAGCACACGATCGAACATCTGTGGAATGTGAAATCCAAGTGCATTCATATTTCGCGATGCCGGATTAGCTTCCATATCTCCATCCATCAGCCAACGTTTATTAGAAAAAGTGTATTCAAGTTTGTTGCGATAATATTGCGTCTTGGCCGAGGCAATAATTGGCAAAACATCCGGCATTTCAAATTTACCAATGCGCTGGAAATTATCTTCTACCTGTTTTTGCTTATAGAATAACTGAGTTTGATAGTTCATATTTTGCCAGCGACAACCACCGCACACACCGAAATGTTCACAGAAAGCCTTTACCCGCTTGTCGGAATATGAATGAAATTTTATGGCAATCCCTTCGCGAAAAGATTTCTTTTTACGAACAATTTTAATATCTGCCACATCACCCGGAACTACAAAAGGGACAAATACGACCAGTTCGCCCACACGGGCAACGGCTTTTCCTTCGGAACCGGCATCAATAATTTCCACATTTTCATAAACTACCGGTTCACTTTGGTGCTTTCTCATAACTAAATTGCATTGAATATGTGGTGCAAAGTTACACTTTATTCATTCATGGGTAGTCCCCTTGTCCATCGTCCCCAGCCGCTTTATAATTTGTAATTTATAACTTGTAGCATATCATTGTATTGAATTTACAATGCTTAAAATTTAGTTCATTTTAAGTACTTTAAGCGCTCATAACTTTTTTAATTATTTTATCGTATTTTTGCTGAAAAATTCATTTATGCCATTATCCTGCGGAATTGTCGGTTTAGCAAATACCGGTAAAACAACTTTATTTAACTGCATATCAAATACCCGTGCACAAGCTTCGGCTTTTGCTTTTAGCCAATCCAAATCCAATATCGGACAAATTAATGTCCCCGATGAACGATTGTATAAATTGGATGAATTGATCCATTCGGCAAAGATTGTACATACCACCGTGGAAATAGTTGATATCCCCGGATTGGCAAAAGGTTCGAGCAAAGGCGAAGGTGTAGGCAATGCTTTTCTGAATGATATTCGAAATGTAGATGCGCTTATTCATGTATTGCGTTGTTTCGACAACGACCAGCTTCAGCATATCGAAGGTTCGGTGGACCCGGTACGCGACCGCGAAATTTTAGATCTGGAACTTCAGGTAAAAGACCTCGAATCGGTGGATAAAAAAATACATAAATATGAAAAGCTTTTGAAAATAGGCGATAAAGATGCCAAACATGGCTTGGAAATATTAACAAAATATAAAGACCATCTTGAAAACTTCCAGTCAGCCCGCACCTGTCCCGTGGATGCAAAGGATAAAATATACATACAGGATATGTGCCTTTTGACGGACAAACCGGTGATGTATGTTTGCAATGTGGACGATAAGTCGGCCGTTACGGGGAATAAATATACCCAGGCAGTAATTGATTCGTTAAAAAATGAAAAAGCCGATATTTTAATCATTGCCGGTGCACTGGAATCCGAAATAAATGAACTGGAAAGCAAGGACGACCGGCTCGCCTTCCTCCAGGATGTAGGGTTAAGCGAACCCGGAGTTAATAAACTGGTTCGCTCGGCTTATAGCCTGCTAAATATGCAGACCTTTTTTACTGCCGGCCCCAAGGAAATCAAAGCCTGGACAATTAAAAAAGGAATGACTGCACCTCAGGCCGCCGGAGTAATCCATAGCGACATCGAACGTGGCTTTATCCGCGCCGAAATAATGAAATACAACGATTTCATTACATTAAAGACCGAACATGCCTGCCGTGAAGCCGGAAAACTCTATGTAGAAGGCAAAAATTATGTGATGGAGGACGGTGATATTATCCATGTCAGATTTAATGTGTAGGCTATTGACTAATGATTAAATACTCTCAACATATTCTATCCAGTTAGAAAACTTACCACCATCGATATAGAAAACATTTTTAAAATATTGCTCTACAAATCCGCTCTCTTTATGTGACGTAGTTTACACTGGAATCACAGGTACGGCTCTCCGAAATAATCACAAAATAACAGACCAAGATGAAATTCAGGATTCTTTACACAAAATGTTTTTTTTGACTATATTTGTAAATCATAATGATGCATTTATGACTAAAATTTAGTTCAAATAATCAGAGTATGAACAGAAAAACTCCAGAGAACGACTTACGAAATTGGATAGAAGGCTGTTTTCCACAGATTGTTAAAAGAATTCCGCGTAAGCCTTTTTTTATAGATTTCGGAAATGTCAAGTTGCTCTCAAGCCATAACATTCCGGACTTGTACGATTTCATAAATTCTTCCGGATATATTCCCTTCCTGAAATCAAAGGAAGTACCAGATGGATTCTTTGCTTGTGGAATAAAAAGTCCTGCGGTTTCTGAGTCTGTTCTGATTATGTGGAAAGAAGGTAACCGCCTGTTTTGGTTCAACGATCAATATGCGCTCTATATAGCAAGGTCCGGTGATTCGATTATAGAAACACGATCAAATCTGGATGAGGCTATCCAACTATGGAAAAGCGGTAAACAGCATGTATTTTCTCTGTTGGGACAATTCTTTGATCATGATGAAGAATTGATACAGAGAGCTATAAGATGGATTATGGGAGAAGATGATCCGAAATAGAATAACTAAAAATGGAACCTATTTAAACTCCTCAAACATTTTTTTTAATGTTTCTTTTTTCTTATCAGAAAACAAATAACCTGATTTTTCTATTTCAACAACACCTTCCATACCTTTATTCAATCGTGGTTCGGTTTGTTTTGCATCATTAAAATATTTTTTTGCATTTATTACGTCATTTTTATAATAATACGCTAACGATAATCCAAGCATGGCATCAAATAAATTATTATCAATTCGATAACAATTTACAAAATTCTCAATGGCTTTTTCATTATCGCCAATTTCCATATAATAATATCCGATATTATTGTACAATTTAACGTTTACACTATCCTTTTTTAATCCTTCCAAGGATATAGCGATGGCTTTCTTATAATCTTTTAGAATAAAATATGCTATACTAAGGTTGTAATAGGCTGAGATATTATTCGAATCAAGTTCAATGGTTTTTGTATAATCATCAATAGCTCCCAGATAATCTTTTAGATCATCTTTTGCTAAGCCACGATTATTATAAGCATTAGCATTTTTCGGATCAAGTTCAATGGCTTTGGAATAATCAGCAATGGCTCCAAGATAATCCTTCAACATATTTTTTGCATAAGCTCGGTTAAAATAAGCCAGGGTATAATCAGGATTGATTTCAATAGCTATAGTATAATCGGCTATTGCTTCCCGATAAGCTTCTAAAATGATTTTAATATTAGCTGTATAAAAATACGCTTCTGCAAGTAATATATCAACTTCTATGGCCTTTTTATAATCCAATATTGCCTCTTTATAATTTTCAAGTTTATAGCTACAAATTCCACGATTTAGATAGGTTAAGCCATCTTTAGGATTAAGTTCTATAGCTTTGGTAAAATCTTCAATGGCTCCATAATAATCGTTAATATAGAATTTTGCACAACCCCGGTTATAATAGGCATTGGCAAATAGTGGGTTACATAAAATGGCTTCAGTATAATCAGCAATAGAACCAGTATAATCCAGTAAAAAATTTTTTGTTATTCCACGATTGTAATAGAAATTGGATTCTTTAGCATTAAGTTTAATAGCCTGATTATAGTCTGCAATAGCACCATGGTAATCCTGTAACTTTTGCTTAGTATTGCCACGGTTAAAATAAGCAAAGACATCATTAGGATCAAATTCGATAACTTTTGAATAATCTATCAATGCACCCTGATAATCATGCATGTAAAATTTTGTTAAGCCACGATTAAAATAAGCCTTAACATATTTTGGATCAAGTTCAATGGTTTTGTCATAATCTTCAATAGCACCCTGATAATCCATTAGATTAAATTTAGCAAAACCCCGATTGTAGTAGGCTTCCCAAAATAGGGGATTAATTTCAATTGCTTTTGTAAAATCCGATATGGCATCCTGATATTCCGGAAGCGTTAGTTTAATAATGCCAAGAGCAAAATAGGTTTCGTAAGCAGAACCTGTTTTTTTAATGGATTTTGAAAAATATTTTATTTGTTTTATGGGATTTTTAGCCTCCAGCCCCTTTTTAAACCATTTATCATGTTGCGTAAAACCATGAAAATTACACAATATTGAAAATAGCAGAATACAAATAAATTTTCGTTTCATTTCCAATTAATAATTTACTGCTCCTCATCATTCCACTTAAGCCATCTTCCCAGTTTATGTAGCATTGCCATAGAAACGTATAGTAATTCCGCTTTTTAAAATACTTCCATCAAAAGATAGTTGGTTTTTACCTATCCGTATTTTAAGGCGGTTGAATAGAAGTTGGTAATTTAAAATCTTAGATTAAACATTTTTAACGTATTTAACAAATAACCTTATATCTTCTCGAAAAATAATCAAATTATCAAATTTTTTATCTTGATATTCCTAACTTTGATTTATCCATGGATTCCATCCGCCCCGTGCAACAATAAAGTCTTTCTCATTATAAATTTTATAGGCAGCATTAGCATTTTTATATTTGAATTTCATTCTCATGTTTCATAACAAAATTACCATCCATTTTCGACAAGCCGCGTATTTTTCACATGCAGACTTGTTAGCAACCATGTAACATGTCATTTAAAATAATCCTTAATATTAGGACAAAAGAAAATATAGAAATTAATTTTAAAAATCGAATAAACCTCGTTTCTTCTTGGGAGGAGAGAGTGGTCTACCACACACTGAACAATATAATGAAGTTTTATGTGCAGGAACACCACAATAACAGCGAGTATAATCCCCTCCTGATTTTATAGCTTCATGGACTTCTTCATCCAATCGTGGGTCAAAACAATAACCACAATTATGACATTCATTTTTTAACGGGTTAATGGCTACACCACAGCGAATACAGTAAAATCCTATTTCATCCATAAGTTTTAATTTTAATGGTTTTTCTTTGTTAATTAATAATCACTTCATTTTCGATAATTAGTTGGTTCATTAAGTTGAAAAATCTTTGTATGATGAATTTTATCAAAATTATTACATTATTTTGGGATGTAGATAACGTAACAATAGGTATCATACCAGCCTTTACAAACTGCATAGCTTGACCCGATTTTTCGGGAAAGTTTTGTTTATTACTTATCATCCAGCATATTTATTCCTTTTTATAATAATTTTATTTTTTAAAAATTGATGGGATATAGCCGCATACTATAAATAATCAAATAGTCTTTTAATCCTTAACACAACGAACAGAATTACCAGCCGCTTTATCAGTATACAAACTGAACACACAACTTTCTTCGTATAACATATTTATGAAATTGGCATATGTTGCGATTCGTGAAGAAGACCACCAGTTCCCTTGGTAGCTAATGCCAATGAATGATCCATCGTAGTTACGATAGCCACCTGGAAGGGCAGTAAATCCAGTTTCATTTGTCGCTCCTGCATTTGGTGAATACCAATGACTTGTTCCAGCTTCTTTTAGTTTGTCGCCGGCAATACTTCTGCCTCCTAAATAGATTGCAAGCGTATCCCAATCGTCATCAGAGGATACATGCCAGCCGGTGGGGGCTATATTTTGGCTGTCATTCACAGCAAACCAATTGTATAACTTGCCATAAATTGTTGAATTATTTACATCATTATCATAATTGCAGTAAGCCCCTGTCATTAACCAATACCATTGTCCGTTGTCGGTTACATTGGGTATAGCATCGCCGTTACGATAATGGGTAGTTTTCAGGTTTTCAACCATCCACACCTGTGTACCAATGGTTATGGTATTATAAACATTGCCATCAATGTCGGTTACTGTTCCTCCAGTGCCCTGCAGTGTTGTAAAACTTATCTGGTTGCCATAAGCAGTTCCAGCTCCGTTTGTAGCGTAAGCACGAACATAATATGGAGTATTCGAAGATAATCCGGTTATATTGCTTGTGTAACTTCCTGCTCCGCTACCATCTGTTGTATGAGCATCATAAATTGTTGGATTTTGAGATGTTCTCCAGCAAACACCCCGTGCCGTAACAGAAAAACTTCCTTGAGAGGTTATATTACCGCCACAGGTTGCTGTTGTTGGCGTAATATCGCTTACAGATGTTGTTAATACCGGCACTTGTCCTGTTGGTGCCCATGTTTCATAAACAGAACAAGTAATTATATCAATTGATAAAATTAAAGTGTTATCAATTATCCATTGTCCACTACTTACAATATCTAAAAATTGTTTCACTATCAGACCTACACCTGTAGCTTCAATTCCATTAGAAACTAAACAATTGAAATAACCATTTAATAAATCATTAGTAAAATTTTGCCAATTTTGTTTTGTTATATGGTCGTCATGCGTCAACAATTCCGTTAAGACTGAATGAAGAGTGTTTCCCGCGGCGTTAGTTACATAAGCAGCCCAACAATCTAAAAAGGGATTGGTAATGCCCCAACAATTTCATTTACTCCTTTTAACGTAAAATATAAAAAATCAATAAAATTAACATTTACAAGTATTGATGAGTTAGCACCGGAATTTAATGCTTCTGAATTTTTTTGCGCAATAATGCCCCAAGTCAAAGGTGCTCCGACAGGTATCGTTAGTAATCGTATAGAAGCTCCATAGGTATTGGCTTGGTTAATATTGGAGAATGTAGTATTATCATATTCTAATATGGAAATTTGATTTTCACCTTTTATTGCACCAATCCAATTAATATCCGGCCAAATTTCACCTCTCTGAAAAAGATAATCTGTATTATTCTGACACTCTATAGCAGCAAATCTTTTTTTTAAGTTTGTAAATTTGTATTGTGTTCCATTTTGTTCTATTCGTATACCAGTTGTTAGATCAAGACTTTTATTTGATTTACCACTGCTTTCATTTGAAAACATCAAATATCCAACCGCTCTTCTCGAAGTAGAATCATTTAAATTAGCACTACCCATCCCTGTAAAATAAAGATATGCTTTATTGTCTTTGACAATGCCAATAAGTTTGTTTTTAGGTATTGATACATTACCATGATATTGTTGACCATTATATACAATAGTTGCATTAGAAGGGACAACCAGGTTATTATTCAAATAAGTAATTTTATACTCAGTGTCCTCTTTTCCCTTTTTACAACCGAAGAGTATTAAAATGAATAAAGAAATAAGAAAAATACGTATCATAATTTAATTCTTTTCAATATCAATGTTTTTTACTATCAATCCTGCCTCCTTAAAAAAGAGCAGAGGTCATTTTGTTAAAACGATAGATATATAGCTATTTATATTGGAATAATAGCCTCTCGAGAAAATTGTATCATGAGGTGATTTTGTATGCGTAAAAGAAATGTCTTTAAGTAAATCGGGTCCATAATAACCAATACAAATTGAATCATTACAAATATTATTTATAAAAAGAAATGATGAGGTGAATTTATACTCTTCTGTTGAGGTGAAATTGGAATATAAATTTAGAAATTCAAAGGAACTAATACTATTTTGGTTTTGATCAATGTCAATATTTATTTTCCCAGACTCAGATCCATCCGACCATACAGAGTAAAAACGATAACCATTAAAATTAATATCTCCGTGTTTTAATAAATACGAATCAGTGCTGAACGAGAAATTTTTAATATGTTCCCTTAAAACTGAAATAAAACTAAACTTTTTAAAAACAAAAAGGGAATCAGTTGACAAAAAAGGTACAATTTTGGTAATTAAACATACTGTATCGCTAAACCAGTCTATTCCCTTTATATAAATTAAAGTTGTATCAGTTTTATTAATAATACTTTGATTAAAAGGAATGAATTTATTTAAAAGTATATACCTTTTTGTATTATCAGTAAATAAGCCATCAGTTGGTGAAAAATACATTGTATAATAATAAGTTAAGCCAAGAGAACTTTTAATAACCAAACTGAATTCAGTATTATCTTCAGTTGATGAAAATTGTTCCGAATACAGTGTTAAAACATGTTGAGATTCCATATTAATTGGAAGATTCGATTTTGGGTATGTTATTTTTAAGAATCTAATTTTATTTTTCTCTGTTTTAACAATATTAAAATCATTTTTATAACAGGAACTTAATAAAAATAATGAAAATAATGAAAAAATAACCTGCTTAATAAGAGGATATTTCTTAATTAATGTTACTTGATGCATTTGAGAACAGATTTGTTAATGTGAGACCAACAGAAAAATATATAAACTCCTTTCTTCCCTCTTTAATAATGAAGTTTCCAAGATTCGTATCAACTTGAGCATATTTTGTCGTATTTGAGAACATAAACATCGACATAATATTGATGGAAACTATAGGAATATTCTTTTTGTGAGTGATTAATATCCTTGTACCTATTCCAACACCAAAATTTAAACTTGGACTCCTTACTCTGTAATTTGAATCAATCATATAGGTTGGATAGTCAACAGTAATAACCTTTCTGAAGTAACTTATCTCTAAACCTAGTTCCATTGTAAAATATGGGCTTACGGCTTTAGGGTTTTTATCAATGTTGGTTAAATTTAAAGGGAAAAACAATATTTTAGGTCCTAAAAATAATTCTGATTTTTCAGTCATAGTGACTTGTGGTTTAATGGAATCAGTTGGTACAGGATATGATTTTTCATTTAAGATTGATGTTCGTATCGTAATATCCAACTCTAAGCAATTACTTTTAAAAAAAGATAGCCCACCTCCTAATTCAACGCCACCACATGTATGAGTATAGGAGTGTGCAAATAAACTATTATCGTTAAACGGCCAAATATATCCAAAGCCACCAATTTCAATATGATGTATGATATGCGTTTCTTTTTCCAGTTCCAGTGTGATATTAATATTAGTATTGGATTCAATTTTTACTTCTTTGGTCTTAAACCCAACACATGAAAAAAGTAAAGTGTCGCAATTTTTTGGAATGGAAATGGTATATTTTCCTTCGATGTCAGTAATTACTTCGACAGTTGTACCTTTAACGAGAATCGTTGCACCAGGTATTGGAAGATTATCATTATATGATTTTACCTGACCTGAAATATTTTTTTTTACAACCAATCTTCGATCAGGTATTTTCCATTGAGCAAATAATATCTGAAAACTTAATGTTAGAAATAGGGAAAGCAAACAAAATGGTAAACTTCTCTTAATGGTTTTCATATATTTATTGATTACAAGTTGCTTTATACAGTACCCAAAAAAATTCATTCTTACTTTTAAGGTTGTAAATCGCTATTTTTTTATCAGTCTTATAAAATCAATTTTTATATTTCTTGCGGGAAAGTCTTTATATTTTAAAATATAAATCTTTAGTTTAGTGGCAATTTTCTTTGTTGCAAATGTATAAGTTGTTAATGCGGGACCATCATTATAATGAAGTGAAAGTTGACCGGAGGATTTTTTTAATGAGACTTTTCCATTAATTGAAGCAAGTTCCGAACCTTCTTTTATAATGCCATCGGCATAGATACCTAAATAGGAACGGCTAAATGCATTATTACCTAGAGGGTCTTTTACTCTATAGGAATTCATACCGATACCATCATGATAATTGTCGCTCCAATAAACTCCAAGAATTGGAGTATTATCATCATCTACCAGTACAATCCAAATTAGACCAAATGCATCTGCAATATTGTCAGTTGATATTAGATAGGTGGAAAATATAAAATCATCATAAGATACGTCCAATTTGGAAGATAATTGTTTTACAGCAATTGGCCCATACCATTCTCCCTGTTGGGTTCCAAAATTATTTACAGATAGAACTTCATCTAATATTTTAAACTTTGCACCAATATTATTATCTGGTGAGTATTTCCAATCAATGAAATCATTAAAATCTTCATTGAATAAAAAATTCTGATTAAATGCTGTTTGTACAATCAGAAAAGAGAAAATTATCAAACACAACTTTTTCATTTTTAGTTCTCCTATATTTAATTTTCTTTCAATAAAACACCAAATATAAATCCTTTGCTATCGGAATTGTAATTTTTTAATTCTAAATAATAATTATTCCACGTATATAAATAGCTATCACAAAAAGCAAATTCTTCAATTTTAGTATCAGAACATAAAACTTCTCCAGAAGAATTTTCACTATTATATTGCCTTATTATTTTTATATCAACATCTGAAATATTGTTGCTTCCAACCCCTATAAGTAAATAATTTCCACTATAGGGTACTTTAACATTCATTAAACCATTATAGGCTCCCTTATAATAGCATCCGCCGAATAAACAAAAGAGAGAACCTGGAAATGTAAAAGAAATATTGTTTTCTTGTCCTTTATCATAAAATATAGCCGAACTTATTAAACATGTTGTAGCGGCCTCTGTTAAACTTTGAATTGATAAATTATGTCTATATCCTCTTTTCAAAATTTGTAATATGCAAAATGAAGCTCGTTCTGCACTAAAATTCTTCATTTTAATTACTCTATTCACAGTATATGAAGTTGTATAATAAATTATTGGCACATTATCAGTCTTTGGATCTGAAAGTATAATATTTCCGTTCAAATCATTAATATATAGATCCAAGTCATTTACATCTTCATCAGCTACCCCAGATATAAGATAACTAGCATCTCCATCAAAAGAATAATTTAATGTGATACTTTCGCCTGGTTGGAGTAAAGCTCCATAAAAGCAACCAATACCAGCATATTCATAATCCGAATACAAACTGGCAACATTAATTGCTCTACCAATTGCTTGTCCAAGATAAGAAAATGTATTTGCGTATTGTGCATTTGAATAGTTGAAACAACACACTGCTATTAATAGAATCATTATTTTTTTCATTTTTATTTCTCCTTATTTAATAAATAAATTAAATTTTTTCAAATTCTCCATAATCTCCTTTGTGCCCGCATTTTGGGCAGATAACTTTAACTTCATCAAAAGTCCCTTTTACGGCTTTTGCGAATAATTTAAAAGGACTTAATGGATTTAATTTTGTGGTTGTCGGATACTTTAATATTACTTCTTTTCTACATTTCGGACACTTTGCATAACCGGACATAATAACCTCCTTATTTTACGTTTTTTTTAAATGTTTTTAATTAAAGTTATAAATCAATAATTATTTTTCGCATATATGTTTATTGTTTTTTGCTATTTTTTCTAGATAGTTTTGATTTTTGTTGTTATTGGATATGGCTGTTAGCATACTGCTTACTGTTTCCAACCAATATTCCATTAAGTTTTTCCTCTGCTATGTTTGAATATACAATTCCAACTTTAAAAATTCTTCAATTATTTTTAATAATATATTTTTATCATCTTATCCATTATTTTAATAATTTAAATGTTATCATCCTTCTATCCATGTATTAGTACAATTGTTACAGTAATAAGTAATTTTTTTATTATGACCATTAAAATACCCTAAAGCCAGAGCACCAATAGGTCCCAATATGAACCCTCCGATTAAGCCACCTTTGATAGCCCTTTTCAAACTATTTTCTCTTGTGAATGTGAAATTATACGAGCTACATTTTGGGCATTTGGCGTATTTTCTTAATTGTTTTCCACACGTCTGACAGAAATTTGCATGATTAGGATTTTCAGTTAGACATTCACAGCGTTGTGGATTTTGTTGTGCTAATATAACATTTAAAAGTGTTGTATTTGGATTATAACCACATCTACATGTACGATTTTCATATATTAAATAAATTCCACACCTATGACAATACATAATTTATTTTTTTATAATATTAAATTATTTCAATAAAATCATCATACATTGAGTTGTCTTATTATCTTCTTTAAGAATACAGAAATACAATCCATTAGGAATACCTTCCCCATTAAATTCCACAATATATTTATTAGCAGGTTGTTTTGCATTTACCAAACAAGCAATTTCTTTTCCATAAATATCATAAACAGTAAGATTTACATTAGATTTTTCAATTAGCCGATACTCAATTTGAGTAGATGATATAAATGGATTGGGATAACAGAATAAATATAAATTTTTATCTTTATCAAATTCCTGAATTGCCCCGGGAGATTCTCCTTTCGGCCCCTTTGTCCATGCGCTCCAAAATTTATCTTCTGTTTGAACTCTTACTAAAACGGTATCATATTGCTGCCAGTTGTTATATGTGGCTTCTGCTGTAAAAACACAGGAATAAGAATTGTACAGCGATAAATCCATCGGAAAAGAATTAGTTGTGCTACCCCCATTATGTTGAATCTCATATTCAGCTTTTGCTATTTTTTTAAAATTGAATTGAACAGGACGAGCTTCGCTCCATCGGTTATAGGAATCCTTTACCCGTACATAAATCCTGTCACCCCGTTGAAGATTTAATCCGTTGATATTAGCCGAAGCATATTGTCCATATTCAAATTGAATAGGAGTTCCGTTTCCTTGCCCGGGATCAGTATTTACAAAAAACTCTCCATAAGGTAATGTAGCCCCACTATTTTCAAAATATGACTTACGTTGAATACTTCTTGGTGCACTCCATATCCCGTTGGAACTTTTAAACCGTACATAAATTTTCGAACTAATAGGCAAATTCAAATTGGTGAGCGATGCATCAATCTGGCTATATCCATAATTACCGGTTATTGAAGTACCATTTCCTTCACCAGGATCATTATTGATGAAATATTCGCCTGCAACTAAGTGCTGATCTCTTGGAAACTGAGCGTTAACAACCCATGAAGCCAATAGCAAAACAATTGGTATAAGAATGAACTTTCTCATTGCAAAGTCCTCCTTAATAATTTGCCCTGGCTTTGGCTTCCAGATTGATATTACTGCCATTGGGAGTAATCGTTATTTCAAAAACCGTCGGGTATATCGGGCAATCGGGTCCACCGAAATAACCCATGTCACTACGTGAACCATCCGGGTCTTGTAAAGAAGGATTACCTGTATCCCAGCATGGAGAGCCTTGGGAAATATGATAATCGGTATTAGAAACAAATTGTGGATCTATATCTATAACACCTTGATTACCTGCTGTCCAAACAGTGCTTCCATTAGAATAAGATAAGTTACAAGTAGAACGATACCCATAAAATCCATTGTTACCATTTGGTCTTGCTATACAATTTGAAACAGTAATCGTGCCATTAGCATCAGAACGCGCCTCAACGCCATAAGAGCCATTATAGGTTATTGTACAATTCTGAACTAATCCATTATCCCCAGCTGTTGCAGCTAATATTCCAACCTGAGAACATGCAGTAATTAAACAGTTTCGCACTATCCCATTATGTAACCATATGCCATCTCCATTTGAACAACTAATTTTGAAATAAAGTATCATGCCAGAACTCATGTTAATAGCTGGATTTAGAGTACTAATAATCGTTGTATTTTCATATCCTGAACCCATAAGAACAATATTTTTATTTAAAGTAATTTGTTCTGAATAAGTTCCCGGCCAAACTTTTATGGTATCATTTGTTACCGCATTGGAAATAGCTGTTTGAATACTGGTAAATTGCCCGCCTCCGTTTTTATCTACAACGATTGTATGGGCAAAAGATGTGTTTGCCAATAACATAATGGCAATGATTAAAATTTGTTTTTTCATGATATTTTCTCCTTATTTTAAATGTTTTAGTATTAATTTTTAATTATTTTTTTAACAGTTATTTGAATATGATCTATTGAAAAACAGCAGTAATAAATACCTGGCGAAAGAAGGGTTCCATCAATTATTTTCAAATAATCACCCTTAGATTGTTCTTCATTAATTATACATGCCTTTTCATTTCCCATAACATCAAATAATTTAATGATTACATGATGATTAGATAAGATTTTATAATGCAATTCATAAAAATTATCAGATGGATTGGGATAAATTTTTAAAAATGATTCATACTGGAAGTTATTAATTCCGACATTAGTAATATTTATTTCATTGGATTGCAATGACGAGCAGCCATTAACCGTAACGATATCATAATAAATGCCATTTTGTGTTACAGCGTATGACTGCTCTGTGGCTCCGGGAATAATATCGCCATTCCTGTACCATTGGTTACCTGATTCTGCATTGGAATGCAGTACAAGATTTTCAAGAGTAATTTCCGGTGTTAGAGGTATCGGGATTACAATAACTGAAACCGGGTCTGAAGTACTTGAAATACAATTTTTAAATGTAACTTTTACAGCATAATTTCCATTTTGCTCAGCAATAAAGGATCTTTCTATAGCTCCTTCAATTGCAACTCCATCTTTTAACCATTGATAAGTTAATTCACTTCCATCATTGGCAGTTAATGTTACAGACCCACCTTCACAAAAAGTTGTCGGACCATTTGCAGTAATAGTTACAAGTGGCGGATCTATCACGTCATATACAGCTTTCCATGTATCATTATTATTTAAAGCTGTAAAATTAACGTAATTATAGCCCGTATAAGTTGAACCATTCCACTCCCACCTGAGAAACTGTTTGCATTGGGGATAATTCAAATATTCGGGCGCAGTAAGAGTATATTCTGTTCCGTAATCGCATTCTAATGTTGCAGGGGTTGTAAAATTGCTCACTCCATTTGCAGGAGGAAAAACGTTAATTACTACGGCATCCGGTTCTGATGATACGTTGATATGAATAAAGTTAGAAGAAGTGGATTCGGTACTCTTGCAATAATTTGTATTTACAGCAGCCAATAAATATTCTTGATTATCCAATGCTAACGCATAAACGCAATTTCCGCATAACCCACTATTTACTTGAGTCCATGTTGTACCAGCATCTTCAGTAAAATAAACCCCTTCTCCACAAGTTCCAAGATATACCCTGTTTATTGAATTGGTTACCATTGGATATATTTCCCACCAATCTATTCCTGATAGAACCTGATCCCAATTAATCCCTCCATCTAAAGAACGATAAACATAGCTACCACCTCCTGTGGCTGCATAGATAACTCCATTATGATCAATCGTAACCCCTCTTACTTTGCTCGTTCCCTCGAAGTGCCCAATCCGATGCCAGGTTTGTCCGTTATCTTCTGATTTTAATAGTGCTCCCCAACCCGTAGATTCAATATCTTCAGTACCTGCATATAAATTCCCATTATCATCTTTTGCAATACTAAAAACATCATATAAGGCACTTAATGATTCCGTCCATGTATTTCCGTTATCTGTTGATTTCCATATACCGCCCCAGTTCACATCACCACTTGAACATGCGGCAAAAACAGTTCCATCATTATTAACAAATATATTATTGACCCTTCGCCCATCTAATCCTTTAAAAATCCAGGACATACCATCATCAGTTGAGCGATAGATACCTCCTTGTGTATGTTGACTATTGGTAATCCTTCCTGCATATAAATAATTACTGGTATAATTTCTTCCAAAGCAAATAATATCATCCCACGCTGTAAGTACTAGCATCCAATTGTTTCCCTGATCAGTTGAACGATATATTTTATCTGCTTTTGCCACTAAAATAGTTCCGGTATTAGTACCAATTATTGAACATGCTGTTCCTCCATAATTCATATTTATAGGCTGCCAGAAATTCTGATTAAATGCTGTTTGCACAATAAAAAAAGTGAAAATTATCAAACACAACTTTTTCATTTTTAGTTCTCCTTTTTATTTAGCTATTAGCCGTTGACTATTGGCTGTTAGTTATTTAATTCATAATTGATTCCGTAATTCGTAATTTTTAATTTGTAATTGATTTTCGTAATTTATATATCCGTTTTTTTCTTTCTTTTTAAACGCTGTCAGGTACTTCGTAAGCTGTCAGGTTTTGGTTTACTATTCATTGCTCATCGCTCCAAACTCACTGCTAAAGAACTCACAATTCAACAATTCATAACTTATAGACATTCCATGTTTTAACTGCATTAGCTATTATTATCAGTTTTCCAAATACAACCTGCCTTTGATTTATTTTTTCAAACATGGAATGTCTTTTAAATTCGTAATTTTTAATTCGTAATTCGTAATTGATTTTCGTTATCGCTTTTCCAAATACAACCCGCCTTTGATTTGTCTTTTAAACATGGAATGTCTTTTTAATTCGTAATTTGCCAATAGCCAAAAGCTAAAAGCCAATCGCCAATCCTCACTCCCCCTTCTCCATTTCTATATCCAACTCCAGGCTTTCATGATTTTCTATTTCAAACTCTTCGCTATAGGTATCGTAGCCTGTCATTTCAGCTTTGATGGTATAGGTTCCCAGAGCGGCAATTTCGAGCAGGTAACTTCCTGCTGCATCGGTTAAGGTATAAGTTGCTGCTACGTCATTTAAATATACTTTTACACCAGGCTAAGGGCTGTTCGGTTTCAAAATCGCTTACCTTGCCCGAGATTTGCAGTCTGTCCTTTCTTATGTCGTCCCAATTCAATGATCATACGTGCGCCCTGGTAGTCGCTGTAAAAGTCGGGTTGGGTGGTTTTAAAATATTCGGCATCAAGATCGAGTCCTGGTTTTAAGCAGTACCTTCGGTTTCGCGTATCAAACGCCTCAGGTTTTGGGTGGCGGTTTTATGTTTTGCTTTAGGCTATGCGTGGCAGAGCAACGACTTCCGAAAAATTATGGGTCAATCCGGTAAAGTCATCCATAACTTCCTGGGTTATACCATAAGCAACAAGCTTTGTGCTGTTTTCAGTTGCCTTTTGAAGGATGATGTTACAAATACTTATCATATTGTCGTCGCGACTATGAGCAAAATCGGAAGGAGTGTAGGATATTGTTTCCAATAATACACTGTCCTTTTCTACCGTAGCAAAGAACGGATACGGTTAGCGATAAAAAGCGCTTTTTCGCTAAGCGCAGATTTCTTCAAATTTTTGTCAGATGCCACACCGGTAATTTTCCGTAACTGGATTTCGCGGTTGACATCTATTTCCTCCATATTAGTAAGGTAGATGGCATACGATGCCACAAAGGGGGCATAGTTTTCCCATACGTCTTTATTGTCGTCGCATAACTTGCGGATGGCATTAAAAGCTTTGATTGCATTTTCTTCTAAATTGTTCATTTTCTTTTATATTTAGTTGGTTATTGGCTGCTGAGCCGAAGACTTAGCCCTCCCGAGTACTCGGGATTCGCTATTGGCTGTTCGCTATTGGCTGTTCGCTATTGGCTGTTAGCATTATTCATTAATCATTAATCATTTAATACCCATTTCAAAAGTGATACGCTACTTTTCACGGGTGATGCGCTACATTTCACGAGAGATACACTCCATTTCACGAGTGTTACGTTCCATTTCATGAGTGATACGCTGCATTTCACGAGTGATATGCTCCATTTCACGAGTGATACGCTCCTTTTCACGAGTGATATGCTCCATTTCACAGATGATACACTCCATTTCACGGGTGATACGCTATACTTCACGAGTGTTGCATTCCATTTCATTGCTTAATCACTCTGTTTCATGATAAACTCACTTCATTTCGCCATCCGCCCCTCTCTTTTCAAGAGAAGGTTGGGGGTGAGTTTGTTAATGAACAAAAACGTTAAGAACGTTCAATAAATCAAAAACAAAGTACTGGGTATAAATATAAAAAATCAAGCCATATCCAACAGAACCCGTGTTTTATCCAACAGAACCTCGTTTTCAACTAACAGACGGGGGTTGGCTTTTTGCTTTTGGCTGTTTGCTTTGGCTGTTAGCCATTAGCATTTAGCTATTGGCTAACAGCTAATAGCTAACGGCTAATAGCTAATAGCTAACAGCCAAGTTATCTTGCAAATTTCTTCATCTGTTCGATAAAACTCCTTTTAAATGCCTGGCCTAAGGGTATGGCGATATTATTGGTAAGCATGATGGTTCCGTCTTTCTGGTATGACTTCACATGGATCAGGTTAATCAAAAAGGAATGGTGAACCCTTACAAAACTGCTGTCAGCAAGGGTTTCTTCATAAGCCTTCAGGTTTTTGGAACTGGTATCCATTTTCCCGTTGGTGAAATAAAATTTAGTACAATAGCTATCCCCTTCGCAAGCCACGATATCTCTCAATTCATAGACTTTAAAACCCTTTACATCAGAGATAATAATGTTGGTAAACTCATTATTCCCGTTTTTGGTTTGCCGAAGCAACTCTTCCAATGGCATATTATTCATTTTGCCGGATAATTCTTTTCTTGCCCTGCCCACAGCTTCCATCAATTGGTCTATGCTTACCGGTTTCAGCAGATAATCGGTGGCAAAATAACGGAAAGCTTTAAACGCATACTCCGAAAAAGCGGTAATAAATATGAACTTTGAAATCAACATGAGTTAATGCATGCAGCACATCAAAACCGCTTCCATCGGGTAACTCTATATCGAGGAAAATAAGGTCGGGCTGATGCAACCGGATGGCTTCCACAGCCGTCTTGACCGAATTAGTCGTAGCTATTATTTCCACATCCTTACAATATTCGGTAAGGAAATTTTGTAAGCACCTCGCGTGAAGGTAGCTTCGTCGTCAATGATGATGGTTTTTATCATGGTTGTTGGGATTTAGCTGTTGGCTATTGGCTGTTGGCTAATGGCTAATAGCCAACAGCAATAGCTATTTAGCAAGCTTCGTTATTAAACTATTAATCATTTTTTCTTCTTTTACAAGAAGTTTGAATATCAATTCAAAGTTTTCGGTAGTTATCATTTTTAACTGATAAATGATTTGTAACTGGGTTTCAACTTCAAAAGCCGAACCCAATGCTATTTCTAAAAAGCGTTTATACTCTGTTTTCACTATTACGACTACTTCCTTCAGCTATATTTGAAGGAATGGAAACAGCAGCTCTGCAAATCTGACTAATCAAACCAAATCTTTCTTCTTTCGGTAATAAAACACACAACTTGTAAATTTCCATTACCAATTGTATTCCTTGTTGCCAGATTTCTAAATTTCTAAAATTTCTCATCGTTTTACTTTTTTTAAAAGCTGTTGGCTGTTAGCTGTTAGCTTTTAGCCAACAGCTAATAGCTAACAGCTAACAGCTACCTCACCGGTATCTCAATAATCACTCTTGTTCCTGTTTCCTCTTTGTCGGGATATAAATCCTCCATCGTAATTTTAAAGTTTGTCCTTTTCATCCGGTTTATTATTTTTAATCGTTGATTGATAATACCAATTCCCCGTGAATGGTGATTCCGTAGGTTAGCTGTCTTACATTTTTCTGCTAAGTTGCGCCCGATGCCATCGTCTTCCACATAACAATGGATACAATCGGGTTGTAATTGTTTAAAAACAACCCTCACAAAGCCTTTCCGATCATTCAGTGAGCGTATACCATGCCAGATAGCATTTTCGATAAATGATTGAACCATCGAAGGTTTTATCTCAATTTCTTTTATATTTATATTTTCATCCGTTTCAATAGAATAGTCAAACTTTTCGCTAAAGCGCAGATGTTCCAACTGAAGGTAATTCTCCAGCATTTCAATTTCTTTATCCATGCGCACATATTCGTTAACCGAATTATCGAGTATTGCCCGCATAAGATTTGAAAAATCGCTGATGTATTTATTAGCCGATAGCCTATCGTTAAGCGAAATAAAATAATTAATGGAATTCAGTGAATTGAACAGGAAATGTGGATTCATCTGCCCGCGCAGTGCTTCTAATTTCAGTTGTTCCTGCTTGCGTCGTTCAATTAATTTTATCTGATGGATAACCATCAAGGTAAAGAGAGTTATTATCCCAAGGATTAAAAGTATTATCATCAGTTTAAACCAAATGGTTTGATAAAAATAGGCGGGTATATCTACTTGCAGCGAGGCATTTTTTTCCCAGTTGCCGTTAGCATCAGTAGCCTGGAGACAGAACATATACCTGCCTGGCGGAAGGCTGGCATAATTTACAATACGATTCCGGCTATCCGTATTAATCCATTCGTTTTTATATCCCTGAAGGCAGTAGCGATAACGTATTTTTTCGGCATTCACAAAATCAACACTGGCAAACGAGATCTCAAAATTATCATCCCCTTTTTGCAAATGGATTTCATTGGTTTCATAAATGGGCTGGTTAAAATAACGCTCACGTCCCGAAACCTTAAACCCGATAAATAAGAGTGGCGTTTTATTGTTCTTTTCCTTTCTATCGAGGCTATCGGGATAAAAGCTTACAAAACCGCCCATTCCGCCAAACAGCATTTCGCCTTCCTTTGTTCGGCAGGCTGCATCGGCATTAAATTCAACAATTTTCAAGCCATCGCTTTTGCCGAAATTCCGGAAAAGACCCGTGCGGGGATTAAACCGCGAAATACCGGTGTTGGTACTTATCCACAGATAGCCTTTTTTATCTTTCAGGATATTGTAGGTCGTATTGTTGGCTAATCCGTCCTTAGTGGTATATATTTTTGATTGATGCGTCAGCTTATCAAAGCGACAGATACCCCGCCAAGCAACGCCAGCCATAAATCATGGTTATCGCCTTCGGCAATATATTCAATATTGTATTGCCCCGGGACATGATAGGTTTGAATACCCTGTTTATTGTTTTTGTCCTTAAACATCAATTGGCTTTTATCCATTCCAATCCATTGATTTCCTTCTTTGTCGTTAAGCATGGAATAAATTCCATTATCAATAATTTGCTTGTAAAAATCTACGGTTAACGTTAATGAATTAAAATGCAGGAATCCTTTATCACCGGCTGTCCAGACATTCCCATTTTTATCTAAATTTAATAGTTTAAAACAAGATGAAAAATCATTCTTATTTTGGATATGCGGAATTTTTTTCAAATAACACCGTTCAAATGTCTTACGGAAATAATTATAGCGAAAAAGAACCCCATTAATATAGCCTATCCACAAACCACCATGATTATCTTCAAGGAAAGTCCTGGGTTGACCGCCCAATTGCGCCAATTGATTGGTTAAAAAATTGCCCTTTTCGAAAGTTCCATCAGGATGTATCCGTATAAGATAATTGTAATTGTTCGTTCCCACCCATATATCGCGATTTTTATCTTTATATAAACCAAATACCGCAACTTTCTCTTTGGTCAGTGTTGGGGTAAGATAATGCCTGAAAAATTTCCCCGTGGTTATAATCTTATTAAGCCCGGTACCTTCCTGTGATTTTTTATGCAAACTTCCAAACCAAATGCTACCATTACGATCAATAAAATAAGTTTCCACATTTTGGGTCATATTAGGATCTGGATGAAAGGTCTTACCGGTTTGAGGGTTATAAACAAATAGTCCTTCACGGAAAGACGACCAGATAATAGGATGTTTAAAACTGAATTCATTTCTGGGTATTCTATTGTGATATTGAATAAATGTATTGTCCCCGGGCTTTAGAAGAAATAAACCATTGTTGGACATAATCCATACACCATGTCTGCCATTGAAAATGGAAAAAGTATAAGAAATATTGAAAATCGTTCTATCTTCTAAAAGGGAAAACATGTAGGTTTTAATGGGTTGTACAATATTCTTTTTAAGATAAGTATCAGTAATTATTGCACATTTTACCACCTGATTTTTCTTAACTATCCATAAATTATTCAGGTTATCAAACACTATCCCATCATTATATGGGCTTAAAATGTTACCCTTATCATCAACAAAAGGATAATGTATGAATCGCCGGCTGGCATGATCAAATTTTTCGAATCCACGGTTACCCAATGCCCATAAATTCCCGTAATTATCGGTAGAAATGCTGTAAATAGCATCAGAAACAATATAATTGGAGTCCTTCTGATTTTTTTTGCTATTATATCGTATAAAGCAATCCTTAGAACGTTCGTAGCGGCAAAGGGCCTGTACTGCCCAAATCCAGATGTTGTTATCTTTATCAATACGTACCTCGTGCAAATCAATATTCGACAGGCTTAGGCTATCATCAGGATCATGATAATACGAGCGAAACTCATTTCCATCGAAACGGCATAAGCCATCCCAGGTGGAAAACCATAAAAAACCGGTTTTATCCTGTGCTATACAACGTACCTGATTGTTGGGCAAACCATTTTCTACGGTATAGCTCCGGATATAGTAATCTTCATCCTGTGAGAAAGCTTGCAAACACAGGCTCTGAAAGAATAAATACAGAAATATTGAACAGGCATACTTCATGGGGTATGCGATTTAAATTCAGCAATAAAAGTAGTAAAATTTACAACATCATACTCCAACATGTTTACTAATTCTTAAAATAATTTAACTTTAAGTAATAAAAACTACAAATTGTTGTATCATTGAATTTGAAAATCTTAGAATGGAACACAGACTCTTGCTGATATAGTCGATTTTAAAATAGATTTTAATTTCGATAAGTCAGAATGATTTTCAGACATATCCAATCTTATTATTCATGCTTGCATGAATAAAATCAGCGTTAAATCTGTTTATATTATGATTCGCGTTTATCCGTTTTTTCCGTGGAATCCGCGTCCTATTCTTTTTTGATATGCGACATTCTATTTATCCAATTACTTAGTTAATTTCTTAGTTAATTTCTTATCAATTTTACAAACACAACTATAGCCGTTATAAATAACATTCATTACACCCGCTTAAAGAATCTGATCATTTCAATAAATAATTTTTTCCTACCAATCTCCAAATTCCAATCCATATCTTATTTTATTACATTTGCCTGTTAATATTTAAAAACCCATGGACGACGAAAACCTGCCCAAAGTCATAAAGCAGCTCGAACGGAACAATTTTGAAGTTTTCTATGCAGAAAATGCTTTAGCAGCCAGAATTTTATTTGAAAACCAAATTCTTAACAAGATTGCGTTTTCAAGTGTTTCTTACGCCGATTCTCTAACAATGCAGTCAACCGGAATTCTTGATTTGCTGAGAAGCCAGAATTCTATCAAATTTATCGAAACTTTCGACAACAACGACAGTTGGGAAACCCGGATCCGTCAGCGGAGAAAAGCTCTTGACGTAGATTTGTTTCTCACAGGTACAAATGCCATAACCGAAAATGGGCAGTTGGTTAACCTTGATATGATAGGAAACCGGGTAGCCGCACTTACCTTCGGACCACGAAACGTGGTTTTGTTTATTGGCAAAAATAAAATTGTTAAAAATCTGGATGAAGCGTTCAAACGAATAAAAACGATTTCTGCACCACTGAATGCCAAACGTCATGAAAACTTTAAAACACCCTGCCAAAAAACAGGAATCTGTACCAATTGCAGAAGTCCCCAAAGAATATGCAACACATGGACGATAACCGAAAAATCGTATCCTCCCCGAAGAATCAAAATCATACTGATTGGCGAAAAACTTGGATACTAACCAAGCTTCCTCCGGCAAAAACACTTGAAGCAAAGTGTAAAAATCCGGCATTTTTTTGTAACTTTGCTGAACGGTTAAAAATGCTCAAGCCAATACGATTTGCTATGAAATCCAATACGACACGTCGCTGCAACGGTAAGCATGCACTATATTTATCGAAGTTTTTATAAAACTAAAAATCTATTATTATGTCATCAGATCAGAAACCTTCAGAAGCCACCACGGATGTATATAATTATTACGGAACAAAACCGGAAGGTGGAATACAGTCAAGAGAGACAAAGAAAGCTCCGACTCCACGTGTGGAGAAGGAACGCCAGTTATATTTTGAGTCTTCCTCTTCTGCTTCCGTAGAGTTCCCGTATTGGTACACCCGCCGGTGGGAAGAACTGGAAGGAGAAGTTCCGATCATACGCCGGGCCGAAGCCTTAAAAGCAGGTTTTTCGCACCTGACGCCTGCCGTTTTACCGGGAGAATTGCTTGCAATGCGAAAAGCGACATATCTGCGCGGTTCTTATCCCATGCCCTGGTTGTCGGAAGCATTTTTTCTTGCCAAGGAAGATGAGCTTTATAAAGAAGCTCAAAAAGCCGGAAAGGTGAGTGCCGACGAAGTAACTACCATGGGACAGGGTGGCGGAAACGTTACCAAAAGCGTTGGCAACGTGATTTCTATTGCCGGAAAATTTGGCTTACGCAAAGAAGAAATGCCGGCTTTACTGAAAATTGCCAGGAAATGGTTCAACAAGTCGGTGGACGACGTGGGGCACCGATACGAACAATTGGTGCCTGATTATCAAACCAAAGAAGAAATCATGCGGGCGGTTATCTGTATGTTCGATTCGGGTTACACCCTGCCGCAAGGACGGGAAGTGATGAATTATTACTACCCTTTACAATATGGTATCGAAGGCATTAAAAATATCTGTAAGGAAAAACAAAGCCAGACAGCCGGTTACCCGGAGATGGACAGGCTGTATTTTTACAAAGCCGTTTACACCATGCTGGAAGGCCTTCAAACCTGGATATTAAACTATGCCAAAGAGTCCCGTTTTATGGCTTCGCTCGAAACAGACAAAATACAAATAGAAGAATATCTCGACATAGCCGAACGTCTTGAATGGCTCTCGAAAAACAAACCCCGGACATTTCACGATGCACTACAGATGGTATGGATATTTCATGTAGCCGTGCTCAATGAAGATGCCATTTCCGGTTTATCGCCAGGCCGTCTGGGCCAAATTCTTTATCCTTTCTGGAAAAAAGATATGGACAAAGGTATTCTCACCACCGAAAAAACCATTGAGCTTCTCGAATGCATGCGGATGAAATTTACCGAACTGGATTGCTTCGCATCCATGGGCGTAGTGGGAGGCGTTTTAAGCGGAAACACTTTTAACAACCTTTGCGTTGGTGGATTGAATAAAAATGGCGATAGTGCAGCAAACGAACTGGAAATGCTTATTCTTGAATCCGCCATGTCGTGCGATACTCCGCAACCGACGCTTAGTCTTCTTTACGATGAAAAGCTTCCGGAGGAGTTTTTGCTGAAAGGCATTGAATGTACCAAAATCGGAACGGGCTATCCTGCCTGGATAAACAACCGGGTTGCCATGGAGTTCCTTTTGAACAATTATCAAAAAGAAGGTTTACAATTAGAAGAAGTAAGGGCATGGTCCATAGGTGGCTGTCTGGAGACTTCGCCGGGAAGCTGGATGCCTTTGGATGTGGACGGAGAAACGTGGTTCATACCCGGAGGTTCGGCTCCAGCAACCAGCGTGGGCGTACATTTTATTTCGTTGCCTAAAGTACTGGAAGCCGTCTTATTTGATGGTCTCGACAAACGGACAGGCATACGCGTTTATCCTGTCCATGGTTCCAAACTGGATTCCTACGAAGAGATATGGAATGTTTTCAAAAAATATTTCAGCCTTACGGTGGAGGTTCTCACGCTTACCAACAATATCCAGCACGACATCTGGGGCAAGATCTCCCCCTCCATCATCAACAGCATGCTGAAACCCGATTGTCTGGAAACAGGCAAAGACATCAGTAACAAAGGCTGCCGCTACAACAGGACTTTTAATGTAGAAGTTTGCGGAGGCGTAAACCTTGCCAATTCTTTGGCATCCATAAAGAAAAATGTATTTGATGAAAAGAAGCTGACTTTACAGGAATTAAAAGCTGCTATAGAAGCCAACTTTGGTTATGTTTCCGCTTTGGAAACCGGTTCTTACAGTCTGATTGAACAGGTAAAAACGAAAAATTATACCGACTGGCTGAAGATTCACAAACTTTGCTTAGATGCGCCCAAATATGGAAACGACGACAAGTATGTGGATACTATTTTCAGAGATTGGCAGAACTGGTTCAGTAAAATGTGCGAAAATTACCGTTCGTTGTACGATGAACCTTTGTATTCGTGTCAGATTTCGGTATCCACACACGCGCCTATGGGTGCAGTTACCTTGGCAACATCCGACGGAAGATTGTGCGGGACTACCTTTGCCGACGGTTCGGTATCGGCATATCCGGGAACAGATACCAATGGACCGTACGCATTGTTCAACTCGGCTACCTGCTACAACCATTCCTTATCCCAGAATTCGCAATTGAACATGAAAATCCATCCTTCGGTGGTAAGAGGACGGGAAGGTTCAAGGAAGTTTCTCGAAATGATAAAAGCTTATCTCCGTAGAGGTTCGTTCCATGTTCAATTTAATATCGTGGACTCACGCATGCTTAAAGATGCACAGAAAAATCCCGAAAACTACAGAGGATTAATGGTTCGAGTAGCAGGATTTACCCAGTATTGGGTCGAACTTGGAAAACAAATTCAGGATGAAGTAATTGCACGGACAGAATATGAAAGAATAGGATAAACTTAAAATTATGAAACACTACGATTGTAAATATTACCTGAATACCGACGTTTTTAAAGGTAAATGTAAAAGAGATAAAAACAGCATCAATGCCGACGATACAGCCTGCGATCATTTTGAGAAGGCTCAAAAATGCAAGTATTGTTCCAACTTTACACTTACCGGCGAAGAGTTGGGAACCTGTATGAACAAATACGATGCCTATCCCGAAATGAACGCCGTTACCTGCAACGACTTTAAGGCAATATAAACCTGATTTGAAAGCTTATATATTCGATATTCAGGGACTATCGGTACACGATGGCCCCGGCTGCAGAACGCTGATTTTTATGAAAGGCTGCACGCTGAACTGTTTTTGGTGCTGTAATCCCGAAGGCATCAGCAGCAAGCCTTCGCTGATGTATTATTCTTCCAAATGTATTACCTGTGGCAATTGCACCAAAAATTGTCCGCAAAATGCCATCCGGATTGAAGATGGAAAGCTTACCATTTTAAGGCAACACTGTGCCGTTTGCGAGGATCAAAATTGCATTAACGAATGCTATACCGATGCCTTGCGATTATGCGGCTACGAAATCACGCTTACAAAACTGATGGAAATCATCCGTCGCGACAGGCAATTTTGGGGCAATAAAGGCGGCATAACGTTAACCGGCGGCGAACCTCTACTACAGATTGATTTTGTGAAAGAGCTTTTGGCTAAATGCCATCAGGCTTACATCCACACCGCCATCGAAACTTGTGGAAATGTGCCCTGGAAAAACTATCAAAAGGTTCTCCCCTACCTCGACTGGATTTTTTTCGACCTTAAAAATTTCAATAGCGAAGAACACAAAAAAGCTACCACTGTCGGTAACCAGATGATTCTGGAAAATGCAAGACTCCTCGCCAGGGAATTTGCCGGAAGGCTTATTTTCAGGCTTCCGCTGATTCCGGGTTTTAACGATACCAGCGAAAACATTGCTTCCCTCATTCAGTTTATGAAGGAAACCGGAAAAAACGAAATCAATATCCTGCCACTACACCATCTGGGTAAAGAGAAATACCAAAAGCTGGATAAAAAATACATAGGCGAAGGCATTCCCATTCCGGCAAACGAACACTTAAAAGCGATTGGACAAACGTTTCAATCAGCTGGAATCCATTGCTATATGGGAAGTGAAACGCCGTTTTAGCTGAACATAAAATGCTCGACAGTTCCACATCGGTTTCCGAAAGTAAACTGGCTTTGCTGAAGACAAAAATTGACTATACCATCAGTCTGTTAAAACTTAAGATTGCCCTTGGTGAACGGATTTATCAGTAAGTAGCCGTTCGGCCTATTCTTTATTCAGCCATTGGAAGGTATAATCCGGTTTTTAACCCAACTAATTCATTAGAAACGAAGCGAGCTAATAAATTAGTTGGGTTTAACCCCGATTTAGAAAAACTTGAATAATAAAATGATAAGATTTCCATACCAATAAAAAAGATAAATTCTTAGTTTTTCTTAATCGTTTTGCCGTTACAAAAATGTCAATAATAGTTCATTACTATTGTATTTTTCTAATGATTGTTAGTTGAAAAAAATTCTAACGGCAAATCTGGGTTTAATGTCAATCGCCCGTTTTTCCTTCAATCAATAAAACATAAAGCATTGAAATTGTGCTTCCCGAGCGCTTGGTAACGATTCCCAAGGGCTGGGTAACGATTCCTAAGCGCTGGGTAACGATTCCCAAGCACTGGGTAACGATTCCCAAGCGCTGGGTAACGATTCCCAAGCGCTGGGTAACGATTCCCAAGCGCTGGGTAGCAATTCCCAAGCGCTGGGTAACGATTCCCAAGCGCTGGGTAGCAATTCCTGAATACAAAGTAATTATTCCTAATTGCTGATTAACTGTTTTTAAGCATTTATTTTTAATTATAAAACGGTGAATAACAAATCATTATCTAATAACGAATAATTACGGGTAAATTTTTTATCAAAAAACAGTATTTTTTTTACATTTTTTAGCCATTTTACTTGATTTCGGCTTTAAAATATATTATTTTTGTGTTAAAATTAAAAAACTAAAGAAATGAGCAACAGAATTCCATGCCGCATAGAAGAATTGCCTTTTGTTGCAAGTGCGTTGCGGCACACTCTTGAGCGCGACAAGGCAGATTTTAAATCTTTTTTCCCTAAAAAATTTCCCGACAATATGTTGGAAATTCTCGACGGGAAGATAACACCGGTAGAGAATGTGATAAAAACAGAGATTCCTACCCGGGAAATTAAAAAAGTTACCGGGCAGATTTTAGCCGAATCGATGGGATTACGTCCTGAACTTCTTGTACTGGAAGGTTATGTGATAGATGCCGTAAATCTTAGCTGTGGGGTTGCCGATTTTGGTATTCGTGATGTTCGCAAAAGCCTGCAGAGCGGTGATCCGGAATCGCTGGTTAATTCGTTAGGGATACTTAATCCCAACATCGAAAAAAATATTGATGCACTGAAGGAACAGGGATTCAGCGACGAAGCAAAAGATTTTTTCCGTCAAAAACAAACGACCCTCGACACACTGAACAAAAGTCAGAACGATCTGATGAGCGACCGGGCTCAGGTTGTAGCCAAAAACAATGAAAAGTTTACTGATTTATGGGAAATGCTTGCCCTGATTATGGATCGTGGGAAAAGAATTTACCGCACCAACGACCCGTCGAAACTGCCTGATTATACGTATACACAAATCATTAAGAAAATCCGCCGCGAACGGGGCGAAAGCGGCGAAGGCGAAGAAGCAAAACCGGAAGCGTAGGGATTTGAGTAAGCAGTAAGCAGTAAGCAGTAAGTAGTAGGCAGTAGGCAGTAAGCAAAAGGCAGATTGCAGAAAGCAGATTGCAGATTTTGAAATTAAGAATGCGGGATTCCGGGTAAGGAAGTTTTGGAAGGCGAAGCCCTGTTGGCGTAAACTAAAGCGGCGACAGGGCTTTTGTGTTTAAAATAAAAGGATTGGAAAATTATTTGGATATATAAATTTCATTGTATATTTGTAAAATATAAAGTTAGATTCTAATAAAAAGATAACCGGCATAATGGGGTTATGGGATGTCGTTGACGGCAACATAAACTAAAGACAAATTTAATAATGAAAAAAATCAGTCTTCATACCTTTAAGCATACACTTAGAGATATTCATACAAATACTGAAAACAGAAGGTTTTGTTTTGTTATCGGTGCAGGTGCAAGTTATAAGAGTGGAATACCTACCGGAGGGGAATTGGCCAAAGAATGGTTTGACGAGATCAAAGAAAGATATTCCGAGGAAGAAATTGACCTATGGATAAAGGAAGCAAGAATAGATAAACAAGACCTCGCCGCTCACTATGGTTCCATTTATCGCAAACGTTTTGAAAGTGATAAAACTTCGGGATACGAATTTTTAGTTAAAGCTATGCAGTCAGCAAAACCTACATTTGGACATTTCGTACTTGCTCAAATATTAACTAAAGCACCTGGTAATTGTATTCTTACTACTAATTTTGACAGTTTGATTGAATCTTCTATTTATCAATATACAGATAAAACACCTTTGGTTTGTGGACATGAATCCCTGAGTGGTTATGCCAGACCATCGAATATTCATCCATTAATCATAAAAATTCACCGCGACCTTTTATTATCGCCTAAGAGTGATCCTGATGAAATCAATACACTTGACGAGGGCTGGAAAGAACCTTTGGATAATATATTCAGCAGCGACATCCCTATAATCATTGGTTATGGTGGCAATGATGGCAGCCTGATGGACTATTTTGAAAAAATGAAAAGACCAAGTAATTTTTTCTGGTGTGGACATAAAGGAACTCCGCCTTCGCAACGAATTGAAAAGTTGGTGGAACAATTGGATGGAAGCTATATCGACATTGATGGATTTGACGAAATGATGAAGGAATTACTTTGGGTTTTTACTGAAATCAAACCTGTAAAAGATGAGTTGGACGCGATAACAAGGAGTAGAATTGAGACTATAAATACGCAATTGAACGAAATGAACATTCGATCTAAATCTGTTGATCCTATTGAAATAGCATCCAAGAAAGAACTTTCCGCATTTGAATATTCCACTATGGCAGAGAATGAGCCTGATTATGAAAAACGAAAAGCCATTTATCTTAAAGCCCTGAAAAGATTCCCTAAAGCTGCATGGTTGTGGAATGTTTTTACCTATTTCTTGCATTTTGTTAAAAAGGACTATTCCAATTTGGAGGAATATTATCTCAAAGCTTTAGCCATTGATCCTGAAAATGCAAACAACAATGGTAATTATGCCCTCTTTTTGAACGACATAAAAAAGGATTATGAAAATGCAGAAAAATACTATCTCAAAGCCTTAGCTATTGATCCTGAAAATGCAAACAACAATGGTAATTATGCCGTCTTTTTAAACGACATAAAAAAGGATTATGAAAATGCAGAAAAATACTATCTCAAAGCCTTAGCTATTAATCCTGAAGATGCAATCAACAATGGTAATTATGCCATCTTTTTGAAAAACATAAAAAAGGATTATGAAAATGCAGAAAAATACTATCTCAAAGCCTTAGCTATTGATCCTGAAAATGCGACCTACAATGGAAGTTATGCCATCTTTTTATACGACACAAAAAAGGATTATGAAAATGCAGAAAAATACTATCTCAAAGCCTTAGCTATTGATCCTGAAAATGCAAACACCAATGGTAATTATGCCAGCTTTCTTTTAATTAAGAATACAAAAAATGAAGCGACTAAGCATTTAGAAAAAGCATTTCAACTAAATAATAATGAAAAAAATGATTTATCAGTTGAGTTATGGTTTTATAAATATGCACACTATACTGAATCGCTTGATGAATCGGAAAAAGCTATTGAGTCGTTATTAAAAGAAGGCGTTCGGTCCATTGGTTGGAATTTGGATAAGAACGTAGAAGTGGCAATTGAAAACGGGCACCCTAATCCTGAAAAATTAAAAGAATTGGCAGAAAGAATTACAAAGTTGTAAGATTAAATGCAGCAGCCAATCATATGGACTGATCGGCTCCGCCAGCTGAACTGACGGGGAGAGTCTCACACCATCCCGGCTGAGCGTCTCCGAGCACCCTGGATTCCACGCGGAGCATAGCGGAATTCATCATTCCATAAACAAATTAGGTTTCTCCCTTCGATCGAAATGACGGTCGTCCTTGAGAAAGAAAAGAGGTAGGAGTTTGGGCGTATTCAGGAAAGCAATTCGTGTCATCCGTTTCGACATCGGGATATTAAAACAAAACAACCCCTGTTACGATAAATAACAGAGGTTGTTTCAGTGTTTACATCCTTCAGCAGGATGTGTTTGTGGTTTACTTTGCCTGATAAAAGCACATTTTAGGCGAAACGATCTTCTCTTCTTTTTTCAGTTTTTTGATGATCTTATCCACTTCCGCTTTGTCAATGCCGGCTTTTTCGGCAACTTCACCGGATTTCATGGGCACTCCGGCATCCTTTAAGGTTTTGAGAACTAATTCTGTGGTATCCATACTTTTTAATTTTAGATTTAAGATTTGTTCTTTTGATTATTTTTAATCGTGTTTGTACTTATTACAAAGATAGCAACTAATCAAACATCCGTCACAATTATCAGATAAAAAACGACAAAGAAGAATTATCGCTTTTGCAAATTCTTTTGTTCTGCGTTTTAATTCCTCTTTGTCGATTGAACAGCAAAATTTTAAATCTGAAATTTCAGATTAGCTTAATCAAGTTTATGAACAACTAAACCGCTCCGGAGTTTGGGTTCGAACCAGGTAGTTTTTGGTGGCATGATGTTACCGGTATCGGCAATGTTGATTAACTGTTTCATAGAAACAGGATACAATGCAAAGGCAACTTTCATTTCGTTGCTGTCCACCCGTTTTTTCAGTTCGCCTAAACCACGGATTCCGCCAACAAAATCAATACGCTTGTCGGTACGAAGGTCTTTGATACCTAACACATCGTCCAAAACTAATTTAGAAAGGATGGTAACATCGAGCACGCCAATTGGGTCGTTATCGTTGAAGGTTCCTGGTTTGGCAGTCATGCTATACCATTTTCCATCAATATACATGCTGAAATTATGCAGGCAGCAGGGTTTGTAAATTTCGCTACCTTTTTCGGTAATATCGAAAACTTTGCTAAGCTTAGCCATGAAATCAGCATTCGACAGTCCGTTCAGGTCTTTTACCACGCGGTTATAGTCAATGATTGTCAACTGGTCGGCAGGAAAATGTACGGCAAGAAAGAAGTTATATTCTTCTTTTCCGGTATGGTTGGGATTATTGCTTTTCTTTTCGTTTCCCACTAATGCAGCAGCGGCGGTACGGTGGTGTCCGTCGGCAACATAAGTATAAGGTACCTTAGCAAACAGATCAACAATGCGCTGTACGAGGGCTTTGTCGCGGATTACCCAGAAATGATGTCCAAAACCATCAACGGAAGTGAAATCATATTCGGCTTCATTTTCTTTAACAAACTTGGCAACGATTTCATCAATTTCCTTAACGTTGGGATAAGTAAAAAATACCGGTTCCATATTGGCATTGGTGATGCGTACATGTTTCATGCGGTCTTCTTCCTTATCCTTACGGGTAAGTTCATGTTTTTTTATGATACCGTTCATATAATCCTGTACGCCGGCACAGCCGACAATCCCGTACTGGGTTTTGCCATTCATAGTTTGGGCATAAATATAAAGGTATTCTTCGTTGTCCTGAACCAACCAGTTGTTTTTCTGGAATTTTTCAAAGTTTTCCTTTGCTTTGTTGTAAACAGCCTGATCGTGTTCATCGATACCAACAGGAAGGTCAATTTCCGGTTTTATGATGTGCAGAAGCGAATATTCGTTTCCATCGGCTTCCACGCGTGCTTCGGCAGAATTAAGTACATCGTAAGGACGTGAAGCAAGTTCTTTTACGACATTTTTTGGAGGACGCAGTCCTTTAAAAGGTTTTAGTATAGCCATTTTTTAATTTAAGATTTAAAATTTGAAATTTCAGATAAAAGTATCTGATTGATTACTCCATCCCGAATTGGGAGCTGACCAAAAAGTATTTTTCAGTCAGCCCCTCAGGAAAGAAATATTATTTATTTAACTGGAACTTTTTGTTTCCGGTTGTAAAGAAATCCACAATCTGGTTTGCAGCAGCAATACCTGCATTGATGTTAGCTTCTTCGGTCTGGGCACCCATTTTCTTGGGAGTAAAAAAGTAACGTCCGGCATATTTTTCAGCGATTTCGGCTTTGCATTCCGGTTCAATATCACTCAGATATTTAAAATCGGGACGTTCGGCAAACATCTTCAGCAATTCTTCTTCGTTGATAACTTCCTTACGGGCAGTATTTACCAATACAGCACCCTTGGGCATTTTTGAAAGAAGATTAAAATTAATAGATTTTTTTGTTTCGGCAGTTGCCGGGATGTGTAACGAAACATACTGGCAGGTACTGTACAAATCTTCTAATTTTTCGATGCAATGAACGCCATCTTTTTCAATAGCTTCTTTGGGAACAAATGGATCGAAAGCATAGATTTCCATGCCAAAACCTTTGGCAATTTTAGCTACAAGACGGCCAACAGCACCGTAAGCCTGGATACCTAATTTCTTACCTTTTAATTCACTTCCCGATTTACCGTTGAAACCTCCGCGAGCCATAAACACCATCATGCCAAGAGCCAGTTCGGCTACGGCGTTGGAGTTTTGTCCGGGAGTATTCATGGCAACAATACCTTTTTCGGTACAAGCGGCCAGGTCAAGATTATCGTAACCGGCACCGGCACGTACAACAATCTTCAGATTTTTGGCAGCTTCTACTACTTCGCGGTCAACAATGTCGCTACGAACAATCATAGCATCGGCATTGGTAACTGCATCCAGCAATTCGGCTTTGCTTTTATAACTTTCCAGAAGTACCAGTTCGTAACCGGCAGCTTCCACCACTTTGCGGATGCCATCCACAGCAACTTTTGCAAAGGGTTTTTCGGTGGCAACTAATATTTTTTTCATGATTCTATAATTTAATTATCACCTCTCCTCCCAGCCCCCTCTCCAATGGAGAGGGGGAGTAAGGGGGTGAGGTTTATGCGTTAGCTTTTTCAAATTCGTGCATAGCATCAATCAATGCCTGAACGCTTTCGATAGGAAGTGCGTTGTAGCATGAAGCGCGGAAACCACCAACGGAACGATGTCCCTTAATACCTACCATGCCTTTACCTTTAGCAAATTCCATGAAAGCTTCTTCTTTGTCTTTATATTGTTCTTTCATTACAAAGCAAATATTCATACGCGAACGGCTGTCTTTTTCAACGGTTCCAACAAACATTTTGCTGTTGTCGATAGCGTCGTAAAGCAGGTTGGCTTTTTTCTTGTTCATTTCTTCCAATACCTTAACACCACCTAATTCCTTGATCCATTTCAAAGTTTCCTTAACGGTGAAAATAGGCAGGCACGGAGGAGTATTGAACATAGAACCTTCTTTAATATGAGTGCGGTAGTCGAGCATAGTTGGGATAGCACGTTCTACTTTTCCGAGGATGTCGTCACGAACGATAACAAAAGTAACACCAGCAGGTCCCAGATTTTTCTGTGCACCACCGTAAATCATTCCATATTTGGAAACGTCGACCGGACGACTAAGAATATCAGATGACATATCGGCAACCAAGGTAATTGGGCTGTCGAAATCTTCGCGGATTTCAGTTCCATAAATGGTATTGTTGGTTGTGATGTGGAAATAATCAGCATCGGCAGGAATAGTCCAGCCTTTAGGGATGTAATTGAAGTTTTTATCGGCCGATGATGCAACAGTAACTACTTCGCCAAACAATTTAGCTTCTTTCAATGCTTTTTTTGCCCAAACACCTGTTTCCAGATAAGCTGCTTTTTTGTTCAAAAGGTTAAAAGGAACCATGCAGAACTGAAGGCTTGCACCGCCACCAAGAAACAGAACATGATAATTATCAGGAATATTTAATACTTCTTTAAATAAAGCTACAGCTTCGTCTATTACGGCTTGGAAATCTTTGCTGCGATGCGAAATTTCCAGAATTGACATTCCTATACCGTTCAAATCTAAAACGGCTTTTGCAGTGTTCTCAATGGCTATTCTCGGAAGAATAGATGGTCCGGCATTAAAATTATATTTTTTCATAGTAGTATGAATTTTAGGTTATTAATAATTTCTGAATTTTGTATTTACATTCACAAAAACGATAACAAAATTAGAATAATTTGATCAATTAATTCAATAATTTTATTGAACATTTTTAGTTTATACTAATTGTCCGGTAAATAAATTAATATCTTTACTTTTTTAAAAGATAAAATTTTTACTTTTCATTATAATAATCGAATAATTATGACTTTAGACAATAGAATTGAAGCATTTATAAAACTGGGAAACTTCCTAAGATGGTGTGTAAACAATAAAAAACAGAATGCAAATCCCGATGTTATATCCCAAAAGCATTATTATAATTATGAAAAACTAATTCAGAGTATTAAAAATTACAACCCATGGTTCACCGAAAATAATGTTCGCTTTGCTATTGCTGCATTAGGAAATAGTCTGACAGAGAAAAATTTAAAAAAATGGCTTCTTCCCTATTGTAGTCAATTTGAAACAGAAAAAAAATCAAAAAATATTGCTGTTGTTATGGCTGGGAATATTCCGGCTGTCGGATTTCATGATTTTTTAAGTGTTTTGATTTCCGGGAATCGTTTTATTGGGAAACTTTCATCGGACGACGATAAATTAATCCCTGCCATGGCTGATATACTTATGGATTATGAGCCTGAATTTAGCAAATATATCTGTTTTTCCGAAGGTAAACTCGAAAATTTCGATGCAGTAATCGCTACCGGTAGCAATAATACTTCCCGTTATTTTGAATATTACTTTGGGAAATACCCTCATATTCTCCGCCACAATCGAAATGCCATAGCCATACTTTCCGGTAAAGAATCCGAAGAAGAATTGAGCGCATTGGGAAACGATATTTTCATCCATTTTGGAATGGGATGCCGTAATGTTTCCAAACTGTTTGTGCCCGAAGGATATTCATTTATCAAATTCTTCGAAGCCAATGAATCCTGGAACGATTTGATTAATCATAACAAATACCGAAACAACTACGATTATTATAAATCCATTTTTTTAGTCAACAATATCCCCTTTTCTGACAATGGCTTCCTGCTTTTGAAGGAAGACGGAAGTATTGCTTCGCCGGTTTCGGTGATTAATTTTGAAAAATACAGCGATCTAAAAATTATTGAGCAAGAACTAAATAATCATTCTAATAGCATCCAATGCGTCATTGGAAGTAATAAAACATTTGCTACAAATATACCTTTCGGAAAAGCACAACAGCCAGAACTTTGGGATTACGCCGATGGAATTGATACAATGAAATTTTTGGCCAATTTATAATGAATCAATCATTTGGAACTATCAATTATTTCTGAAAGTTCCATCCAGCGAATCATTTTTTCATCTATCAGTTTTTCGATTTCTCCGAAGCGAAGGGATAATTCCTGAAGCATTTCCAGATTTTCTTTACCCGAGTTAAGTCTGTTTATAATTTCTGATTTTTCAGTTTCAAGCAATTGAATTTCATTATCCAAAGACTCATATTCAAGCTTTTGCTTATACGATGGCTTTTTTACTGCATCTTTAGGTTTTTCGCGTTTGGGCTTTTCAATTTTGTTTTGACTTTTCGCCGATTCTTCCAGTAATTTCTGACGGTAATATGCAGTATAATTCCCATAATAATCCTTTACCTTGCCATTTCCTTCAAAAACAAAAACATGATCAACTAATTTGTCGAGAAAAAACCTGTCGTGAGATACAATCATCAGACAACCCTTAAAGTCAAGCAAAAAGTCTTCGAGAATTTGTAATGTACTTATATCAAGATCATTGGTGGGTTCATCAAGCAAAAGAAAGTTTGGATTTTTTATGAGAGTGATTAATAAAAACAATCGCCGTTTTTCGCCACCACTCAGGTTGGAGAAATAATTATATTGAAGCGTAGGTGGAAAATTAAAATGATTCAAAAACTGCGAAGCTGACATTGTTCCTTTGCCTAAAGGAATTTCTTCGGCTATATCTTTCACCAATTCTATGACACGCTTATCTTCCTTAGGAAGAAATCCTTCCTGTGAATAATAACCAAAAACAACCGTTTGTCCTAAACTTATCTTTCCTCTGTCAGCACGGCTATTCCCAGTTATAATGTTAAGTAATGTAGATTTTCCAATGCCATTTTTACCCACAATTCCGATGCGTTCGCCCTTTTTAAAAGTATATGTAAAATCATCAACAGCTTTAAAGTTTCCAAAATTTTTCGATATGTTATTTAATTCAAGAATTTTTCCACCCAGGCGATTCATTTTCACATCCAACTCCATAGTGTTATTACCTGTTCGCTTTAATGCTTTTTCTTGTATATCGTAAAAAGCATCTATTCTTGCTTTTGATTTAGTTCCTCTTGCCGATGGCATACGTCGCATCCATTCAAGTTCGGTACGATAAATGTTGCGCGATTTTTCGGTTTCTAATGATTCAATATGTTCGCGCTCTGCTTTTTTTTCTAAAAAATAGCTATAATTCCCTTTGTAACGGTATAATTGACCATTGTCTAATTCCAAAATTTCCTGGCAAACATTATCGAGAAAATATCTATCGTGAGTAACTACCAATAAACTAAGCTTTTGCTTGGATAAATAATCTTCAAGCCATTCTATCATTTCTATATCCAAATGATTGGTAGGTTCATCAAGGAGAAGCAAATCCACTTCTTCTATCAATGCTTTTGCTAAAGCAACTTTTTTTCGTTGACCACCAGAAAGTTCACTTACCTTTTGCAGCAGATTTTCAATCTGAAAACGAGTTAAAATCTCTTTAATTTTAGTTTCATAGTCCCAGGCATTAAGAGCATCCATACGAGAACTCGCAGCTTCAAATAGCAATTGATTTTCGGATGAATCTGATAATTTTATATTAATTAATGCCTGTTCATAATTTCTTATTGCGGTAATATAATCATTTTCACTGTTAAATACAACTTCCAGAATTGTGTTCTCTTCACCTAATTCCGGGTTTTGTTGTAAATATGAAACACTAATGCCTTTTCGAATGACAACTTTTCCTTCTTCTGGAAAATCAATTCCAGCCAGCATATTTAAAAGTGTCGTTTTCCCCGAACCATTTTTGGCAATCATTGCTATTTTTTGCCCTGCATCTATACCAAAAGTCAGGTTTTTAAAAAGCAATTTTTCGCCAAAGGATTTTTTAAGATTTTCTGCAAGAAGATAATTCATTAGTATTTATAGCTTAGATTTGCAAAGATATAAAAAAGAGGCTGTCTTTTTGGGACAGCCTCTTTAATGCCGGGCATTCAAATAAAAAATTATATCTTTTTTACATTGATTGCTTTCTTTCCACGTTTGTCTTCCGTAACCTCAAAGGCAACATTGTCCTCGTCAGCTATGGGTTTGTCTATCAAGCCAGATGCATGAACAAACACTTCTTTTTGGGTTTCATCGTCAACGATAAATCCAAAACCTTTTCTTTCATTAAAGAATTTTACTTTTCCAGTAGACATAGAATAAATGATTTAAAAAATTAACAAACAAATATACAATAATTTCAGTCAGAAAAATTTTTTCTTGTTTTTTTTAAAAAAAACATAATTTTTTTGTAATTATTTTATATTTTGATGGTTAGCTGTCTATTAAATGATAGGTCCAGCACCAACTAATCGTTTGCCTTCATCATTATCGGTGAAATTATTGAAATTCGCAATAAATTTTTCGGCTAATTTCTTCGCAGCATCATCCCAATCTTCTTTAATTTTCCATAAATTTCTTGGATTTAATATTTTACTGTCAACATTTTTAACATTTTTGGGAATCATTAAACCAAAAATTGGAAGTTCTTCATACTCAGCATCAACCAACGATCCGTCGAGAATAGCATCGATTATAGCACGTGTAGCTGGAATATCAATACGATGTCCAACGCCATAAGGACCTCCAATCCAACCTGTATTCACCAAATATGCTGATGAACCATGTTCTTTCATTTTTCTGGCAAGCTCCTGTGCATATACCGTGGGATGCAACAACAAAAAAGCAGCTCCAAAACAAGACGAAAAAGTTGGGGTTGGTTCTTTAATACCTCTTTCGGTACCAGCTACTTTTGCAGTATAACCGCTTAAAAAATGATACATTGTTTGATCCGTTGAAAGCTTGGCTACCGGAGGTAATACTCCAAATGCATCCGCTGTCAGAAAAATTACATTTCGAGGATGTCCACCTTTAGAAACAGGCTTTACTATATTATCTATATGATAAATCGGATAGGATACACGGGTATTTTCGGTTTTCGAGCCATCGGCAAAATCAATTTCGCCTGTTTTTTTGTCAAAAACAACATTTTCGAGTAATGCATTTCGTTTGATAGCATAATAAATATCCGGTTCTTTTTCTTTGCTAAGGTTAATACATTTTGCATAGCATCCACCTTCAAAATTAAAGACACCTTCTTCATCCCAGCCATGTTCATCATCACCAATTAATAAACGCTTTGGGTCTGCAGAAAGAGTCGTTTTACCAGTTCCTGACAATCCAAAGAAAATAGCAGTATCACCATCTTTTCCCATATTTGCCGAACAGTGCATGGCTGCAATTTTTTTCAAAGGAAGAAAATAATTCATGATAGAAAACATACCCTTTTTAATTTCTCCTCCGTACCAGGTTCCCCCGACAACAGCCATTTTTTCTTTAATGTTAAAAACAGCATACACATCGCTATGCAAACCCATTTCCTGCCAATGCGGATTAGTTGTCTTGCATGCATTAAGCATCACAAAATCAGGTTTAAAATCTTTAAGTTCTTCTTCAGTTGGACGAATGAACATATTTTTAACAAAATGCGACATCCATGCTACTTCCGAAATTACACGTATTTTTAAACGAGTATTTTCGTTTGTTCCACAAAATGCATCAGTAACATATAACTTCTTATTGTTTAATTGCTTTTGTGAAACTTCTAATAAAGCTTTCCAAACTGTTTCTGATACCGGTTTATTATCCGAACCCTTACGATTGGGACCAGCCCACCAAATATTTTCTTCAGATACACTTTCCTTTACAATATATTTATCCTTTGGCGAACGGCCTGTAAAAATTCCAGTGTCTACCGTTATAGCGCCTGTATTAGTTAAATAACCTTTTTCAAATCCTTGTAATTCAGGATTGGTTTCATGTTTAAACAACTCCTCGTAGGATAAGTTATGAAAAATTTCTTTTACATCATGAATACCATAAACAGTTAAATCCAACGTATTTTCGTCTGAATTTTCTTTGTTACTGCAACATTTACAACTCATAGCTTTTGATATTTGGTTTATTAATTATATGTTTATTTATGGGTTCAAAATTAGAAAAATAAAACGAACTTAGTAAAAGAAATAAATAATTTCTGCTTTTCATTTTTTATAACGAGAACATTTATTTTTGTGATAAAAATAATAGGCTTAGTTTTGCTGGCGATTTGTGGGTACTATCTAAACTTTATAGAATACTTTTTTTTATTTGCTTGTCCTTATCTCTAAAAGGACAACAAATATCTGGATTGGTCAACGGAAACTATGCAGGTGTTAATGCTGTACATATAAATCCTTCATCCATCTCAGCTTCTTATTATTACCTTGATATAAACCTTATTTCCGGTAATATATTTGAAGAAAATAATATAGCTTATTTGGCTAAAAATGAGTATCATTTTAGACGCTTCTTTGAAAAACGCCCCCAATATCCTTCCCATATTGATAATAATTCAGAAATGTTTTTCTACATTAACAAGGATATTAAAGGTAAAGGTTTCGTAAATGCCATGATATATGGACCTTCGGCTATGTTAAGCTATGGTAGACATTCAGTAGCATTAACAACATCCATTCGTTCAGCAATATCTGTTAACGGGATATCTCCAGAAATGATAAAGTTTGCCTATTATGGAATTTCATATAAGCCACAACTTAATTTGGCTTTATCTTCAAAAAAAATCAATGCAAGTGGGCTTGCGTGGGGAGAAATTGGCTTAAGCTATTCATACATGCTCTATAATAAATTCTATAGTCAAATTTCTATCGGTTTCAGTATAAAAAAGTTAATGGGTATGGCTGGGATTTACTACACCAATAATCATCTGGATTATAAAGTTGTAGATGACACGCTTTATATCAAAAAAATAAAAGCATCATACGGATATTCATTACCAATGGATTACAAAACCAATAAAATATCTGATCATAATTTAATTAATGGTAATGGTTGGAGTTATGATTTGGGAATAACATATATTAGAAAAAGTAAGCCAACAAGTCTCAAACCAATGAAAATTAACAAACCATGCCAACAAAAATGCTTAGATTATACATTTAAAATCGGAGCATCGTTATTGGATGTAGGAAAAGTTAAATTTAACACAAATGCAAGAAGATATATGTTTGACACAACGAATGTTGTTTGGTCGGGAACACACGCTTATGACATGGACTCTCCTAATAATTTTGACTCTATTGTTATTCAATATTTAGCTGGTTCTCAATATTTTTTAATGAAAAAAAATAATTTAACAATATGGTTGCCTTCTGCATTAAGTATCCAAATCGATTTTCATACATATAAAAATTTTTACATTAATTTAACAGCCATAAAAAGCATTCATTTTGGTAATCAATATGTATTACGCCCGACAAATCTTTCCATTACTCCTCGTTTTGAAACCAGATTCTTTGAATTAAATTTACCTTTAACTCTTTATGAAAATTTTTCACCAAGAGTCGGACTATCGTTACGCTTTATGAATTTTACTATTGGAACCGAAAAAATTACTGGTTTTTTTTCATCCTATAATTTTTCAGGTCTGGATTTATACTTTTCATTAAAAGTTAACTTTCTAAAGGGGAAATGCTTACCCAGTATTAATCCCTTTAAAAAACGATCTCCTTGTGATTTCTTGGCCTTTTAAACAATAATTTACCTTATTTTTGTATCTTTATAACTAATTTTATGCGGTTTGACATATTGACAATTTTCCCCGAAATGTTTGACAGTCCATTTAACTATTCAATTATTAAAAGAGCTGTAAATAAAGGCATTGTTGAAATATATATCCACAATATCCGTGATTTTTCTACTAATAAACATAAAAGCGTAGATGACTATCCTTATGGCGGTGGTTCTGGTATGGTTATGATGAT